>SKDY01000529.1_pt1 | contig 30552 bp, 23 predicted proteins | sample 4826591 | NCBI WGS metagenome assembly SKDY01 (sample SAMN11008823, study PRJNA524170) | human gut metagenome | biome: Human fecal sample; material: Feces; isolation source: fecal sample from pouch patient p10, p22 | host: Homo sapiens | place: Israel: Tel-Aviv | collected 2016-06-15 | reverse complement strand
CCTTACGGGAAACCGCTCCGCCCTCTCTTGCCCTGCTGAGAAGACGAAGCCTTTTCTGCTGTCATTAAGATTCAGTCCGCCTGCACACAGCCCGGATGCCCATCAGCCTCAACCGCAGAGCACGTATTCCCAACCGGTCGGGAATCGGGTTCCCAATGCCTGGTACCCGTGTTCCCAACATCTGGGAACGCTGTTCCCGCATGGTCGGGAACAAGAGACAACGGCCTCCGCTCTCCGCCCGGCAACGTTTCCGGCAGCCACCCATATAGAAAGACAAAAGAATGAAAAAGATCTATCAGTTACTGCTTGTCGGCCTGCTGCTACCGGCTGTTGTACAGGCACAGACATCCGCCATCGGCCGCCGGCAGGCTGTCTGCCGGTCGATGGAACGGCAGGGGCTGGTGAATGTAAAGCGTGCTGTGCCGTCCGTCAAGGTGGCACTGATGTATGCCCGCACGGACAACTTCTGCCACCGTGTACTCTACCGCGACCTCCGCGATGCATACGTATTGCCCGCCTGTGCCGAGGCGTTGCGCAAGGCGCAGGCAGAGCTGAAGCGTCGTCGTCCCGACCTGAGCCTCTGTATCTTCGATGCTACACGCCCGATGAGCGTACAGCAGACGATGTGGGATGCCGTGAAAAATACACCCCAATACTACTATGTGTCCAATCCGGCCCACGGCGGCGGTATGCACAACTACGGAATGGCGGTTGACATCAGTCTCTGCAAGGCATCCTGGGATGATTCGACATGGCATGACGGTGCAGCGCGATGCCGGATCGATACGGTCCCGATGGGTACGAAAGTGGATTACATGGGAGCAGCCAGCCATATTGACAAGGAGCAGGAACTCGTGTCCCGCAGAATCATCTCCCGAGAGGCATTGGCGAACCGCAGGCTCTTGCGGGAGGTGATGCGTGCCGCCGGCTTCATGCCGCTGCATACGGAGTGGTGGCACTTTAACCTCTGTACGAGGGCGTGGGCGAGGAAGAATCTGAAGCCTCACCCCTAACCCCTTTCCGAATGGAGAGGGGAGTGATTAGCGAGATACCCCCATATAATGAAATGAGGATGAAGTATGCTTATTTGGTATCACTATGGACAAAAAAATAAGACAAAAACAAAAGTGAAAGAAGAGGAGATAAGACAAAAAAGTGGAAAAAGAAAAGATGAGGAAAAGAATGAGAAACAGAAAGAGACAAAAGGATGAAACAAAGAGATGAGACAAAGAGATGAGACAAAGGAAGAAGCAAAAAGATGAAAAAAGAAGATGAGAAAAGACCTTCAGAGCAGCTACTGCCACGATATGTCCGGGATGTTCTGAGCAGACATGACATTTCACTCCCCTCTCCATTCGGAGAGGGGCTGGGGGTGAGGCTTCTTTCCCTCCAAGCCCCCCGCTACCCCGACATCGATATGCCCTTCCTGCTCGACCAGATAACCGGATGGCAGACGGCACGCACGAAACTGCCGTCGTGGGCGGCGAACGAGGACATCCTCTATCCGCCGCATCTGTCGATGGAGCAGTGTTCGAGTGAGCAGACTGCAATGTACAAAGCCCGCCTTGCCAACCGCCTCGCCGACTCTATTGATTCTGTTTCCTCTTCCGCTCTCGCCGACTCTTCTTCCCCTTCTTCCACCTCTACTCCCTTTTCTGTCTCTTCTCCTTCTTCTCCCTCTGCCTACAACCGCCTGTCACCCCATGATTCGTCCAGGTCCATACAGCCACATTCCCTCACCCGGAGGGACTTGGGGAGGTTTCTCTGCGACCTCACAGGCGGCTTCGGGGTCGACTTCTCTTTCATGGCACGCGGCTTTGAACGGGCCGTCTATGTAGAACGGCAGGAAGCACTCTGTAAAACGGCGCGCCATAACTTCCATGCCCTCGGCCTGGAACACGTTGAGGTCGTCAATGCGGACGGTACGGAATACCTCCATCAGCTTGCTCATGCGTCCGTAATCTTCCTCGATCCGGCACGCCGCAACGAACAGGGAGGCAAGACGGTGCTCATCAGCGACTGCACGCCGGATGTCCTGGCACTGGAAGAAGAACTGCTGGAAAAGGCCGGTGCGGTTGTGATAAAGCTCTCGCCGATGCTCGACTGGCACCGTGCCGTGGACGAGCTGAACCGTATGGGGGAAGTAGTCCGTGAGGTTCACATCGTCTCGGTGCACAATGAATGCAAGGAGTTACTCCTTGTCCTGCGGAAAGGAAATGGGACAGCAGCGAATGTCCCTGTGGACGGTCTGCGTATGTTCTGCGTAAACGATGACAGCATCGTGTCGTATGGACTGGGGGAGGTTTCCGGTCTGTCGCAACACATCCTCCCGGCTGCTCCTGCGGCAGGGCAGTATCTTTATGAGCCGAATGCGTCGCTGATGAAGGCCGGCTGCTTTGCTCTGCTCACCGCCCGCTATCCCCTTTCCGCACTGGGGCAGAACACACATCTTTTCGTCTCAGATGAAGACATAGCCGGCTTCCCCGGACGCAAGTTTGAAATTACGGCGGTTTCGTCGTTCAACAAGAAGGAGCTGCGCCGTACGCTGTCGGGAATCGACAGAGCCAATCTTTCCATACGCAACTTCCCCATGAGCGTTGCCGACCTGCGCCGTCGGCTGAAGATGAAAGAGGGCGGTGAGACGTATCTCTTTGCGGCGACTGATGCCCATGGCAGTCATCTGCTGTTTGTCTGCAGGAAAATTTAGCAGCTTGTTTGCCATTGTCAATAGATTTCCTTATCTTTGCATCCGCACCGTTGTTGACCTCTGTGAGAAACTCCCGGGCCTTTCATAGCGGTGTATGAACAGGCCTGTGTCTGTGTATCAGCTAATTGGACAACAGATTTCTATGATAAATATTTACGATTAAAAACCTACAAACAATGAACAGGTATTTTAGGATGATCATCGCTGCTGCGCTGATCGGTGTCTCAACGTCTGCCAATGCCATCGACCGCAACGCATTGGCACAGTATGCTTCCTCACTGAAAGGACTGAAGAAGGAACAGCTGAAACAGAAACTGCATGAACTGATGAACGAGAAAACCGTGCTGAAGTATGGAAGTGGAAAGGGAAAAACCTGGGACGGCTTCTGGTACACCGATCGTGATTATAAGACCAATGCGTGCATCAACCGCTACAGCGAGCACCAATTCACGTTCCCGAAAACCAACGAGGGCAGGTCTATCGAGGGCATGAACATAGAACATTCCTTCCCCAAAAGCTGGTGGGGAGGAAACGTGACCCAGGCTTACTGTGACCTCTACAACCTTTATCCCTGTGAAGCTGCAACGAACCGCGACAAGAGCAACTACCCGATGGGAATCGTGACCGACGTGAAGAAGGCCGCGGCAAAGGGTTACACCAAGATCGGCAGAGGCAATGCCGGCGGCGAAGAACTGATGCTGTGGGAACCCGGCGACCGTTTCAAGGGTGAGTTCTCCCGCAGTTATATGTACATGGCCACCACCTACCAGGATTACGTGTGGGTCAAGACCGGTACCCAGAGCCTGGAACGGAATGACTGGCCGACACTGAAGCCGTGGGCTTACACGCTTTATCTCAAGTGGAGCCGCAAGGACCGTGTAGACAGCATGGAGATTGCCCGCAACAATGCGGCAGCCAAGATCCAGCACAACCGCAACCTTTACGTGGACTATCCGAATCTCTGCGAATACGTATGGGGCGACAGCATGGACGTGGCTTTCGACCCTTACCGGTCTGTCACGACTGCCTCGGATGATGACCGTTACACAGGTGCAGTCGTTCCAGACACACCAGACACACCAGACACCCCTGATACACCGGATACACCGGACACGCCGCAGAGTATTACCTTTGTGAAGACAACGGCGATGCCGGAGTCGGGCAAGCGTTATCTGATGGTGGCAGAGGCTGACGGGCAGTGCTATGTCTGCACGAGTCTGGACCGGAAATATGGCTATCCGAAAGGTACAAAGATGGCAGAAGACAACGGGAAAATGGTTGCTTCCGATGCAAAGATGATTCTCACCTTCGAGCAGGGAACAACCGGTTTCTACATCAAGGATGGCAACAACAAGTATTATGGGCAGGAGGAGGAATTCCAGACCATCCAGTTCCTTGACGACAAGAACAAGGCCGTGGAATGGACTGTGGCCCCGAAAGGGGACGGGACGTTCAGGATTACCACTTCTGCGAACCATATTATCCAGTACTCTAAATCACACAAATCCTTCGGAGCCTATAAGACCGAGGATGGCAGCAAACCTTATCCGATGCTCTATGTGGAAGATAAGACAGCGGGAATCGCTGCATTGCGGACTGCTTCCGCCGGTAACGATGCGGTTTACAGCCTGCAGGGTGTACGCATACCGGCTGATGCACAGCTGGCTCCGGGCATCTATATCCGTGGCGGCAAGAAGTTTTTCGTCAGATAACCCGTCGTCTGACAGGAGACGGTATTGGAGTCAGGACAGGCGGATGTGTCTGTCCTGACTTGTTTTTTCATGTGCCTACATGGGCCGTAGCTCCCTCTTCCGGGAAAAACGGTTTGTGACATACAGGCGTGCCGTATGCCGCATGGCCTATGCCCGGGCAGCAGTAGGAATGATACTTGATAAAATACCGTTCAAGATTTGCGAATCTGTCTTTTTTTTAGTACTTTTGCACGTTTGAGACAAGGAAAATAACGAATTTAGAATAACATAATGTCATCAGTTCAGATAAAGAGAGTAGAGACAAAGAAAGACTTGAAGACTTTTATCGAGTTCCATTATGATCTCTACGAGGGCAATCCCTACGATGTGCCCAATCTCTACAGCGACGAGTTGAACACGCTGTCGAAAGACAGGAATGCGGCCTTTGACTTCTGCGAAGCTGAGTATTACCTTGCCATGAAGGATGGGAAGGTGGTCGGACGTGTGGCTGCCATCATCAACCACAAAGCCAACGAGAAGTGGAAGAAGAAGGACGTACGCTTCGGCTGGATTGACTTCATCGACGACCTGGATGTGTCGTATGCCCTGTTCCAGGCCGTAGAGGACTATGGCAGGCAGAAGGGCATGGAGGATATCGTAGGACCGCTGGGCTTTACCGACATGGACCCCGAGGGTATGTTGACGTGGGGCTTTGACAGGCTCGGCACGATGGCGACCAGTTACAACTATGCGTATTATCCGCAGCACATGGAGCAGCTGGGCGGCTGGGTGAAAGACAACGACTATGTGGAGTATTATCTTGAAGTACCCGAAAAAGCTCCGGAGAAGTACACGAAGATTGCCGAGATGGTGGAGAAACGCTACAACCTCCATGTGCGCAAGCTGACGAAACGGGACATCTTCGAGGGGGGCTACGGCAAGAAACTCTTCGACCTGATCAACCTGACGTATGCGAATCTGTACGGATTCTCGGAGCTGAGTGACCGGCAGATAGACCAGTACATCAGGATGTACTTTCCCCTGGCCGACCTCAACCTCGTCACGGCTGTCGAGGACGGCAACAAGGACAACCAGCTGGTCGGCATCGCCATCACCATTCCCTCATTGAGCCGGGCACTGCAGAAATGCCGCCGCGGGCGGCTTCTCCCTTTCGGATGGTGGTATCTGCTGCGCGCCATCAAGTGGCACAAGACCGAGGCTGTGGACCTGCTTTTGATAGGTGTGCTGCCTGAATACCGGGCAAAAGGTGCCAACGCCCTTGTCTTTGCCGACCTCATCCCCCGCTACGTGAAGTATGGGTTCAAATGGGGGGAGACGCAGGTGGAGATGGAGAGCAACGGCAGCGTACAGAGCCAGTGGGGCCCGCTGGACCCCATCAACCATAAGAAACGCAGGTGTTACAGAAAGAGCCTGTAGGGTGACAGGTGTTGAGCAGTGGCTGTTGACGGTCAGAGGCCGGAGGTTCCAGCAGCTATGGGACAAAGGAGGAAACACATTCTCTTGAGGCTGTCAATGGCTCTTTTATGGAGACTTCCAGGCCAATAGAGCCGGGGCAGAGTATCATTACATTTCTGCTGTACAGCGGGAGGATTTTGACCATCAGGTCCTTTGCATTCCAAAGCAACTTGCAGAAGCAAGAAAATCCCTGCTACAGTCTTTCAATCTGAAGCCGGCCGATATATGGACAACTCGTCAACGCCCGGCGGCCGATATACGGACAACTCATCAACACACGACATCCACCACCCGGTATACAGACAACTCATCAACACTCAACATTCACCACCCAATATATGGACAATTCATCAACACTCAACACCCCACACCCCACACCCGTAGACTATACCGACGACAACATCCGGCATCTGTCGGACATGGAGCATGTACGCACCCGGCCGGGTATGTACATCGGCCGGCTGGGCGACGGAAAGCTGCCGGAAGACGGTATCTATGTGCTTTTGAAGGAAGTGATAGACAACTCGATCGATGAGTTCAAGATGAATGCCGGCGACCGGATCGAGATTGACGTGGAAGACAACCTGCGTGTCAGTGTCCGAGACTATGGCCGGGGGATTCCGCAGGGCAAGCTCGTCGAGGCTGTCTCAGTGCTGAACACCGGTGGAAAATACGATTCCAAGGCCTTCAAGAAGAGCGTCGGACTGAACGGTGTCGGTGTGAAAGCCGTCAATGCACTCAGTTCCCATTTCGAGGTGAAGAGCTTCCGTGACGGCAAGGTGCGTGAACTTTCGTTTGAGAAAGGCAACATCCGGAGCGACAAAACGAAGAAGTCTGCGGATGAGAACGGCACATACATCTACTTCGAACCAGACAATACGCTCTTCAAGAACTACAGTTTCCATGATGACATCGTGGAGGAAATGCTCCGCAACTATACTTACCTGAATACGGGACTGACCATTATGTACAACGGACGGCGTATCCTCAGCCGGCATGGTCTGAAGGATCTCCTGACGGACAACATGACTGTCGACCCGCTGTATCCCATCGTCCACATGAAAGGAGAGGATATTGAAATAGCCTTCACACACACCAACCAGTACGGTGAGGAATATTATTCTTTCGTGAATGGTCAGCATACCACGCAGGGCGGCACGCACCAGACGGCCTTCAAAGAGCATATCGCGAGGACGATCAAGGAGTTCTTCGGCAAATACGAGTATGGCGACATCCGCAACGGACTGGTAGCGGCTATCGCCGTGAACGTCGAGGAACCGGTCTTCGAGTCGCAGACGAAGATCAAGCTCGGTTCTACCCAGATGGCACCCGACGGCGAATCCATCAACAAGTACGTGGGTGATTTCATCAAGACAAACGTCGACAATTATCTCCATATACACAAGGAAGACTTCACAGACATACTTGAAAACAAAATCAAGGAGACCGAACGGGAACGCAAGGCGATGGCCGGTGTGACGAAGCTGGCACGTGAACGTGCCAAGAAAGCCAACCTGCACAACCGCAAACTACGCGACTGCCGTGTGCATTACTGCGATGTGAAGAACAACCGGAAAGAGGAAAGTTCCATCTTCATTACCGAGGGAGATTCGGCCAGCGGGAGCATCACCAAGAGCCGGGATGTCAACACCCAGGCGGTATTCTCGCTGCGTGGAAAGCCCCTCAACTCCTTCGGACTGACGAAGAAGGTGGTATATGAAAACGAGGAGTTCAACCTCCTTCAGGCTGCCCTTGACATCGAAGACGGCCTCGACTCGCTGCGCTATAACAAGGTGATCGTGGCGACGGATGCTGATGTGGACGGCATGCACATCCGTCTGCTCATCATCACCTTCTTCCTGCAGTTCTTCCCCGAACTCATCAAGAAAGGGCACGTCTATGTCCTTCAGACCCCCCTCTTCCGTGTCCGTAACCGCCGGACGAAGATAAAAGACAAGCAGGTTATTGCCGATGCGGATGCCCACCGTGCCAAGAACGAGAAGAAGAACGATTTTATCACACGTTACTGCTACTCCGAGGAGGAGCGTCTGGCAGCTATCTCCGACCTCGGTCCCGAGCCTGAAATAACCCGATTCAAGGGTCTCGGTGAGATTTCACCTGATGAATTCGCCCATTTCATCGGTCCTGATATGCGCCTCGAACAGGTTACCTTGCACAAGAACGACCAGGTTTCCAAACTCCTGGAATACTACATGGGCAAGAACACGATGGAGCGTCAGAACTTCATCATCGACAACCTCGTCATTGAGGAGGACCTGCCGGAGGAAAACGGGGAGTAAGTGCTTTTCTTTGAAAAAACGCATTAGAGGTAATCTTTTATGTGTGTAACAAGGCTCACACAGAGTCAAGGAGAACACGGAGAAGAGGAAATGACTTTAGCATAGCTGGAAGATGGGGGATTGATGGGGAGGATAAAGATGCAGAGACAACAAATAGCATCATACTTTCAAACGTCAATCTGTTTATAAACAATTTGGATTATGACATAAAGAGGGGCATGGAAGAAATATCAGATGATTACACGTATCGGCTTTTAGCATGTGCTTACACTGTCCACTCTTTATTAGGCCCTGGACTATTAGAGAGTGTTTATGAGAAGGCGTTGACGTATGAACTGACACAGAATGGATTTAAAGTAGAAAGGCAGGTGCCTGTCGCAGTGCTATATAAAGGAATAGAAGTTGGTGAAAGCTATCGTTTGGATTTGTTGATTGACGAAAAAGTCATCATTGAAATTAAGTCAGTGGTAGAGTTGCTGCCAGTACATTTTAAGCAATTGCTGACTTATCTGAAGCTGCGGGAACTTAGATATGGATATTTGATAAACTTTGATGTCAATATGCTTAAGGATGGTATTCACAGAGTCCTGAATGGTTTTTAGTGATTACTCCTTAAACTCTCTTGGTGCTTTAGCACCTCTTTAGACTCTTGACCGTTTTCTACAAGAATCTGTCTTTTTCTCCCTCTGTGCTCTCCATGTCTCTGTGTGAAACCGCATTTGGAAGAATAGTGAATATAAGATGAAAGAACGTGATTTTATAAAGTTCAAATGATGAAAAAAGCTATTATTATATTATTAATGATGTCTCTGTTGCCTGTTATTGGTAAGGCACAGATTAGAGGTAACATTGGAAACTCTTCTCCATTGAGAAAGCTCCAGCTGGCGGAGATGGCGATAACGAACTTCTACGTGGACTCCGTGGACGAACAGAAGCTGGCGGAGGATGCCATCAGGGGCATGCTCGAGAAGCTCGACCCGCATTCCACCTATACCGATGCCAAGGAAACCAAGGCGATGAACGAACCGCTGCAGGGCGACTTCGAGGGAATCGGCGTACAGTTCAACATGATTGAAGACACTGTCGTCGTGCTCCAGCCCGTTGTCAACGGCCCATCCGAGAAAGTGGGAATCCTTGCCGGCGACCGTATCGTGAGCGTCAACGACACCGCCATAGCCGGTGTGAAGATGGCACGTATCGATATTATGAAGCGGCTGCGGGGCAAGAAAGGTACGAAAGTCAAGCTGGGCATCGTCCGCCGGGGCGTGAAAGGCGTACTGCCCTTCGTCGTCACACGTGCCAGGATTCCTGTGCATACGCTCTATGCTGCCTATATGATCCGTCCCAGTGTGGGCTATGTGCGCCTGGAGAGCTTCGGCATGAAGACACACGACGAATTCATGAATGCTGTTGACTCACTGCAGAAGAAAGGCATGAAAAGCCTTATCCTCGACCTCCAGGACAATGGCGGCGGCTTCCTGCAGTCGGCTGTTCAGATTGCCAATGAGTTCCTGAAAGACCGTGACATGATCGTCTATACCGAGGGACGCCGCTCCCGCAGGCATAACTATCAGGCTATAGGCAACGGCCGGCTGCAGAAGATCAAGGTCTATGTCCTGGTAAACGAACTGTCTGCATCAGCTGCCGAGATCGTGACAGGTGCCATCCAGGACAATGACCGGGGAACGGTCATCGGACGCAGGACCTTCGGAAAGGGGCTTGTACAGCGGCCGCTCGACCTCCCCGACGGCAGCATGATCCGGCTGACCATCGCCCATTACTACACGCCCAGCGGCCGTTGCATCCAGAAGCCTTACCGGAAAGGCGACCTGAAGGACTATGAGATGGACCTTGAAAACCGCCTGAAGCATGGCGAGCTGTTCCATCCGGACAGCATCCATTTTGCTGACTCGCTGAAGTATTACACCCTCCGTGATCATCGTGTCGTATATGGCGGAGGCGGCATCATGCCCGACTGTTTCGTACCGTTGGATACGACCCGGCTGACCCGTTACCATCGTCTCCTCTCCGCAAAGAGCATCATCATCAATGCCTATCTGAAGTATGCTGATGCCAATCGCACCGCACTGAAGGCCCGATACAAGTCGTTTGACGCATTCAACAGGGACTATGCGATACCACAGTCATTGCTTGACGCAATTGTCGCCGAGGGGAAGAAAGAGAAGGTAGAGCCGAAGAACGAGACCGAGCTAAAGACGACGCTTCCCTACCTCAGCCATCAGCTGAAGGCACTCGTAGCCCGCGACCTCTGGGAGATGAACGAGTACTTCCGTGTATGGAACGAGCAGAGCGACATCGTCAACAAGGCTGTAGAGCTTGCAACGGGCAGTCGACGGCCCGTAGCCTTCTGACAACAGAAACCTTCTGAGAAATACAGGGGTACGCAGTCTGTGTGTCCGCCAAGAAAGAACCGAGGCGGTCATACGGGCTGTGTACCCCTTTTTCAGTCATGAAATATCCTTACAAAAACTCTCATTGTCACTGTCCAAGGCAGCGGTAAGCCCGGTCTTGTTTCCAATCCCTAATCTCCACACAGTCAGACCGTTATAAGCAGGCAAACGAAAAGAGGCCTGATTGGACTTCAATTAAGCCTTGGCCGGCCTTCAACTAAGCACCTTTTGAACCCCAGTCAAGGCTTAACAGGAACGCTGTTAGGCATCAGTACTTTCGACAATGGTATTTTTTATTACATTTCACTCATGGAAACGCTTGCCCAAAGAACTTTCCTTCCTTTTTTGTCTATCGCATCACGAACTTTATAAGGACTGTTCGTGGAGAAGTCGGAGAAATGTCCTGCCAGCTCTCGGCTGCAGCCGATTCTCCTCCTGTGTGTTTCTCCACTGCCACGGTGCCGTCCCTTCGGCCGTGAAGAGATGGGGAAAAGCAGCTGACAGAAGAACATCCACAGGGCAAGACCAACTCTGCAACGCTTGCCCGAAGGCTTTTCAGCAAGCATCTGATCGGCTTCATTCTGTTGCAGTTGGGACAGCCAGCCGCCAAAGGGCATATCCAGTCCGATGTTGATGTGTTGCGGAAGACAAGTGCGGCCGGTATGCAGCCGACCTGCCACTTCGCCAAGTTCCAGCCGGTTTTCCATGTACCGCTTCTCTCCTATCCACTTCCGGATGAATGTAGCTTTCGGATTATTCTCAAGGGGCAGCAGCTTACATTCGTGAGAACAAAACAAAGCAGTGCGGAGCAACGGCTTGTCTTCCGGTACTGCACAGCACAGCCCCATCGAGGCAGAGACTGCCGGGACAGGGCTGTGCCGTCTGTCGTAAGTTTATAAGCCTGCCCTTGGAGCGGTGCGGCCTATGATGGTCTTTCGTCTTCCCCGAGTCTGGGGAGTAATCCTTTACTGCGGGTTGATTTCCTTCAGCAGCCGGTCTGCGTGTCCCCACTTGTCCATCATATAGAGGACAAAACGGATGTCAACACCAATACAACGGGCAAGGTTACGGTCGAAGTTGATGTCACTTGAAAGACTGTCCCAGTTGCCGTCGAAAGCAAGACCGATGAGACGTCCCTTGCCGTCGAACATCGGTGAGCCGGAGTTTCCGCCGGTAATATCGTTGTTGGTAAGGAAGCAGAGCTGCATCTTTCCGGTTGTCTTGTCAGCGTAACGACCGAAGTCCTTGACGCTCATCAGCTCCTTCATGACTGGTTCTGCCTGATAATCTTCAACCTTTGCGCCACGGTTCATCTTCTCGACAATGCTCTCGGCTGTCGTATAATAGTTGCTGTTGAAGCCACCGATCATATAGCCCCCAACCTGTCCGTAAGAGAGACGCATTGTGAAATTGGCATCGCTGTAATGGGGCATATCCATCTCCATCTGTACCTTTGCCTCACAGAGTTTCTTCTCTTCATTTTCGATGGATTCTTCCTTTTCTGACAGGTCTGCCATGATTGCCTGGTAGACCATGATAAGCTGAACACCCAGCTGTATGCCCGGGTCCTTGAGGTTCTTCTCATCGTTATAGAATTTATGCCCCTTTGTCAGCAGCTTGCTGTTGGCATACACCCAGTCAGTGTACTTCTTGTAGTCGTTGCCGAACTTGTCCTTGATAATTTTGTAGAAATCAGGGAGATACCTGGCCGGCACATGGCCGGCGTAGTTCTTCAGCATGGCCGCTGTCATTTCCTTGTCGAGTGCCAGATTCCATTCATCGCTGTTGTCCTTGAACTGCATATACTGTTTCTTGGGATCGCCTTTCGGTCCTTGCAGCTCGATGGCTCCGCGCGAAAGGTCGAAGGTTCTTTGGAGAAACTCCGATGTCCTCCAGAACGATTCGTTCCAGTAGGCTTGGGCCAATGCCGGTTCCCTGCTTGTCTCATAGAGTTTACCCAGCTTGGCGAAGTCTACACTTACAGCCGGGTCTTTCACGGTTTTGGCATCAAGCCACTTCTGTATCTTGGCTTCGTATTCCGCCTTCTGTCGTATGAGACCAATGGAGTCGATACATTTGTTCATACCCATCGAGTTCTTCCAGTAGTTGGCAGAGCCGACATACTTGTTCTCATACTGGATGCGGGTCTTTTCATTCTGGTCCATGTATTTCTTCATGATGGCGAGCTTGATGTCACGTACCTGTACACGGGTCGTATTGTCGATGTCACGACGCCGCTGTATACCGTAGGACGACAGATAGCGACTGGTCGAACCAGGATAACCCACGGTCATGGCAAAGTCCTTGTCTTTGTAGCCTTCAAGGCTTACCGGCGCCCAGTGAGCAGGATGGTAAGGTACATTGTCTTTTGAGTAGACCGCCGGTCCGTTGGTCTTGGGGTCGGCATAGATGCGGAAAACGGAGAAGTCGCAGGTCTGCCGCGGCCACATCCAGTTGTCCGTCTCACCGCCGAATTTTCCCATGCTCTTGGGCACGGTGAACACCAGCCGGACATCAGGGAAGTCCTGATAGGTCGTTGCGTAATACTTGTTTCCCTCGTAGAACGGGTCAATGGTCACGTGTAAGGTCTTGTCAATCGCCTTTACAGAGTCGGTCATGTGGTTCGTCAGAGAGTCGATGGCGGCCTCTGTCTGTTCGGCATTCTTGCCTGCAATGAGTCGATTGACACGGTCCGTGATGTCCTGCTGGTTCTTCATGAACGACACGAACATATTTTCATTGGGCAGTTCCTCGATGTAGTTTCTGGCATAGAATCCGTCCTTCATGTAGTCGTGTTCAACGGTGGAATGGGCATTTATCGCACTGAAGCCACAGTGATGGTTGGTGAACACAAGTCCATCCGGCGACACGACGACACCCGAGCAGAATCCCGAAAAGTTGACAACGTAATTGCTGATGGCATCGGGCGAGTTGTAAAGCATGTCGCAAGGCAGCTGGAATCCCTCGGCAACCATTTGTTCGTAGACCGCATCAGGGAGGTTGTAGAGCGTCCACATACCTTCGTCGGCATGCATGGATGTGCTTCCCCATGCGAGAAGTCCGGCGATAAGCAAAGCTGATTTCTTCATATTCGTATTATTTGTTGAATGATATATTTATACTGCTTTCCTGGGAGTTCAAGAAATCGGAGGGGGAAGGGGAATATGTTTTGGCAGTCGGAGGATTTTGACAGACGGTGTCGTCGGCTGCGTTCTTTTTCCTCTCCATTCCTTCAGAAGCCGTCTTCGGCATCCTTCAGGAAAATTTCGTCGGTGTCCGTTAAAATCTTCTCCTGTGTCGTTTGGAGCCGCCATCCCCTGACTTCCTTTACATCTTCGGCTTCCTTTATCGGCTTCTGCTGTTTCTCCGACTGCAGAAAGCTACTATTTTGATATGCGTCGGCGTAATTGTGCCAAAGGCAGGTCGTGATAGACGATATGTGCAATGAAGAGGATGATGACCAGCGTGTTGACACCCAATGCTGCCGGGACTGAAAGGTTGGCGTTGCTGTAAGCGATAATGGCGAAAAACAGTCCGCCTATCAGTACGTAAGTAAAGATACTCTTCAGCGGATAGTCTATCGGATACTTGCGCTGGCCGACGAGATACGACAATACCATTGCCGTTGCATTGCCCAGGAAGCCGGCCCATGCGCAGGCGATGTAGCCGTAGTGCGGTACGAAAATCACGTTGATGCCGATGATTACGGCACAGCCGATTCCCGAGAAGTAGGCCCCCCAGATGGTCCTGTCGATGAGCTTGTACCAGAAACTGAGGTTAAAATAAACACCCGTCATGATGCCGCCCGCCATCACGACAGGAACGACCCGCAGTCCTACCCAGTAGTCCCGGCCGATGATATGGCGCAGAACATCCATGTATCCCATTACCACCAGGAACGCCAGCAGCGTGAAGATGATGAAGAACTTCATGGCGCGGGCATAGGTCTCCTTGTTGTCTTTGTCGCGTGCCTTGCCAAAGACGAACGGCTCATAGGCATATCGGAAAGCCTGTGTAATCATCGACATGATCATGGCGATCTTGCTTGCGGCACCGAAGATACCGAGCTGTGCGTGTGCATCGCTGCCCTTGTAGACGTAGGGGAAGAGGATGTAGCCTGCCGTCTGGTTCAGTATTCCGGCAATGCCCAGGATAAGAATCGGCCAGGAATACGACAGCATTTTCTTCGCCAAAGGCATATCAAGCAGCTTCCCGCCCGCAAAGAAACCTTCTTTCAGTTCTCTCCAGAAGCAGAAGGTGATGGTTCCCGTGCAGACAAGGTTGATGTAGAAGGCGTAACCCACCTCATGTCCGCCGAGAACAAGATAGTAGACAAGGTTCAGGACGATGTTCAGAGCGATGAACAGCAGCTTGAATGCCGCAAACTTTATCGGACGCTTCTTGTACCGGAGGTAGGCAAAAGGAATGCACTGGAAGGCGTCAATCGCCACCGTAACCGCCATTACCCATACGTAAGAGGGGTGCGCCGAGTAGCCCATGAAACCGCAGATGGGTTGCAGGAAGACGAAAACCATTGCAATGAACAGCAGTGACGACAGTCCTACCATCGACAGGACAGTGGAATAAACCTTCTGTGGATTCTGGTCCGTCTTGTTGGCATAACGGAAGAAAGTGGTCTCCATGCCATAGGTCAGGATGACGAGCAGCAGGGCTGTATAGGCATAGATATTCGTAATGACACCGTAACCCCCGCTCGCCGCACTGATCTTTGCTGTATAGAGGGGGACGAGAAGATAGTTCAGAAACCTTCCGATGATACTGCTCATACCGTAGATGGCAGTGTCCTTTGCAAGTGATTTTAAATTTGCCATTGTCGCTTTGTTATTGGGCTTATTACCGCTTATATTGCCTGTTATCGTCTGGTTACCGTCCTGTCGTCATCTAAAAGAAAACATAGCAGACGGCTATTGCGGCAATCACGCCGGCCAGGTCCGCCAGCAGTCCGCACGCTACAGCGTGTCTTGTGTACTTCACGCTGATGCTGCCGAAGTAAACAGCCAGAACGTAGAAAGTCGTGTCCGTCGAGCCCTGGAAGATACAGCTGAGCCGGCCGACGAACGAGTCAGGGCCGTAGCTCTTCATGGCTTCCAGCATCAGTCCGCGTGCCCCGCTGCCCGACAGCGGCTTCATGAAGGCAGTCGGCAGCGCACCGACGAAATCGGTATTCAGTCCGCATTGCCCCACACACCACTGTATTCCCTTTATCAGCAGGTCCATTGCACCCGATGCACGGAATACTCCCACTGCCACGAGGATAGCAACCAGATAGGGAATGATGCGCACAGCCGTAGAGAACCCTTCTTTGGCTCCCTCTATGAAAGCGTCATAGACGTTTACTCTCCGCAGCAGGCCGGCACCGATGAAAAGGACGATGATCGACATGAGGATAAGATTGGAGGCGACGGAGGTCACCGTACCCATCGTCTGCTTGTCCATCTGTCCGAATCCCCAGATCACCAGACCCACGAAAGCCGTCAGCCCCACAAGGGCGGCAAGCAGAGCAGGCTGGAAGATATTAATGCGCTGCCAGCCGGCCGTGATGATGATTCCGGCAAGCGTTGCGACGGTCGTCGCAAGCAGGATGGGGATGAACACGTCCGTCGGCTGGGCTGCCCCGTACGAACTGCGGAAGGCAAGGATGGTCGTCGGGATGATGGTCAGCCCTGACGTGTTCAGCACCAGGAACATGATCATCGGATTCGTTGCCGTGTCTTTCCTCGGATTCAGTTCCTGCATCTGTGCCATGGCCTTCAGTCCGGTAGGTGTGGCCGCATTGTCAAGTCCCAGCATGTTCGATGCGATATTCATGAAGATGGACCCCATGACAGGGTGGTTCCTCGGGATGTCAGGGAAAAGTCTGGTGAAAAGAGGACTGAGTATCCGTGCCAGCACGTTTACGACACCTGCCTTCTCACCGATTTTCATGATGCCCAGCCAAAGTGCCAGCACTCCGGTAAGTCCCAATGATGTCTCGAAGGCGGTCTTGGACGAATCAAAGGTCGCATCCACCATCTTCTGGAAGATCGTCGTGTCACCCGTCAGCAGAGAGATGATTCCGAAGACGAAGGCAATGAGGAAGAATGCTATCCAAATGTAGTTCAGTACCATTCAGTTTGTCTGTTACAGCTGTTCATTGTTTGATTGTTTTCAGGGGCGGGGACGGACAGCCCCGCAGAAGGTACCATTCTTTCCCATTGCAAATTTAGATAAAATTCCCGAACTATAATCCAGTCGGATAAAGAAAATGCTTTTTCTTTAAAGGAAAGACAATCCATTCTGTGTGTGAACCCGCAGTAAAATAAATGAAAAAGACAGACAGACACCTCCTGTTCCGTGCCATCCAACCGTGGGAAAACGCACGAGGCGTATCCTAATTGAGTTTTTTTCAAAATCAGGGGAAACAGGCCATCATTCCCTGTTTTTGCCGATGATAACCCTATACCACATATACCATTTAATCTTTTTAACGTACGAAACAAACTGTTTATTCCATGAAGTTTTTAACTTTGCAACCAAGAGTTTTCGGAATAGCGCATTGTCTGTATTCCGATTGCGCACATCAGGTTTATTCCACTTGCAAAGAACAATACAGTAACAGCAAACCATATGGGTATATTTGACTTCTTCAAGAAAAACAGGCATAAGGAATGCCGGAACAATCAGCACACGACAGAGGTGATGGAGGATGAAGAGGAGGAGGCAGACTTGTGGGCCCAGGCTTATATGGCAAAACCGCATTGATATACGAAGGAGGGGAAGAAGCCCATCCTGAGTTTTGTCGTGACGGAGGGGATAAACACCATTCTGCCGATGTACCCCAACGAGCTGTACAGGAAAGGCAAAAACGGATTCGCCGACATACGCCTCATTTTTGTCAGCACGTCCCGGAAAGAAGAGCCTGTCGATCTTCCTTTCTTCCACTGTGTCCCCGCACTTTCCAACTATGCACTGGACATCAGAGAACCGAACGTATTGATCAGAGGACTGAACGCACTGGAAATGGGGGAGCTTATATCAGGTGTCAGACATACGCTGGCGTGCTGTCCTGAAAGAGAGAAAGTATAGCCGCCTCCCTGTACATCCCATACAGAACCACCGGGACACAGCTCCCCCGCTTTCATCCCCCATTCCGGAAGGAGAGCGATAAAACCTGCCGAAATGTGAAGACTTGTCCCTTGTGTGTGCCTTTCATGTTACCACAAAAACCCTTTCAGGAGACTGACTTTTCTCGCAATATAAGTTTTAGTTTTGGTTGCCGTCATTTTAACATTTTTCACCAAACCACTGTATATAAGCACTTTAATTATTAAACAAGTGTGACGGGAGTGACAGGAAAAGTCGTTTTGAGTCCATTGCCTAAAGTGAACCAATAACACACAGGAAAAACCTACAGAGCCTAATTTGGGCTTCTTCTCATCCCTGTCAACTTTTACTGTCCGTCTGCATGGTCATTACAATATCAGGAATCTATGAGAGGGGAAAAGAAAAAACCGACACCCACGTGGAGCATCGGTTCTTCTACATTAGTATGTTATGAAAAATTTGAGAGAATTGAGACTTCACAGCCTCTGCTTGTTTAACTAAAAATGATTATTATAGAGAAAGCATAGAAATTGTCTTTACTTTGTGAGGGTAGACACAGGACTCTGTATCTTGTGCTGCAAGGTGTCTCCCTTCACGGAGTCGGCCTTGGCAACGGACGGCCCTTCCTGCGGCTTTTCCACCGCCGCTGTGGCCGGGACAGCCTGCCGGCCGTCTCCATCGGAGAAAGCCACCTGCATGGCATTGCCCAATGTGAGGAAGATGGCCACGACGGCAGCCGCCTTGAAGAGTGGCATAAACCGCTGGCGCATGGTTATAACGCGCGCCTTGACAGGTTCTTCCTCCTCGATGCGGCCCAGGACTTTGCGGTCAAAGTCATCTCCCAACACCTCCTCCGTCTTCTCGCTCTGTGCATAGGCGAACAGATGACGATAAGGCAGCAAGGCGGCTGGAATGTCCTCCTGGGAGAAGAACATACGGAGAATCTCCTCCTCCTGAAGAGATGTCTCGCATCGCCAGTAGCGTTCCAGTAATTGCTCGATGTACTTATAATCCATAATTGTCTAATTTCAAATATTTCTGTTTGACCGTCTGCCGTGCCCGGAAGATATTGACTTTCACCTGCTCTTCGCTGATGTCAAGGACACCGGCTATTTCCTTGTAGGTCTTCCCTTCGAAGTCTCTCAGCTGCATACAGCTCCGTTGCTTCTCGGGGAGTCCGTCTACAATCTGCCTGATGAGGCGGACTTTGTCCGTCTGGATCATACGGTCCTGCGGATTGGATGAAGCGAGGGGCTCGGCAGCCTTCACATCTTCGAGGGAGTCGTTGTCGTTCCCTTTCTTCCTGATGCGGTCGAGCGACAGATTCCGGCAAACCGTCAGGCTGAAAGCCTCGATGGAGTCGATGGCATTCCATTCTTCCCTGCGGTTCCATACTTTTATCAGTGTGTCCTGCACGATGTCCTCGGCTTCCGCTCTGTTGAGCGTGATACGGAGTGCGAGCCGGAAAAGTTCGTTCTTCAACGGCAACACATCGTTACGGAAACTGACTTTCTTCATCTTCTCTCTGTATATATGACGATTATGGATGGGAATAAGTTACAGGGGACGGACGGGAAAAGCCGACGTTTAACTTTCGTTAAGCTATCGGCTGTGTTTTGCTCCCCCTGCTTCCTGCCGCTTTCCGTTCCCTTACGGCAGGGGCGGCAGGTGTCTTGAAGACCGGGAATGGAAGCATCAGCCAGGGGCGGGACGGACAAACAGCAGAAACAGACCGGAGCACTCCGGCACGTCTCCCACAGTCTGCCACATCGGCAGGAGACACTTTCCCGGCTACTCCAGATAGGTGTAACCGTACAGTCCGCTACGGTAGTTGCTGAGGAACTCCTTGCCTTCCTCCAGCGAAATCTTACCCTGCTTGACGCTCTTCGTCACCCATATCTCAAGCTGCCGGACAAGCTTCTTGGGATTGTACTGTACGTATTCGAGCACTTCCTCCACCGTCTCGCCGTCGAAGATCTGGTCGATGTGATAGCCTCCGTCCTTGACGGAGATGTGTACCGCATTGGTGTCGCCGAAGAGATTGTGCATATCGCCCAGAATTTCCTGATAGGCTCCGACGAGGAATACACCGAGGTAGTAAGGCTCGCCCTTCTTCAGCGGGTGGACCGGCAGGACGTGACTGGTGCGGCCCATGGAGACGAAATTCGACATCTTTCCGTCGCTGTCGCAGGTAATGTCCTGCAAAGTGGCGTTGCGTGCCGGACGTTCGTTGAGCCGCTGGATAGGCATGACGGGGAAAAGCTGGTCTATCGCCCAGCTGTCCGGGAGCGACTGGAAGAGCGAGAAGTTGCAGAAGTACTTGTCTGCCAACAGCTTGTCCATGTTCCGCAGTTCATCGGGGACGTGCTTCATGTTCTTGGCAAGACTGTTGATCTCATGGCACACACTCCAGTACATCGCCTCAATCTCGGCACGTGTCTTCAAATCCACCATGCCGTGGGAGAACAGCTCCAGTGCCTCCTCGCGGATCTGTTCGGCATCGTGCCAGTCCTCCAGCATATTGCGTGAGTCGAGGTTGTCCCAGATTTCGTAAAGGTCTTTTACCAGCTGATGGTCTGTCTCCTTCGCCTCAAACTCTTCGGACATCTCAGGCAGGGAAGCCGTTTCCAATACGTCGATGACAAGGACGGAGTGGTGCGCCGACAGGCTGCTTCCGCTCTCGGTGATGATGTTCGGATGCGGAATACCGTTCTTGTCGGCTGCATCCACGAATGTATAGACGCAGTCGTTGACATATTCCTGAATGCTGTAATTCACGGAACTCTCGCTGTTGGACGAGCGGGTACCGTCGTAGTCGACCCCCAGACCGCCTCCGCAGTCGACGAAATCGACGCCGTACCCCATCCTGCGCAGGTTCACGTAATACTGTGCTGCCTCGTTGAGGGCGGTCTGGATGCGGCGTATCTTGGTAATCTGCGATCCGATGTGGAAGTGAATGAGGTGCAGGCAGTCGTGCAGCCCCTTCTCGTCGAGCGTCTCCAGCGCCTGGAGCAGCTCAGAAGAAGTGAGTCCGAACTTGGAGGCATCGCCGCCGCTCTCGGCCCATTTTCCCGACCCGCTGGATGCCAGTTTGATGCGGATGCCGAGGTTCGGCTTCACATTCAGCTTCTTCGCTGCCCGGGCAATGAGGTCTATTTCGTTGAGCTTCTCCACCACGATGAAGATGCGCTTGCCCATCTTCTGCGCCAGCAAAGCCAGTTCGATGTAGCTCTGATCCTTGTAACCGTTGCAGACGATGAGCGAGTCGCTCTGGCACTGTACGGCGATGACTGCGTGCAGCTCGGGCTTCGACCCGGCCTCCAGTCCCAGATTGAACTTGCGTCCGTGGGAGATGATTTCCTCCACCACCGGCTGCATCTGATTCACCTTAATCGGATAGATGATGAAGTTCTCGGCCTTGAATCCGTACTCCTTTCTTGCCTTCTCGAAGCAGGAAGAAGTCTTCTCGATACGGTTGTCAAGAATGTCGGGGAAACGGAGCAACACCGGCGGCGTGACATCACGCAGGGCGAGCTCGTCCATGACATCGCGCAGGTCTATCTGCGTGTTGTCCTTACAGGGCGTGACATACACGTCACCCTTGCCGTTTATGCCGAAGTAAGATGTGCCCCATCCCGAGATGTTGTACAGTTCCTGCGAATCTTCAATCGTCCACTTTTTCATTTCCGTTCTTCTGTATGCCTTTAATTTCTTTTGTATTTTACCATTTTAACGTATGGCCCAAGTATGTGTCAGCCTGTATGCCGGATGCATCAGTATCGTTGCCGGATGCATCAGTATCGTTGCCGGATGGCCTTTCGTCCTGACGGATGTCTGCCTGCATTCCAAACAAGCCTTACCTGGCCTCCAATAAGGCCTTACTTAGCCTTCAATCAGGCCTTACTTGGACTTCAATCAGGCACCTTTTCCACACCCGACTGCAACTAACTGAAAACCAGCGTAGTTCTCTGCAGAAACGCAAACGTATTCTGCAAGACGTGAATCCACTGAATCATCCTTTTGACGGAATGTCCTTATGGTGATGATGCCAGAGGCAGTCCCTCCCGCTTCCTGATGCCCGGTCTGTCTTCAGACTTTCAGCAGCCTGCGTAGCAGGCCGACGGTTATCTGTATCTTCTCATAGTTATCCATCAGGCTTACGTCGAGCGTATGTTTTGCCTTCGCATAAAAAGGTTCACGCCGTTCCAGCTGTTCACGGATAAAGAGACCGACCTCATCGGGTGTCTTGCCGAGCAGCAGCGGACGGACAGACCTCCCCATCAGTAAATGTTTATACAGCACGCCGGGGGCAGCCTTCAGGTAAACAGTCTCCGCCTGCCGGTTCATGTAGTCCATATTGTCGAAGAAACAGGGAGTGCCGCCGCCGCAGGAGATGATGACATTCTCGAACTCCGCCACCTCATGAAGCAGAGCCTGTTCCGTCTTCCTGAAACCGTCTTCGCCTTTTTCATCGAAGATCTGCTTCACGGTTCTGCGCATACGGCTCTCTATATACCAGTCCAGATCGTAGAAAGGAATGCCCAGCTCCTTCGAGAGGGCCTTGCCGACGGTAGTTTTCCCGGCACCCATATAGCCGATGAGGATGATACGGAGCGGTCTGCCTCCTTCTTTGTAGTCTGTCATGTCCATGCTGTCTGCTCACCGCCCTGCCGCCCGGTTGTCATCGTGCCCGCAGAGGGTTTCATTCCACCTGCAACAGGCGGGGATGGTGTCCTTATTGCTTTCTGCGCCGGGGTTCCGGTGCATTCTTCACGATGTCCATGCACTGCTCGTACGTCAGCTCGGCGGCTTTCTCGTGGAGCGCCTTCGGCATACGGTAGTTCTTGCCGTCATAGGCAATGTAAGGGCCGTAACGGCCGTTCATCACCTCCATCCTGCTGTCTTCTTCAAAGGTCTTGAGGTGCCGCTGCGCATCCTGCAGACGCTTCTTCTGAATCAGGTTGATGGCAGCATCAAGGCTGATGGTAAGCGGGTCTTCGTCCTTGGGCAGCGATGTGTACTTCTTGTTGTGGAGCACGTAAGGGCCGAAACGACCTGCACCGATGACGACATCCGTCCCTTCGAACTGCCCGACTGTGCGCGGCAGCCTGAACAGCTCCAATGCCTCATCAAGGGTAATCGTCTCTATGCTCTTTTCGGCCGGGAGCTGGGAGAAACGCGGTTTGTCCTCATCATCGGCACTGCCGATCTGGACAACGGGGCCGAAGCGGCCGATCTTCACGAATACCGGCTTGCCGCTCTTGGGGTCTATGCCCAGCTCGCGTTCGCCGGCCTTATGCTCTGAACGGGCGTTCATCACCTTCTCTACCTCCGGCTCGAAACCCTGGTAGAAGGTCTTCATCTCCTTGTTCCATGCCACCTTGCCCTCGGCGATCTTGTCGAACTCCTGCTCGACCTTTGCCGTAAAGTTGTAGTCCATGATGTCCGGGAAGTTCTCCATGAGGAAATCGTTGACGACAATACCGATGTCCGTCGGGATGAGCTTGCCCTTGTCGGCACCGGCCATTTCCTTCTTTGTCCGGGAAGTAACCTTCAGCCCGAGCAGCGTGTCTACGACGTATTTCCGCTCCTCGCCCTTCCGGTCGCCCTTCTGCACGTATTCGCGCTGCTGGATGGTCGAGATGGTCGGGGCGTAGGTGGACGGACGGCCGATGCCGAGTTCCTCGAGCTTGCGCACGAGACTTGCCTCTGTATAACGGCCGGGGCCCTGCGAATAACGCTCCGTCGAGACAATCTCACGGCGTTCGAGTTCCTCGCCCTCGTGCATGGCCGGCAGTGCATGGGAGAACTCCTCGCCGCCCTCTTCGTCGTCGGACGACTCGTGGTAAACTTTCAGGAAACCCTCGAAAGCAATCACTTCACCGTTGGCAACGAACTGCAGATCGGTCTGGTTCTTTCCGTCTTCCGTCTCAAGGGAAATGTTTACGGTCGTTTTTTCTATCTGCGCATCCGCCATCTGTGAGGCGATGGTACGCTTCCATATCAAGTCGTACAGGCGTTTTTCCTGGCTTGTTCCGTCGATGGAGACATTGTCTATATAGGTGGGACGGATGGCCTCGTGGGCCTCCTGTGCGCCCTTGCTGTGCGTATGGTACACTCTCGCCTTGCCGTATTCGGCTCCGTAGAGACGTTCTATTTCAGCCTTGCTGGTGTTGATGGCCAAGGCGGACAGGTTGACACTGTCGGTTCGCATATACGTGATGCGGCCGGCCTCATACAGTCTTTGCGCCACCATCATCGTCTGGCTGACGGTGAATCCGAGCTTCCTGGCCGCTTCCTGCTGCAGGGTCGAGGTGGTGAAAGGCGGCGCCGGTGTGCGTTTCAGCGGTTTCCTGGCGATGGATGCGACCCTGAACCTTGCATTCTTGCACAGTTCCAGAAACGCCAGGGCCTCCTCATGGGTCTTGAACCGCTTGTTCAGTTCCGCCTTCACCTCATTCTTCGAGCCGTCCTCGTTGGTGACGGCGAAGACAGCATTCAGGCGATAATAAGGCTCTGATGCGAAGTTCTGGATCTCCCGCTCACGTTCGACAATCAGGCGGACGGCGACACTCTGCACGCGTCCTGCGCTCAGTGCCGGCTTCACCTTGCGCCACAGGACCGGTGACAGGCGGAAACCTACCAGACGGTCGAGCACACGGCGGGCCTGCTGTGCGTTCACCAGGTTCATGTCCAGATGGCGCGGTGTCTCGATGGCCTTCAATATGGCCGGCTTGGTAATCTCATGGAACACGATGCGGCTCGTCTTCTCCTCGTCCAGTCCCAGCACCTCACAGAGATGCCAGCTGATGGCCTCTCCCTCGCGGTCCTCATCGGAAGCCAGCCAGACCTTCTTGGCAGCCTTGGCATTCTTCTTCAGTTCGCTGACGACTTTCTTCTTTTCGTCAGGAATTTCGTAGTCGGGGGTCAGGGTGTCAAGGTCAATGCTCAGTTCCTTCTTCTTCAGGTCACGGATATGGCCGTAAGACGACATTACCTTATAGTCCTTGCCGAGAAACTTCTCGATGGTCTTGGCCTTTGCGGGGCTCTCTACTATTACCAGGTTTTCTTGCATAATCACTCTTGTACATTTTTTCAAGGACGCAAAAGTACTTAAACTTTTCGCTTACACCTTATATAATAGACAAAATTTCTACTTTTTTAAGTTTTCCCTTTCCGTCTGGAGGAAGTCGTAAAGTGCCTGGCGAATAGACCGGAGACCGAACTGCTCGGTATGAACCTCGTCCAGCGGCATCCATATTGCCTCGTCTACATCATCCGCAGCCTTGAGAACGGTCTCGTCCTCCACGCTGCAGATGAAGAAAGCATCGAGTGTGGGAATGTCGAATCCACTGTAACGGTACTTGTTCGGAAGCGAACAGAAATAACGTTTTTCCTTGATAACGAGATTGGTCTCCTCCTTTATCTCGCGCGAAAGTGACTCTCCGATGGTTTCTCCGATGTCGCAGAATCCGCCGGGAAGGTCCAGTGTTCCGCGTCCCGGATCAAGTTTCCGGCGCGTTACGAGCAGCTCACCTTTGCCGTTCAGGATGAATGCCGCCACTGACGAGCTGGGGTTCAGGAAATACTCAAAGCCGCAGCTCTCGCAGCGTTTGCTTTTCTCGTTCTGCTCCACGAAATGTCTGCTTCCGCATACGGGGCAATACTGGAACTTGTCTAATACGTGCATATCGGGTGATGAGTGTTGATGAATTGTCTGATGCTGACCAGCATGGCAAAGAACGGTTGTTAACATAAACGCCGAAATCATTAAAATACGTTTACGCCCAATGCCTTTTGTCATTCCATGCTGCAAATATACTAAAAACTCTAAATATCTACGGCTGAAACCGTATCTTTTTGTTAACTTTGCAACAATACGCTTAAAATCACATACTTTCTCCTGCTTCCTACTGCAACCGAGACGACATCTTCTTCTTTGGAGACATTGTCGGGAAGTCATGCAGGCCGATGCCGGCAGGGACAATATGTGCGGCGGACAAGAAACAAAAACAGAGTACAGAATGAAATTCAGAAAACTTTTCCTTGCAATCGGACTGGCTGCTGTCTGCACGACAGTGTCTGCCCAGAGTTCTTTCGAAGTCAAGCTTTACAGCGGACAGCCGCCTTACACCAACGGCGATTCAAGAGACACTGCCAAGGTGCGCGTCTTCCTGCCTATGGAGAAAGAGGCCACGGGACGTGCCGTAGTCATCTGTCCGGGCGGTGCCTATGAGACGCTGTCGATGGAGAAAGAAGGCTACGACTGGGGAGAGTTCTTCCAGAACCAGGGCATTGCGGCCATCGTGCTGAAGTACCGTATGCCGAACGGCAACCCCGATGTTCCCGTATCGGATGCCGAACAGGCAATGAGACTGGTCCGCATAAATGCTGCAAGCTGGAAGATCAGCCGGAACGACATCGGCATCATGGGATTCTCCGCAGGCGGACATCTTGCAGCGACGATTGCGACGAGAAGTCTCGGCGAGGCGAAGCCGAACTTCCAGATACTGTTCTATCCGGTCATCTCCATGCTGGAAGGTTACGGCCACGACCGAAGCCGGACCAACTTCCTGGGACAGCATCCCGGCAAGCGCGACGAGAAGAAGTACAGTGCCGACATGAACGTGAGCCGTGTCACGCCACGTGCTTTCATTGCCCTCAGCGATGACGACGATACCGTTCCGCCGGCAAACGGCGTGAACTATTACAGCGAACTCTATCGCAACGATGTCCGTGCCTCGCTCCATGTCTATCCCGGCGGCGGTCATGGCTGGGGCAGCAAGATCGGCTTCCGCTATCACGAAGAGATGATGATGGACCTGAAGGCATGGCTCAAGAGCTTCTAAGAGCAGGAAGAACCTGTCTGCCACAGTCCATGGTCCCCAGACGGTCTCTCCCGACATCATCTCGCTGTTGCCATCCATCCGCATAAAGTGTGAAAGTTTTTCCATCCTGAAAAAGACAATCCCCACGAAGACGAACATTCGTTTTCGCGGGGATTGCTCTTTTATGAAGCTCCCCAATGCACAGGAGACAACTGTGTCGCAAGGCAGCCGGAAGGGAAAGACTGCACAGCCCATCTACAGATACAGAACACTCTCGTTTCCCTCGTTGAACAGCAGGTCGAGGATGCTGAGGTTAGGCTGGAATCCGAATTTCTGCTGATAGACCTGATAGTACCTGCGGGGCACAAAGTCCGGGTCTGCCCCCGGGTGCTTCGGACGGATTACCTCTCTGTAATCGTCGGTTCCGTCGGGAGACGCCGTCTCATAGGTGTCCGTGCGGCGCATACAGGGCATAATATCGATGAGTTCGCACATCTTGAGCGTTATCTCCCAGTTAAAATCATAGAGGAAAGTCCACTTCCGCTCAAAGAAGGGGCGTATATCGTCCGCATAAAACTCGAAGAAAGGACTCTCACCGTAAGCGGACTGCAACGCATTCCAATGCTGGTGCCGCCAGTTGGCATGGTCGCTGATGCGTACTTCCTTCATCTGACACTTCAGGCCGACGAACTTCTCCACAGGGACAGAGAGCGTCTGTGGGCCGTTGGCCGCCGCAATCACGCAACGGTTCCGGTAGGTCTGCTTGACGAAGTTGTCGTGCTGCTCAATCAGGCAGACATCATAGCGGTTCAGCTTCTGATACCACTGGATGGGGGCGAAATAAGCGGAAGACAGCAAGGCCTCCCCCAACTCCTCCGAAGGAGGGGATGCAGGATTACCGTTGTTGCCGTTGTCAGGATATATCATGGGGACTTTGCCGATTCAAGGAGACACAGGGTGTCCCTGCTTTACTTCCAAGAAAAACAAAACAAAAGGAGGGGATGTGCATCATCTTCACCAGACAATGACAATTTGCACATCCCCTCCTTCTGAGAGGCTCGGGGAGGCTTCCCTATTTGATGTTGCCCACCCAGTTGAACAGTCGGTGCCAGCGGATGCCGCCGAGACCCTTGCGGTCAGGGTCGCTCGACCACCAGATGAACAGCGGCTTTCCCACAATGTGGTCTTCCGGAACGAAGCCCCAGTAGCGGCTGTCGGCAGAGTTGTGGCGGTTGTCACCCATCATCCAGTAGTAGTCCATCTTGAAGGTATAGCTGCCGGCAGGCTTTCCGTTGATGTAGATGCGGCCGTTCCTTACCTGCAGATCGTTCTTCTCATACACCTTGATGCAACGCTCATAGACGGGGAGGTTCTGCAGTGTGAGTGTGATGGACTTGCCTTTGGCAGGAATCCATATCGGTCCGTAGTTGTCGCGTGTCCAGCCCGTAAATCCGTTGAGCGGATAATAAGGACCGGAATAGAGGTCCTTGTCCGTCACCGGCCGCATCGACTTCACCAGTCCCTCGCGCTTCAGTTCGGCGGCGGCACGCTTCGTCAGCGGCATATAGCCGTCATACTGGAGTACAGCATTGTTGAGTACCTGGCCCTGGTCCAGGTCATAGCCATGCAGACGGGCGAGGCTCTGCACGTCCTCCGCACTGATTTCGAAGTCCTTGCGGAGGTCATCGAACCGTTCGCCGAGGAGGTCGGCTGCGGTAATGTTGTTGAACTTGACAAAGTACGTATACTGCACCTTCTCCGGCTCCTTGTTTGGCTTTCCGTCAAGATAAACGATTCTGTTCCGGATCTGCAGGGTCTGCCCCGGCAGGCCGACACAACGCTTGACGTAGTTCTCGCGGCGGTCGGTCGGACGCCAGTCCAACGGTCCGTAAGTCCCGGCATTCTTGATGATATAAGCCCTGCCCGTGGCATAGGCCTTTTCGTAGAAGGCACGCTGCTGGAGGGTTGTCATTGCCGACAGGTTGATGCCGGGATTCTGCTGTGCAAGGAAGTTCTCGCCCATGGTGTAGGCATCATGATAGAAGTCATTACCCTGATAGGCCGGTTCGCTCATGATGGTGTCACCGGCCGGGAAGTTGAAGACGACAATATCATTCAGCTGCACCTTTCCCAAACCCTTCACACGGCGGTAGTCCCAGTGCGGCCAGGCAATATAGCTCTTCGTGTTGATGATGGGGAGTGTGTGCTGTGTCAGCGGCATGGTCAGCGGCGTTTCCGGTATGCGGGGCCCATAGCTTACCTTCGACACGAAGAGGTAATCGCCCGTGAGGAGCGACTTCTCAAGCGATGAAGACGGAATGACGTAGTTCTGGAAGAAGAAGAGATTGATAAAGTAGACCGCCACCAGTGCGAACACCAGTGCATCTACCCATCCCATCACGAAACGGACCGGCCCTTCGGTATCCTTCCACCACTGCCAGCGGATTTTCTTCGTGATGTACACATCGAAGATGAAAGGAACGACCAACAGTCCCCACCAGCTCTTGACCCATAAAAGGAAGAGGAGGTAGAGAACGAGAACACAAATAAACTTTGCCCATTGCTTCTTGGGGTTGAGGGCTGCTTTTTCTTTATCAATCATATTGGAAATGTCTTTATGCGATGATAAGTGATGATGAGAGGGGAATAGGCGATGACAGGTGCTTGACAGACGGGGAACCAGGTGCAGGGGTTCAGAAACGGAACAGATCGCTTGTCGTGAGCAGGCCGGAGTGATCCTTGGTGTATTCAGCAGCCAGGACAGCACCGAGTGCAAATCCCTTGCGGCTGTGGGCATCGTGGGTGATGGTAATCTTGTCGGCCTCGGAATCATAACTGATGCTGTGGATGCCCGGCACCTCATCCCGGCGGATGGAAGCGATAGGCAGCTCGTCCGGAGCGACCTTGTTGCTGCCGCTCTCCGTGCCGTCGGCTGCATGCTGGAAGCCCTTTACCCATTTGTCCTTGCGGTCGAGGCGGTCGATGATGTCCTCTGCAAGTGTGATGGCTGTCCCCGACGGTGCATCGAGCTTATGGACATGGTGTACCTCCTCCATCTCGACATCATACTGTGGAAATCCGTTCATGATTTTCGCCAGATAACGGTTGACGGCCGAGAAGATGGCCACGCCGATGGAGAAATTGCTTGCCCAGAAGAGCGTCTGTCCGCCTTCCGAACACATCTTCTCTACGTCTGCCTTGTGGTCCTGCATCCATCCCGTAGAGCCGCTGACAACCTTCACGTTATGTGCAAAGGCACGCTGGTAGTTGCCGAAGGCAGCCGTAGGATTGGTAAATTCTATGGCGACATCGGCCGAGGCGAACGCAGGAGAATCAAAGTCCTCTATGTTGTCAACATCAATGATACTTACGATTTCGTGGCCACGGTCACGGGCAATCTGCTCGATCATGTGCCCCATCTTGCCGTAACCGATCAATGCTATTTTCATAATCAGTCTGGATTAAAACATTGCAAAGGTAGCTGATTTGCGGCATAAAACAAAATAAGTTTACGTATTTTATATGGGCTTGCTCTGAAAATCCCACGTTGGACTTTTGTTGATAGGGACATTGTCTGTCCTTCGTTTCCTTCTACTTTTATGCGGTATATCCTGTTCGCCTGAAGGGGGGAGAAGACAGCAAAGACAATCTGCGGGATCTGCCTGTAAGATGTATGCAGGTTTACAAATCCGGCTTCCATCTGTCTGCGGGTACTGGAAATGCGATTTTCATATAAGTAGACATTATCAACAGCAATTAAAACAAGCTCTGAAAACCGTCAATCAAGTTTAAAAGCAGGATGAAAAGCAGTCAACCGGAAACATTGAACTACAAATAGAAAAGTCTTCCCGATGGCCGGGAATGGCGTTCCCAACGCCTGGGAATCGGATTCCCGATGCCTGGGAACAGAGGGTGTGTCAAAATGTACACATCCTCTTTTTTATGCACAAAGCCCCGACTTTCTCAAGCCAGGGCTTTGCTATTTCCTAAAGTTTTTGTACCTTTAGGCATACAAAAAATCTCATTATGACAAAG
>SKDY01000525.1_pt1 | contig 30674 bp, 28 predicted proteins | sample 4826591 | NCBI WGS metagenome assembly SKDY01 (sample SAMN11008823, study PRJNA524170) | human gut metagenome | biome: Human fecal sample; material: Feces; isolation source: fecal sample from pouch patient p10, p22 | host: Homo sapiens | place: Israel: Tel-Aviv | collected 2016-06-15 | reverse complement strand
GCCCTTCCAGGATTTGAGGGACCTGGAACTGGCGACGTTCCGGTGGGTCTCGTGGCGGGGACTCGAAGCGTCCGCACCGGTCCTTGGGCTACAGGACACCGGAACGGACCGAAACCGAGTATTATGCGAACCAAGCGGCGCAAGCCGCCCCACTATAAGGGCGGAACAAAAATCAGGCCATATCATAAAACAAGCAATATAAAAGTTTGTCAAACCATAGATGTCAACAATGTCATCACTCAAAAACCATGGCACATGATACTAGCAGAAGAGACAAATGATAAGGCCCGAAATCCTAGAAAAATCGACACAATCGAGATGCACGATGGCACAATCAATACCTTATACGTGTCCTCCAGTAAAGAAATTAACATATCCCATAAAGGAAAAGGGCGAATCTTTCATTTACACGTACCAGAGAATTTTACATTTAATCATCAAGGTGAGATAACTAAATATCAAGATTCACACTAGTATTAAAAAACTTCAATCGCATACTCGCTCATTTTTGAAACCACTGATATTGCAGCGTGTTTCCACACCCAACACAGCCGTCACGGCCGGCGGCAGCGTCATCTTCTCCACCACCTCCACATGGTTCTTCCTCAACAAGAAACAGACCATCAAATCCAACCTCAAACGATGTAGCTCATGAAACGAGACTCTCCGTCCAGGAGCCCTATCTCAAGAGTCTTATCTCACATTCAGTTGCACAAGACCCATTTTTAAAAACATTGAACCAGAAGCACCACGGAATAGACGGACGCCTGAACCCGCTCCTTAGAAACCACTCCAGAATCCGGTCCACCATGACGATTAGACTAAATTATGCATCAGACCACTCATAAGTAATTGGATGACACTGTCGGAAACATCGTCCTTCCCCTGCGCCTCGATTTAGAATTTCCAACGCCGATTCCGCATGCCCCTTGCCGCTTTTGCTCAGAGTCGATTTCTTGCCATTCGGCTTCATCATGGGCAAAGCTATCAATTCGACTGCTTTGATGGCGATCGCGTACGCAGCGGAATAGTTCGGCTCATAATCAAACATGTAATGCCACGCTTTGGAAAGCTGCTGTCCGTATCTACTCGATGATGACACCACCCACCATCGACGCATGGCCAAGCATACCCGCATTCTCGCTCCATTGATTTATTCATAGTCGGACATTAGCGAAAACCCAGTATCTGCAATACGAAACGACGTATTTTCAAATATTCAATCACTTAAAATTTCCCTTTATTTTATCAAGATTATTAAGAACAACCCCCTTAGACTCTCTATTATTCTTATATAAAGATGAATATTCAAAAATATCACCATATAAATTTCGTATTGATAACAAATCTTTTTGAAGGATTGGACCACTAAAAGCTGATTCGGGATAGCAATACATAGTCGTCAACATTTGTTGAATAAAATAATTTATCGACTCTTGCTTAAAGATTGAACTTTCTTTCTTAAGAATCATTCTTGCTTTTCTATACCAATCATCCCCCCGTTCGAACAAGAAAAACAGAAAAGCCGAAAGAGCATATGGGACCCTTCCATCCTCGAGCGCTGCATCATTTTTCGGTATAAGACGGTATAGACGCTTGCTACATAAAAACTCATACAAAAAGGTGCAATAAAATATCCAAGCTATTTCCTCTTGGATAGAATACGGATTCTTACTACCATTAACAGAAGATTGACTGCCATTACCATCGATTTTCTCTTGAATAGAAGCAAAGCTTTTATCACTCCTTGTCAAAAAGAAATAATTACCCCATCCCTTCAATGCTTCATCAATAGCCTGGATTCTTATTTTAACATTTGAGATGTGGTCCGATTGCTTGAGGACCGATGACAGAAAATGAAGCGCAATAGCCCATCGTTCGGAGTCCACGAGAGTACCTGAGTCGACATAAATATTAGCAGCACATCTATCCTCATCGACTTCGGCATGAAAAAACTCATCAGCAACTTCTTCAGATTGATTATATAAATTCTTGTGCGCATTATTAAGTTTCGACGCTTCACTATCTGTCAGCAATTTTACATCGTCTCTTACATTCGCATCTATATTCACAGAAGAATACATTACACTTTCTAATTCTTTATTCTTTCTTTTTGCATCTTCATAAATTTCCAAACTTTTTTTAAGTATTTTAATTGACCTACTGTTGATTTCTGAATAAGTTATTAAAATACCATTAAAAGTTAAAGCATCATTAAGGAGATAATTATAAAAAGTACTGCCATCATCTTCATCTTTTTCTATGTTTATATATATAGCTGCATAAAGTAATAAATACGACGAATGTGCAAAGTAAATGCAATATTGGGAATTGAATTCTTTTCTCGTAAGAATACGGCGATTGCATAGCTCATTAACAATCTTTCTTGCATCAAAGTCCATTCCCAGAGCTTCGGAGAGATTAGAGATAATGTTTTCAGTTTCTGATTCAGTTAACGATATTTGTTTATTTTCAACCATCTTTTTAGCCAATGAAGCTAAAATTTGCTCTAAATCTTCAATGGTAAATTGCATATATTCACCATTATCTACTATTATTTCAAGCGTCGCATGGCAATATTGTTGCAATAAGACAGATTGGGAAAGATCCTCGACACTATTGAGGTCTTTTTTCTTAAAATACACAAACAGTTTTTGAACGGTCGAATAAGTCCGAGGCAAATTCATACTAGCAATTGTTTGAAATACTAAATCCGAACTCCTCTTTTGCAAAAAACTGTTCTCAGGAAAATATGCTTTGGCGCATAAATCTATATCGTGTTTCCTTACTTTATCAAGATATAATATACAACTATCTATATCCTGCTCTTGCAATAAAGTAGCTATCTTTTCACATGACTTCATGCCACATCCAATTAAAAATTTATCTTCATTATTTGAGATATTTATTTTTTTACAAAAAGCCCTAAACTTTTTTACACTATCTAAAGCAAAATTATCTATAACAAAAATGCAGGGATGAATACAATTACTAGAGAGAAAATCAACTCTATCCAATTCATTTTTATTCAGTGAGTAAACATAAAATTTATCTGAGATAAAATCTAAAGCAAATTCTCTCAACCCAGTTGTCAATCCAGATTCCCCTTCTGCGACAAGGCAGAAAACCCTTTTACTCGATTGCTCAATGTATGAAACCCCTAAACGTTCATGAGTTGATGAAGATTCAAGAAGATCAGACGGGTTCTTAAGACAAAATCCCATAGGCATTATTAATGCTGCAGCATCTTCAACTTGAGAAATTTCTTTATAATTAGAGAAATCTTGATTGATTAAATCTTTAAGCTCCTTCTCTTTTTCAAGGAATTTGTTCTCTGAATTCATTTTCTCAATATAAATAGGTAAATCTTCATAATTTTCCCCAAAATCAATCAGTTTAAATGAATATTGGTTGGCTATATTCCGAAACTCTTCTATTAAGTCCGACTTACACAGTAAATAACTTTCAGACTCCGATGTAGTTACATTAAAAATAGAAGTAAAATCTTTAAATTGTCTAGAAAAATCTAAATCTCGCAGACCACTTCCCGCACCAACAACATACAATTTATATGCTGTCATTATTGATTGGAAAATTCTGTCATTCGCGATTGACTGGCTTAGTTCGTTATATTGTTCACTAGTAAAGATAATCGATTCGGGTTTTTGAATACTCCCGTGAATATGAATAATAATTTTCTTATTGCATCTCTTGAGTGCATACTGAATGGCCTTCGGATCTTGCCACGTAAAAGAAATATATTCAACACTCTTCTGTCTACATCTTTCTTCGATTAATAAATCGTAATTTGTAGTCAATATGATGCCAGGAGCTTTAATCAGTGCATCCAGAAGGGAATAATTTTTAATTTGTAGACCATCGTGACATATTCCTTGAATCCAATTCTCAAAACGAGTTTTACCCATTGACTTGAATAAAGTGTCCGCGATACCAGTTAATTTGTCTGCGGCATCTGATGCATTAGAATTAGGTTTCTTTAATGAGGAAATATTAGACTCAATCTCATCGCACTGTTCAGCACTAAGCAAATTCTGGTTTTTGCAATAGGAGAAGCATTCTTCTACTAAATTCCCCCACGAAGAACAAGGCGTATACGGTCCCAAAGCTGCCGCGGATACTCCAGCGCCGATTACATAACATGCGTTGTTAAAGACACTCTCCATATAAAAAATACTACCATTTTTCGAATAGCAATGCCCAAAATTATTAAATCTTTCACTCTCATGACTGTCAGTCGTTGGAAATAAACATATTTAGCGTTGCTTACACAAAACTTGCCAACGCCGATTCAGGACCATATTGTGCACTATTGCGAGCGCGATGCTGATGTTCTTACAATGCAAATTTGTTGGCTTGGACAGGAATCAACCAAAATGTTCGTCAGTTCTATAGTGGATTCCCATAACACCTGATGCAAAAGCGCTTCAGCAATACTTTACACGTATTTTTCAGAAACCTGATTGCAACAAATCCGAGCACCCTGATTGTTCAAAACATCAATAATGCTTTGGCCGCTTCCACCATTATTGATATCTTCTTCCACAAACGTGTACTTCTCTTGGGGTCAGCCCCAATAACCGGAACCTAAAAATCCTAAAATGGCACAGTCTTCTATCAAATACTCATCTGTTTTTTCTGTTCCGCAATATCAACCTTGGCGATTACTTGAATAAGCTTCTTAAGCAACCAAAGAAGACGTATGATCCCATGCACACAAATAAGAACTGCATATTCAAAAAACCAAGGTGACAGCTTGGGAACACCCATATGCAGCATCAAAAGAGCAATAAGAGAAAATCCAGCACTAAGGAACCCTGAATAACTGATTGAGAGCCAATTATCCACAAGGGCTTTACCTGCTTCTCGACGAAGAACAACAAAGGCAGAGGGCTGTGTCGAAAGACCAAACACAACAACGACACCAGCAAAAGCTGATTGAATGGCCGCGACAGATAAGACAGTTGAATAAATGGTTGTCAAATCAGACAAAGTATTTTCGTAGATATCCTCCAAAAGCAAATCCCAACTACGTGGAGCCACGTAATATTGAATCATCATGATTACCAGCAATAGCAGATTTGCTACGATCGGCTTATCTTTCAGCACCCCCAACAGGGCAGAGACAGCTTTTTTCATCTTAGGAGTTTCTTATCGTCTCTTTAAAAGCTTTTATCGCCTTGGCAACACCAGCCTCAATATCACTATCCGTAAGGAGAGAATCATCATCTTCTCCAAATTCGACAGTCTCAGTGATGCGATCTCTGATGAAGTCAATAGGCTCGGATTGTAGCTTGCTGTCATCTTTCTCATGCAATACGCTGGCCTGAAGTTTATCGATTACTCCATTATTCTGTGGATCGACATCCTTAAGAAGCTTGCGGAGCTCTTTCCCCAAAGTATCCTGTGCAGGGCCTACTGCCTTAGGTCTTTTCAAAGATATGCCCAACGAGACGGAGTAATCCGCATCACTCAAACCTTCTATGCCAAGAGTGCCTTTAACGGCTCGATCTATCTTGGAACCAGATTCATATTCATCAAATCCGCCAGATAGCCCTGAACCCAGGTATCTCACAGTAATCCTGCTGACGCCTACAGACTCCTCAAGGCGTTCTTTTGCGTTCCTTCGCAGAACAGGCTGCAACTCGAACTCGCCTTCTGTAAGAGCTGTTTCCAAGATACTATTGATAAGAGCTTCCAAGGCCCCACAGCCGGACCAGCAGAAGATTTGAATACCGCAATATACGGATAACCTGGAACAGGAAAAACACAAGCATACTCTTTAACACTAAGAGGAGCAGCATGGTCTTTTGTCTCCACATCAGGCCAGTCCGCTTTGTAACGTGCAACCGTAACCCTAAAATAGGGTTCGCCGCTTTTAGAAGTATGTGGAGTAGCAATATACTTCCTACCCCGGTGAGTCACGTTGTTATCTTCTGGAGCATTTCTTTGAATAGCAGTAAACAGCTGACTCCACTTGGACACCGTCCACTGATGCATCTGACCATCCTTATCGATTTCACCGCCAGAAAAGAAAAGAACACGCTTCTTCTTAGCCATCAGATCTCACCTTTCACTCACCCCCTAATACTAATCAACATAAGTCATACTCAAATAAATCACTCGTGCATTTTGAGACGATAGTGCTTCTTACCACAATGAAAAGGCAATCCCATATCGACGTGCATTTAAATTAACGAGCTACAACCTTGCACAATGCAAGCCAACCACTAAAACAACTTACGAGGAATGAATACTCTTAATCTTGGGAACGGGAGCACTCCCCTCACGCAGTCATCCCACCCCCGTAGAATTTTCGGGAGAGAGACGGACCGAGAGAAGGAAATATGATGGTCGAAAGCAGCCAGAGCACGGGCACGAACGGGGCACATATCAAACACGGCATGCCGGCACACTCCAGAAATTCAAATGGGGGGGGGCAGAGGAATTCCAGCATCGAACTGCTGAGCATCATCGCGATGTTCATGAGCCTCCCCATCACTTCATCGTCCATAACGACTATGACATGCTGAAACTCCCCTTGGGGCCGGAGCGGATTTTCTTCCAGCTCGTCATGGCCGGCGGCGGCAAGGTCGGCGTGGTCATCTTCTTCTCCATCTCCGCATGGTTCTTCCTCGACAGGGAACAGACCATCAAATCCAACCTGAAACGCGTGTGAATCATGGAACGCGAGCTCCTGTTCTGAAGCCTTATCCTCGTAACGTTCTACCTTGTGTTCGACCGAGCCGACCTTGGCATGAAACTCATGGTGAAGAGCGTCATGCCATTGAGCATGGGCGTGTGGTGGTACGCCACCGCCTACGCCATCTTCCTAATGCTCCTCCCCTTCCTGGCCAAGGGATTGAAAGCGCTCGGCCGCGAATACCATCTGACGCTGGCCGTGACCGTGCTGGTCATCTGGGGATTGACCAGCTTCATTCCGGGAATGATAGGAATCAACGACGGCTTCTTCGGGTTCATCTACCTGTTCATTCTGTTTTCTGCTTATAAGCGGTACATGGAACCGTTCACCACCAGACAGGTCTGGCTGATGATTGGCACAGGTCTCGGTTTTTTCCTGTTGTACACCTGCGCCTCCATAACATTGCCGCTGCTCGGGCACGACATAGGGATAACGCCACCAGCAAATGACAGTGAAGCCACCTCCAAAGAAACGTCTGCAGCCCTCTATCCACTAAGCGTCCAGTCTTTCTTTCAATGCTTTCCTCATAGAAGAACCTATTGAATCTTCCAGGGCAATCAGTTGTTCTCTCATTCTGGCAGGAATTTCCTCAGTAGATTCGATCACCGCTTCAGCTACCCATTCTTTTTGAGCAAGCGTACCGTTCGCCATTACGTCCTCAACAGTTTCGGTTACGATCACGCCACCGAAATTGCATAGCTCGAGTTTGGTCAACGCACCGGACGCAGTATCGCACATGCCAGCAGGTCCCATTTTCAGCATGGCGACCATCAACTGTACGTACCTCTCAGCGGGGAACCGTTGCACTATGCGAGCGACCGCATTGTATCGCTTATTCGATATCAGATAATCAATAATATTTTGACGTTCATCCTCACACAGTGATGCCATCGCCTCATACGCTAGCCAATAGACAATATTGGCCTTATCCTCAAAGCTTTTGACAAAACACGACAACATGCTGAAAAGTTCCTCTCGAATTCCAGCAGGCAATTCATTACTGAAATGTATAAGGAATTTCAAAGGCCATCTTTTGTCTTGAAGCGCCTCAGCGTTGGACAGCATAATCTTCGCGAATGAATCCCAATCAACTAATTCCGGATGAGCATATCCACAGAAGAGGAATGCGCTCAGCATGTGATACACACCATGAACAGCAATAACTCCAGACTGTTCGTAGCTTGCTATTGCTTCAGCACAATATGCAGAAAAACAATCAGAAACCCTTCGAATCTCGTCCTCGGAAAGTTTTTGCGCATCATCGACGCTCTTGATTACATCAACTTGACCGCTCTTCACCTTTACGCGCCATTGCGCTTCCGATTCCTCATCATGAGAGCTTTGCTTATATTCGTACCATTGCTGCAGAGAGCCTGCATCGCCTCGTTGCAGCAAGATTGCCAGATTGTCATCACCCCAAAAGGACTCCGGAAACAGAATCGTCAGATTCTGCGCTTCCGAGGCATAGCTTTCTCCCACGCCAGGCAACTCCAAAAACCATTGCTCAATCTCTTCCTGTGCATCTCGACTTGCAGCCATATAACAAGTTTTAAGCGTCTTGAACAGTTCAATAGGGATATTGAACGTCGCAGAAACCTTTCGGACGTATTCCCGCACAGACGCCATCGTTGTCAAGCACCAACGGCAAACTTCATCAGCCTTATCTGCAGGAAGATAATCACCTATGCACTGGAACAACGTCAGATCATTCAGTGCCGTTGAATGCGTGGACTCATTCAACGATACAGTTTCGGCATATTCAACAATCCTGGAGTCTGAAGCTCTCTGGATAGCGGACCGAAGTACTTTCCGATAATCGTCTTTGGAAGAACACCGCCGAAACATTTCAAGCACATTGACGATGTCCGTTCTTCCCTCATTATCATCCTCAATCTGAGCATACGCATTTTCTGCCTGCAAACAGCAATATCTTTTCCACGCATCTCTGTCACCAAGAAATGCCGTCTGAAGAATAAGGGAGATAAAACGTCGTCTTAGCGAATGGGTTTTCTCTGCTTCTCCAATGCTATGAAGCCACCGATTCGACACTGCGTTACTCGCAATGCCGCATTCTCCCATTTCAAGCCACCAGAAAATTGGATTATCTGACGATTGAATCACTTCGGCTGTATCAACTTGCCTTCCCGATGACTTAACATTCCCCCAAATCCAATCGTATTGCCATAGCAACCTTACCGCCACACCGCAGATTCCATTAGCGGTAATATCATCTGGATTCCGCAAGCAAAGACTCACTGCATTCGAACCGGCAGAAATAGCTTCATCCTTACGACCGAGTTCAAACATCGCCCATGATTCGTGAACCAGCAGCCACGCTTTATCTACAGGATAAAGATCATAAGTCATAACAGCTTCAATATGTTGAAGAGCGGCACTCCAATCATTATTATCTATATCAAAGGCAAATTGCATTACCGCCGATGCGGCTCGCTCTTCAGGAGATTTCGCAACCGAAAAAAGCTCATCCAAGCGTCCACCCTGTCCATCAAGGTAATCATAAAAAGCCGCGGCCGCCTTCCAGCACCAGTCAGATGAAGCCCATGCCTCATCCTTTCTTTTCCCTTTCTGCATGGCCACGTCAGCCATGGAACCATTTCCCGCTCTCCAGTACCACTCCAATCCATACTCATTCCCATATAGCAAGGAAGCCAAGGCCTCATGACCTTTTAAGTTATCTATATGTTTATTCACATGCGGGGCTATCACACGAGGAGCGAGCATTGCGAGTCGAATGCGATCCTGGTTTTTAATGTTTTTCAGGCCATTCCACACAACTCCGTTGAATGCAGACTTCTCATACGTGCTGCATGCGAACTCGGAGAGCTCCTCCTCGTCCGTCTTTTTCAGCACATGGTCCTTACGTACAAGAATTCTGGGCATCTGACAAGAGTGATCGATCTGCGAAGATTCAATCTTGGACCAATACATTGTCCCTTCATCAGAAATCAAAACAACAATATGGGCAATTCTTCCATTAGTCCACGAAGCTTCATGATTGGCATCAAATCCGAACCACCAGCCAATCGCATTACCTTGCTCATCCTTTTTAGGATGCCTGAAGTAGCTTGCTCCTTTCTTTACTTGCACACCAAGAACCACAAATGAAGGAATTCCCTCATCGCTCACCGGCATCACCCATAAATCAGTGCCAAAATCAATGTCCTTGGACATCACGCACCATTGGAAAGTATCAGAGAAAAGGCCCTTACCTGGCTCTCGCCGCCTTCTCCCCTCCGAGATTCAGCTGGAATCTTAACTCCAAGAGTTCCAGACATTGTTACCCCCTCATAGACAACTTCGATGTACGCTCCACTGGTCCTGTTTTAGATTTCACAAAACTGAGATTCGTTTTATGCCTATAGTGCATCTTGTTTTTCCAAAACTAGCAGTTGCACAAACCCAGACTTCACCAGATACATACCATTGCGAAACGCAACAACAATTTCAATTCGAATTACCTATCAGCCTATTCAATCCCACAATAGCAAGAGCATTAAATCAACTTGCCCACGTACAACATCGTTTCAAAATAACCTACGGTATTGTTGCATATAGCACGGAAATCAATTCAAAGGGATCACTATGGCGACAACCGAGTTCAACGAGAAAGTGCACGATGCGGTGCTGTCCGCTCTAAAAAGGACCAATCGCATTCCATATCTGTTTGTCGGTTCAGGAATTTCTCGGCGTTACATGGGGACAGAAAATTGGAATGACTTACTTGAGTGGGTGTGTAACATCGTCGGAACACCGATGCGTAAATACGCCATATACAAGCAAATGATTCAAGCAGCAGGCTACGACAATGAATTAGGCCCTAACCCCGCGATCGCCAGCCGCATGGAAATAGATTTTCTCAACGCGTTAGAAAATAACTCCCTTACAGAATGGACAGAAAAGCGTAGCTCCGATATTTACGACAATGTTCCAGCAATGAAATTGTTCATAGCCGACCACTTGCGCAATGATTTCAGCACTAGGCTGATGACCAACGAACTCAAACTTCTGAAGAAAGCCACAAGAAGCATCGCAGGAATAATCACGACCAATTACGACACTCTCATGGAGGAATTATTCAACGGATACAAAGTCTATGAGGAACAAGATGACTTACTTTTCACACAATTTGCAGGAATCGGCGAAATATACAAAATACACGGGTCAATCAATCACCCTGAATCCATGGTTCTCGACGCAAAAGACTATGAACAGTTCAATGAAAAAGCCAAATACCTCATCGCCAAAATATTAACCATCTTTGGAGAATATCCTGTAATCTTTCTTGGATATTCAATAAGCGATCCCGATGTACGAAAAATCGTCAGAGCAATTGCAGATTGTGCTGGCCCTGAAAGAATCAGCGAAATGGAAAATAGATTCATTTTCGTAGATTACTCGCAAGATAAATTCGCCATCATGCCTTCCTCAATTGATGTCGGAAAATCTGTATCTATGACCACTATAAAGACAAATGATTTTTCTCCAATCTATTCAGCAATAGCAGAAATGAAGCAACGCTATACACCACGTGTAATCAGTCAGTTTAGAAGACAAGTCTTTGTCGGTACGAGCACATCCGAAAAAGCAGAAAAGATGCTTCCCATCGCTTGGTCTGAATTGGATTCACTTCCACAAGATACGCCGGTAATTGTAGGACTCGACCAGCGTGACTACGGGAAGCCAATCCGCTATGAGGAATTATATGAGGATCTACTTTTTGACAACAAGGGATTTAAATCAGACCTCATCATTGGCGCGTACATGGATAATCTTTTGAAGAAGAATCCTTCAGGATTACCAATGTATAAATATCTGCTTTTAGCTAAAATCCCTGTTACCGGAGAAAAGATCCGTCAGAACATCAAAGAATATTGCTGCTATGACGCATACTTATCGCCAAGCAATAAAAAAGACCAGCCTCGTTACAGAAAGAGGCTTAAAGAAAAAAGCGTAGATGGACTTATCTCAACATTCGGTAAGAAAACCGCATTTAAACATCTGACTTGTCTTTATGAAGACGAAATAGACCCAGATTGTCTATATAAATATCTTCGAGAAGTCGCTTGTTCTGATGTGCCAGAGGATCGCAGAAACAAACTCGAATCAATGCTCGAGGATTCAGAGATGAGAAGATGTATCCGCATATACGATTATCTCACATATGGGAAGCAATATTTAAATAAAAACAGCGCCTCCACAGTCGCCGCCAATAGTGCTTCTCTCTCAGGTCAAGAGGAACACCTGGCAACTCAGTGAAGGCGCCTCGCCAACGGACCCAAACACACAGCCGACAGCTTCTCGACGTTGTAAGTCCACTTGAGATAGTACATCAAAAACATGACTACACGACGCACTAGCCAAAATAAGATATAGCAAAGTTGTCGATAAGGCTCGAGAGACTAACTTGAATTATCTGTCGACCGACGCGCTCAAGCGTGATGAGAACTACAGATGACCATTGATAAACAGAAATCCGTGCAACTGACACAAAGTGGTCGCACGGATTTCTGGTATGAGAGCTGGCACAGGGCCGCTGAAAGGCGGGTGACCGGAATGTCCACCACCGGAACACCCGCTATATGAACAGGACCTCGGGTATGAGCCTCGGAAAACACGCCCTTCGTCAGTTCTTCTGATTCGGCACGAGCATGATATCGCCGTCGGCGATGCCCTTGAGGTGCTGCCCGTAGGGACTCTTGCCGTAGCGTTCCGCGGACTCCATGAGCTGGTCGCGCGTAATCCAGCCGTTCTCGTAGGCAATCTCCTCCACGATCGCGATCGGCAGACCCTGCGCACGCTGCACGGTGCGCACGAACTCCCCCGCCTCGAACAGAGAGTCCATCGTGCCCGTGTCCAGCCACGCATAGCCTCGGCCCAGCGTACGCACGTTCAGCATGCCCGCGTCCAGGTACATGCGGTTCAGATCCGTGATCTCCAGCTCGCCACGCGGACTCGGCTTCACCTGCTTGGCGTACTCGACCACGTGCTCGTCGTAGAAATACAGGCCGGTCACCGCGTAATGCGACTTCGGCTTCGCGGGCTTCTCCTCGATGGACACGGCCTTCCTGTCCTCGTCGAACTCGACCACGCCGTAGCGTTCCGGGTCGTCAACGTAGTAGCCGAACACGCTCGCACCTTCGCCAGACTCGGCTTTCGTTACCGCGCCGCGCAACGTCGCACCGAGGCCGTTGCCGTAGAAGATGTTGTCGCCCAGCACCAGCGCACACGGCTCGCCCGCAATAAACTCCTCGCCCAGCAGGAACGCCTGCGCCAGCCCGTCCGGGCTGGGCTGCACCTTGTAGGAAAAGCGCACGCCGTAATGCGAGCCGTCACCCAGAAGCCGCTCGAAGTTCGGCAGGTCCTTCGGCGTGCTGATGATCAGGATGTCACGGATGCCGGCCATCATCAGCACGCTGAGCGGGTAGTAGATCATCGGCTTGTCGTACACCGGAAGCAGCTGCTTCGACGTGACTGTGGTCAGCGGGTACAGTCTTGTACCCGAGCCACCGGCAAGAATAATGCCCTTCATATGGTTTCCCTTCTCTGTTGCGTATTGCCAGACTCCGGGCGACTCCATGGAAAGGAAGCCGCCCGGAAACATAATCCGTTACTTGTTCAGTTCCTTGGCGACGTACGCCTTCAGGGACTCCTCCCAGTCCGGCACCTGCAGACCCGTGACCTCGATCTTCGCCAGGTCCAGCGCGGAATGCGTCGGGCGCGGGCTCACCGGGGCCTTCGCGTTCGTGAAATACTGTTCCGTCGAAATCGGCTCGACCTTGTCGCCGTTCCCGTTCGCCAGATCGAACACCTCGCGCGCAATCTCGGCCCAGGACTTCACCGCACCCGAACCGGTCAGGTCGTACGTACCGTACGCGGCGTCCGAACCAAGCAGATGGAAGATCGCGTCCGCCATGTCACGGGTGAACGTGAGGCGCCCGTACTGGTCGTCCACCACCGTCACCTCCGGCAATTCGCCCTTCGCGACCCGGTCGGACAGGCCCATCATGGTCTTCACGAAATTACGGCCCTCACCGATCACCCAGCTCGAACGCAGGATGTAATGACGCGGCGCGTTCGCGACCGCGATGTCACCCGCTGCCTTCGACTGCCCGTACACGCCCAACGGGGCGAACGCCTCCGCCTCGTCATGCAGTTCGCACGACCCGTCGAACACGTAGTCCGAGCTCACGTGCACGAGCGTGATGTTGTGCTCGCACGCCACACGGGCCAAAAGGGCGGGACCCTGCGCGTTCGCCTTCCAGGCGAGGGCGCGGCCATCCGTGGTCTCAGCTTTGTCGACCGCGGTATACGCGCCCGCGTTGATGATCGTGCCGTACAGGCTCCAGTCGAACCGGTCGTACTGGGCCGGGTCGGAGAAATCGAACGTGTCGATGTCGTTGAACTCGAAACCCTCCAAACCATGCGCGTCCACGTAGGCACGGATTGCGCGGCCCAGCTGCCCGTTGCAGCCCGTCACCATCGTGCGGCGCGGAGCCATCGGCTTCGCGTCCCTCAGCATGGGGTGGTGCAGGTCCGCCTCGGATCGTTCGGAGTCCTCCAACGGAATCGGCCACTGGATGCCCAGATCCGGGTCAGCGAGGTTCACGAACGTGTACGTCTTCTTCTGCTCCAGGCTCCAGTGCGCGTTCACGAGGTACGTGTACACGGTGCCGTCCTCCAAGGCCTGGAAGCTGTTGCCCACGCCGCGCGGCACGTAGATCGCCTTGCCCGGATCCAGCACTGTCGTGTACACCTGGCCGAACGAGTCGCCCGGACGCAGGTCCACCCACGCGCCGAACACACTGCCGGCCGCGATCGAAATGTACTTGTCCCACGGCTCCGCGTGGATGCCGCGCGTCACGCCCTTCTTCGCGTTATAGCTGATGTTGTTCTGCACCGGCCCGAAGTCAGGCAGACCCAGCGCAGTCTGCTTCGCCCGCTGCCAGTTCTCCTTGAACCAGCCGCGGTTGTCGCCATGCACCGGCAGGTCGAACACGATCAGGCCCGGGATGTTCGTCTCCTCGGCCCTCAGTTCCTTCTCGAAATCCATATCCTACTTTCCTTTCCTCTCCAGTTGCTCCAGCACTTGCACCGGATTCAATCGTTTTAACAGCTCGGCCTTATCCGGGAAAGCCCATCTCGGGTAATCCGCTCCGAGCGAATTCAAGACGAAATACATATCATGACGAATCTTCGGGAAATTCACCCTAAGGAGATTCTCGTCATGCCCTATTCTGTTACGAACCACCCGTATGCCCTTCAAGCGGCTTATGAGTTCTCTCCGCAATCGATCCTCGCGCGAATCGGATTCATTCCCAGGAAGGCTGCTGTTCGGCATGCGACGCGTCTCCGACTCCCACGCATTCTCGATATTCGGAAAAGCTCCCATCAGGATCCTTGCGAGCTCCGGATCGTTTGCGGCACGAGACAACATGCCGTCCCAGGTTCCGAAAGTCAACTGCGCGAAGACGTCATCCCTGTCAATCTCATCACCGTGCCTCGGATGGGACTGATCCGATCTCCAAAAACGCTTCTTCGACAGCGCGGTGCGTCTTGCCTCGGAAAGGTAATCCTTCTCCGCGGTATTAATCAGGGCTCTGATACGGTCCATGGGATGCGTGTCAGCCACGTCGATCCAATCGTCATACGGTTGCGGGGTCTGCCGTGAGAGCCAGAGACGCAATTGCTCGTCAATGGCATTGCGCACGAGTACCTCGATCCAAGGAATATAACGCATCAGCACGGCCGACGCCTCGGCGTTCCAACGGTATAGTTCCATAGCGATTCCATCGACCTCGGTGGTCGCAGGGAAAATACCACTGTTCCTCGCGAAATCGACATACGCCTGGAACCGGGACCGGCCCAACCTGTGAAACGCATCAGACGAAACGCTCATATTGACAAAACCATTTCCATCAGGCACCATTAGCAGTGCAATAGGGACCGCGCCTTCGAGGCGCGGTCATTTTTTATGCCTGTTCCCTGCTCACTGGCCCTGACGCTTGTAACGCGCTTCGGTCGCGGCCTTGGCGGGCTCCCACCACGCACGGTTCTGCGTGTACCACTCGATCGTCTGCGCGAGGCCCGATTCGAAGTCGGTGTGCCTCGGCGTCCAACCGAGCTCGGTACGCAGCTTGGTCGAGTCGATCGCGTAACGGCGGTCGTGGCCCGGACGGTCCTTGACCCAGTCGAACGCGTCTTCCGGCTGTCCCATCATCTTCAGGAGCATGCGCAGCACGGTGATGTTGTTCCTCTCGCCGTTGGCGCCAATCAGGTACGTCTCGCCAATGCGGCCCTTCGTGAGAATCGTCCACACGCCCGAGCTGTGGTCCTCGGTGTGGATCCAGTCGCGCACGTTCTCGCCCTTACCATACAGCTTCGGACGCTGACCGTCCAGGATGTTCGTGATCTGGCGCGGGATGAACTTCTCCACATGCTGGTACGGGCCGTAATTGTTCGAACAGTTCGAAATCGTCGCGCGGATCCCGTACGTGCGGGTCCACGCGCGCACCAGCATGTCCGATGCCGCCTTCGTGGACGAATACGGGCTGGACGGATGGTACGGGGTGGACTCCGTGAACTTCGCCGGATCGTCCAGGGCGAGGTCGCCGTACACCTCGTCCGTACTCACGTGGTGGTAGCGGATCCCATACTTCCTGACCGCCTCGAGCAGACGGAACGTGCCCTCCACGTTCGTCCTCAGGAACGGCTCCGGATCCGCGATGGAATTGTCGTTGTGGGACTCGGCCGCGTAATGCACGATCGCGTCATGCCCCGGCACGATTTTGTCGAGCAGATCCGCATCGCAAATGTCGCCCACCACGAGCTCCACACGATCCTCAGGCAGGCCCGCGATGTTCTCCGGATTGCCCGCGTACGTGAGCTTGTCCAGCACGGTCACATGCACGTCCGGATGGTTCTCCACCACGTAATGCACGAAATTCGAACCGATAAAACCACAGCCACCGGTCACAATAATGTTATGGGGAATAAACACTTTATCAGCCATGCTCTCATATCCTACAAGGGGGTGGGTACCCCGTGGAAACGCCCCGTTGGATGAGCCTATTCGGCGATGCCGTTATGACGCAAGCCGACAAGACACCTTTCGGCTTCCAGTCACCTGCAAGCTTCAAGTTCCTGGTCCGGTTTGAACTGGCGTTGGACGTGCATAAAGCAAAAACAGGCCACATTGCGATCATCTATTACATATGCCTCAAGCTTGTTGACTGCTTTTAGCCAGAAAGATGACTCATGAGTTTAAGGATGATTTGTCTGTCCTTGTTCAAATCGAATTTTCTAGCAAAAATCATCCCACAGTTAACGAGTTCATCATAATCCTTTATGGTGAAAGTGTAAGGGCTACCCCTCATCCAATCGATATGGCGCAGGCATGATTCAGATGAATCGTCTTCTTTGAACCTGTATATACGTTTCTTGTAATCGGGATTGTTGAATGCAAGAGTCTGTATAAAGAATTCATCAGGGCTGCGAGTATTATTAAATAGCTTCTTTATGCAATCCTGATGGTCAAGGACGTATCTTGCGAAATCGTCAGGGATGCTGAACCAATTCGCTCCTTTTTTGATTACAATATCAGTCGAAATACGGTTCAAATGGATTAATCGCTGGATTAAAATCGATATTTTTTCAAATACCTTGTAGATAGAAAAAGTATGATCTCTGTTTGCTACACAAAGTTGTTTTTGAAATAAATGGTAGTACCGTACAAAAGGTATGGTTAGTTCAACATTTCTATGTGTAGTGAAATGAATGAATATATCGTTTCGATTTCTTAACATGGTATGGATTTCCTTCTGGTTCTTCAAAGGGAAATCCATACCAGATATCAGATGATAGTAATTATACTTACCAATCCGAGTAGCGAGGCGCAATAGATTTAACTCACATTGCACTTGGCTGTATTCCGCCCAATATACATTGATTCGATCACAGAAATAAAGTTGGGAAGAAACAGGTCTAACAATCTCATCCGGATTAATTTTAGATTTAGCGTCGAGGTGAAGAAAGATATCACTGAATTCTGAATCTAAAGATCTAATTAGGAAGTTAAGCTGCTCAAGATTGTTGTGTGCCATGAGCAGGTACGCCTGCTTATCGGATTTATCAGTCATTTACTATGCCTTCAATATATTCAAAAGCTTCTTCGCGGAGCTTTGCAAGCGCTTGATCTGGTTGGGTGTAATCGGGAATTAGTGACAGGTCTGTCTGCAGAAGTGAAGAAATTGTTTTGTAACGATCTGTGAGCTTAAGCTGAGTGAGGAACGATACAGCACGATCGTCCTTGGACAAATCATTATGCCCGGAATCGATGTACCAAAAGTTCTTATGGAAAATCGTTGAGAAAGCTGTTCCATGGAAGGAAGTGGTGAAGACCATCTTTGCGTATTTCATGTAATTCAAGAAGGCTTCCGGGCCATATTTCTTTACCAGACGAATCTTGTTCTTCCAGCAGCAGCGAAGAGCCCATTCTTTGGGTTCAAAGAAGTATACCGGCATACCGGTTTTCTTGGATACTTGGTGGAGGAAGGATGCTATCTCCTGTGAGATGCTGAAGCAGTAATAGAAGATGTAGTCGCCTTGGATGATTGGGGCACTACCGAGCTGTACTGTTTTTTCCCATTCTCCTTGAGAAAGTAACATAGTGGGGTCCACACAAAGCGAGACCTCTCTGCCGGTGGCTGTGGAAACCCATTTCTTTGCGTTCTGCTCGCGAACCGAAATCTTATTAAACTTATTGACAAGATTAAGGTAGTGATCCTTAAGAGAGCTGTCCGCAAATGGATTGTTAGCGCCGAAGCTCACGGCATATGCGTATCGTCTGTTGAAATCAGAAACAAAGTTCAAATAATATGCATCATCAGCATCCATGCATCGAATGTTCCATACCTGATCACTGCCAGTGATGAATTTCTGATACTTGGAATTCGTGGCGGTTAATTCTTTATTGGAAGTGTAGGTATCCTGTGACAGACGGAAATATTTATGTTCAAACGCTTCATATGCGGCAGCCTGCTGCTTGATTCGCTTATAAACGGTAGCCCAAAGTGCATTCTTGATAAATGACTTAAAGCCAGTAACTTTCCAAAAGGTGCTGTACATTTCTTTTTGTCCTTGATTTGAAAAATCAAGAATTTCATTATCGACACCATATTTGTCAATTAAAACTTTTTGAAGAGCTAATGCTTGCAACATGGATCCACAGTTGTAAGAATTATGGAATGTAATAGTAGCGGTTTTATCATTACGAGACATTATTTCTCCTTTTCGTTGATACTTAAATCAAACAGATCGATGCTTCGGTAGGCGTGAATTTGCGTTAATATGAAAAGTCTTTTTGAACATAGAGATGAATATGTCGTCTTTGATTGCAATTAGATAAATCAGAGACCCAATCCCGTAGATGAATGCACCAAGAATAATTTGAATAATCAGAGTGATAATCGTTGGGCCAAGAATCTGACCGACAATCCAGACAATGATACCCATTAATGCCCCTATTGGGAAGAATATGATTCCTGATTTCAGGTATTGAAGAGTTGGAAAGTCTTTCCTGGTGAATAAGTATTGAACGCAAAATACAGATAGCTCGGCTAGAATGGTGCCAATCATCGTGCCTACCGCCTGCAAATGAGGAATTAAGAGCAAGTTTACTGAAATATTAATAGCCGCGCCAAACAATGTTGAGATGACATATGGCATATCTTTTTTGTTCGGAATCAAATATTGGGTTCGTATGATGTTAGCCCAGATCATAAAAATGAGGCTGAAACTTAAGCCAAATATAATAGGTGAGCTTCCCTTGAATTCGTCTCCAAAATAAACGGGAGCAAGAATATTACTGATTCCTGCAAGACCAAAAGCCGCACCACAGACAAGCATAGTGAAGTAGCGGAACGAGATGGCGTTGTATTTCTTTATTTGATTAGAGTCCCCGGCAGCGATGAGATTGGAAATCCTCGGCAGCATAACCGTGCCAAAAGCGGTAATGAGGCTGACGGGGATATTTACGATTCGTTCAGCATTGTCGAATAGACCAACTTGAGTCATGTCGGACATGGCGCCAAGCATGATCTTGTCTAACACTTTGTAGATGCTATAGGCAATTGCAGGTATGAATAATATTATTACTGGCTTGACGTTCTTCTTCACTTCAGACCATTCTGGTTTGCAGAATGAAACGAACTTATGGACATTCATCCAAAGATAAATTTGACTTAGAGAAGCTCCCAGAGCCATAATCAGCGTATACAACCATAAGTCATTGCGATCTTTTACGAAGATAAAAATTGAGCATGCGGTCGCAACTTTGATAATCGTGTTCCTGATGACTGTTATTTTGAACTGTTCAAGACCAAAGAATAGCCAATTAATATCAAGTAAATACGAAATAACAAAAAGAATATTAATATAGGCAACTATCTTGTTGCCATTAAATAAGACAAAAGCAAAGATGGTATATGAGAAAACGGCAATTCCTGTACTGATAAACTGAATCGCGTAGATATTCCAAAATGTTTGCGCAGTCTGAACCTTGTCCGTTCGGTACAATGCGATGCTTCGGCTACCGTGGTTGGTGATACCAAGCATGCCTACAAGACCAAAATAATATGAAATGGAATACACATACGAATACGTACCTAGGCCAGCAGCTCCGAGAACTCTAGAAACGTAAGGAGCCGTAATAAGCGGAAGTAATATGACCAATATCTGATAGGCCATATTATAAACAAGGTTCTTTTTCAAACTAGTCATGATTATTCCCATTTAAACAAAAAGCTAATGCGAGAATATAAGGAAGGAAAGTAACCCTATCGTAAAGAGCATTTTCTGTTATCGCATGTATTAAAAAGAAGACTTGATATGCAAAAGAGAAAACTATCTCAGTTTTTAATTCCATGTCTTTATTGACAAGCGTTGTTAATATACTATGTATCTTTGATAGACCGAAGACGAATAAAGACAAGAATATGGTTGCTCCTAAGACACCGGTTTCAGCCAATAATTGTAAATATGTATTATGGGCATTTAGATTAGATACTTCAACACCACTTAGTGAGAAGCTAAAGTTATGCGAGTAATATCCCCATCCTTTACCGATTAAAGGATTTTCTTTAAAGAATTCCCAAGCATAACTCCATAAGTATTGTCTATTGGATAAAATATTATCCTTATTTTCGAATCGAGAAAAAAGGCTTGGCCTAATAATATAAACAACAAGGAAGCTAATGAGTAAAACTACTGCAGGAGGAAAGAAACGAATAATTTTTTTACTCAGAGATCCTTTTGAACATAAATATAGAGTAATAAGCAGCGATAAAGATATTGCTATAAGAGGTCCTCGTTTTGTTGTGAATATTAATCCCAGGATTGAAATAATTGTCAACAAGTAATATCTCAATTTATTTGTTGACAAACAGAATGAGAACCAAATAATCGCGGATAAACAAATAAATAGAGAATTATGAGTATAGTGCTGTGTTAACCCTGCGGTTTGAATGGTGCCTTGAGTTATAGGTCCAGCATACATCTGTGCGTATGGAGAAAGTATTGGTCCTAATCCGAAATTTGAAAGGACTGTAAAAAATGCATATATAAATGAAAAAATACCGATATATTTAAGTATGAATTCTGAATTTATATAACAAGAAATAGATACGGTTAATATAATGCAAATTGTCCACAGCATTGTAAAACCATATTCGCCTATTTTCAAAGAATAACTATGGATAAAAATAGGTAACAAACTAATAATCAAAATCAAACGATTGTTAATCGTATTTGTTTTATTGGTTAGCACTATGATACTCATAATCAATAATGCTATAATCTCGACTATCTGCCAAGCTAGTGAATTATTCCATAAAGGATACAGTAAGCTAGGAAATACTAATGCAACATAAGCAAATGTGGAAAAAGCTGGGACTATATTGATGTCGAATAAATTAACTGTAGTATAACCAATGCTTTTGTTAATTATTTTTCTTCGCGAAGTATTCTTTACCATTTAAACTTTTTCCTTTTCGCTGCCAAGAATACTCCTGTTAAAGTTTTAATGACAAAAGAATTATTGGTCGATAATGCAAATGCAAATACTTTATATTTGAAGCTTTTTTGACGAGATGGTGATAAAATTGTTTTTAGATATTTTGTTTGTTGGATATATGTTATTATATTATTTGTTTCTATATCCTCTATTAATGAAGTATATGTCACTCTCATATATTCACTATCTAATGAATCTAATGGATAGTTTTTATATTCAAATAGTTTCCTCAATCTGTTTAATTGCGATATTCTGCGAATATAATTTTCGTCTTTATTTGCGGTGACTTGTAATCCGTTGGGTGACAAGTGATAACAGTACAATATTTTATCGATAGTTTTTAAACTTAGCGTTGTATGTGCGCAGTAATCTACGACGAATAGATAATCTTCTCCCATATCAACGGTTGTATCCATTTTTATATTATTATCGTTGATAATACTGCGACGGAATATTTTATTCCATAAAGGATTGAACGCTTTTGCTTCTTGGAGGTTTTCGATAAATTCATATAAGCGATTATTGGGATATGATTTGTCGTCAAGCTTTTGCTCGAAAGCGTAATCTCCGTTATTGGATCGGACCTTGTATCCGCATGCCACTAGATCTGTGTCGTCCTGCATATTGGATACCAACTGTGAAATCATTGTAGGGCTCATCTCATCATCTGCGTCCATGAAGCAAATGAATTCACCTTTGGCTTGTGATAGCCCGTAGTTGCGTGCTGCGCTTGGGCCACTATTGTTTATATGCCAGATCTTGAGCCTATTGTCTTTATCAGCTAAGGCATTGCAAATGTTCAAAGTCGAATCAGAGGAACCGTCATCGATTACAATTATCTCTAAATCTGAATACTCCTGGCAACGCGCTGATTGTATCGCTCTTGCAATCGTCTTTTCAGCATTATACGCAGGAAGAATTATTGTAACTAAAGACATTAGTCTCCCTCATACGGATAGGTTATATAACCTTCGATCGCATTGTCCTTATGGATTATTTTTCCTGGATTTCCTAGTACAATGCTGTTATCTGGTACGTCAAAATTGATATAGGAGCCTGGAGCTATGAGCACATTGTTTCCAACATGTACAGATCCTACGATTATCGAATTCGTTCCAATCCAAACATAATCACCGATTACTGGAAATCCTTTATGCTTCCCTCTATTTTGAGCACCAATTAATACACCATTTAATAAAGTTACATTGCTACCGATTTTAGCCTTAGGGTTAACTACAATTCCACCTAAATGCTCAATACGTAGCCCTTTTCCTATCTGTACCTTTGCTGGTATATCGGTTCCATATTTAATTTTATAGTGCTCGAAAAGAAGCCTATATACAATAAAAAAAGGTAGGAACCTATTTCTCCAATATTCGCATTTTCGTTTGATGCGCAAAAAACGATATTGCGGTATTACATATGGAAAACGATGATCAGACCATCGATGCTTATCCGCTTTCACAAATCCATCCATTTTAACGCCTTGCCGTGCTGGAGACTATTCCTCTATACACATTTAAAAGTTGCTGATAGTTGTTTTCAGGTGTGTATTTGTCCTCATAATCCCGACGGGAATTCATACCCATCTTTTTGCATAGCTCTGGCTCTTTCCATAGGCCGCGAATGGCTGTAATCCAACCATGCATATCACCCAACGGAACTTTGACACCGTTGACTCCATCGTTGACTGCTTCCGCGGAAAAGCCAAGGTCGGTCGCGATAAGCGGCAGTCCGAGACTTTCAGATTCAATTTCGACCATCGAGCAGCCCTCGTACCAAATCGAGGGAAACACCACGAACTCTCCGGCTTTCGCAATAGCCATGCACTGCTCATGCGGCGTATATCCGAGGAAATAGACATTCGGCTTCTTATCTGCCCAAGCCTTGAAATCGTCCTCCAACGGGCCTCCGCCCATCACCACCAGCGGAATGTCGTCAATCTCATTCCATATGCGTTGAAGTACACGAATGCCTTTCTCAGCACCAATGCGACCATAAAAAACTGCATACCGCTCAGGTAACCCTGATACACGTTCAGCGGCCATATTCGCCTGAGCATCAGGAACAAAATTATATTTTTTAACTATCTTCGATGAATCGAATCCGATATCCTTCAACAAGTCGATCTGATTCTCATTGAGGCAAATATATCTATCGATTTGCTTATAGAAGCTTCGACGAGCGCGATGGTATTTGAAGATGCCCGCCACGAGAAGACTCTGAAGACGAGATCCTTTGAAACATGCATGACGAGTCATACGCAGATAATGGCCGTCACCACATTCATTGCAAATCTTCCCATCGCGTAGCGAGGTTGCCACAGGGCACACAAAACGCGTGTCATGCAATGTCGCCACTACCGGCACACCCATACGTTTTGCCGCATACAGAATTGACGGTGACAACAGCGGGAAAAATGTATGCACATGCACTAGGTCAGGATGATGCTCGCGAATCAGAGAGACCACCGCTCGGTAGTTCTTAAACGACCACAGCATTCCGAACGTGGCGGCTAGCTTACCCGCTGCGTCCGCCTTGTCGAACTCATCATTCGACACCGTATAACGGATTACTTCATGACCATGTTCCTCGAGCATACTGGTTTCACTCTTGAATACTTGATCATCGCCACTTGCGGAACCTGAACGATGGAAGTTGTGAATGGCGAGGATTTTCATCGTTTCACCCTTCCTTCTGCTCTCTGCCGAGGAAGAGGTTTTTGTATTGGTCGGCGATGTGCTGCCAGCTGTACGCGTCGGCGATGCGTTGCTTGGCCTTGTCGCCCAACGCGTGGATCTCGTCCGGATCCATGGCGTCGGCCCGGTCGATCAGGCGGGCCAGGTCGCCGGGCTCCTTGGACCAGTACAGGGCGGCGTCCCGAGCGACCTCGCGGTTGAAGCCCACGCCCAGCAGCAGGTTCAGATCCGTGGACGCCAACGCCTCCAACAGGCTCGGGTTCGTGCCGCCCACCTCGTGCCCGTGGAAGTACGCGTACGCGTCCTCGCGGATCTTCATCAGAAGCTCCCTGTCGTACACGGTGCCCACGAACTTGATGCGCGGATCCCGGTCGAAATGCGTCTTCTCCTTCAACTCCTCGAGGAACCTGTCGCTCACGTTCGTCACCAGCGCGAAATCCCGCTTCGAATCGCTCACCATGAACTCGCGGATCATGGTCTCGTAGTTGTTCTCCGGCACGAACCGGCCAACCACCAGGTAGTACGACTTCGGCTCCAAACCCTTCGACCTGAACCAGTCCAGGAGCTTCGGGTCGTCGTCCGCCAGACGGCTCCGCCGGCCCTCCGCTCCGTAGGCGATGAACGTTGTCTGCGGACGGTACCTCGCGTACTCCTCGCGGATGTACTTCTCCATGTTTACCGAATCGCACACCATCAGGTCAGCGTGCTTCGTCATCATCCGCTCGGACACCTTCCAGTACCTGCGCACCGGCGCGCTCCACTTCGCGCGCATCCACTCGTGCCCGTCCGGGTTCACGTACAGTTTGCCGCCCAGACGGTGGACCGCGCGCGAAATGCGCCGTGAACGGGCCGATGCGGCACGCCAGCACGTACACGATTGGATGCGGGATATGGTTGCGGCGAATATACGCCACACAATCCGCCAACGCCGCCACGTCATACCAGATTGCCTGCGCCGGTCCGATCTGCGGCACCCGTACCCGGAAACAACGCGCGTTATGGTACGAGAACTCACCCGACTCCGACAGCGACTTGCACGCTACGTGGTATCTCAACCCCGGCTCACCCTCGTGGTACTCAGTCAGACGATCAACGAACGTCTCATAACCGCCGTAACTACCCGGAATCCCCTTCGACCCCACAACGAACACATGCTGAACAGCCGACACCCCACTCACGCCACAACCTCCACAAAACTGATATAACGGCCCTTATCGGCATTAGTAAGCTCAGAACTGCCCATAACCGCACCTTCCCCGGCAATTTTGGAAGTAGCTGCTGGCCGCACCCACTACCAATCCACTTTAGAAATCTACACCTAGTCATGGAATTTACCTAGGCTTTCTTTTCTCTCATCCTCATCGACTTCACCGGCAGAATCGCAACGGGAACGTGACCAGCGACAAACACCACGCTGAATCTCGCGCCCTCTGCAACTCGTATCTGCGGAGTGACTAAGACTTATGAAAAGGATAGCAAGCGATACCCCCATACCTAGCAAAAGTGGTGTCTCCCATTACGAAACACCCTTTCAGTCACTCTGATCCGACGCCTTACACGACTGGTAACGGCAACAATTGAACGCATCTTGGGCCTCGTGCTCAGATTGGCAACAGACAGCGTTGCTCATTGCTGAGCAGCTCACCCAATACGCGCTTTTTCACCAATCCGTCACAACACGGGCGGCAACGCGGAACAACATCGTGCATCCTTGTTTATTTGCACCGACTGTGGACTTGCCCTCTGAGTTGCTTAGAACATGGCGGCATACACGAATTCTCTTTTGCCTGCCATTTGCTTCTCTTTTGATCCTCTTTTGCATCTAAAAGCAAAACCAAGCTGGACGTGGATTGGTACCGCCAAGAATTCGACATACCCCAGACGGCATCAACTCAACAGACGCTCCATTTACTTGCCAGCGAACAGCTTATCATCGCCCAAGATGCGGGGAACTACGCCATCACCAATCTTGATGCTCTCCTATTCGCTCGCGATTTCAATGATTTCCCAACCGTGGCGCGTAAAGCATTGCGCGTTATTCGTTACGATGGTCCATCACCAATCTCTCCATCTCGCAGCAAAACTTTTTTCTCAGGGTATGCCAAGTTGGATCAAGCGTTGGAATATGTCGAAGCACTGTTGCCTGAGCAGGAAGTCATTCAAGGTGCACGACGTGTCCCCCTGAGGATGTTCCCGCATATGGCACTTCGTGAATTGATGGCAAATATGCTTATTCACCAAGATTTTTCTATTACCGGTACCGGACCTATGATCTGTATTTTCGATGGCCGTATCGAATTTACTAATCCAGGAAGTTCTCTTGTAGATGTCGCCAGATTGCTTAATGATCCCCCTCATTCGCGCAACGAGAAAATGGCAGCTATTTGCCGATGACTAACGCCAGCCTTCGCGAAAGATTTGATCTGCCGGCGAGTGGAGCCTCCCAAGTATCCAGACTTATTAAAACCTGCATCAGTAGTAGTCTATTGAAAATAGCAGATCCCGATGCCGGCAAGCGATATGTCAGGTATCTGCCATATTGGGCTTAATGAGGCTATTCTTCACACGAGCAAGAATAACTTCGAGTAAACCGCCGAAATAAGCCAATGCACAATCACCATGATCGGAATACTCCAAATATATGAGTCATCAGAATTCTCATTTTGATTTAAGCCTTGGCACGGCAGCCACTGCCCATAGGAGTAGTGGAAGGGCATAAAAGGCATATCCTTCGAACTGCACATACAGGTATATGGTCAACAGCAGCCAGCAGACAGTGGTCTTGTTCCAGGCATGGTTATGGCTAATCCACCACAGCACTAGTACCACGAGAATTACAGAAGCAATCAGGCCGAACTCCACGAAAAAGCTGGTGTAGGCGCTCATCGTGAACATGTTTGCTGGTGTCACTTGTGCGTACCAGCCCTTCGGTGCCGAAGCGTTCAGGCCCAGACGTTCCAGAGACCGCACTGCGGCATCGGCACCCTGATGGGTGGCATCGGATAGATTGCCTGCGCCATAGCCGAGCAACAACTGCTTTGGATGCTTCAACGCACCCGCGCCTGGTCCCAGTGACTGCCATAAACGGGCATAGAACGAACCGTCACCGTCAAAGCCAAGCTCGGCTATGGAGCTCAACCGATGGTTCACTGCCACGCTGCATGCGCCGAGACCGACCGTGACCACCAGTTCCCCGAACGCCACAAGCCGGCCGCGCCACGTGTGCCAACTGTTCATCTCGATAATCACAAACACCAACGCGATAATCGAGTCAAGAATGATGCGCACGCCTGCACCCATGAGCACCGAGCCTGCAGCGAATACCATGATAAGGACGCGCAGTTGGTTTGCACGCTTGTGGTCACGACCACGCACCAGCCAGATCAGCGGCAGCAGCACACCGAACAGGTGCATACCTATATAGCTCGGTTCTGCGAACAGAAACTGCGGGCGGCCACCGCCCCAATGCGAAGTGCTGCTGATGTACTGGCGGCTCATCAGATGAATGAAGAAGTTCTTTACGGAAGTCCAATCAAACATGATTGACAACCGCTGCACCACGCCGACTGCGAAGGCGAACCAATATACGAGAATCAGCAGATCCAACATGCGCCGCCAAGACAAGCGCTTGATACGTAATGCCATGTCCAACGCACACAGGCAGGCGAGAGCCCCAGCCACGCCGGCCAGCGACACCAGCGCCGGAAGCCGATGGAATGCTACCAGACACCAATCCACTGCAGACAGCGCGATTAACAGCACCGGAAACAGGAAGAATGCGCGGAAACGGTGCCAAACCTGCGGCAGCAAACGCCAGTTCGCTACCGCATATGCCATAAACAACCACGGAGAAAGCGGCGTCCAAAACGGCATGTATGGGCCTGCTACTGTGCCGTCAATCGGCAGCATGGTGAGCGCCGCATAGAACAAAAAATCTGAGGAATCGACCAATATCGGTCGATCATTATCAAACGAGACGCCGGCTTTCCCGAAATCCGCCTCGGCGATGCCGGCAATATTAGAATCAGTCACTCATTACTCCCACTGTCATCACCCAACAGCATGCCACTGTAACGGACAAATCGTATCGGGAGATGAAACCGGCGTGAGAATGACGTGAATACTTACGTCTTACGTCAGCTTGATGTCAGACCGTGTAAGCATACTGCCGCGTGATTTGAGGGCGCACCGGAGCTTCCTCAACGCGGTAGTGCTTGCGCATGCTGGTCAGGATGGTGCGCAGCGCCTTGTTTGTCTGCTCGGCGGCAGTGCGGAATTTTGCATACTCCTTACCGTGCGGATCCTCAATATCCTCGGGTTCGGGAAGCATGGGCCGAATAATGGAAGCAGAGTCAATCACTGACTGCAAGCGTTCCTGAATGGTCAAGCCCTTGACCAGCCCGTTGCGCGCGCAGTACTCGCACATGTTTGCGAAGTCACCCAATAGGAACGTGTATTTCACAGCAGTGGGAGCCAACGTGACGATGTCTTTGCGCTGATCCTTTTCAAAGCACAGGATCAGATCAGCTGACTTGGCCATCGGCTGTGTCAGGCGTCGAGAGCGGAACCCACTCGGTTCGATGCCCACGCTCTCCATGAGCAGGGCGCTGTTGGGGTCAATCTGGTGCATGGGCAAGCCATGCGTGCCCGCGCTGGAAACCTGCACTGTGGTACCGGAAAGGTAGCGGGTGAGCAGCAACTCGCCCATGGGAGAACGACAAATATTGCCGGTGCAGACGAACATAATGCGCATGGGCTCAGTCCTTCTTCATACTTACAACGCTACCTTGCGGGCCTGTGTACACCCGTTGTCTAAATGAAAGTGCAACACCCGTTAGATTGGAGATTGTCCAGATAACCAGTCCGAAGGGATGTCGCACCTATGGGGGAAAGCATATTCGCACCTGTCGGAAGGGGAACGCCAGGTCATCCAGATCGAGATCGGCAATGGCACCAGCATCCGCAGGATCGGTCTGATGCCCGGCCGCAACGCCTCGACGGTCAGCCGGGAGATCAAACGCAACACGTGGTTCCGTCCAACGAGAACGAGTCCTACCGGCCGTACCGGCCGAAACGGCTGAAGACGGGCCCGTGAACGGACAGATACTACATCGCCGGCCCCGCGCAGCGCAAGGCCGACCGCAGGCGCGCCAAACCGTGCAAGCGCTACCGCCTGTCATGCGAACGCCTGTGGGCGCGGGTGGCCGAATAGCTGAGTCGCGTGTATTTCGTCAAATTGAGGTGGACGTGTTCGACACTTAATCTGAACACCGTCGGCGGTTGGTTCCTTGTTTTGTTGTTTGTTTGGTTTATTTCATGAGGGAGTGTCTGTTCCGGTAGGATTCGCCGTGGAAGCGGAGGATCCTGCCGTGGTGGACGATGCGGTCGATGACCGCGGCGGCCATGTCCCCGTCGCCGAACACGTCGCCCCACCTGCCGGACTCGAGGTTCGAGGCGGAGATGACGCTGCGGGTCTCGTAGCTGTCCGCGATGACCTGGAACAGAAGCCTGGCCCCGTCGATGTCGATGGGCAGGTAGCCGAGCTCGTCGATGACGGCCAGCCCGGCCCTGCCGATCGACTTGAGCTCGGCGTCCAATCCGTTGTCGTCCTTGGCCTTCCTCAAGCGCATGACCAGGCTGGAGGCGGTGAAGAACCTCACGGGTATCATGCGTTGGCATGCGAGCATGCCGATCGCGATGGCCAGGTGGGTCTTGCCGCAGCCCACGTCGCCGTAAAGCACGAGGTCCTCGGCCCGGTCGACGAATTCCAGGCTTTCCAGCTGTTCGCGGCCCCAGTCGGCGGGGAACGAGGCCATGCCCCGGTCGTATCCCTCCAGGGTCTTGCTCTGGGGGAACCTGGCCTGTCCGGGCAGCCGCCGCCGTTTGGATTCGGCCCGGCTCGCGTTCTCCTTCTCGAACAGGTTGGCCAGGAAGCCGAGCTGGCCGGGCGTGGCGTCCTCCAGGGCCTTCCCGGGCACGCTGTGTGTCAACGGCAGGTTGCGGGCGAGGCCCATGACCTGTTCCGGCGTGGCCTTGTCAAGAACGCGGCCGCCGCGCTGCCGCGGTTTTTGCTGGCTCATTCGGCCTCCTTCATGTATTTGTCGTAACGCTTCAAATCCTGCCCGCCTTCGGTTCCCGCACCCTCGAGGATGCGTTTGGCACATGT
>SKDY01000524.1_pt1 | contig 30691 bp, 24 predicted proteins | sample 4826591 | NCBI WGS metagenome assembly SKDY01 (sample SAMN11008823, study PRJNA524170) | human gut metagenome | biome: Human fecal sample; material: Feces; isolation source: fecal sample from pouch patient p10, p22 | host: Homo sapiens | place: Israel: Tel-Aviv | collected 2016-06-15 | reverse complement strand
GCTCCGCTGCTGAGGCATCCACCATGATGTCCGACCAGAACAAGCTCACCACGATCCGCGTGAACCCGCGTGCTCTCCCGAAGGTCGGCGATACCGTCAAGATCAAGATCGACCCGTCCAAGATGCATCTGTTCGCTCCGTCGACCGAGCTGCGTCTGAACTGAGCTGATACCGAGTAACCAACCGTTGGCTGTTTCTTCAAGGGAATATCCTTTGCGGAAATCGGCTGGCGGGTGGCTGAATAAAAACTTGGCGGAAGCGCGAACTTTCGTCAACCATTAAACGAGACGTACTCTTCCTCTCTTACCGTCTCGTTGGAGAAGCCCCGCGTTGGTGCGGGGCTTCTTTTGTTGTATCTGCAATAACGAGATTTGTTTTCCTGTAGTGAGATTCCGTTATTGAGATTGCAATGGTGGAATCTCAAATGAAATGCGATATTGGAATTTCAATGGTGATCATCGCATATCGATGGATGAAATATCGATGGATGAAATATCGGCAGGTGAAACGGATTCGTCCATACTTGCTTCTTCGGGTAGGTCAACAGGTAAATTGTTGATTTATGGAATCTCTTGAATTGCCACAGATGGATCCCCGTGTGCTGAAAGCAACTTCCGTGAAGGCCGGAGATCCGGCCGTATCATCTCCGGAGCCGCAGGCGTTGAAAATCACCGCCGCAAGCTCGAATCCGAAGATGTTCACCCTGCCGTGGGAAAAGCCGCTGGCTACTTGGCCGGAAGACCTGCTGGCCAATCTTCCGCGTGGTATTTCCAGGCACGTGGTGCGTTTCGTACACGTGGGTGACGAAGTGTACGCCATGAAGGAAATCACGCGCAATGTGGCGGAACGAGAATACGAGCTGCTGCGTCGCCTGCAGAAGCTGGAACTGCCGACCGTGCAGCCAATCGCCGTGGTCACGGGCCGTCATAGCCGTGAAGGCGAGCCGCTGGAAGCGATTCTCGTTACCAAGCATTTGAAGTTCTCACTACCGTATCGTGCGCTGTTCGCGCGTAATCTGCGCCCTGATACCGCGGAACGACTGATCGACGCGCTGGCTGTGCTGATGGTGCGCTTGCATTTGGCCGGCTTCTATTGGGGCGATGTGTCGCTGTCGAACGTGTTGTTCCTGCGTGATGCCTACGCGTTCTCCGCATTTTTGGTTGATGCGGAAACCGGTGATCTGCAGATTAACCTGACGGAAGGCCAGCGCGAATACGATGTTGATTTGGCTCGTACGAATATCATTGGCGAATTGATGGATCTTTCGTCCGGCTCGCTGCTGCCGAGCGGTGTTGATGAGATTGAGATCGGCAACCGTTTGGTGGATCGTTATCATTCGCTGTGGAGTGCGCTGACTGATACCGACAAGTTCGGTCCGGATGAGATGTGGAAGATTGAGAAGCGCGTCAACAAGCTGAATGAGCTTGGTTTTGATGTGGATGAGCTGGAAATGAAGACCGCCGAAGATGGCAAGCGCGTGCTGGTGCGTCCGCGTGTGGTCGATGCCGGTTATGCGAATCGTAAGCTGCTGCGTTTGACTGGTCTTGATGTGCAGGAGAATCAGGCTCGTCGACTTCTCAACGATTTGGATGCCTACCGTGCTTCCACATGGCGTGATGGTGAGGATCTTGAGATTGTTGCCACCGATTGGATGCGTGAAGTGTTCGAACCGACCGTACGCATGATTCCGCGCGAATATCGTTCGCAGATCGAACCGGCGCAGTTCTTCCATGAGGTGCTTGACCACCGTTGGTTCCTGGCTGAGAGTGCTGGTCATGATGTGCCGATGGCCGAGGCTGTGCAAAGCTATGTGGACAAGGTGCTTCCGCAGTACAAGCTCACCACGAAGGATGTGGCCGCCCTGAACGCCGAAGCCGATTCCGGTGTGATCGACGACGAATACACCTATGACGATCCTGACGACGGCTACAACCCCGACGACGATCCCGATGCAGCTGTATGGGCACATTGATAGAAAAAGCTCCAGTGGAGCTTTTTCTATCAATGTGCCCTGAGACGAGGCGATAGCCGAGTCGAAGGCAATGCTGAGTCTGCGGTAAGCCCAGGATCAATCCAAGTACAGACTTGCATAACAAATGAGCGGATAATCCGTATGGACTATCCGCTCATAATCATTCCAGACGTGCTGCTTTGCCGTATTTGCTTCCGCAGTTTCGCTGTGCTTGCTGTTACTTTGCGAGTTATTACTTCGCGTTGGCGGCGGCACCGGCCTCACGACGGGCGCGTGCGACGGAATACAGTGTGATGCCTGCTGCGACGGAAGCGTTCAGTGATTCGACCATGTTCGACATTGGGATGCCGGCGATGGAATCGCATGTCTCGCGTACAAGACGGCTCAGGCCGTTGCCTTCGGAACCGAGCACTACGACCAGCGGATCGGTTTCGAAACCGGTTTCGCCAACGAGGGCGTCACCGCCACCATCGAGGCCGACGCTGTAGTAGCCGCGTTCCTTCAGGCTTTCAATGGCTTTGGTGAGGTTCACCACGCGGGCGACCGGCATGTGTGCGGCAGCTCCTGCGGACACCTTCCATGCGGCTGCGGTGACTGAAGCGGAGCGACGTTCCGGCAGAATCACACCGTTAGCGCCGAATGCGGCTGCGGAACGGATGACTGCGCCTAGGTTCTGCGGATCGGTAACGCCGTCAAGCGCGATGAACAGCGGACGTGCCGCAATGCGTGCGCTTGTGGAGTTGGCCGCTTCCATGGCGCGGGACTTCTTGTCAGCGCGTTCCACCAGCTCGGCGAGCGAGGAATACTGGAACGGCTGTGCCTTCATCACCACGCCCTGATGGTTGGAGGAGCGTGCGATACGATCCATTTCCAAACGGTCGGCTTCCATGAGGTTCAGTCCATGAATGCCGGCGAGGCGAATGATTTCGCGCGTGCGGTCATCATGTTCGATGCGCGCGGCCACATACAGCGTGCTCGCAGGCACACCGCAGCGCAGCGCCTCGAGCACGGCATTGCGGCCGATGACGAGATCATCGGATTCCGAGCTGAACTTTGCCGCGCGACGGCGCGCTGCCAGCCGCGGATCAGCCATCTTACGGCGATTCGTGGCCTGCTTTTCCTTGTAAGCCTTGTGATACACGCGGTCTTCGGCCTTGGGAGTCGGTCCTTTGCCCCTCAGCGAGTTACGATGCTTTCCACCCGACCCCTTGGTCGGTCCTTTTTTCATTGCCATAGTTGTCCATTCTCCCAGCACCCCGGGAAAACGGCCGCTTCGCTCCTAACCGATATGATGGATGGAATGGAGAAAAGAAGAGAGATTTTTGGTTTGCCCGTCATGTTCTGGGGTTTGTGGGCCACGTTGCTCATCCTGTGGATGGGCCGTTTCGTCACATCGTTCCTTTCCATGTATCTTGTTTCCGACATGCATGTGAGCGCGGGCGTGGCCGGCACCATCGTTTCCATGTACGGTTTCGGTGGCATTTTCGGCTGCCTGTACGGTGGCGCGTTGTCTGACCGATTCGGGCGGCCTGCGATGATTGTCATCGGCAACTTGGGTTCCGCTGCGATGCTGGTTTTGCTGGCTTTTATCGGCGATCCTTGGATTATGGCGATTGCGTTGCTGATATACGGTGTGATTTCCTCCATGCCGACGCCCGCGGTCGCGGCGTACGTTTCCGACGTTGTCCCGTTCCGTAAGCAGAAGCGCGCGTATTCGTTGCAGACGTGGGCTGTGAATTTCGGTTTTGCGATCGGGCCGATCATCGCCAACCAGCTTGTCAAGATTTCCTATTCGCTGATGTTCTATGTGGAAGCGGCGGTGCTGGTGTTCGCCACGTTGCTGATGATGGTGTTCTTCAAGGAAGCCGGATTGGGTGTGCGCGTTGCCGGACGGTTTGTGAAACGCGTCGTGAAACAACCTATGGAACGTTCTGAAACTTCACAAACTACCCAATCGCAGCAATTCTCCATATGGCGTAGCTATCGTCGCGCGTGCGCCGACAAAGCGCTCATGTCGATGGTGGTGTTGATGTTCCTGTACACGCTGGCGTATTACCAGATCGTCAGCGGCCTGCCGATCTCTATGACGCAGATTGGGCTCGGCACGGACGAATATTCCAGCCTGCTGACCATCAACGGTGGCATTCTGTGCTTGCTGCAGATTCCAGCGATCGCGTTGTTTCAGCGGATGAGCAACACCCGTGTGCTGGTGCTTGGCATGTCCATCACGGCGGTTGGTTACGCGTTCCAAATCGGCGCCGATTCGTGGGTGACATTTGCAATTGCGACCGTGTTGTGGACGCTCGGCGAGCTTGGCACGTTCCCGATTGCCGCCACGACGGTGGCGAACATCGCGCCAAAGGATGTGCGCGGCACGTATCAGGGCCTGTACAACCTGGTGTGGTCGCTGTCCAATGCGTTCTCGCCGCTTGTCGGAGGTTGGATTCTGAACGCGTTTGGCAGCCACGTGCTGTGGACCTGCTGCACGGTGATGTTCGTGATTGTGGCGATTGGTTTCTATGTGACACGCGGTCCCCGTGAATGTGCCGCAGCCCGTAATCTCGCTGCTGAGGAGGTGTAGCCGGCGTACGTGAAAAGCGGGAGGCCGCGATTCCGTTTGGAACCGCGGCCTCCCGCTATGTGATTTAAGGATTGGAAAGAAGAGGAGCGGGATGCTGCCGCGCCTGCGCCTTGCCTCCTGTCTAGGAAGCGGTCTTACTTGTTGAGGACCTTCTTGAAGAGGTCAGCGGAAGCCTTGGCGAGGGCGAACTGGCCGAAACCCGGATCGATGGAGGCGAGGTTGGCGTTGATGATCTGATCGAAAGTGTTGTTCTTCATGATGTTTCCTTTCGGACGGCCGCCTGGTCTCTTTTGTCTTCCGTCTTCTTCACGTCGCGCGGTCGTCGCTGCTGTCTTTGTTCTCTTGTTCTTCGTTCTTCTGTTATTTTTCTGTTGTGCCTTCACTATAGGCACGCCGGTATGCGTTCGTCATTCCGTAATCCTTATTTTTATTGTATGATCATCGGTCCATCTTGAAGAAAATGTAAATAATCTGCCTGCATAACGTTGCTTCCGATGGTTATTTGGGAGTGTTTCGGCTCGGAACGACTCGAATTGCCGCAGGACGAAACCGGTGACGTCAGTCTGTCCGCTTGTTGCGGCCAGACTGACGATGCTACCTGCATTGTGCGTTGGCCGGTTGCTGGTGGGGTTCGTACGAAGTTGGTGAGACGGGTTATTTCCCGGCCAGCCGATACCGCTGTTTTGGGCTGCGCGCCGGTTCCGTCGGCTCCACAATTTCGTTAGCGATCATGGTCCGCAGGTGACTGGTGATGGCCGAACGGGATAGCCCCGATAGCTCAGACAGTTCCTTTGAAGTTGCGGAACTGCGCTTGCTCAGCAGTTCGATGATTGCTTCTTCTACGGATAGTGGGTTAGTATTGGTTTTCTCGCTTTTCGTCATTCTGCGTTTGTTGAAAGTCAATGAGAAAAAAGTCAACGTGTTAAGCGGTTTCGGTGGATTCATGAGCGCAGCTTGGAGCTGCTCTTCGATGACTTGGTAACCCGTTCCGCGATTCTCTACAACATACCCGCCACCGGGATATGGTGTGGTTTCCAGAATGTTGGAAAGGAATTGGTTTCTTGAAGAAGAGATGCCCACGGTGCCCAACGTGTCGATGGTTACGTTGCCGAACAATCCGCCGGGATTAAGGATTTCTAACCGGTCGGCATACAGGTTCACCTGCACTTGTGATCCGCGGGCGTCTGGCGAGTAATCGCGGTGCATGAGTGCGTTGGCGATTGCCTCGCGAACCGCCTTACGCGGATAATCGGGCACATCCTGGCGAAATGCTCCCTCGATTACGGCTCCGGTACGCATGTTTTTGGTGACGGCATTCAATGCGTCTTCAATAATGAAAGGAATGGGGCCGATGATGGTCTGTGCGTCAAGGAATCTGCGGTTCTCGTCCACTATTTCGGCTTTGGTGATACCTGGGAAAGCGGTGAAAGTGATATTAAGCCTCGGGAAGAATTGCTGAGGGAATGATCCGAGTGCCAGCAGGCCGCCAAGCGTTGGCCGGATGGTTCCTTCATCGTCCTTTTTTGCGACGTGCATGCTGATGGTGATGTTTTCGTCACTGCGAGTGCCGAAAATACGTGGATGCAATTCACGTTGACGGTTGATGAATTGGGAAAGCAGATTGTGGTCCAGATCGTCTAGTGTGGCCTGCGCCACAATTTCGTTGTCGAATGTGGGCTGGCTGTGTTCTTCCATGAGGCGGTCGATTTCATATTGGCTGAGCTTGCGATCGCCGTCACCGGTGCGGATGTACGACCCTTGGTAGCGCCCTTTAGTGGTGATGTAGCACGGTCTGTCTTTGAGTGGCATTGCGGGGATGTGCGCCATGAGAACGTTGGTGCCTTCAAAGGGAATTACTTCCAGCGTCGGCCGTACGCGAGGCGTCATCTGCTCGCATTTGGCGCTCAGCGCTTCCTGTATGGCGCGCGCGTCGAAGGATTCCACCGGCGTGAACCCTTCCTTCTCAGATATGCCGAGAATGATGGTGCCTCCGTTACCGTTGGAAAAGGCGGACAGGGTATCGGTGATGCTTTCAGGTATTTTGTTACGTGCTTCCTTGACTTCGCAGGTTTGAGTATCGTTGCCGATTTGACGCATCTGTAGGATGAGATGTTTGAGTTCACTTGCGTTCATGACCGTCTCCCTGGCGCAAATCCATTTACTTGCAACAAGCTTAACATAACTTAACAGCAACTTCGCAGTTGTTAAGTTTGCTGTTAAGTTCGTGCGAAGTTAGGTGGAAAACGATGTATTGGCATGATTGCGCGGAGCGAATGGTGAATATTGCCGGCAGGGCAGGTGCGTGTGTGTATGCGTGCGCATGCGAAAAGCGGGAGGCCGCGATTCCGTTTGGAACCGCGGCCTCCCGCTATGTGATTTAAGGATTGGAAAGAAGGGGAGCGGGATGCTGCCGCGCCTGCGCCTTGCCTCCTGTCTAGGAAGCGGTCTTACTTGTTGAGGACCTTCTTGAAGAGGTCAGCGGAAGCCTTGGCGAGGGCGAACTGGCCGAAACCCGGATCGATGGAGGCGAGGTTGGCGTTGATGATCTGATCGAAAGTGTTGTTCTTCATGATGTTTCCTTTCACTTGGCTTGGCGGCGCGTCTTTTCTTCTTGTCATTCCTCTGGCCGCTGCCGTAAGTCTGTATTGTGTTTGTCTTTTTCTTCGTTCTTCTGTTGTGCCTTCATTCTAAGCCGGGCAAACCATCAATATCATGCGACGATCGTCACTTCTTTTGTAAAATCATCGGCTAATCTTGAAGAAAAGTAACATTCGTCGAAAATTGGCGGACGTATCTTATAGTCCATATTCTTTGCGTCTCCTGTCGGCTTTGATGTAAGCGTCACTGTCGGAACGAATGCCAACGACGATGATGGTCATGATTCCATCTCGCAGTAACGGTTTGTAAACAACTCGAATGCCGATATCCCTGAATTTGATTTTGCAAAGCCCGGAAAGTTTCGTTCGTTCGGCATTTCGTAACGGGTTGCCATACCCGCCTTGCGAGGTGGGCAGTGGGTTTGTACGAATTTTCTCGATTCCCTTGAGTACTTGGATTTGCTCGGCTTTGCCGAGTTTGCGCATGTCTTTCTTGGCTTCGTCAAGCCATTCAACTTGCCAGTTCATGCAAGTTCCGGCTCAGGTGCCTCGGCGAGGTCGCTTGGGGAAATGCCGAGATCGAACATGACCTCTTCGTTGCTGATAGTTGTGCCAGTGCGGTTGGCGAGTCTTTTTTCGGCAAGAAGCAAGTCTTCGTTGTCTTCGATTCGTTCCATGAGAGCTCGATAGTTTTCGATATTCATGAGAACGTAGGATGGCTTGTTTCGTTTGATCAAAATGACTGGATCATGGTCGGCCCGCTGCAACAATGCGGAAGTACGACCATTGCTGAGATCGCTGATTGGAGCAAGGTCATCGAGTATGTCAAGTGCGCTTGCCATGATAAACCTTTCTTAAAACCGAATTTCATACCCAATTATATACCAGTATTAATACCAAGATTCATGGTTGTGCGACTTTGAATCTTGGTATAAAGAACGATTTTGCTATGAAAAGGGCACCTTGCGGATGCTCGGTGCCCTTGGGAAAACAATAATCAGACTTTACGGCCTGCGCCGTGAAAATTACTTGCGATTGGGTTTACCAAACGTGAATGCGCGCACGATTGCGACGATGCCGATCGCCACAAGCGCGCATCCGCCGAACAGAATCAGCCAGGTTGTGGAGCTGATGGGGGAGAACAGCACGATGAAGCCGGCGATAATCGACAGCAGCGCGTAAATCACGGCCCATGCGGAGCTTGGCATGCGCCATGATTCCACGAGCGCCATCACGCCTTCCAGCATCCAGCCGAGGCCGACCACCATGGTGATGAGCACAGCGAGCGTGGCTCCGGAAAGCGCTGCGTTCTTCAACATGACCACACCGCCGACGGACAGCATCAGGCCGATCAGAATGTCAAGCACGCGCCATCCGCCCGGAAGCCCGAGTTCCACGATTGCGGTCACAATGCGAACCACGCCGGAAACTACGAAGTATGCGCCGAGGGCGATCGCGGCGACTTTCAGTGTGGCACCAGGCCAGATTAGCAGTGCTAGGCCGAGGATGATGGCGGCGATGCCAAGTATTGCATAGGTGCCGCGGATCGCGTTCTTCGCCTTCTTCGGCAGCCATTCCTCCGCAAGTTTGAACGGGCTGATCGGCTGCCAATTGTCGTTGCCGGTTCCTGGTTGGCTGTTCTGCTGTCCGTACGGTTGGCCGGTGGTGTAGCTTGCGTAGAAGAAGCCGTTCTGGTTCGGGTTTTGGTTGGCGTTGGGATCGCCGAAGTAGCGTGGGATCTGCGGTTCGCTCTGATACGGATTACCCGAATTGTTGGGATTGCCGCCCTGCTGCTGGGATTGCGATTGCTGATTTGGCGCGTATGCCCCGTATTCCGGCTGACCTTGCGGTTGTTGTCCGTTGCTGCCGTTCTGATTCGGATTGTTTGTGTTCGGATCGTTCGCATATGGGTTGTTCATTGCGTCGCTCATGACGGCCCCTTTCCTTGAAGAGCTTGCTTCGTGACGTTCGGACGAGCATGAATGTGTTCGCCTGCGCTCAAACGTTTCGGAAGCTCTACCTCTCATTCTAGGCAATCTGTCTAATTTAAGCCATCAACAAAATTCTCCTCATCGTCTATTTTGCAGGGTTGTACCTCACGATTTCATTTTCATCAAGAAAAAACGAATCGTGAAGTTAAATTTGTCGAATCATGCGACGAAAACATCAAATTGTGCGGTGATTTGTACTTCTTGAATTGCTTTTCTGCTATGGGGGGCTGGTTATTTTGCAGTTGCTTGATTGCAGAAGCATCTTCGGAAACTTGCGGAGGCGAAACCGAAACGGTCGGTGTGTAGATGCTTTTGCGGACGGGAGTTGCGCAAGGCGAAGATTTGTACGTATACAGTGCTGCGCGATGACGTGCTTTGAAGTCGGCAGGGAAGAACGTTTTGTTGTTGGCGATCAGCGGCTGATGCGTACCTGTAGCGAACGGCAGTTTAGGGTGCTTGACATATGAAGGTGCAGAGGCGTGAACAGCGGAATGTACGTATCGCATTGTCGCTTCCGTTGAGGCACAACCCCTGAAAATGGGAATTACGGGCACGCCGAATCGTCACCTATACTAGTGCGCTCGTTTGGACGATTGAATGTCCTATAAGCAACTGGAAGGTGTCTGGACGGTGAACGTGTCAGTCTTCGATGTCGTTGACGTAGGGACGCAGCCTGGCGAGGAGCGCTTCGGAGTCAATCGTGGCGGATTCGTAGAGCAAAAGCATCGATGCCGTCGTACTCGTGCCGATGGATTGGAACCGGACGCTTGGACTGGGAACGAAGGCGCCGTCCGAACTGAGTAATATGTGATTCCTGCTACTTGTACAAGGATCAGCCATCCTCTTCGTCGGTTGAATCGCGCAGCATAAGCGTTGCAGAAGCTAGCCCGCATGGTAGATTCAACGCCCACCGGGTGCTAATGGTGGGCGTTGAATCTAAATAGACAAAAGGTCATTGTAGGGTGGTTGTGAGTGAATACGGCTATTGCTCTTACATAGCAAATCGCAAAGGAGCATACGGATGGGTATCAAAGATGTTGCCGCGAGGGCTGGCGTGTCCATTAGTACAGTGTCGTACGTGATGAGCGGTAAGCGAACCATCAGCAAGGAGACTCGCGATAAGGTTATGCAGGCCGCTGCGGACTTGGGGTATCGGTCCAAGTCGCAGAAGACTCGGGGTGCTGACGACAGACGTCTCAATGATACGGCGGTGGGAGATAGGTCAACTGGTACTGCAGCTGATGGGAGCAGAACCGGGTGGCGAACTCGTCCACGAACCAAAGTGTTGGCGGTAAGCTCGCCTGTTCATTCGTACACCAATTATTCGAATTATGCGCAGTTCTTCTTTGGATTGGCCACCAGCGCCAGGCAGCATGGATATGATCTGATGTTGCTTATGCATGAGTCTGGTGGTGCCGAAATGCGCCGCGTAGCCAATAACAATATGGCCGATGGCATTCTGTTGTTGGATGTACTGATGGACGACTTGCGCGCCGAAGTTGCCAAATCTATCGACCTGCCGGTTGTCTCAGTTGGTTACCCTGAAAATTGCGGCAGCGTCTACTGCGTTGATTTTGATTTTGCTCGTATGGCTCGTGAGGTAGTCGAGCGCGCCTATGAACTTGGTCATCGCCATCTGCTGTTTGTGGGCGCCAACGCATCTGCGTACCGTGCCGGCTCGAACTTCCTCGTCCGATTCCGCGATGCATTGTTGGAGCGTGCGAAGGTGTTGGGAATGTCAGTCGTGTCCAAATACGCCGCCATCGGCGATCTTCATGAGGCGGGACGTATACTTGATGACTCCTTCGCGGAGGATCCCAAGATTTCATTCATTGTTGGTCAGACCAGTGCGGCGCAGATTGGTAATATGCAGACAGTGCTTCGTCACATGGGCAAGAGCATTCCAGCTGATATTTCGATGCTTGCTGCCGGAACATGCGGTGGCGTGATGCAGTTGCCGCAACCAGTTGACGAGATTCCGTTGTCGCCGGCAAGCGTCTGTTTGAGGGCGATTGATCTTATGCTGGAAGTAATCGAAGGTGAGCGCAACGGTTCCGGTTATGTCGAGTTGCTGCCTTATGAATACCAGGCGAGAGGGACGGTGACCTCCAGCGTGCGCGGGAACGTAGCGGCGTTTCGCTAATCGAAATTTCGATAGTTGTGTCGAACACTTTTGCCGAAATTAGTTCATTCGTTTAACTTCAATAATGAAGCCGATGGAGGCTGGAAGGTTCCGGGACTTATCCTGGAAATCTTACTTTAGTAATGGCGCTGAAAAAGGAGAAAACGATGAAGTGGTCCCGTAAGATCATGGCAGCCGTTCTGGCTGTAGCAAGCTTGATGGGTATGACATCCCTCTCTGGTTGCGGAAGCAGCAACAATGCTCAGGAGGAAAATCCTAAATCCATCAAGATCTGGCACTACGAGGAAGACAATGGTGCTATGGGCAAGGCATGGAAGAAGGCCATGGATATCTTCGAGAAAGAGACTGGTGTCAAAGTCGAATTTGAGAAGAAATCCTTCGAGCAGATCCGCCAAACCGCCAGCCAAGTGCTCAATTCTGATGACGCTCCGGACGTCATGGAATACAACAAGGGCAACGCCACCGCAGGTCTGCTGGCCAGTCAGGGACTGCTGAGTAACCTCAACGATTACGTCAAGCAGTACAAGTGGGACAAGAAGATTTCTGGTTCTTTGGCCGACACCGGCAAATACAATGACAAGGGCGTGATGGGCTCCGGTGACTGGTACGGCATCACGAACTACGGTGAAGACGTCGTGATGTACTACAACAAGGACATGTTCGACAAGTACGGTATTGAGATTCCAACCACTATGGATGAGCTTGAGACTGCGATGCAGAAGTTCAAGGACAATGGCATCACTCCGCTCTCCGAAGGCGTGGCCGAATACCCACTGCAGCACCTGTGGTGGCAGCTGGTCCTGCAAAAGGCCGACAGCAAGTTCCTGAAGGCCTACGAGATGTACGACGGTGACGTCGATTGGCAGGGCAAGGCCACCACCTACGCAACCAACACCATCAAGAAGTGGGTCGATGAGGGGTACATCTCCAAGGACTGCACCGGCACCAAGGCCGAAGACGCCGGACAGAACTTCATCAAGGGCACCTACCCGATGTTCTTCTCCGGCACATGGTGGTACGGCCGCTTCCAGAGCGATATCGCCAAGAACTTCAACTGGACCATCGGTACCTTCCCAGAATCCAAGAAGATTCCCGGTTCCTCTGGCAACATCTGGGTGATTCCGGAGAACTCCAAGAAGAAGGATCTCGCCGCCAAGTTCATCAACATCACGCTGAGCGAGGAAGTACAGGACCTGATGGGCAACAATGGCGGTCTGCCGATCGCGGCGAACGTCGACAAGATCACTGATCCGTCCAACAAGGAGCTCATCGAATCCTTCAACAAGGTGGTGAAGGAAGACGGCCTCGGCTTCTACCCGGATTGGCCGACCTCCACTTTCTATGACGAGCTCAACTCATCGCTGCAGGAGCTCGTCAACGGCACCTCCGATACCAAGACGGTACTCAATCAGATGAAGGACAACTACGACAAGGGCGTCGAAGCCGCCGGTGTCAAGAACTGAGCGTCTGAGCCATAACGGAAAATAATTGAACCTAGGTGTGCGGGGTTCTCCCCGCACACTTTTCCTCTCATGTCAGACTTTTCCGGGGCATGGCAACGCTGTCAGACCCCATGCATCCGCAATCGAAGATTATTGCCGACCGGATGCCATATGTACGTTGAACTTGGAAAGTGACTTGCTATGACTACGACAAAGAACAAGAACCACTCGGTCGTTCCGATGGATGCCCATGAAAAGGGGATGTCTCGAATCCCCGGCAGCCCGTCCAACAGGTTCTGGCTATATTTGATCCCAGGCTTCCTGATGTTGCTGTGGATCATCATCATCCCTGCCGTGTGGAATGTGTACCTGAGTTTCACCAACTACCGTGGTATCAAACCGCCGGTTTGGTGCGGATTGTCAAATTGGACCAAGCTCATGCATGACACCACATTCTGGATCTCGTTCCGCAACTCGATCTGGATGATCATTGCTATGGTGGTCATCCCCATCCTGCTTGGTCTGATTCTTTCCTCTCTCGTGTTTGACGTAGTACAGAAGAAGTTTGGTGCAAAAACCGCCTCAACCATGCGAGCCATCTACTACTTCCCGCAGCTGCTGCCGATTTCCGTCGCAGCTCTGGTCATGGGCTGGATATTCCGACCGGAAAACGGCGCGTTGAACGCGCTGCTCAAGGCGGTCGGTCTAGGCTCGCTGCAGCATGATTGGCTTGGCAAGCCAGACACCTCACTGATCTTCCTGATGCTCATCATGATCTGGATTCAGGTCGGCTACCCTCTGGTCATCTTCATGTCCGGTCTGCAGCGCGTCGATCCGGAACTGTATGAGGCAGCCAGCCTCGACGGCGCCAACTGGTGGCAACGGTTCCGCGCCATCACGCTGCCGTCCATCAAGCCCGAGATATTCGTGGTGGCGCTCACCTGCACCATCGCGGCCCTCAAGGTGTTCGGTCCGGTCTACATGCTGACCAAGGGCGGTCCGGGAACCAGCACCATAGTACCGTCGTACTATTCGTACACGCAGTTCTTCCAATCCCAACAGGTCGGCTACGGTGCCGCCATCTCCACGGCATTAACCGTGGTGGTCGTCGTGGTGTCGATTATCTTCACCAACGTGCAGGAGAAGGTCGCGAAAGAAGACGAGGAGTGATCTGAAATGACAAGCGTAACAATGGCAAAAGTACGTGCCCCGAAAGCCAAGAAGAACCGCACCGCCGGTGACTGGTTCATCCTTGCTCTGCTGATCGTGGGCGGGCTGGTGATGCTCTTCCCGTTCATCGTCCTGCTGCTCAACGCATTCAAAACAACCACCGATTACAATGCGGCAGGCCCATTGTCGTGGCCAAAGGGGTTCAGCCTTGACGGTCTGATGAAGTTCTGGAACCGTGTCAACTATCCGGAAAAGCTGTGGAACAGCATTTGGACATCGGGACTGGTCGCCATCCTCGCGGTGATTCTGTCGATGTTCAACGCATTCGCACTCGGCATCGGCCGCGTCAAAGGGCGCCGATGGATTATTCTGCTCATCATGCTTGCCAACATGATGCCCCAAGAAGCCTTGCTGTACCCGCTGTACATCATGTTCAAGAACATAGGTCTATACAACTCCCAATGGGCGATCGTCATCATCTTCACCGTGATTCAGAGCGCTTTCGGCACCTACTTGCTTTCCTCGGTATATGGCACCTTCCCAAAGGCGATTCTAGAAGCGGCGACCATTGATGGTGCAAACCGTTGGACCATCTTCCGTAAGATCGTGTTCCCGATTTCCAAGCCGACACTGAGCGTCATGCTCGTATTCTTCTTCATCTGGACTTGGAACGAATACATGATTCCGATGGCCTTCCTGGTCGACAACTCTACGCAGACCATCCCGATTGCGGTCAGCTCTCTGTCCGGAGACCGTCTGATGGACGTGACCACAACCGCCGCGGCCTCGCTGATCAGCATCGTTCCAACCCTCATCTTCTACCTGATCTTCCAACGTACGCTGTCCCGTGGTATCACCACAGGCGCGGTCAAGTAGCGGATTGCCATACAGCCACGGCCGGTTCCCTTCCCCGGCCGTGACATTAAATCTGTGGCTGTCTCCGCTGTAATCTCCTTCATACGGAGAACAGCCATTTGTATCTGTATGCATCTGTATGCAGGTCGTTTTCAGACAAATCATCACAATAATTCAGGAGCAACAATGAAGTTCACTAATGGTTACTGGCTTACCCGACCGGGTGTGGAAGCCCTGTACGCGCGTGACGCCTATGAGGTTGGCATCGGAAAGGACGGCGAAAGCCTGAATGTGCTCGCACCGGTGGCACCAGTTCGTGAACGTGCGAACACTCTGAATCTGCCGACATTCGAGGTCAACATCACCAGCCCGGCTGAAGGCGTGATCCGTGTGACTGCCGACCACTGGCAGGGCGCGACGGAATACCCGGGATTCCCATTGAACGCTGACGAGCCTGGCGACCGCGATTACATCGCCGTAGTTCAGGATGGCAACGGTGACGGCGAGGTCGGTCAGATTGGCGCCTCGGCAACGCTGACATCCGGTGGGCTGAGCATAAAAGTAGTCAAAGGCTCGCCTTGGAATATGACATTCACCGGCGAGGACGGCAAAGTGCTGACACAGTCTGTCGGTAAGTCCCTCGCCCGATTCAAGCTTGAGCCACGTGCGGCCGTCACTGCGCAGCCTGTAGGCGAATTCGGTGTGAGTATGGACGGTTCCGCATACGACGAATCCGACGTATTCACCGGTATCCAGCTGCATCTGGGAGTGGGGGAGAACGTATACGGTTTCGGTGAGCGTTTTGGCTCGTACATCAAGAACGGTCAGACCATCGATATCTGGAACGAGGATGGGGGTACTTCCTCCGAGCAGGGATACAAGGACATCCCGTTCTACATGACTTCCAACGGTTACGGTGTGCTGGTCAACAATCGTGGGCACGTGTCGTTCGAAGTCGGTTCCGAAAACACTGAGGCTGTGCAGTTCTCCGTGCCCGGGGAGAGTATCGATTTCTGCGTGATTTATGGGCCGACTCCGAAGCAGATTCTTGACCGCTATACCAAGCTGGTCGGCCGCCCGGCCAACGTGCCGGCGTGGAGCTACGGCTTATGGCTCACCACTTCGTTCACCACCAAGTATGACGAGAAGACTGTCAACTCCTTCATCGACGGTATGGCCGAACGCGGCATTCCGCTAAGCGCCTTCCACTACGACTGTTATTGGATGCGTGAATTCCATTGGACTGACTTCGAATGGGATAAGCGCTTCTTCGGCGACATCGAATCTACACTCAAACGCCTGCATAAGGACAAGGGCCTGCATATCTGTGCCTGGATCAACCCGTACATCGGTCAGCGTGGTTCCATGTTCAAGGAAGGCAAAGAAAAGGGGTATTTGGTCAAAAAAGTCAATGGCGAGATTTGGCAGACCGATTTCTGGCAGGCTGGAATGGCGTTGGTGGACTTTACCAATCCGGATGCCCGTGAATGGTTCAAGGATAAGGTCAAGCACCTGCTGAACCAAGGTGTGGACGCCATTAAAACCGATTTCGGTGAGCGTATTCCACGCGATGTGGTCTGGTACGACGGCTCACCGAAGCTTTCCATGCACAACTGGTACACCCAGCTGTACAATCAGGCGGTGTTTGAGGCTATCGAGGAGACTTACGGCAAAGGCAAGGCGTGCCTGTTCGCACGTTCCGCCACGGTCGGTGGTCAGCAGGAGCCGGTGCATTGGGGTGGTGATTGCGAATCCACATTCAATGGCATGGCGCAGACCTTGCGTGCAGGTCTATCCCTCACCAGTTCGGGCTTTGGATTCTGGAGCCATGATATCGGTGGTTTTGAGGGCGCATACCCTGATCCGGCCGTGTACAAGCGTTGGATCGCTTTCGGCTTACTTAGTTCGCATTCCCGCATGCACGGGTCCTCTGTGTATCGTGTGCCATGGTTGTTCGATGAAGCGGACGAAAAGAACGGCGTGGTCAACGCACCGGGCCAGACTGCTGTGGATGTGGCGCGTACCTTCACCAAGCTTAAATTGAGTCTGATGCCGTACCTGTATCAGGTAGGTCTGCAACCGCATCTGTACGGTACTCCGGTAATGCGTTCGATGTTTGTCGAATTTCCTGACGATCTCACCTGCCGAACACTCGACCGCCAATACATGTTTGGCCCAAATTTGCTGGTGGCTCCGGTATTCACCTATTCCGGAGATGTAGAGTACTATCTACCGTCCGGCACTTGGACTAATTGGTTCACCGGTGAGAAGGTAACAACCGAACACGGTACATGGCGCAACGAGCGCCACGGTTTCGATACCATTCCGCTGTGGGTGCGTGACGGCAGCGTGTTGGTCACCAAGCCAGATGCCGAGACTCCGGATTACGAGTACGGCAAGGACGCGTTGATCTCAGTATTTCTCGATCATGACGATCGGGCGGAGGCCGTAGTAACAGAAACGGATGGTTCTTTCGTGACATTTACTGCGTGCAGAACACCTATTGGGACAGAAATCGTCAGTTCCGACGGGCGTGCGTTTACTGCACGACTTGGGTTCGGCAAAATAGTTGCTGCACAGAATGGCAAGGTGGTGCTGTGACAATCGATTCAGCAAGAATTCGGAATTCAGCGTGAACCCTACACATGGGTCAATATATGTGTAGCACTCGTGCATAATAAAAACTGCGGTGAGGTTGGCTCGGCTATAAACTCGAATTAACCTCACCGCTTTAATGTTACGGCAACATGAAGCTAAAACTTATTGCGAAGGAGCGTCGATGAACTACCGGTTTCCTGAAGGATTCACTTGGGGTACGGCAACCGCTTCATATCAGGTGGAAGGGGCCATTCATGAAGGAGGCCGCACGCCGTCCATCTGGGATACGTTTTGCGCCCGGTCTGACACTATATTCGATGGGTCTTCCGGTGAAAACGCATGTGATCAGTACCATCGCTATCCACAAGACATCAGTTTGATGAAAGAACTAGGCATTGGCGCGTACCGCATGTCGATCGCGTGGCCGCGTATCCAACCCGCTCCAGACGGAACCGCTAACGCCGAGGGTCTGGATCATTATCGTCGCGTGCTAGATATGCTGCGGGATAACGGCATCAGGCCCGTTGTCACGCTATACCATTGGGATCTTCCGCAGTACCTGCAGGACCTTGGGGGGTGGCCTCGGCGCGATACAGCGCTGCGATTCGCGGAATACGCGGCCTGTCTCGCCAAGGCTTTCGGAGACCGAGTGGATACATGGACCACGTTGAACGAACCATGGTGCGCGGCATATCTTGGCTATGGTTGTGGCGATCATGCCCCGGGAATCAAGGATCATGCACAGGCATTGGCCGCGGTGCATCACCTCAATCTGGCGCATGGGCTGGGCGTGCGGGCGATCCGCGCGGAACTAGGCGATAAAGCGCGCTGTTCAGTGACGTTGAACCTGTCGGTCACCCGCGCCGCGACGGATTCCAAGGAGGACGTTATGGCCAAGAAACGTGCTGACCTATTCAATAATGAAGTGTTTCTCGGTCCCATGCTTGAAGGCGGATATGATTCTGAACTCCTTACGGCGACGGCGCGGGTCACCGATTGGAATTTTGTGCATGACGGTGATCTTGAGTCCATCCGGCAGCCGATTGACGTGCTTGGCGTGAATTATTATTCCACCAATACCGTGCGGTACCGTGCCGATGCCACCAGTGTTACATCCGATGAAACCGCACCTGCGGCAACGACTCCAGCTGGTCTTGATGTCCATCACAATCCCATTCCAGCGCAGGAGCATGTGGAGACGCTGCCGCCTGAGGGCGAGTTGACAGCCATGGGTTGGAATCAAGATCCTCAGGGACTTACGGATATCCTCTTGGAGCTTACGCGACGATATTCTGGACTGGAACTTATGGTCACCGAGAACGGTTCTGCCTGGGATGATGAGGTTTCGAAGGATGATTCGGTTGCCGGAGTTCCAGGTCCGATGGTGGCGGATGATGTCGCATCCTGGTCTGTGGTACCGGGGAGGATCGTGCATGATCCGAAGCGTGTGGCGTATCTTGACGCTCATATACGCGCTGTGGCCCGTGCCATTGATGCTGGAGCCAAAGTGACGGGCTACTATGCCTGGTCGTTGCTTGACAACTTCGAATGGGCACTTGGCTATACCAAACGCTTCGGCATCGTACGTGTCGACTATGGTACGCAGGAACGCATCTGGAAGGATTCAGGATTGCGTTATCGCGATATCGCTCATACCAACGTCATTTAAGCTTACTGTTACTGTGGTATGAACTGATTTTTGTTCCGCATTTCCCCTAACTCGATGGGAGATGATGGAACCATGGCAAAAGGCACGAGGCGCCGGTCCGCGACATCTTTCTGGTCCACTCGGATTTCTTCATGGCCGTGTACGGGTACCGCAAGACGCATGCCCGGTCGTCGGCGCGGGGCTGGGATCCGGCCGAGATCGGCCGCGACCAGGTGATGAACGTCACGCGGGAATCGGGAATCCGCGGCGTGCGCCGCGGCAGGACGCCCGTCACCGCCAAACCGGCGAAGGGCACGGGCGGCAGGCCCGACCTCGTGGAACGCGGGTTCGAGGCGGAGGCGCCGAACCGGCCGCATGTGGCCAACATCACCTACGTGCGCATGGCCAACGGCTCGTTCGGCCATACGGCGTTCGCCACCGACGTGTTCGCCCGCAGGATCGTCGGCCGGACGCGCGCCACCACCATGGACACTAGGAAGCTGTCGCTGCAGGCGCTGGAACAGGCGATATCATTGGGCCGCCTCGCATGGCGGCACGGACGATCTCGTGCACCGTTCCGGCCATGGCGCGCGGTGCGTCGGCCTCGTGTACGCCACCGGGGTCGGGGAATTCGGCATGCCTCCCCCGACCGGCACGGTCGGCGCCTCGTACGACAACGCCATGGCCGAGAGCGCCGACGGCGCGTACAGGACCGAGCTCGTCTGACGGCGCAAGCCCTTCCAGGATTTGAGGGACCTGGAACTGGCGACGTTCCGGTGGGTCTCGTGGCGGGGACTCGAAGCGTCCGCACCGGTCCTTGGGCTACAGGACACCGGAACGGACCGAAACCGAGTATTATGCAAACCAAGCGGCGCAAGCCGCCCCACTATAGGGGCGGAACAAAAATCAGGCCATATCATGCTACTCTCGGTACGCTTAACGTGTGTGGTGCGGCGGAATCGGTGTAGCGCCGGAAGTGAGATGAGGTAACATGATCGGTTCGATGAATAATCTGCAACAAAAGGATGTTTTTCAAGAATCGCAACGATCGAAGCAGTCAGTGTCGAAGAAATCTCGCAGCAAGCGAGTGACTCTACAACAGGTGGCTGATGCCGCTGGAGTGTCGCGATCTGCCGCCTCGTTCGTTATGACGGGTCGCACTGATCAGCGTATTTCAGAGGCCACTATAAAAAAGGTGCGTAAGGCGGCTGCGGATTTAAGCTATCGACCTAATCTCACTGCTAAGACACTTCGTACTGGCAAGTCTGGCACGGTCGGCCTTGTCTCGGATTTTATTGGCACAACATCGCATGCCAACTCCATGGTGATGGGGGCACTGGATGTGCTGAGAGACAAGGGGAAGTTGTTGTTCACTGTGGATACCCAGGGCGACGCAGACGTGGAGAGCAAATCGATTAAAGCATTGTTGGATCGCCAGGTTGATGGCGTCATTTATGCAGCCATGTTTACACGTGAGGCGAAAGTGCCAGCCGTGTTGCGTACTGTACCGACAGTATTGCTGAATTGCCTTGATGAAACTGACGATGGTAGGGCAGATAGTGCGTTCTCCAGCGTGGTTCCTGATGAATATCAGGCTGGGTGCGATGCGTCCCGTTTGCTGTTGGAAGCGGGGCATACTGATCGTATTGTTTTTGCAGGCTGCTTTCCAGAAGGCGTTGTTGGTGGTGTTCGATGGGGGTCTTGGGGTTCATGGGCGTTGCCCCAGCGTCTGCAGGGTATTAACGATACATTGAGGCTGGCGGGTTACGAACTGTTTGCGCATTTTGAGGCTACGGAATGGGAAATCGATTCAGGCAGGACGATCGCACATCAAGTATTGGCTTCCTGTTCGCGGCGTGATGAGCTTCCGACAGCAATTATCTGTGTCAATGATGCTGTTGCGTTCGGCATGATGCAGGTGTTGTTGAGTGAAGGTGTGCGTATTCCGGAAGACGTATCGCTGATTAGCTTCGATGGCAGTGATTGGGCTGCTGCTATGTTGCCTCCGATCACAACATTGCGCTTACCACAGTTAGAGATGGGAAGCGCTGCCGCAAGAATGCTGTTGGAGCAGAAGGAGCCGGCGCAGCGAGTACGCATATCAATGCCATTGGTTCAAGGGGCGACGGTCAGTTCTCCTCGTAAGTAAGATGTGATCGACGTTCGGCTGCGGCACGATCGTCGCTACGTGATGTTTCACGTGAAACAAAGGACGGCTCCAGAGCCTCCTATCGACGCTGATTAACTTCAACACGCCAATAAATTCTTTTTCCTCTGTGCTATACTGATTTAGCAAGTAAGCTATACCGATTTAGCGTAGAGTGACAAGCAAAGTGGCTATCAATGACAACGAGGTGACACATATGGGTTCGGTCGAAGTAGGACAGCTCATTAACGCGTCCCTAAGAGGAGATGATCCTTACTGCAGGCTTGACGTTTTCTTTCGTAACCGATTGTCTCTACGTCCCAATGCGACGCCACCTGCTCGGCTCCCAGATGATTTTATGGAGCCTGCCGGCGTCTGGCGCCTGCCTTGGAACGTAACTGTGGAGGAACGCACTATCGGTGACGCACAGAATGCCGTGTCGGTTCGTATATATCGTGACAAATCCTGCGGGGGAAAGAACAACGCTTGGCTGCTGTGGGCGCATGGCGGAGGCTTCACCGAAGGAAGCATCGACACTGCGGAAGCTCATGCGACTTGTGCCGAACTAACTGCACGTACAGGCACGACTTGCATTTCGGTAGATTATCGACTGACTCATGATGGACGGAATCTTTATCCAGCCGCATTGGATGATCTGCTCGATGTGTGGGCGTGGATAGTGGAGCAGACGCAACGCAATGCTCAGCAGACAACGCTGATGATAGGCGGAGCTAGTGCTGGCGGTAACCTTGCCGCTGCGTTATGCCGCAAGTTGGTTGACTCTTCTCGTGAAGGCGACGTGTTGCTGCCAGTGCCACATGCTTTTCTTGGTGCATACGGTGTTTTTCACGATATGCAGCGTGAATTGGTAAAAGGCTGGGATGGTAATACGAGCATATTGCCAACGCCGTTGCGTTTTACTCCACAGGTCTGCAAAGACATGTATGCGCGTTATGTCGGTCGTGCCACCGATTTCCCAGCATACAGTGTGCCTGGGGAATGCGATGCGCGGCAATTGCATGGATTCCCGCCTTCCGCGCTGATTTGCTGTGAATTCGACGATTTGGCTCCTTCCAGCATGGTGTTTGCCGAGCAGCTTCGTCAAGCGGGCACGCCGGTGCAATTACGTATGGCAGCTGGCGTGCTGCATGGCTTCTTGAACTGGTATCCGTCTGAACGGCTACCGCAGACGTTGACCGCGATTCGGTTCCTTGCTGCGTTTATAGAAGAGCAGATACAAAAACAGGCGAGGGAAAGGAGAGATGAAAGTTTTATCGACTGACCGTATCAAGCATAACTATGCTTACCCAATCAAACCTGTGGGGTGAGCAATGATGGTTGAATAAATAACTCGCTTATGACGAGATGTCAGCAACGTACAGAGATGTACGGCAGTGCTGAGTAAACGACATTTTATTAAGATAACAATTGAGGAGAAAACAATGTCATCAACAACGAAGTCTGCTGGCATTATCAAGGCGTTGAAGCATCCAAATCCATGGTGGGTTGGCTTCGTGTGCGGCATGGCCACTTTTGTGGACAATGCGGCGACCATGGGTGTTTCCACGGCATTCGTGCTTTATCAATCCGGAGGAAGGCTTACCGGTAACCAGATTGGTATGCTGACTTCATCCGTCACTATTGGCGTGGCCTTGGGCTCATTCCTTGGAGGACGTCTTGGAGACCGTTTCGGACGTCGTCATGTGTTCGTCGGTACTATGCTGATAATCATTTTGGGTGCGTTTATTCCGTTCATCAGCACGGATTTTGCATTCATGCTGCCGGGCGTTTTGCTGCTGGGTTTGGGTATTGGTGCGGATTTGCCAGTGGCCATGGCCACTATTTCCGAAACGGCGACTGATAAGAACCGAGCAAAAATTCTTGTATTCTCCAACCTTTTGGGTGGTTTCGGCATTTTGATGTCAGTGCTGTTGGGTATTTTCTTCGGCAATTCAGGCGTGTTCGGCGGTCACGTTATCTTCGGTGCGTTCGGCGGGGTGGCAGTTATTGTGTTACTGATGCGTCTGACGATTCCAGAAACCGAAACATGGTTGAAGGCCAACGAGGAACGCAAGGAGGGTGTGCATACTCTGCGCGCTGACAACTCCAGCGTTAAGGATTTGATGAAGACCCCGTGGCGCAAGCCATTCGTGACTCTCGTGTGCTATTACTCGCTTGTTGCCATCTCTGTGTCTGTTTCTTCTGGATTCGGCACGTACATCGCTTACAACGTCGCCAATATCTCGGTGTCTACCTACTCCACCGCGTCGCTTGCCTGTATGCCTCTGGCCATTCTTGGTGCAGCGTGGTTCATGGCTGTTGCCGATTCCAAGTGGCGTATGACCTATTATGTCATCGGCTCGGTTTTGGTCGCGGTGAGTGGTCTGATTCCGGTGATCTTTGGTTTTAACCTGGTGACGTTGTGCGCCTTCACCTATATTGTGACTTTCGCCGGTGCGTTCTGCTACGAGACCATCATGAAGGTATGGACTCAGGAGTCCTTCCCGACTATGCTTCGTGGCACTGCCCAGGGTTTCATCTACGGTATTTCTCGTGTACTGACCGCAATCATGAGCGCGGTAACCCCGGCGTTGCTTGTCTTTAACCCCAAGATGCTGTATGTGGGCATTGCGCTGCTGTCGGCTGTTGGTTTCTTCGTTGGCTGGCTTGGCTTCCATAAGAGCACGGGCAATACATTCCAGACTGAGGCTCAGGTTGAGTCGGAAGGAGCGTTGCAATGAACCTCAAACCCATCTCATTCGACGTCGAAGGATTGACGCTACGCGGTTCGGTATATGAGCCGAAAGGCGGTTTTGAACAAGAAAAGCGTTATCCGACGGCACTTCTGTTCCATGGTTTCGGTGGCAATAGAATCGACTTTTCAGGGTTCATGATGCAGATGGCCAGGTCGCTAAGTCAGCAGGGCATTGTCGCGATTACCTATGATCGTGCCGGCCATGGTGAAAGCGACGGAACATTCTTCGACGTGAGCATTAGTCGTGAAGTCCGTCATGCCAAGCAGGTGCTGCAACAGGTTTGCTCACTGGACTATGTTGATGAAAACAATCTGCACTTTGGCGGTATTAGTTTGGGTGCGGTTGTTGAATCAATCGTTGCGTCCGAGACCGCAGCTAAGCCACGCAGTATGGTCATGGTGTCGAGCGCTGCATCTTGCGTTGACGAAATAACGTCGGGGAAAATTCAAGGTAAATCACTGGAAGGGTTGCGGACTCAGTCCTATTTCGATTTCATGGGTGCAAAAATGGGACCAGCCATGGTCGAAGATGTCAAAGGGCTTGATTTGTACGCCAAAGTTACTGGGTGCACCAGTGATGTGCTGCTGATACACGGTACTGCGGACTTTGTGCCGGTGGAGTATGCGCAACGCTACAAAGATGTCTTCGGTGATCGAGCCACGCTGATAGTGAAAGAAAACGGAGACCATGGTTTTTGTTCGGTGCCTGATCGTGAGTTCGTCATGAGTAAGACCGCGCAGTTCATCGCTGAGCACGCTGGTGTCAGTTATCAGGGTGTAGAGATTTTCTGAGAACGATTCGAAGGAGTGAAGATGTGCAATGATGTTTCCGTAATCGCCTCTTCTGACGCTTCTAACGCGAGTCGTGTGCTTAATCTGCCAGAAGGTGGATCGGTGCGTTTGTGCGGTGCCATGGATGTGCAGCGCGTGACTATTGGTGAACGTACTGGGTTACGCCCTATTCGTCTTCCATTGTCTGGCTTGGTGCAACGTTCCCTGTACGAATATGAGACGGTGCGCACGGTGGTATCTGGATGTTCTGGTGTGCATCTGCGTGTTCGCACGGCGGCTGATGCCATACGACTTGCGGTACGTGCTGCGCGCGTGGATTATGGTGAGCTGAATAGTGAGTTCAATGCATTTGCCGCCACAGTTGATGGGCGCACGGTATGCGAGGTGACGTCTCAGCCGGATGCCATTGAGCGGGTGTCGCGCGATGGGCGTACTTGTGTGCGTACAGAGCTTGATGAGTGTTCAGTTGTAGAGTTCACAGGTCTTGGCGCCATTGGTGAAAAGACTGTGGTCATTTGGCTTCCGCAAACGGTAATTGTCGATTTGCTGGGCGTTAGTGGCGTCCATGGTGAGCCGGTCGAGGCTGCGGAGGAATCCTCGACGCCGCGCTGGCTTCATTACGGCAGCTCAATCAGCCACTGCCATACACCGTCCAGTCCGTTGCAGGTGTGGCCAGTGCTGGCGGCTGGTTTGAATGATTTGGAAGTCACCAATCTTGGTTTTGCCGGTCAGTGCATGCTTGATCCGTACGTGGCGAAGGCTATTGCGGCGAGCGATGCAGATGTCATTACGCTGTCGGTCGGTGTGAACATTACTGGTGCGCGTGCCATGAATCAGCGGACATTTACACCTGCCCTGCACGGTTTCCTTGACGTCATCCGTGAGCGGCACCCAGATACTCCAATTGTGCTAGTCTCATCTATTTACTGGCCGGACAGTGACGATGTTCCTGGTCCTTCTGATGTGCGCTTCCATGATGATGGTTCTGTGACCTGCTATTCGTATGGTGACCGTAAGGAAATTGCGGTTGGCGCATTGACATTGGAGCAGTCTCGCGAGGAGCTGCAGCATGTGACGCAGGTTCGTCACGATACGTATGGGGAAAATATTCAGTATCTTGATGGGCTGACGTTGTTTGGTCCGTCTGATGTAGGGAATTTCTGTTTGCCAGACGGCCTGCATCCGGATGCTCAGCTGTATGCGGAGATAGCCCGTCGTTTCTCTTGCCAAGTTTTTGCTGATAATGGCTTGGTCCCACGAGCTTCACTGCATTAGTAGTTTTCCAATCCCTAGCTACTGCTAAATGCTGTGTTGATAGCCTGCGGCTCGCGGCCGCAGGCTTTTCTTTTTGTGATGTTATTAAGATTGCAGATATGCGGCTCATGTTTCACGAATTTGCGAAATTTTGACAAAAGACGGTGTGTGGCAGTCTTGCAAAATGGGCACGGTGTGCAATAATGGCAGGAATGCACCGATGGCGCACGCCCGGTGTCCGCAACCGCGCAGCATTGCCCAGTTCGGCGAGTGGTTGCGAAAATCGCAATTTTCTGCGGTTTTCGTACTATCGCAACGGCAGGGGAGAGCTGACTACTCCGCGGCGCTCCCAAGGAGATCATCATGGTTGATCGCAAGGAAGATCAATCCACCCAATTCCGCGATACCAGTTCGGGAAATTTCGAACAAGCGAAGAATATCGCGACGCAAACGCAAGTCGATCCGTCGCTCGCCGATGCGCAAACCGTCGCACAATCACTTGGCGTCGATTTGAATACCGGTCTGAGCCAGGCGGAAGCCAAGCGGCGACTCGACAAGTACGGGCCGAACGAACTCGCGTCCGCACCACCGGTGCCGAAATGGAAGAAATTCCTCGAACAATTCAAAGATCCCCTTGTCTACCTGCTGTTGGCTGCAACCGGCATTTCGCTCGCCGCATGGTTCATCGAACGGGCTAACGCCGTACCGGGTGCGGAAGGCGGCGAAGCATTGCCGTTCGACGCCATCGTCATCGTGCTGATCCTCATCGTCAACGCGGTGCTCGGCTACATTCAGGAATCGAAGGCGGAAGCGGCCGTCGAAGCGCTCTCCAGCATGACCGCGCCGCAGACCAACGTGCTGCGTGACGGCCAAATCGAACGCATCAATACGGTTGGCGTGGTGCCCGGCGACATCATCGTGCTCGGTGAAGGCGACTCCGTCTCCGCGGACGGACGCCTCTTCACGGCCGCCAGCCTGCGCATCGCGGAAGCCAGTCTCACCGGCGAAAGCGTGCCCGTCGGCAAAAAGACCGACACCCTCGCGCAGGCGAAAGCCCTCGGCGACCGCGCCAACATGGTATTCAACGGCACGTCCGTAACGCAAGGTACCGGCCGGGCCATCGTAACCAGCACCGGCATGGGCACGCAGGTCGGCAAAATCGCGGACCTGCTGCAAGCCACGGAGGATGACGAAACCCCGCTGCAAAAGGAAATGAACTACGTTTCCAAAATCCTCGGCATCGCAGTATGTATCATCGCGGTCGTGGTGCTGGTCGCGCTCGCGCTTACCGAAGGATTCCAAGACGTTCACGATGTAATCGATTCGCTACTGTTGGCCGTTTCTCTGGCTGTCGCGGCCGTGCCGGAAGGTTTGGCTGCGATTCTTACGGTAGTGCTCGCGCTCGGCGTGCAGCGCATGGCCATGCACAATGCGATCGTCAAGAAGCTGCATTCGGTGGAAACGCTCGGTTCCGCTTCGGTGATCTGCTCCGACAAAACCGGTACGCTCACCCGCAATGAGATGACCGTGGAGCGTGTGGTCACGCCGAGCGGCGAAGTGCAGCTCACGGGCACCGGCTATGCGCCGGAAGGCCGCATGGTGGTCGATTCGCAGACCATGGAATATGCGCAAATACGCGAGATCATCGAATCGGAAGCCGTCGCAACCCTTGCCGTGGGTGCGCTGGCAAACGACGGCGAACTGCGCGAAGTCGCCGCTTCTGCCGGAAATGCGGAAAACGTAACGTGGGAAGCGGTCGGCGACCCGACCGAAGTCTCACTCATCGTCGCAGCACGAAAAGTGAAGGCGAATCGCAAGTATGCCAACTATGAGCGCGTCGGCGAAATCCCCTTCACTTCCGAACGTAAGCGCATGTCCATCGTGGCACAAGACAACACCGATGCCGGCCGCTTGACCGTCTTCTCCAAGGGTGCCCCCGATGTGCTTCTTGGATATTGCAGCAGGATTGCGGTCGGCGGTGCCGTTCGTCCACTTACGGAAGGCGATCGTCAGCAGATTCTTGCGACTGTCGAACAGCTTTCTTCCGACGCGTACCGCACGTTGGGTCAGGCCTACCGTCCGCTCGGTACTGCTTCGCTTGCGCAAGTGCCAGGAATCATGCTGAATTCCGCGGGTCATGTTGCCGATATTGCGGAACAAAGCGATGTGCTTGAGAATGATTTGATTTGGGTCGGCATGGTCGGCATCATCGATCCGCCGCGTACGGAAGTGCGTGATTCCGTAGCAGAAGCACATCGCGCCGGTATCCGCACGGTAATGATTACCGGCGACCACCCGCTGACCGCAGCTCGCATCGCTACCGATCTGGGTATTATCGACAAGGATGGCAAGGCCATGACCGGCAGCCAGCTTGACGAACTGCCCGACGAAGCGGCCTTTGACAAGGTGACCAGTGAAGTGTCCGTCTATGCGCGAGTCGCGCCGGAACACAAGCTGAAAATCGTCGAATCGTTGCAGCGGCAAGGTAATATCGTGGCCATGACCGGCGATGGTGTGAACGACGCTCCTGCCGTCAAAACCGCCGATATCGGCGTCGCCATGGGCATTACCGGCACTGAAGTGACCAAACAAAGCGCGAAAATGATTCTCGCCGACGACAACTTCAGCACCATCGTCGCAGCCGTGCGCGAAGGACGAGGTATTTTCAACAACATCCGCAAGTTCCTGCGCTACCTGCTGAGCTCCAATGTAGGCGAAGTGTTCACCGTGTTCGGCGGCGTGATGCTCGCTGGATTCCTCGGCATCACCCAGCCTGGCAGCCAAGGTGTGATCGTGCCGCTGCTCGCCACGCAGCTGCTGTGGATCAACCTGCTCACCGATGCTGCGCCCGCGCTCGCTATGGGTGTCGACCCGTCTACCGATGACGTGATGGCACGCAAACCTCGCAAACTCACCGACCGTGTGATCGACGCCGAAATGTGGGGCGACATCATTTTCATTGGTGTGATTATGGCGGCCGTCACCCTGATTGGCATGGACATGCATTTGGCCGGAGGCCTGTTCACCGACCGCTCCGTCGATGCGATCGGCCACGATGCGCAAATGACCGAAGCGCGCACCATGGGCTTCACGATTCTCGTATTCGCCCAAATGCTGAACGCGATTGCCTCGCGCTCGCACTTGCAGTCGGCGTTCGTCGGACTGTTCTCCAACAAGTGGCTATGGGGCGCGCTCGCACTGAGCACGGTGCTGCAGTTGGCGGTGATCTACATTCCGTTCCTCAACACCGCTTTTGGGACGGTACCGCTCAGCGCCGGCGCATGGGTCGAATGCTTGGGCCTTGCCATGATCGTGCTCATCGCCTCCGAACTGCGCAAATGCGTCCTCCGCGCCAGATAGCGTCCGAAAGTGCGCAAGATTTCGGACGTTATCCAGCTTTCCGGAAGGGAAGGGTTTGTGAAGTCAATGATTGATGGGCTTCTCTCCTGCCTAATCCTTTTGGTGAGATAGGGGTGCGCGGGATGCATTCGTTTGTTGACGTATGGCGTCCGATGAAATTTAAGTGTTGTATCTCAATCAGGTACAACACTTATTTTCATATCGGCTATACGCTTCTTTTAGAAAATCTGTCGGATCGCATTGAAGCGCTTCCGACAGACGCCTGGCTGTATTCAGCCGCATGCCTGAGGTCGAGCGATAGCCTGTTTCAAACCAAGAGATGTTCGGCTGGGGAATCCCTGCACATCTCTGACAACTCGTTGTGCGTATAGCCGCGAGTCCGACGAATGTCTCTTAAACCGGATTCAGCGCAGTGGATTCCGCCTCGCCAACCTCCGTCGGGATGGAGCTCCAACACGTTGCAGTGCAATGCTTTGGCAATTTGGCAAGCGGTGTCCAAATGCATATTGCGTACGGTTTCCGGATTGTTTTCGAACATGGCGAGACGATCATGATCCACGCCGGAGAGCCCGGCCAGTTGTTCCAGAGACATTCCTTCTTCGAGCCTCAGGTCCTGTAGCCTCATAAGCTGCGCCTCCATGCCGTTCCCTCCCTTCACGGTATCACTACGGAATATTCGCTCCGTCTTCTATTTCGAGTCAAAAGCCTGTTTATGAAAGGGACCATCCCGTCTTAGCAGGTCATTTTGCTCCGCTGCGCCCCACAGGATAACAGAATCCCCTTAGCGTATCGTTCCGTCAACTCCTGATAAGGCGACTCATACGACGAACATGTTTTCCGGAAGGATAGGCTGGTTTCTGTGGAAAAGGAGAAAGACGATTCAGGTGGACGGAATTTCGACACGCCGGTGGATGCGTTGTTTTCCAATGGTTTGCGGGGTGTCCATGAGGGGCCGGGTTGCGTGGAATCGGATTGTGCTGTAAGTTTGTCTTTCGCTGCCGCTCGGCGAGTGGTTCCCCGGTTGGGGTGCTTCGAGGTGGGTGAGTGGTGGTGGTTTGAGAACTCAAGAGCGTATTTGTACTACTTCTTTATAGTCAATGATTGCCAGTCCGTCTTACGGCCCGCGCGCGTGTTTCGCGTGTGGGTGCCGGGAGGCCGGTCAAACGGGACGGGGTTTTTGCGGACAGTCCGTTTTCCTTATAAACGGATGTCAATTTTCTTTGTTTTTGAGAGTCACATGTTGGTTCTCTTCATGAAAGGTTTTTTGTGGAGGGTTCGATTCTGGCTCAGGATGAACGCTGGCGGCGTGCTTAACACATGCAAGTCGAACGGGATCCCAGGAGCTTGCTCCTGGGTGAGAGTGGCGAACGGGTGAGTAATGCGTGAC
>SKDY01000505.1_pt1 | contig 31305 bp, 30 predicted proteins | sample 4826591 | NCBI WGS metagenome assembly SKDY01 (sample SAMN11008823, study PRJNA524170) | human gut metagenome | biome: Human fecal sample; material: Feces; isolation source: fecal sample from pouch patient p10, p22 | host: Homo sapiens | place: Israel: Tel-Aviv | collected 2016-06-15 | reverse complement strand
ATTTTTATATTTATGTCAATAAGCTGATGTTAGTTCCCCATAAATTTTACAATTAAAACCAGCTCTTTATTCTTTTCTTAATCTTTTTTTCCCAGTATACCGTTTTGGCTTTCTTGTCACACTTCCTGTAAATTCCGATTTGTCGAAGTAATCCAAATACGAATTGGGCAAAAACGGTTTAGCAGTCACAGGTTCTAACCCTGTGGTGCCTTTTCTTTTTCATGATACATAAATTTATACTTAAACCAGCGTAAGCATCTACATCGATAATATTTCAAATAAATGACCACATATTACTCCAATGGCATATTCGATGATATCCCACAATTTCAATATCATACAGCTTACAGCAAGAACAAACACCGCTAGGCCTTTGACCGGAAGATACGCTGCCTGCACTGGTATCAGTACAGAATCTGCACATGCTAATGCATTAATTGTCATCATTCCAAGTGAAGGCATACAATCAATTATGATGTAATCATAAAATTCTCTCAGCCTGTCTACCATAGATCTCAGAATCAGTTCCCTGCTCATGGCATTTACCAGAGATACCTCAATGGCTGATAATTCAATGTTAGCTGGGATAAGGTCCACGCCTTCCTTATGGTGTAAGATTGTCTTTTCTATATTCAATTTTTCATCATTCACAATGTTCATCATCAGTGTTGCCAGAGAATACTCCATTTCATCCGGCTCCTCATAACCAAGGCTGATTGTAAGACTCTCCTGTGGATCAGCGTCTATCAGAAGCACCTTCTTTCCTTCCTGTACTAATCCTATTCCAAGATTTACACATGATACTGTTTTACCTACTCCGCCTTTTTGATTTGATACTGCAATAACTCTACACATACTTTTCTCCTTTGTTTTATTCAAATGTCATATTAATTTTTAATAGTGTCAGTATTTCTCTTTTCATCTGTTCTGCTGTGTAATACGATGGAAAATATCGGTATAGCTGTTCATTTTTGAAAACCACCCGATCAACATCTTTTTGCTTGATCTCACTTAAGAACTCCTCTATTTTTTCTTGGCTGAATCTTCCGTCTTCCTGCAATTTTTTGATCCGAATTGCCTGGGACAGATTTGGTGTACCCAATGTGCTTTCCATTGCTTCCAGCACAGTCTTCTGATTTTTTTCGGTTAATGATGCTAATTCCACAGCTATCGTAAATCCCATTGTTCCATCATCCACTTTTTCAAGCAGCTCTGGAATCAGTTTGGTAAGTTTCAAATATCTCTGTACCTGCTTTGGACTGTACCCACATTCTTCGCTTATGACTTCCACGCTTTTTTTACCAGTTAAATAGTCAACCTGGCTACATTTCCTGATTGATTCCTGTAACTCTTTCATCTGACTATCTGCCTGTACCTTAAATGGATGATTTTTAAAATCCCTGAGTCGTTCAATTTCTATCTCAACGACTTTTTCATCCTGATCTCTTTGATCTTCTTTTCGTACTTCCATGAATCCTCCTTTTCTCCTGGACGAAAAAATGCCCAGACTAGACTTATTGCATCTAATTTCCACCCAAGATACAAAAAAAGCAGCAATGACTTTTTCAATCATTACTGCTTCGAACTGATGTTCCCGGCAGGAATTGAACCCACAACTACAGCTTAGGAGTTCAAGATCCCCATATAAACACGCATATACTTAAGTCAAACTAAATCAAGGTAAAGCCTTAATTTTACTGACTATTCTGTTACATTTTGTCAAAATAAGAAAACCTGTTCTTCATCTCTGTAAAACACCTCTCGGTGCGCATCCGGCGCTCGGAGCACCCGGAGGATTTAACTATTCGGTTCCATCCAGTTCATTCAGTTGGCCACCGTTACGAATCAGCTTCGCAACAATGATTGCTTGGTTTTCTTATTAGATTACATATATTATAACGTGTAAAGAGTCGGATGTCGATGTTTTTTTGACCATATTTTGCTCTGGTTTACATTTTGTCCAGCCACCCATCAAAACTTTTCTTTGAAATCCTATACTTGGTTCCAATCTGGATCCAGCGGAATTCATTTTTCAACAATAATTTTCTCTGCTTTATTACGAAATGCATCTAATCTATAATTGCTATCCAGATCTTTGACAATAAAATCCATAACCATCCTCCGATGGCTATATTATATTAAATTCATTGCAATAAAGTCAACCAAGTCTGGAAAGAACCGCTCCATAGCAAGTACCTTGCCAGCCCAAAGTGCTGCAACATGGTTTTGCAAGCAATAATCCGCAACGTTCGCTCCTCCAGTATTCACCTGTAATCTCCATACCGCCATCTTCTCATCTCCCCGCTTTCTTTTTTAGTGCTTATCCACCTTCCGCTTCGGGAACCATCCTTTTGCCACTCTTTTTTCCTGTTCTTTCAATTCCTTAATGCTCCAAAAGCAACTGACGCCCAAAACACCCAGAGAAACCGACCAAAGTATTTCCTGCATTCTTACGGATAGAATCATACACAAAATGCCCACCAGCAAAAATACCGGCCAACAGCGGCTTCCAAAGTAATACTCCGCATATATAACAATAGGATGGAACAATCCAATCAGAAAAAAGGTAAGCACACCAATCAATATCCCACTAAAATTCATCATAACTCCTTGTCCTTTTCCTTATACAAACAGCACATTATCGCAGACCGGCGCAACTTATCTTCTGCGTGCAACAGTCGCCCTCAACAGTATCAGATCTTTTCCAACTGATGCATAGGCTACACCACATCTACCCAGTGAATCCAGGTCACTATATGTTTCAAAAGAAACTGCCGTCAGATCAGCGTCTGTGAAATACGGCTTGTTATCATTTACTATGGCATACGGTTGCCCAGAATAAGCCGGAACAGAAGCCAAATCAAATACCAATGTACCGGCCGAAACAAGATCAACCTGATGTAACTCTGTTGATGCAGAAACAATCGGTTCCTGCTTTGCCGCCTGCCCGCAAGCAGACATACTTAATGCTACCGCTGATAATAAACCGAATTTCTTTCATTATACTACAGTTTTCCAATTCCTGAAAGAAAAAAGAGGATCCCCGCAAAGAGTTCCTCTTATCATTAGCATCAAAATATGCTCTTCGAATTAATATATGTACATTATTTTCCATTACAAAAAGTCCACCCACATCTGGATTTCTCCTAATGCCAGTAGACTCTGTTCTATTTCCATTATTATATTTTTATTCAGCTTTCAAGCTCTTCGCCAGACTCGTCAGCAACGCCGCCATCTCCGGATTTCCCAGAACCTTCATCAAAAGGTCCGCATCCACACCTTCCGGAACAGCCACCGTGTTTGCTGTCTGACCAGCATCTGCACCCTTCATCTGCGGATTAAGATTTTCCCTGTTATAAAACGCATCCTCCATCCTCTGTGCATTCTTTCGCCTGTCCTCGTCAATGATATGGCCATATACCTCTGTCACCATGTCCGCCTGTGCATGTCCAGAATCGCCCTGAACCGCTTTAATGTCTCCTCCACTGAGCTTCAGCTTATATGTGACACTTGTATGTCGGAGACTATGAAAAACCACATCCGGCAGTCCCTGTTCATCAATAACCTTCTGCATCTGATCACGCAGATAGCTGTCTCCGATCGGAAGACCAAAGGTCGTAGCCATGACCAGATTATAATCCTGATACTCACTGCCCAGGATATCCTTTAACTCATGCTGCTCCTTTTTGATATCGACTAAAATCTGCGCCACAAATTTAGGAATATATACCTTTCGCTCACTGGTATCCGTCTTCGGTGTTTTCAATACCCTGACGGTTTTGTTATTTTTCTTCTGGGAAGGAAAAATCAGGATTACTTCTTTGGCGTCCAGTTCATCGACAGCATTCCTGGATACACGTTCCACCTGCTTGTTAATAAAGATATAGGCCCGGTTTTCAGCAATGGCCTCCTCCGATACATCTACACAATCCCAGGTTAGTCCAAGAAGCTCACCGATACGGACGGTCGCCGCAAAAGCCAGATGAAATGCAACTTTCAGCCATTTGTTTTCACAGGCATCAATCGCCTGCATCAGCATTTCCGCTGTCCAGATTTCCCGTTCTTCTGCTTTGTACTTTGGAAGTGTTGCATCTATTGCCAGGTTCTTGTCCATCATTTTCCACTTTACGGCTTGTCTGAAACAGCTCCTCAGCACCTTGTGGATCTGATGCACTGTCGCTGCGGTGATCATTTTATCCTCATTCATTATGTCCATAGATCCTGACATACTCCCGCACAAGTTCTTTCACCCTGGTGCATTTCGGGACAACAAAGGTTCCAAGAGACTGTTTATATTCAATTTCTTTTTTCCGCTTTTCTGCTTCTTTCTGCGTTGCGTAGCTTCCTGATATTCCTTCAGCCATTTCAGAAATTCATTCCAATGTATTCTCAGGGCCTTTCCTGCCCCGGCACTTGAAAAATGCCCCATCTGAATCCATTTGGTGATTGTTCCGCTGGTAACCCCCGCGAGGGCTGCTGCCTCCTGCAAACGGATATAGTCTTTTTCCAGATCCGTGATCGTAGGCATCCTGCCGACTTTCTGATACATGATCTGATGTTCATACCATTCTTCAAATACTTCGATCGGAATTCTTTTTGTAAAATCTACGGTTATTGTCTTCAGGTTCTGATCCCGCCAGATTTCATACAGATTTGAAGAATGGATTCCAAGAAGGTTGGCAGCGTCACGAAAAGAATAGGAACTTTTCATCAGCTCCGCTCCTGGTTCCTCACCATTCACTTTTTTATGCTTGACCTGATTCGCATACCATATTTCCATCAATATATCATGAAACCCCAAAATCCTTTAGAACGTAAATTCACGTTCCCATGCCTATGCCTCTCTTTTCTGTAACGAAAAAAATCCGCCCAGAATAGATTCTTAATCTAATCTGAGCGGATAGATCCGTCAGGCCTGTTTTGTTCAGGCAAGAAAACCATATTTACATTCACTGACACCCTAATCCTTATCCTACGCTGTAGTTATCTCCGTTCGGTGCCAGGATTGAATTATTGCATTGGTGCCCGTTAAGAAATTTCGGTGCTCGATATTTGCGTTTAAGTGTTCTCTCGGTGCTCACGAGCACTGGAAAAAAGAAAAAGCAGCAATGAGCTTTTACAATCATTGCTGCAAAAAATACACGTTCCCAGGGGGAATCGAACCCTCAACTAGTGCTTAGGAGGCGCTTGTTATATCCATTTAACTATGGGAACAAATGCCGTATTTCCGGGCTTTTTCAGCCCTTTCGGTCACGGCGGCCAACTTTATGAATCTATCCTGCAAAACTAAGCTACGGAAATAATGAAATCGATTCATAACATATCTATTATATGAAATTTATAACATTTCGTCAAGGGTTGGCTTATGTTCAGATTTAAATTTTTCGGTAAATTTTACAGTCCCCATCATCCAGATTTTCCCTTTGAAACGCCGTCCTGGCTCTGGTACTCCGATCAGATCTTTCCCGTTAACGCCTACATGGAAAATCACATCATTGCATTCCAGCTTCAGATCATATACTTCCTCTTTCGTAAAAGAATTGATCTTTTTTTCTACACTCAAAATATCCCCAATCACGGCATACTGGTCGCATTCAATCCCACACGGCATAAAACTGGAATCTACGATGGAATAAATGTCCTCTTTCTGGACTCTTCTGGTGATCTGGGAATACATATCAATGTCATCTACGGTCAAAGTCTCCATGGCGTCTTCATCGCCGTTTTTTGCAGCCTCAATTAAATCTACACGCTCTTTTAATGCCACTTTCGCCATCTGCACCTGCTTTGCTGTCTTTTTGATCGGCAGCAGAATTTTACCTCCACTGGAAAGTCCCATCAGATTCACATGATCAACGTCCAGATTTTCCTTATTCATCCGTTTTTCCCGGTATTCCATAGCGTTTTCCATGTAAAAGATTAAAGAAATTCCTACTCGGTTTTCATCCAATAAACCGGCAAAAGTCTCCCTGTCTGTATGTCTTTGAATGGAACAGTCTGCTGTGGAGGAGCTGTCATGGCTCAGCATATATGGCACATAATACTCTGGCCGCACAACACCAAACTCATCCATTTCCCCATAGATATCCAGCCCCATATCAGGAGCCATCTCTGCACGAACCTGGCAGAGATTCGTTTCTTCATCAATCTGTATTTTATGGATCTGTGATGGATCTACCTGATCGATCAGCTCCTGTAATAGCTTTTCTATATCATGTTTCTTCTTGTAATTGCTAAATCCAACTGTCCGCAAAAACTTATGCATAAACTCACCTTCTCTGTTTCAAGATTGCCGCTATAACAGAAACGAAATACTCTCCTGCATTCCATCCTGATTCGCGTTCAACAAATGCCAGTTCGTGCAAGCACAACTGTCATTTTCCTTATTGTTATAACAAATGGAGCGAAGAATTTTCTCCGCCCCATTCTCGTTTCCTTATTATAACTGATTCTTCCGGACAATGCAATCCGCAATCTGCAGTCTTTTTTCTAATGTTTCACGTGAAACATCTTATACAATACCCTGAGCGATCATAGCCTCTGCAACTTTCTCGAAACCGGCGATATTTGCGCCAGCCACATAGTTGCCAGCAACACCATAACGCTCTGCTGCATCGGATACCTTTGCGTAGATATTAACCATAATATCTTTCAGTTTTGCATCAACTTCCTCAAATGTCCAGGAAAGTCTCTGGCTGTTCTGACTCATCTCCAGTGCAGATGTTGCTACACCACCTGCATTTGCAGCTTTGCCTGGCATAAACAGCATACCGTTCTCTAAGAAGAAATCAGTTGCTTCTCTGGTGGATGGCATGTTAGCGCCCTCTGCTACGCAGAAGCAGCCATTTGCTTTCAGAGCCTTTGCATCCTCTAAGTTTAACTCGTTCTGAGTTGCACATGGAAGAGCAATATCACATGGAACAGTCCAGATTCCCTTGCCCTCTGTATAAACAGCAGTTGGAACCTCAGCCACATACTCTTTGATTCTGCCACGGCGAACCTCTTTGATCTGTTTTACAACATCCAGTTTGATTCCATCTTTATCATATACATAACCATTAGAGTCGCTCATAGCAACAACCTTCGCGCCTAACTGCTGAGCTTTTTCTGTTGCATAGATTGCAACGTTACCGGAACCGGAGATCAGAACGGTTTTGCCAGCCAGCTCTTTATTGTTGTGCTTTAACATCTCATCCAGGATATAGATCAGGCCATATCCAGTTGCCTGGGTACGTGCTAAAGAACCACCATAGGTCAGGCCTTTACCAGTTAAAACGCCCTCATACAGACCAGTCAGTCTCTTGTACTGACCATACAGAAAACCGATCTCTCTTCCGCCTACACCGATATCACCTGCAGGAACATCCTGATCAGCGCCGATATATTTGTGAAGCTCTGTCATAAAGCTCTGGCAGAATGCCATAACCTCACGGTCAGATTTGCCTTTTGGATCAAAGTTAGAACCACCTTTACCACCGCCGATTGGCAGACCGGTTAAGGAGTTTTTGAATACCTGCTCAAAGCCTAAGAATTTTAAAATACCCTGGTTTACAGATGGATGAAGTCTTAAACCACCCTTGTAAGGTCCGATCGCACTGTTGAACTGTACACGATATCCTTTATTTACCTGAACGTTACCCTTATCATCTACCCACGGAACACGGAAGGAAATGATTCTCTCTGGCTCTACCAGTCTCTCTAATAAAGAAACACTTCTGTATTTCTCCTCATTTGCATCAATAACCAGTCTAAGAGAATCTAATACTTCTTTTACAGCCTGATGGAACTCTGCCTCACCTGGGTTCTGTTCCACTACTTTTGCGTAAATCTCATCTACATATGACATGTTGAACTTCCTCCTCATTTTTCGATTATATCCGCTTCAAAACTTTGGATTGTTAATTTCGCTCTTAATTATAGCAAGTTAACGTGTTAACGTCAACAAATAATTATATGGAACTATTTTGTTTTATAAGGTTTTATGCCCATTTATCATTTAAAAATTAATATTGTTAGATTTTTACTTTCTTTTATAAGGTTTTATTCGCTCGTCTTTTTATCGCATGTCTGTATTTTTTAATAAAAGAAAGCGTTGGGGCAGGCTTAATATCCAATGCCCGCTCCAACGCTTCTTTTTCCTCGCTTCCAAGGAGTGTTTCTGTTTCTCCCTTTTCAATATCTTTAATATAGAGATAACAGCCCTCTCTGCTATGGACAGAATTTAAAATAAAACCAGTGTTGTTCTGATCCAGCATGGCAAATGCAAAGCTTAAGTTTCCGCCCATTCCCTTAAATGCATTATATTTCACCATGCCAAATTTCTGATAAGATCCTTTGACATTTTTCGACAATGTCCGCATCACATCTTTGTTTGCGCGATCCTGGGATTTTAATTCTTTAATTTCATCAGACAAATTCAGAATAATCTCTTCCATGGATTCTGCGTCTTTTCCCCGCATAAAATAATCATATCTGCGGTATAAACGGCTGGTCTGCATAATGCAGATTACCGTCATGATCAGCAGAAGCAAAGTGATGACTCCCAATGCGATAATAACGACAGCCGGATCGATCGGCCAGTTGTTTAACATACTATTCATTTTATCTCCTCATCAATATTGTCTTTCCCCCGCAGACATTACATCAGTTCAATGACTGTTTCACATTTTTACAGCAATATGGTTTTACTGACGAATGGATTCAATCAATTCCACAATCCGCTCCAGTTCCGCCTCAGAATAATATTCGATTTCTACCTTTCCTTTATTCTTATCCCGTTTATTAATGACAACCTTCGTTCCCATTACCTGTTTCATGCGTTCTTCCAGATCATGAAAAATGAAACTCAGATCGCGTTCCTCTTCCTTTTCTTTTTCTGGTTTTTTCGGTTTCGTAAGCGCTTTGACCAGTTTTTCGACTTCACGGACACTCAGATGTTCGCCAACTATCTTCAATGCCACCTGATACTGTTGTTCTCCGTCCTCCAGACCAAGAAGAGCTCTTGCATGTCCACTGGTCAACTGTCCCTGGATCAGCATCTCCTGAACCCGGCGATCCAGCTTTAACAGACGGATACTATTGGTTACGGTCACACGACTCTTCGATACCCGCTCTGCAATTTCTTCCTGGGTCAGATCAAACTCATCCATCAACTGCTGATAAGCGATCGCCTCCTCGATCGGATTTAAATCTGCTCTCTGCACATTTTCAATCAGGGCAATTTCCATGGCCTGCTGCTTGCTGTATTCCCGGATCACCACCGGAACTTCCTTTAAACCAGCCACTTTTGCTGCACGCCAGCGCCGTTCACCGGCAATGATCTCATAATGCTCGCCTTTTTTCTGTACCAGAAGTGGCTGCAGCACTCCATATTTCTTAATAGAATCTGCCAGTTCGCCGATCAGTTCCTCATTGAAATCTTTACGAGGCTGCTCCTCATTAGGCTCGATCAAAGAAAGCTTCATCATAAATTCTATTCCGCTTTCTTCCTGTTCTGCCGCTTTCTTATCTGCTGGAGTCGTCTTTTTTTCCGTTTTCGCAGTTTTTACTGTCTGTCCAGTTGATAACGCATTTCCGGTATTTTCATGCTTCTTATGAACAGTCTGCCCAACTGTATGTACCGTTTTACGTCCGGATGTTTCACGTGAAACATGATTTTCTTCTTTTTTTTCCGGCTGATGGAGACTTTCCTCTACGCTCTCCACTACGTCAGTGCCAAATATTGCACCCAATCCTCTTCCTAATCCTGTTTTCCTTGCCATCAGATTTCCTCTCCCCTGCTCATTACTTCCGCTGCCAACAGACGATAACTCTCTGCACCTGTCGATCTGGAATCATACAGGTTGATCGGCATTCCATGGCTTGGTGCCTCTGCCAGACGGACATTTCTCGGAATAATTGTCTTATAAATATTTTGATTTAAATTGCTTTTTACGCTCTCTACAACCTGAAGGGAAAGATTTGTCCTGGCATCATACATGGTAAATACGACGCCTTCCGTCTCAAGCTGCGGATTTAATTTCTTTTTCACCAAACTGACCGTTTTTAATACCTGATTCAATCCCTCCAATGCATAATATTCACACTGGATGGGGATCAATACGGTCTGTGCTGCAGTCAATGCATTGATCGTCAGTAAATTTAAAGAAGGCGGACAATCAATCAGAACGTAATCATAATTGTCTTCAATTTCTTCTAAATGCTGTTTTAATAACGACTCTTTATTCTCAAAATCCAGCAATTCGATTTCTGCTCCAGCCAGATCTACATTAGACGGAAGAAGATCCAGATTTTCCTGTACATCTTTTGCAAGACAATCCTCCATCTGGCACTCGCCTACCATTAGTTCATAAACGGTATCACCAGGAGCATTCTTATCAAGTCCCACTCCGCTGGTCGCATTGCCCTGTGGGTCAAAATCTACCAGTAGAACTTTCTGTCCTGCCTCAGCCAGACATGCGGACAAATTGATGGCAGTTGTTGTCTTACCTACTCCGCCCTTCTGATTTGCAATCGCTATTATTCTTCCCATAACTAGTCCTTTCTATTTCCATGTTCCCGAATTGTTTTACGCAAATCAGCGTTTTCTCATATGTTTTTCGTTTTCTTCAAGTCAAACGTCCGTGAGACTTGGCGTGTGATTCTGGTCAGCGTAAGCTGACATATTCTTTGCAGAATCACTGCGCATCCTCGCGGAGCGTTTATCTCAGTCGGAGACCCACCTCCCACTGAGAATCATTTGTTATTACTCACCACCTGAAGAGGTGGGAGTCTTCTCGACTGAGATAAATATTAAAATTGATGTTAGGGTCAAAAGCTTTTGACCTCTCTGATACCGGATTGCTCTGCACTGCGTGCTCCCGCATCTCCGCGCTGCTTCGGTTGGTGCTAAACATGTGTCACTGGCACATAGCACTCTCAAAAACTTAGTATAACACATTTTTTTATCTTTTCCTATGGTCTTTTATAAAAACACCAAATTTTTGTTTCACGTGAAACATTTAAGAATTATTTAAGCAGCTTTATCGTTGCCTTGATCATACCAATGTATTATAATAAGCTTATCCAATTGTAACTGTTCCGTAGGTCTGCGCACTTACAGAGCAGTTACTCTGTTTTCTATTTTAATAGGAGGAATTTCATGACAACAAAAAATAAACTTATCACTACTACCCTCTTATCCGCCAGTGCGATCGCATCCATCGCCTTGATCAATCAGTGTCTCAAACTGTCCGCCACAGCAAGACACGTGCTGGACGAACCGGAGTCTCTCTGTTATCACTGGAGACTGGGAGATATTCATTATACCAAATGTGGAAGCGGACATCCACTGCTTCTGATCCATGATATTTCTCCGGCTTCCAGCGGTTATCAATGGTCCCATATAAGCTCTACCCTCTCCGCTCACTTTACAGTTTATACCATCGACCTTCTTGGCTGCGGACGCTCCGAGAAGCCAGATCTGACCTACACCAACTATCTGTTTGTCCAGTTGATTTCTGACTTTATCAAATCTGAGATCGGACACCGGACTGATGTGATCACCACCGGTAACTCCGGGACTTTTGTGATCATGGCCTGCGACCATAACCCGGAACTATTTAACCGCCTGCTGCTGATCAATCCACAGAGCATTTCTGCCTGCAGCCATCTTCCAGGAAAATACGCAAAGATCTATAAGTCCTTCCTGGATTTTCCGGTGATCGGCACACTGATCCATAATATCGCCTTCAGCCGCCATTTTCTGCTGGAACGTTTCCGCCGCAGATATTTTAGCAACCCATTTGCAGTAAAGGATACCGATCTCACTGCATACCATGAGGCTGCCCACTTAGGTGCCTCCGCCAAATCCATCTATGCCAGCGTTCACTGCGGTTACACCAACTGCAATATCACAAATGCCCTGAAACGGATCGACAACAGTATTTACTTAGTAGGTGGAGAAGATTTTGACCAGGAATCTGATATTTTGAAGGAATATACCCTCCACAACCCAGCTATCGAGTACACCCTGATCCCTAAGGCCAAGTTTCTCCCTCAATTGGAAAAGCCTGCTCAGCTTCTCCACACGATCCAGATGTACTTCGGTTTTTAACCTCTTTACACTTACCCGGACGATGCTGAACATGAACAGTTAAAAAAGGGGTGCGCAAACGGGCGCCGCCAGGCGCACTAACAAAAAAGGAGAATGTTTCACGTGAAACATTCTCCTTTTTTGTTATCATCTTTCATCCATCAAGTCTCGTACTGCGCCACTCCTGCTTCATATGTCTGTCCACAACCTGACAGCCGCCTGTTTTACTCCTTACTTTAACGGTTCTTTTCCAGGCATACCTGCCTTCCTTGGATACTTCTTCGCCGTAGCCTCAACCTTCCGGATCACCACCAGCGTCCGCTCTCCCTCTGTCTTCGGAAGCTCAAAAGACACTGCATTCTCAATCTTGCCACCCAGCAGCTTCACAGCACCTCTGGCCTGATTCAGCTCCTCTTCCACCTTTCCTGACTTATAAGGAATAAATGCGCCTCCTACTTTTACGAACGGCATACAATACTCTGATAGTGTTGCCAGATTAGCCACCGCTCTGGATACGCACAGATCAAACTGACCACGGTACTCCGGATTTCTTCCAAAGTCCTCAGCCCTTCCGTGAAGCGCCTCGATCTTCTCCAATCCCAGGGTGCCGATCACTTCATTTAAAAACTTTACCCTTTTATTCAAAGAATCTAACAGCGTCAATTTTAGATTTGGAAATGCGATTTTTAATGGAATTCCCGGAAAACCGGCTCCTGTTCCCAGATCCATGATCCGGATTTCTTTACTTCCAAGCTCTGAAACCGCCTTCACAAGAGATATACTGTCCACGAAATGCTTCGTCACTACCTGATCCATCTCTGTGATGGCAGTCAGATTCATCACTTCATTCCACTGGATCAGCATCTCATAATATTGAAAGAACTGTTCCATCTGCTTTTCACTCAGCGTCACGCCGATCTGGCTGCACTCTTCTTCCATCCACTGTGCAAACTGTTTCTCCATCAAATTTTCCCTTCCGGCGCACACGCCTGATTATTCATGATCATGATGATATCTTATCTGCTCCAAATAAACCAGCAGTACCGAAATATCTGCCGGAGACACGCCAGAGATTCTGGACGCCTGTCCAATGGACATTGGTTTAAACAGATTCAGCTTCTGGATCGCCTCTTTTCTCAGTCCTTTGACCTCTGAATAATCAAAATTCACATCCAGTTTTCTCTTCTCCAGCTTCTTAAACTGGGCCACCTGCTGCTTCTGGCGACGGATATAGCCCTCATATTTTAGATTTATGTTAACCTGTTCCTGAGTATCTTCTGGAAGCTCCGGACGATTCTTATCTAATTTGGTTAACATAAAATAATCTAGCTCTGGTCTCTTGATCAGTTCCGCCAGACTGGCGCCACTCTTTAATGGTGTGCTGCCATGACTCTCCAGAAATGTCTGGACCTCTTCCGTAGAACCTACATTGGTATGCTCCAAACGCTCGATCTCTTCCTCGATATCCCGCTCTTTCTTCAGTACCTTCTCATACTCCGCATCGCTTACCAGACCAATCTCATGGCCGATGGCACGCAGGCGCAGATCTGCGTTATCCTGTCTCAATAACAGACGGTACTCCGCCCTGGAGGTCATCATCCGGTACGGCTCATGATTCTCCTTGGTCACCAGATCATCGATCAGCACGCCGATATATGCCTGGGAACGATCCAGCACAAACGGCTCTCTTCCCAGCACCTTCATGGCCGCATTGACACCTGCCATAAATCCCTGGACAGCTGCCTCCTCATAACCAGAGCTTCCGTTAAACTGCCCGCCACTAAACAGACCGGAAATCGCCTTAAACTCCAGCGTTGCCTTCAACTGTCTGGAATTAATGCAGTCATACTCAATGGCATACGCATTTCTCACGATCCGCACGTTCTCAAGACCTGGAACTGTCCGGTACATGGCATACTGGACATCCTCCGGCAGAGAACTGGACATACCGCCCAGATACATCTCATTGGTGTAAAGTCCCTCTGGTTCAATAAATACCTGATGACGTTCTTTATCTGGGAATTTCACCACCTTGTCCTCGATGGACGGACAGTATCTTGGTCCGGTACCTTTAATGGAACCGGAAAATAATGGAGACCGGTCCAGATTTGCGCGGATGATCTCATGGGTCTTTTCATTGGTGTAAGTCAGCCAGCAGGACGCCTGCTCCTTCTGAACGGAAGCCGGATCTGTAGAAAATGAAAACGGGACCACCTTCTTATCGCCAAACTGCTCTTCCATTTTAGTAAAATCAATACTTCTCTTATCAGCTCTCGCAGGCGTTCCCGTCTTAAACCGGAACATTTCCACGCCATTTGCCTTTAAAGAATCTGTCAGATGCGTTGCTGCCTGCAGTCCATTCGGTCCTGTGGCATTGCTCACATCACCATAGATACATCTGGCATTCAGATAGGTTCCCGTTGCCAGAACCACGGCTTTACAGTGATATACTGCGCCTGAAAATGTCTTAACGCCCTTGATCACGCCATCTTCTACCACCAGCTCTGAAACCTCTGCCTGGCGGATGGTCAGATGGTCCGTATTTTCCAGGGTCTTTCTCATTTCCCTGGAATAATTCTGTTTGTCTGCCTGGGCCCGCAGGGAATGTACTGCCGGTCCCTTGGACTCATTTAACATCTTTGACTGAATAAAGGTTTTATCAATATTTTTTCCCATCTCGCCGCCTAAAGCATCCAGCTCTCTTACCAGATGCCCCTTGGAGCTGCCGCCTACGTTAGGGTTACACGGCATCAGGGCAATGCTGTCCACGCTGACCGTAAACATAATGGTCTCCAGTCCCAATCTGGCACAGGCAAGAGCCGCTTCACAGCCTGCATGTCCTGCACCAACTACTACAGCATCATAATTTTCCTCTAAATATGGCATTTGTTATCCTCTTTCTTACGGTCAGCGCAAATCCATGCGCAGATCTACCAAACAGTTATTTACCCATACAGAACTTGCTGAAGATCTCATTGACCAGATCATCCTCCACAGCCTCGCCAATGATGGTTCCCAGCTGCTCATATGCGTTCATCAGATCAATGGAATAAAAATCTTCCGGCATTCCGTCTTCAATACTTTTCTGAACCAGTTTAAGGCTGGAAAGGCTTTCTGTCAATGCTGTTTTGTGGCGGATATTAGTCACATATACCTCATCGTTAAAATCAATGTCTCCCTGATAGAACATGGACTGGATCTCTTTCTCCAGTTCTTCAATTCCAGTCTCCTCCTTGGCGGACACCGGAATCACCCGATGACCTGTCTGTTTTTCCAGCTCTTCCACAGACACCACCTGCTCCAGATCCGTCTTGTTTAACAGAACCACCGCTTTCCGGTTTCGGATCATTTCTATAATATCCCGGTCATTTTCATCCAGTGGAACAGATGCGTCCACCACGTAAATGATCAGATCTGCGTCCTCTGCCGCCGTCCTGGCCTTCGTTACACCGATCTTCTCCACCACATCCTCTGTGTCGCGGATTCCCGCCGTATCCACTACATTCAAGCTGATACCCCGCAGGCGGATGTGCTCTTCCAGCGTATCCCTGGTAGTTCCCGCAATATCCGTAACAATGGCACGTTCCTCACCAACCAGCACATTCATCAGAGAAGATTTTCCCGCGTTTGGCTTTCCTAAAATAACCGTTTTCACACCTTCCGACATGACCTTCCCATTATCCGCTGAAGCGATCAGACGCTCTAATTCCTTCACCATTGGCTCTAATTTCTTCGCCAGTTCCTCCCCATATCCGTCTAAGGAAATGTGTTCCGGATCATCTAAAGCCGACTCAATATAAGCGATCTCATAGATGATCTTTTCTCTTAATGCCTTGACCTTCTCCGACATTTTGCCCTTTAACTGGCTGACAGAGCTTTTTAACGCATACTCATTCTGGGCGTTGATCACATCGATGACCGCTTCTGCCTGGGACAGATCGATCCGCCCATTTAAAAACGCCCGTTTCGTAAATTCTCCCGGCTCTGCTGGTCTTGCTCCATATTGGATCACAGTCTCCAGGATTTTTTTCATCATCAGAACACCACCATGACAGTCGATCTCCACTGTGTCTTCCGCTGTATAGCTGTGAGGTCCTTTCATGATCAGGACCAGGACTTCATCGATCACCTCGTCCTGATCACAGATATATCCGTACTGGACGGTATGGGATCTGCTCAGATCGATCTTTCCTCCATTTTTTTTCTTAAAAATCTTCTCGATCACTTCAAATGCCTGTCCGCCGCTGATCCGGATGATCCCGATTCCGGAACTCGTCATGGCTGTGGCGATCGCCGCTATGGTATCTGTCTTCATATTCTATCTCCTATAAAAATCGAAAAAGAAAAGTGTACGCACAAAACGTACACTTTTCCATCACTGCCTATGCCTGCTGATTATCTGCATTGTCTGCACGATCTGCACTGCTGTTCTCTTTCTTTTCTCTTGGCCCTCTGCCGCCTTCGCGGTTCTCACGATTGCGGCCGCCTCTGTATTCCCGTCCCTCACGAGCTTCCCTCTTTAAAGAGATCACCACATGACGGAATGGATCTTCACCCTCGCTTCTGGTCACTACATACTTGTCATTCTGTAATGCTGCATGGATGATTCTTCTCTCATAAGGATTCATTGGCTCTAAAGAAACACTTCTTCTGGTCCGTTTTACCTTATAAGCAATGTTTCTGGCAAGTGTCTCCAGCGTTTCTTTTCTTCTTGAACGGTAATTTTCGGTATCAAGCTTGACTCTTAAATAGCCATCACTTTCTTTATTCACTACCAGGCTTACTAAATACTGTAAGGAATCCAGAGTCTGTCCTCTCTTACCGATCAGAATGCCCATGTCATCGCCTGTCATATTAACAGCCAGTTCCCGCTCAGAGGCATCATAAGAAGTCTCAATCGTCACTTCCATGTTCATAGCGCCAAATACCTGCTTTAAGAAATCAACGGCTGCTTTCTCGCAAGCCTCTACATTGATCACTTTCTTTGGAGCATCTGCCTTCTTCTCCGGCTCTTGGGCTGCTTCCACGACCGGCGCTGCTTTCGGCTGCTCTGCTTTTGGCATCTTTGTTTCTGCCTTTGGCGCTTTCACCTCCGGTTTCGTCTCTGCCTTAACACATGGTTTCTCCTGGTGGAATTCCTGTTTGGGTTTCTCTTTCCGAGGCTCTCTTGCCGGTTTTACCGGTTCGATTTTCTTCTCATCCAGGGAGAAAATGTCATCCAGATCATTTTCCTTTTTCTTCTTTGCCTGAATGACAACATCTTTTTTACCAATAAACCCCAGAAAACCTGCGCTTCCCTTTTCAATAACTGTATATTCCAGATTGTCACTGGTTGTTCCCAGCTGGATCAACGCCTTGGTAATGGCTTCATCCAGAGTCTTGGCAGTTACTGTAATCATCTCCATAGCTTCCCCTCCTATTTGCTATGTTTTTCGTTATACTTCTGAACCATGTTTGCTTTCGCTGCCAGACTGCCCGGCTTTGCATTCTGATTGTAATACTCATTGGACTCTTTGATGGTCTTCTGAGCTTTCTCAATCTTCGCCTCTCTTACCTTCTCCTCTTTCTGCTCCTCTTCCTGAAGCTTCTTTAAGGTCTCGCTGGCATTCATCGTGATCTTTGTTGGAGGAAGACCTTTCTTTTCGCGCTTTTTATTTGCTTTGGCAACATTTTTCGCGATCAGGTCATCAATATTGATCTTCTTTAAATATTCATTCACACCGATCTGCTGGATTACCTGGAAAGTACTGCTGGCTACCCAGTACAGACCGATACCTAACGGGAATGTGAAACAGAATACAACAGACATCAACGGCATGGTCACGTTCATGGATTTCATCATGTCATTTCCCATTCCGCCTTCTCCGGCGCTCTGCTGCTGTGTTGGCTGGTTTGCAGTCATCAGCTTGGTGCTGTACCACTGGGTCAGACCAGATAAGATCGGGATTAAAAGTGCGGTGATGGCTACGAAAATAGAGATGCCGGAACCACCCTTCATAAACTCCGTTAATACATTCAGTGGTGTGTATGCAATGTTCATACCAAAGAACTGCTGCATACGGTTGATCGCCTGGATCGCATTCTCACCGCCTGCAGTGGCTACGCTGGTAATATCCGGGAATGCTGCTGCCAGATCCCCCCACTGCTTGTCTGTTAATTTATATAAGAGATCTACAACCTTGTCCATGTTGGAGTAATCCATTCCGGCCAGCTTGTGGGTCTCAGCCAGGTTGGTAAATACTTCGCTCGTAGCAAAACCAGCTGGCAGTTTGTCGATAATTAAATCAAAATAGTGGCGAACAGAACCAACGTATGCCGGAATCTTGTAGATTACCTGGTACAGAGCCAGCATGATCGGCAGCTGGATCAGTAACGGCAGACATCCGCCGGTCATGGAAGTACCGTACTTCTCATAGACAGCTCTTGTCTCTACATTCATCTTCATCATCGAGTCATTGTCTGTTTTACCTTTATACTTTTTCTGAATTGCCTGGATCTCCGGCTGCATAACAGCCATCAGTTTACTGGATTTCTGCTGATTTAAGGTCAGCGGAAACATAAGAAGCTTCATAACCAGCGTGAATAAAATGATACATAAACCGATGTTCATCACGCCAAATGCACTGGTAAAACGGAATAACGCATCCATAATCCAGCCTAACACCTCTGCGATAGGGCCGAAAATGCCCCCCGTCTTTGTCAGAACTAATAAATCCAATGAACTACCTCCTCGTCATTACGGAACTGGATCATAACCGCCCCTGCCCCACGGATGACACCGAAGTATCCTCCGGATCGACAGCCATAAACCTTTCACCACGCCATACTTTTCCAGTGCTTCAATGGCGTATTGAGAACACGTAGGCGTGTAGATACAGTGATATCTTACTTTTAATGGAGATAAAAAAATCTGATAGCCCCTGATACACAGGATCATTGCTTTTTTAATCATTCCCTCATCACTTCGATTCTCTTAAAATGTTATGCAGTCCGCACAAGTGCAAATATGCACTTTCAATTTTTTTGAAATCTGATTCCTTTGCCATCTGTCTGGCAACTACTACGATGTCTAGTCCAGTCTCGATCTCATCCTTGTGTAAACGAAAACTCTCTCTTACCAGCCGTACCAGGTGATGTCTCACCACGCTGTTACCTACTTTCTTGCTGACCGAGATACCGATTCTGGTATCCGGCCGCTCAGAACGGCTGATATACATGATCAATAACTTGTTTGCGTAGGATTTTCCATTCCGGTATACCTGTTGAAACTCACTATTCTTTTTAATAGATGGAAAACGTTTCATGGAACCTCCTTTTGTTTTGCATCAGGGAAAATCCCCGCCGCATTTGTTTCCTTATAATAAGAAAGGCCACAATTACTTGTGGCCCTTTCGATCCGATTAAGCGGATAATTTTGCTCTTCCTTTTGCTCTTCTTGCAGCTAACACTTTTCTTCCGCCTGGAGTGCTCATTCTGGCTCTGAAACCATGAACTTTGGATCTCTGTCTTTTTTTAGGCTGAAATGTCATCTTCATAACGCGGCCACCTCCTCTTTATTCTAATACCTATTTACATAAGTACATTTAGACTATTCTAAACTAAACATCGTTTCAATTATATAGAAGGAAATTCTTTTCGTCAAGGGGAAAATTTCAAAAGTTCGTGTATTTTTTTGCCTGTGAACAACTTTCCACACACTCTTGTGTGTTGTGGGCAATTATTTCCACTTATCCACAAAATGTTGATAACTTGTGGATAACCGTCTGGATAAGCTCTGGACAACCCAAATTTCGTTCACAGGCCCGTCCCCGAAATCCTTATATTTTAAGGCACAGCTCTTTGTGCATAACAGAAGATAGGTTTTTCCACATTTTTGTGGATATCTATGTTGACGACTGGCTATTTCCGGCCTATTCACATGTTTTTCACATAGTTATCCACAGATTTTTGCTATTTTCGTTGAAAAAATTTCTTTCCTGTTATAGAATAGTCATATGATTGGGTCATCAGGCTCTTTTTTATAGAACCCCGCGAATGGGATTCTATTTTTCAAAACACGTTAGGAGATTCTCTATGCTTGAACAATTAAAAGAACAATGGGATAACATTCTTCTCCATGTCAAAGAAGAACACGATATCATGGACGTTTCCTTTAATACCTGGCTTCTCCCGCTGAAGATCTTTGCGGTGGATGGAAATGTCGTGAAGATTCTCGCTCCGGATGCGCAGATGCTGCGCTACATCCAGAAAAAATACGGCCTGATTCTGCAGGTTTCCATCGAAGAGGTCACCGGTTTTGCCTGTACCCTTGATTTCATCACGGAAGATGATGTCAAGGAAAAAGAAAAACCGGAAAAAATGCTGATCCAGAATACTCCTGGCGATGTGAGCCAGACTGCGCTGCAGAACGCCAACTTAAACCCGCGCTACACCTTCGATACTTTCGTGGTCGGCGCCAACAATAACTTAGCCCATGCGGCAGCCCTGGCAGTAGCCGAATCCCCAGGCGAGGTTTACAATCCGCTGTTTATTTATGGAGGCGTGGGACTTGGAAAAACCCATCTGATGCACTCCATCGCCCATTTTATTTTGAAAAATAACCCGGAAGCCAAGATTTTATACGTGACTTCTGAGAAATTTACCAATGAGCTGATCGACGCCATCCGTAACAAAAACAACATTTCCACCACGGAATTCCGTGAGAAATACCGTAACAACGATGTGCTTTTGATCGACGATATCCAGTTTATTATCGGTAAGGAAAGTACCCAGGAGGAATTTTTCCATACCTTTAATACCCTCTATGAAGCCAAAAAGCAGATCATCATCTCCTCCGATAAACCGCCGAAAGAGATCGAGACACTGGAAGAGAGACTCCGTTCCCGTTTTGAGTGGGGTCTGACCGTGGACATCCAGTCTCCTGATTATGAAACAAGAATGGCGATCCTTCGCAAAAAAGAAGAGATGGAAGGCTACAATATTGATAATGAAGTCATCAAATACATTGCTACCAACATCAAATCCAACATCCGTGAGCTGGAAGGCGCGCTGACCAAGATCGTTGCCCTCTCCAAACTGGATCACAACAAGGAGATCAACATCGCTCTGGCTGAAGAAGCATTAAAGGATATCATTTCTCCGAACGCGGAGCGGAAAGTGACGCCAGAGCTGATCATCCAGGTGGTTGCAGACCATTTTGGCATCACCCCTCTGGATATCTCTTCTCAAAAACGGAATAAAGAAGTCGTTTATCCACGGCAGATCGTCATGTACCTGTGCCAGAGTATGACCGGAGCCTCCTTACAGGAGATCGGCCGTTACCTTGGCGGACGTGACCATACCACCATTATTCACGGGCGTGAGAAGATCGCAGCGGACTTAAAGACCAACGAAAATCTGGCCAACACCCTTGAGATTTTGAAGAAAAAGCTTAGTCCACAGTAATTTGTGGAAAACCTGTTGGCAGATTGTGGATAACTGCAGTGGATTTTTCGCCGGATTTTCTCCTGTGGATAATCAAAAAGTTGTTCCATGGATTTTCGGTGGTTATCCACAAGGTTTTTCCCAGTGGATTTTGAAGCAGTTCAAAGGGTTTCTCAGGTTTTACACAAATTCACAGCCCCTACTACGAATGCTACGGAAAGTATTTCTTTATACACGTATTTATTTTGGATTTTCCAGCAAAGGAGTTATCAACAATTATGAAACTGACATTCCAGAAAGACGACCTGTTAAATGGCATTAATATTGTTTTAAAAGCAGTTCCATCCAAAACCACCATGCCGATCTTAGAATGTATCTTAATCGACGCATCCGATAACCAGATCAAATTAACGGCCAATGACATGGAACTTGGTATTGAGACGAAGGTAGAAGGTTCGATTTTATCCAGAGGTAAGATCGCTCTTGATGCAAAATTATTATCTGAGATCATTCGTAAATTATCTGGTGGTGAATCGGATATCACCATCGAATCTGATGATAAGTACAATACCACCATTACCTGTGACAACTCTGTTTTCCACATTCAGGGAAAAAATGGCGATGAGTTTTCCTATCTCCCATTTATTGAGAAAGATCATTTCATCTGTCTGTCTCAGTTCACCTTAAAAGAAGTGATCCGCCAGACGTTATTTTCCATCTCTGTCAATGACAGCAATAAGATGATGACTGGTGAGTTATTCCAGGTGACGGACAATGAGTTAAAAGTGGTTTCTCTGGACGGACACCGCATGTCTATCCGCAAGGTTGAGTTAAAAGATCATTATGAAAATATAAAAGTGATCGTTCCTGGCAAGACTTTAGGTGAGATCAGCAAAATCTTAAATGGGGATAATGAAAAAGATGTCCGTATTTACTTCAGCAAGAACCATATTCTCTTTGAGTTTGACGATACGGTTGTGGTTTCCCGTCTGATCGAGGGCGAGTATTTCCGCATTGATCAGATGCTTTCCAGTGATTATGAGACAAAAGTAACGGTGAATAAGAAAGAATTCTTAGACTGTATTGACCGGGCCAGCATCCTGATCCGTGAAAACGATAAAAAACCGATCATCATCAGTATCACCGATCACTCCATGGAATTAAAGATGAATTCCAGCTTCGGTTCCATGAACGCGGAAGTGATGATCCACAAGAATGGTAAGGACATCATGATCGGCTTCAACCCGAAATTCCTGATGGATGCTCTCCGGATCATTGATGATGAGGAAATTGATCTGTATATGATGAATCCAAAGTCCCCATGCTTCATTAAGGATGCGGATGAGAATTATATTTATCTGATTCTGCCGGTAAACTTTAATGCGGCATCTGTTTAGGGAAAACTGAAGGAGTAAACCATGGAAGTTATCAAATTAAGAGACGAATACATCAAATTGGGACAGGCATTAAAGGCAGCAGGGCTTGTGGAAACAGGTGTTGATGCCAAATATGCCATCGAGGATGGTCTGGTAAAAGTAAATGGCGAAGTGGCAACACAGCGAGGCAAGAAGCTTCATGCCGGAGATGTGGTAAGCTACGATGGAGAGACCATCAAAATTGAAGCATAAATCATGATAATCGAGTCGATTGAACTGAAAAATTACCGAAATTATGAAAATTTACAGTTAGAATTAAGCCCGGGGACTAATATTTTCTACGGGGACAATGCCCAGGGAAAGACCAATATCTTAGAGTCGGTCTATGTCTGCTGTACGACCAAGTCCCACAAAGGAAGCAAAGACAAAGAGATGATCCGGTTCGGAGAGGATGAGGCCCATATCAAGCTGACCGTGAGGAAGCAGGATGTGCCTTACCGGATCGATATGCATTTAAAGAAAAATAAAGCCAAGGGGATTGCCATTAACGGAATCCCGATCCGGAAAGCCAGCGAGCTGTTTGGCATTGTCAACGTGGTATTTTTCTCGCCGGAGGACTTAAACATCATTAAAAATGGTCCTGCGGAGCGGAGAAGATTCCTTGATCTGGAGTTATGTCAACTAAACAAGCTGTATGTCCATGGACTGATCCAGTACAACCGGGTGGTGACTCAGAGAAATAAGCTGTTAAAAGAGCTTTCTTTCCATCCGGAATATGAGGAGACCCTGGATATCTGGGATCTGCAGCTTGCCCAGTATGGACGCCAGGTTATTGAGTACCGGACGGATTTTGTGAAACAGTTAAATGAGATGATCGTTGGAATCCATAACCAGTTGTCAGGAGGAAAGGAACATCTGGAGATTTTCTATGAACCCAATGTGGAGGCGGAAAAGCTGGAAGACGCCCTGGCGAAAAACCGGGATTCGGACCTCAGACAGCGGACTACCGGCATTGGTCCCCATCGGGATGATATCAGTTTTATCGTCAATGGAATTGATATCCGCAGGTTTGGTTCCCAGGGGCAGCAGAGAACCGCAGCCTTGTCCCTGAAACTGGCAGAGATTGAACTGGTAAAATACCTGGTAAAGGATTATCCGGTCCTGCTTTTGGACGATGTGTTATCGGAATTGGATGGAAGCAGGCAGGAACATCTGTTAGCCGGGATCGACCATATCCAGACCATGATCACCTGCACAGGTCTGGAAGATTTTTTGAGCCATCGTTTCCCCATTGATAAGATCTACAAGGTGGTGGAAGGAACGGTATCAGGTGAAAACTAATAATTTAGTAGGAGGAAGCTATGAGCGCGGAATACGGAGCAGATCAAATACAAATTTTGGAAGGACTGGAAGCAGTAAGAAAGAGACCTGGTATGTACATCGGCAGTACTTCATCCAGAGGTCTCCATCATCTGGTATATGAGATCGTTGACAACTCCGTTGACGAGGCTCTGGCTGGATATTGTACAGAGATCAATGTGATCATCAATGCCGACAATTCTATTACTGTTATTGATAATGGACGTGGAATCCCAGTTGGAATCCAGAAAAAAGCAGGACTTCCTGCCGTAGAAGTCGTATTTACGGTGCTTCATGCCGGTGGCAAGTTCGGTGGTGGCGGATACAAGGTATCTGGTGGACTTCATGGTGTAGGTGCGTCGGTAGTTAATGCCCTTTCTGAGTGGCTGGAGGTCAATATTTACCAGGATGGCAAGGAATATAACCAGCGTTATGAGCGCGGTAAGGTCATGTACCCGCTGCGAGTGGTTGGTGACTGCCCGGCTGACAAGCATGGAACCAGAGTTACCTTCCTTCCGGATAAAGAGATCTTCGAGGAGACCATTTACGATTTTGAAACCTTAAGGGTCCGTCTTCAGGAGACTGCCTTTTTGACCAAAGCGTTACGGATCACCTTGAAGGATGACCGGGAAGAAAAGCAGGAGAAGGTATTTCACTATGAAGGTGGTATCAAGGAGTTTGTTTCCTACTTAAACAAGGGAAAAGAGCCGCTGTATGAGCAGGTGCTTTACTGTGAGGGAACCAGGGATAATGTCTATGTAGAAGTTTCCATGCAGCACAACGACTCCTATACCGAGAACATTTATACGTTTGTTAATAACATCAATACCCCGGAAGGTGGTACCCATCTGACCGGATTTAAAAATGCGTTGACCAAGACCTTTAACGATTATGCCCGGAAGAATAAATTATTAAAGGACAGCGAACCGTCCTTAAGCGGCGAGGATATCCGCGAGGGACTGACTGCTATCATCAGCGTGAAGATCGAAGAACCTCAGTTTGAGGGTCAGACCAAGCAGAAATTAGGCAATACTGAGGCGAGAATTGCAGTGGACAGTGTGGTCAGTGAGCAGCTTACCTATTTCTTAGAGCAGAATCCGTCCGTAGCCAAGGCTATGTGTGAGAAATCCATTCTGGCACAGCGGGCCAGAGCTGCAGCGAGAAAAGCAAGAGATTTAACCAGAAGAAAGACAGCCCTGGAGGGTATGGCGCTTCCGGGAAAACTGGCAGACTGTTCCAATAAAGACCCGGAAAAATGCGAGATCTACATCGTAGAGGGAGATTCTGCAGGTGGTTCTGCCAAGACAGCCCGCTCCCGTGATACCCAGGCGATTCTGCCGCTGCGAGGCAAGATTTTAAACGTAGAGAAAGCCAGACTGGACCGAATCTACGGCAATGCGGAGATCAAAGCCATGATCACGGCCTTTGGTACCGGTGTTCATGACGATTTTGATATTTCCAAGCTTCGTTATCACAAGATCATCATCATGACGGATGCCGATGTGGATGGAGCCCACATCAGTACCCTGCTATTGACGTTCCTTTACCGCTTTATGCCGGAGCTGATCAAACAGGGTCACGTATATCTGGCGCAGCCGCCGTTATACAAGATCGAGAAAAATAAAAAAGTATGGTACGCCTACAGCGACCAGGAGTTAAACTCCATTCTGACGGAAATCGGAAGAGATAACAATAATAAGATCCAGCGTTACAAGGGTCTGGGCGAGATGGACGCAGAGCAGCTCTGGGAGACCACCATGGACCCGGAACGCCGTATTTTACTGCGTGTCAACATGGATGAAGATGTACGCTCGGAGCTGGATCTGACCTTTACCACTTTGATGGGTGACCAGGTAGAGCCAAGACGTGAGTTCATCGAGGCGAATGCGAAATACGTCCAGAATCTGGATATCTAAAAAAGGAGAGCACAATGGAACCCAATATCTTTGATAAAATTCATGACATAGATTTGAAAAAGACCATGGAGAAATCCTATATCGATTACGCCATGAGCGTTATCGCTTCCAGGGCTCTTCCGGATGTAAGGGACGGTTTAAAGCCGGTTCAGCGAAGAGTTCTCTATTCCATGATCGAGTTAAACAACGGTCCGGACAAGCCACATCGTAAATGTGCCCGTATCGTCGGCGATACCATGGGTAAATACCATCCACACGGTGACAGCTCCATTTATGGTGCATTAGTCAACATGGCCCAGGAATGGTCTACCCGTTATCCGTTGGTAGACGGACACGGAAACTTTGGTTCCGTTGATGGCGATGGCGCTGCAGCGATGCGATACACGGAGGCCCGTTTAAGCCGGATCTCCATGGAGATGTTAGCGGATATCGGTAAAGATACCGTTGATTTCGTACCGAACTTTGATGAGACTGAGAAAGAACCGACCGTTCTTCCTTCCAGATACCCGAACCTGTTGGTCAATGGTACTTCCGGTATTGCAGTTGGTATGGCTACCAATATCCCGCCTCACAACTTACGTGAAGTGATCGGGGCGGTTGTCAAGATCATTGACAACCAGGTAGAAGAAAACCGGGAAACCACCATCGACGAGGTAATGGACATCATCAAGGGACCGGATTTTCCAACAGGAGCTGAGGTTCTTGGCAAAGCCGGAATCGACGAGGCATACCGGACTGGCCGCGGTAAGATCCGTGTCCGTGCCGTTTCCAACATCGAGACGATGCCAAATGGCAAGAGCCGTATCATTGTCACCGAAATTCCATATCTGGTGAATAAAGCCCGTCTCATTGAGAAGATCGCAGAGTTAGTAAAGGAAAAACGCGTAGATGGCATTACGGATCTGCGTGATGAGTCTGACCGCAGCGGTATGCGTATCGTTATTGAGTTGCGCCGCGATGTGAATGCCAACGTGGTTTTAAACCAGTTGTTAAAGCACACCCAGTTACAGGATACCTTTGGCGTGATCATGCTGGCATTAGTCAACAACCAGCCGAAGGTCTTAAACCTGTTAGAAATGTTAAATTACTATCTGGATCATCAGAAAGATGTGGTGACCAGAAGAACCAGATACGATCTGAATAAGGCAGAAGAGCGCGCCCACATCTTAGAGGGCTTACTGATCGCCTTAGACAACATTGACGAAGTGATCCGTATCATCCGTGGCTCCCAGACGGTCCAGCTTGCAAAACAGCAGTTGATGGAGCGTTTCGGTCTAAGTGACGCCCAGTCACAGGCCATTGTAGACATGCGTCTGAGAGCTCTGACCGGTCTGGAACGTGACAAGTTAGAGAATGAATACAAAGAACTGGAGGTAAGAATTGCGGAGTTGAAGGCGATTCTTGCAGATGAGAAGAAGCTTCTCGGCGTGATCAAAGAAGAGATCCAGGTGATCTCTGACAAATACGGCGATGACAGAAGAACTTCTATCGGATTTGATGAGTTTGATATGTCTGCAGAGGACTTAATTCCAAACGATGAGACCATCGTTGCCATGACCAAGCTTGGCTATATCAAGAGAATGTCCAAGGACAATTTCAAGAGCCAGAACCGCGGCGGCAAAGGAATCAAGGGTATGCAGACCATCGATGAGGATTATATCGAGGATCTGATCCTGACCAAGAACCATAACTATATCATGTTCTTTACCAATACCGGCCGTGTATACCGCTTAAAGGCATATGCGATCCCAGAAGCAGGAAGAACAGCCAGAGGAACCGCTATCGTGAACCTGATCCAGCTTCTTCCGGGCGAGAAGATCACCGCCATCATTTCCATGAAGGAATATGATGATGAGAAGTTCCTGTTTATGGCAACCAGGAATGGTATGGTAAAGAAGACCCCGATGCGCGAGTACGCCAATGTCAGAAAGACCGGACTTCAGGCCATTGTTCTTCGGGAAAATGATGAGCTGATCGAGGTTAAAGCTACAGACAACAAGCGGGATATCTTTATGGTTACCAAATTTGGTAAATCCATTCGTTTCCATGAAACGGATGTGCGCGTAACCGGCCGTGTATCCATGGGTGTCATTGGCATGAATCTGGATGATGGTGATGAGATCATAGGCATGCAGATGGATTCCCAGGGTGAGACCCTGCTGGTGGTATCTGAAAATGGAATTGGAAAGAGAACAGATATTTCTGAATTCCCAATCCAGAAACGTGGTGGCAAAGGGGTTCTCTGCTATAAAATCGTAGAGAAGACCGGATATCTGGTAGGAGCGAAATTGGTTCATGAAGACCATGATATCATGATGATCACCAATGAGGGCATAGTAATCAGGATCGGCGTGAAGGATATTTCCATCATCGGAAGAAATACCTCCGGTGTGAAACTGATGAACATTGATCCGAATTCTGATACCCGGATTGCCAGCATCGCGAAGGTAAGGGATGATGAGCAGAATCCAGAGGTGGAAGATGCGATCGATGAACAGGAAACGGAAGAAGCTTCCACAGATACGGAATAATGAAAAATCAGAAATATCAGGGCAGCGAGACCTTTCCATAGATTTTCTAAGGAAAGGTCTCTTGCATTATCTGTGGGAATCCCTTATGATTGAGTTTAAGAAAGACTTTACAAAAGCTCATGATTGTCCAGCAGGCTGATGCTATGATTGCGAGGAAGCTGAACAGTTATCATAGAATAAAGGAGGAGTCATCAGATATGCGGTCAGTGAAAACAGAAGAGATCACCCGCCAGATCCGGGAAATGTGCATTGAGGCCAATCATTTTTTATCCTCGGATATGAAAGAAGTTTTTGACCAGGCGGTAAAGAAAGAAGAATCCCCTCTTGGCAGACAGATTTTAAATCAGTTAGAGGAAAATTTAAAGATTGCGGGGGAAGACATGATTCCTATCTGCCAGGATACCGGAATGGCAGTTATTTTTATCAAAGCAGGACAGGAAGTTCATTTTGAAGGTGGCTCCTTGACTGATGCTGTCAATGAAGGCGTCCGCCAGGGCTATGTAGATGGATATTTAAGGAAGTCCGTTGTCCGCGATCCGATCGAGCGGGAAAACACGAAGGATAACACGCCTGCGATCATCCATTATGAGATCGTGGAGGGCGACCAGGTGGATATCACCGTAGCGCCAAAAGGCTTTGGAAGTGAAAATATGAGTCGTGTTTTCATGTTAAAACCGGCAGATGGCATAGAAGGTGTCAAAGAAGCTATTTTAACAGCCGTGAAAGATGCAGGACCTAATGCCTGTCCTCCTATGGTTGTCGGCGTCGGCATCGGAGGAACGTTTGAAAAATGTGCCCTGATGGCCAAACATGCTCTTACCAGAAATCTCCATGAGATTTCCCCGGTTCCATATGTCCGTGAACTGGAGAAGGAGATGTTAGAAAAAATCAATAACTTAGGTATTGGACCAGGTGGTCTTGGCGGAAGAGTGACTGCCTTTGCGGTGAATATTGAGACTTATCCGACCCACATTGCGGGACTTCCGGTGGCAGTCAATATCTGCTGTCATGTGAACCGTCACGTACACCGGGTTATTTAAGGAGGGGAAAACATGGACAGACATATTACTGCGCCGATTACCAAAGAAACAGCCAAAACACTCCATGCAGGAGATTATGTATATATTACCGGAACTATTTATACTGCCAGAGATGCCGCCCACAAACGGATGCAGGAAACTTTGCAGCGAGGGGAGGCCCTTCCACTGGAAATGAAGGAAAATGTGATCTATTACATGGGACCGTCACCAGCCAGAGAAGGACGTCCGATCGGCTCGGCTGGACCAACCACTGCCAGTCGTATGGATAAATATGCGCCGGAACTTCTGGATCTGGGACTTGGAGCCATGATCGGTAAAGGAAAAAGAAGCCAGGAAGTGAAGGATGCCATTGTGAGAAATGGTTCTGTTTACTTTGCGGCAGTCGGCGGAGCAGGTGCGCTTCTTTCAAAATGTATTTTATCCAGTGAAGTGATCGCTTACGATGATCTTGGAACGGAGGCGATCCGGAAGCTGCAGGTGAAGAATTTCCCGGTGATCGTGGTAATCGATTCCGAGGGCAATAACCTTTACGAGACTGCAATTCTGGATTATAAACGGGAGTCATAAAAAGTATGAATCGAATTGTCTATATGGTGCTGCGTCATTTGCCAATCGTTCCGTACTGGTTCTGGAAAATCGACCATATGGGAAAAAGGCCTGATCAGTATCCAGAGCAGGAACGGTATGACTATTTAAGAAATATCATTAAAACGATTAATCAAAATGGCCGGGTGACGGTGCGAGGCTATGGAGAAGAGCAGCTTCCTAAGGAAAACGGCTTTATCCTGTTTCCAAATCACCAGGGATTTTTTGACATGCTGGCAATTATTGATACCTGTCCAAAGCCTCTGGGTGTGATCATTAAAAAAGAAGCCGCCAACTGGATTCTAGTGAAACAGGTTTTGCGGCTTCTTGGTGGTATTCCTATGGATCGTTCTGATATCCGGGCTGCGATGGAAGTGATCAAAGAGATGACCAGACAAGTAAAAGAAGGTAAAAATTATGTGATTTTCCCAGAGGGAACAAGAAGCCGGAAGGGCAATGAACTGCTGGAATTTAAAGCTGGAACCTTCAAAAGCGCTATCAATGCCGGATGCCCCATTGTTCCAGTGGCATTAATCAATAGCTTCCGTCCTTTTGATATTTCTTCAATTAAGAAAGAACAGGTTGAGGTTCATTATCTGGAACCAATCTACAAAGAACAATATATAGGGTTAAAAACCAGAGAAATCGCAGATCTTGTGCATGATCGCATTCAGGCAGAAATTGACCGATGCATCAAAGTGGCAAAATAAGCAGTTTTTGAAAAAAATAAAAAAAACTGGTTGACATTTGTATTTATATCGTATATAATTGTCAATGCGTCTGAAACAAATACTGTTTTTGACAAATCATATGGAAATAACAACTACGGAGAAATACTCAAGAGGCCGAAGAGGCGCCCCTGCTAAGGGTGTAGGTCGGGCAACCGGCGCGAGGGTTCAAATCCCTCTTTCTCCGTTTTCTTTTTTGAAAAAAACCTATTGAATATATTGTTTGAAAAACTTCAAAAAAGGTGTTGACACCGAATGAAAGTTATGATATGAT
>SKDY01000498.1_pt1 | contig 31662 bp, 28 predicted proteins | sample 4826591 | NCBI WGS metagenome assembly SKDY01 (sample SAMN11008823, study PRJNA524170) | human gut metagenome | biome: Human fecal sample; material: Feces; isolation source: fecal sample from pouch patient p10, p22 | host: Homo sapiens | place: Israel: Tel-Aviv | collected 2016-06-15 | reverse complement strand
GGCTGGGGATTCCGCAGCTGCCAGTGCCGCTGCTTCTGCAGCAAGTAGTGCAGCGGCGGTTGCTAGTTCTGTGGCTAGTGCAGCCAGCGAAATGAACACGACTGTTTCAGCTGCTAACTCAGCAGCGAACGCCGCTGCCGATTCAGCAACGGCTACAAGCACAGCTGCTAGTGCTGCAACAACAGCAACACAGGCTGCCGCGGATGCAGCCGAAGCTCGAAGCGCAGCCGCTGAATACGCAGATAATGCCGCCGCATCAGAAGCTGCAAACACTGCGTCATCAGAAGCAGCTAAGGCTGCCAGTGCCGCAACGGCTGCAAGTAGTGCTGCTGCTGCCGGAAATCAAAGTGCCGCTGCATCATATGCGGCTATTGCCTCTTCAGCCGCAGCCGCTGCTGCTACAGCAACTGATGCTGTGAATGCAGCAGTTGCTGGACAAGCCGGTGACATGGTGACTGCTGCGACAAGTAATGCAGCAGACGCAACGTCTAACGCCGCAACACAAGCAAGTGAAGCAGGCGAGACGGCGGGTTCTGCAAACGCGAAGAATGAACAAGCGACTGCTGATCAAGCCGGCACGCAGTCTGATGCGGCCACTGCAAGTGAGGGCGCAACTAATACAGCAAGTTATGCTTCCGCTGCATCGTTTTCCGCATCAGAAGCAACGAGTGCTGCTAAGACAACGTCAGACGCCACTTCAGCTGCTACGGCGGCGAGTGAGTTGTACCCTGACAACCAAGTGGCTCAAAGTGGTGCATCAGAAGCAGCTAAGCAAAATGCGATTGCATCATCAGAAGCTGCGGTTGCACAAAGTGCCGCCAAAGTTGCTTCTAGTGCTAATGCAACGGCCCAATCGGCCAGTGCTGTGGCATCTTCAGCAGTAGTGGCTGCTAACTCAGCTGCCTCAGTTGCTTCTTCAGCGAATGCGGTCGCTTCAAGTGCGGCGGAAGCTGCAAGTTCATATGCCAGTGTAGCAGCGAGCGATTCAGCAACTGCATCGTCATTAGCAGAAGCTGCGCAATCAGCTATGTCAGCCGGTAATCAAGCCGCTGCCGCTTCATATGCGAAGTTGGCAAGCTCAGCTGCCAGTGCCGCGGCGACTGCAAACAGCAACGCGACGCAGGCAAACGCAACAGCAAGTAGTGCCGCCACAGTTGTTAGTTCGGCGGCCGATACTGTTGCCGCCGCTAGCTCAGCCGCATCAAGTGCAGCTGCAGTAATTGCATCGGCAGAGTCAGTTGCGTCAGAGGCTGCCACAACCGCAGCTAATGCGAACGCAGCTGCTAAGACGGCTGCCTCAGCCGCAAGTAGCGCTGCCAGTGCAGTTAATGATGCTGTTGCAACCCAAACTAATTCAAGTGCGGCTGCTGGTTCTTCAACGGCTGCGAGTGGTGCCAGTGATGCCAGTGATGCTGCCAAGGCAAATTCAGCAACGAAGTCAGCTGCCGATAAGGCATCATCAGTTGCTGCATCGACAGCTGTCGTTTCTAAGGCAGCCGAAACAGCTAAGACGGCTGCTTCAAGTGCTACTTCTCAGGCAGCGCAGACGGCCAATGCAACGAAGTCAACAGCTGCAGTTGCACAATCAAAGGCTAATGCGGCCAACGATGCAGCATCGCAAGCCGCAGCTGATGCACAACGCACTGGTGATTCTGCCACTGCGTCAGCCGCCGCCGTCGCTAGTTCAGCTGCCCGAGTTGCTGAGGAAAAGGCTAAGGAAGCTTCAAGTGCGGCGCAACTTGCTGCAAGCGCCGCATCAACGGCTGCCAGTCAGTCGGCTGCCGCAAGCTCAGCTGCTAAGAAGGCCGCCAGTGCTGCTGCTACAGTTGCATCGGCTAACTCGGTTGCGCAAGCTGCTAAGGCTGCCGCTAGCGCAGCGAATGATGTTGCAACGTCAGCCGCCAATGCCGCCGCCGTCGCATCAGCCGCTGCTTCAAGTGCCGCTGCTAGTGGTGACCAAAGTGCCGCCGCTTCATACGCAGCCACTGCTAAGAGCTTGGCTGATCAAGCGACATCCGCCGCTACCACGGCTGCATCGTATGCGACAACGGCCAGTGAAGCACAAACAGCTGCGGATTCATTAGCTGCAGTAGCGTCGAGTGCCACGGCTGTCGCTGATCAACTCGCTGCTAAGGCCGCAAGTGCTGCCAAGGTAGCCGAACAAGCGAGCGCCGCCGCTCAATCAGCCAGCTTGGCAGCTGACCAAGCAATGACCGCTGCCACAAGCGCGGCAAAGGTTGCAAGTGAAGCTGCCAGTGCCGCTGATCAGGCAGCCTCAGTTGTGACGGAAGGCGACAATGCTAATGGCGAAAATGTGATCGTTAGAAACGTTGTTGCATCAGACGGCCAAGATGGTGCGCCATACGAGTCAACCGGTACCACGGCAGGAACTGGTGCGGTGACAGGTGCTGGCACCACGCTCGGTTCAACCAGTGGACAAGCGACGCCGTTGTCATTGCCATACGCAAACGGACAACGCATCACAGGTCTTCATGGGGTATCAATCAGTACCGATGAGGAGAAGCCAACGAATGGGACGGGTGAGACAGGAGAAACTGATCTTTCTAAGGCTGCGATGGCTGCCGAAATTTCAGCAAGTTTGCTCGCCTTGGCCTTGGGTGCTTGGTTCGGTCTACGTAAGAAGAACGATTAATCATAAGGTGTAATGAAAGGGGTGAATCGCCTACCAAGTTAGTCGATTCACTCCTTTTTCGTGCTTTACAAAGTGGGGCAAAGCTGACCATAATGGCAGATAGAGAAATTTGTTTTCGAAGAGATTTAAAGGAGGCAACCTGAGTGGCGACAGCGCTAGAAACCTTGAAACAAACGTTTGGCTATGAGTCCTTTCGTGATGGGCAAGAAGAAATCATTAATGCCGTAATGAACGGCGAACGAACACTAGGAATTATGCCGACGGGTGGCGGAAAGTCACTAACTTACCAAATTCCAGCTTTGATGTTGCCAGGCATTACAATTGTCATTTCACCGTTGCTATCATTGATGAAAAATCAGGTTGATGAGCTGCACGAGGCTGGTGTGCCAGCCGTGACGTTAAATTCAACGCAAAATGATGATGAGTACCGTGCGGCAATGAACAGCTTGTTGAATGAAGAAGCCAAGTTGCTGTACATGGCGCCAGAACGTCTCGGAAGTGAAGGGACGTATAACTTGTTGAATCGCTTGCCAATTTCATTGGTCGTCATTGACGAAGTACACGTTCTCTCGCAATGGGGTCACGATTTTCGACCAAGTTATCTGGCGGCCGTTGGTTTAATTAACAATCTGGAATCAGCGCCACGTGTAATGGCGTTGACGGCCACGGCGACAGAACGCGTTCAGGCTGACTTGGAAGAGATGCTTCATATTCAGCACACTGTTCGAACGAGTGTGGTACGTGACAACTTAACCATTCGCATGGAAAAGGGCCTGAATAAAAAGGGTAAAGAGGACTTCATTAAGACGTATATCAAAGAGCACCGTGGTGAATCGGGTATTATTTACGCGCCGACACGTAAAACCGTCGATGCGCTCACTGAATCGCTAACGGCTGCGGGTATCAATGCCGTTGGCTATCACGCGGGGATGTCAGATGAAAAACGTACGCAAGCTCAGGATGATTTCATCTATGATCGTACCGATGTGGTGGTCGCGACTAATGCGTTTGGTATGGGAATTAACAAGTCGAATGTACGGTATGTCATTCACTATGGTATTCCGGGTTCGGTTGAAGCGTATTATCAGGAAATTGGCCGCGCGGGTCGTGATGGTTTGCCATCTGAAGCGATTTTGCTATATGCCGCGGCTGATTTGCAGACGCAACGTTTCTTTATTGATAATAGTGATAATCAAACGCCAGAATATCAAAATTTGCAGCGGGTGAAGCTACAAGAAATGGCAAATTACGGGGCGACACAAATGTGTTTGCAACGTTATATTACCCGTTATTTTGGTGAAGATACGCCAGATTGCGGTCGTTGCTCAAACTGCTTGGATACGCGTGAGGCAGTCGATATCACGACTGATGCGCAAAAGGTATTGAGTCACGTTGTCCGCATGTTGAAGTCACGCGGTGGTGAGAACGGCTTTGGTAAGACGGTTACGGCCGAGACGCTACGTGGTAAGGTTCCTGATAACTTTGCGTGGGCGAATTTGGATCAATTGCCAACATTTGGTATTTTGCGCGGTACGCCACGCGTGCACATTATTAGCCTAATTGATTATCTGATTGCGGAAGGTTATCTGCGCGTGACTGGTCAATATGCTGGGTTAACATTGGCGCCGGATGCGATGGCTGTTTTGAAGGGTGAGCGCAAGGTGATGCGTCGCCAAGATATTCGTTCAATCGGCGATCGTGTGCGTGCAGGTTCACCAAGTACGCGTGAAGACTTGGATGAGCAACAGCATAATGTCTTTGAAGCGTTGCGTAAGTGGCGTTTGGAGCTGGCACGGGTGACGGAAATTCCGCCGTTCATTATTTTTAATGACCGGACTTTGGTGGAATTGGCTAAACAGCAGCCACTTAATGATGCGGAATTGATGGCCGTTTCGGGAATTGGTGAAGCTAAAGCAGAACGTTATGGCGCTGACGTATTACGCGTCATTGCTGAAAGTAAATAATGAAAAAGGGTCGCCTAGACTTTGCAACATGCAAGTCTAGGCGACCCTTTTATTTTTTAATGATTAAGCAACTTCAACAGCGATGATCTCAACTTCCATTGAAGCACCGTTTGGAAGTGGTACTTCAACTTGGTCGCCGACCTTCTTACCCATCAAAGCAACCGCGATAGGTGATTCGTTAGAAATCTTACCCTCAAGTGGGTTAGCTTCAACGGCACCAACGATGGCGTAAGTTTCAGGCTCTTCGTCAGGCAACTCCTTAAACGTTACCTTCTTACCAACTGAAACTTCGTCGTCAGCAATTTCTGATGAATCGATGATGATGGCGTTATCAAGCATGTTTTGCAACGTGTTGATACGTCCTTCAACAAAGGCTTGTTCGTCCTTAGCTGATTGGTATTCTGAGTTTTCTGACAAGTCACCGAAGCTACGGGCGATTTGGATACGTCCAGTAATCTCGGCACGCGTCTCAGTAATCAACGTGTTTAGTTCTTCTTCAATCTTGGCCTTTCCTTCGACCGTCATTGGAAATGTCTTTTCTTCAGCCATGTTTCTGGCCTCCTATGCAATTAAATTTTATTAGTTTAATAAGTGTGTATACCCGAAGGTTTCAAATGTTACATTACCACGGGTATACGCGTGTGTAAAGGTTCACAACGCTAAGATTTAGTAATGCAATGAGTGACGTCGCTTTTCATTCTCTGACCAACCCAACCCAAGCATGAAGAGCAAGAAGCCTAAGCTGACAATTGCACTTATCTTGAAGTATGGGGCAGCGAACTTAAAGGTGACTGTATGCTCACCCGGTTTCAATGGTACACCAATAAAGAACTTCCCGACCGTTACGGTTTCGGTTTCTTTACCGTCGACCAAGACATGCCAACCATCAGCGTTTGGAATGGTCGTCATGAGCAAACCTTGGCCCTTCGGCATATTAATTTTAACGTTGATTTCAGTTTCAGAATCTTTCTTAACTTGTAGACCATGTTCCTGAAGTGACTGGGCTTGTGACTTAATCAAATCCTTATCAGCACTGTAAAGTGAGACGTTTTGTAACCACAAATCATCCTTCTTTAGAACGAACGTCAGGGTTTGTTTTTGTCCCTTTTGGTAAGCCGGCAGTGGCACAACGATTGTGTGGCGATGGCTCGGCATCGTTGGCAACGCCTTACCGTTCAATTGAATTTCCACATTGTCATTATTAACCGCGTCGCCAAGCGTTAGATAATAAGGATTATCAGTCGTTGGCGTGTAAGTTAGGGTCAATGACGCAACTTGCTTTTTGTTTTCCTTCTTCAGATAAGCACCGGTAATCGTTGCTGGTGCAGGAACGTTGGCAGCGGTCGAGCTATCAAAGTTTTCGCTTTTAAAGATGTCGTCGTGTTGGTAACCAATTAAGGCGTTCCAAAAATCATTTTGATTGCGGAGTGGATCGTTGTCCTTAAACGTCACGTTAAGTGCATTTGTGTTCGCTGCAAATGCGATTGGCAGTGCGTATGGGTTCTCAGACAAAATTGCCATCCCGGTGTACTTAGTCATTTGATAAGTACCATTGGTATCAGTGCGCTGGTAGGTCTGCATGTTAGTTGGCGTACCCGGCGTATTCGGCTCCACACCAGATGGTTGCAAGAGGTAACGCATACCAAGCAAACTATCAGTTAACAATGTTCCGCTGCTGTAAGCAATGTAGTTATCGCCTTCGGGTTGACCGATTGCTGCCATGAAATCACTTTGCTGGTGTTCCAAGGCGGAACTAAAGGTTGAGGCACCGTTGTAATTGCCTTGTAGTGGGTCGCCCTTCGTACGTTGGAATGATTGCGCAACACGGTAGAAGTTATCTTTCTGGCTTGGCAAGTGTTGGGTAATCTTGTTCAAACTCTTGATGTAAGTTTGATACTCAGTATTCGTGAGGTAGCTGAAATTATTCAACGTCCAAACGGTGCTGACAGTCATTTCAGCGATAACTAGCAGACTCAAGATGCCCAACCACCAACGTGATCGATGTGACAACGCGTGTAATGCCAAAATCAAAATAAAGAAGGCGTTACCTACTAATAATTGGTTCAATGTCAAAAAGTTTAAGCTGTCGAGGCGGAAGTAGAGGTAAACATCGGTCGCAATTGCCAAGATAACCAATGTTCCAATTTGCGTCCACGAGAAGCGAAGCGTTGGTGACCAGACTGAGGCTGCCAACCAAAGCACCCAAAAACTAAAGACATATGAGAAACGATAGGGGTACCAAACTGGAAATTGGAACCCGTGCCACATCAAATCCAATGGGGCGTACATCATTGAAATAACTAGAAAGGCAGTTACGAGCAAAGCAGTTAGACGCGTTTGCCAACGGATCAAGCGGTAGGTAAAGAAGAACCAAAGAATGATAATTGGCAGACTACCAATAAAAATATTTGGCAAACCTGAAGGCATTTGTTCGAAGTTAAATGTTCCCAAGAACAACTTGCCGAGTATATCAGGCGCTTGGTATTCGAACTTCCAAGTCAGATTATCCAACATGTGCTGGCCCTTGCTATTGAGCAACGTGTAACCAGTGGGTAACCAAACGATAGTTGAAAGGCCAATGCTAATGATGCTACCGAAAATGAACTTGCTAGCGATGGTCCAACGTTCACGTAAGGTGTACGGTTGCCAGAACAAGCGCCAGAAGACGTACAAAACTAGGAATAGGCCAATCATGTAGGCCATGTAGTAGTTAATAATAAAGATGGCGGTTAGTGGGGCGATAAATAGCCACGACGATTTACCATCTAAGTAGCGTTCAAATCCAGCAATGATTAACGGCAATAAGATTGCAGCGTCCAACCAAAGTAGGTTTAAGTCGTTAGCGACAAACCAGCCCATCATGGCATACGTGACACCAAAAAGTGGCAAACGCCAGCCATTTTGCCAACGCATCACGCGCAAAGCATAGCTGAAACTCCACCCAGCCAAACCGTATTTCAGAACGGTAATTAACAAGATTGCGGTTGGCAACATTGTGTTCGGGAATGGTAGGAGAAGTAAATTCGTTGGGCTGAATAAATAGTAGGCCCAATCGCCATACGTTTCACCACCCAACCCCTTTGCGAAGCTATAGAAAATACTCGTGGGATTGTGGAGGATGGCTTGACGGAAATTTTCAAAAAAATCAATGTATTGTTGCCCTAAGTCGACGGTCAAGATGGAACTTGAACCGAACGGGGCCATGTGACGAAAGCCAAAATAGACAGTCATAATCAAGAGGGGTAGTAAGAAACTGACCCATAGCGCTTGCGTTGATGACCGCCATTTTAGTGGATTAAAACGTGCGAACATAGTTGTTTTCTCCCTGAAATTCAGATAGTTCTATTAAACCATATTCTGCAGTCGTTTATTAGGGTGGCTTTTAGTTAAAATACGACAAGGGTTAAGGTTTGTTGCCCCGGTTTTATGCTACAATTAAACAATTAGATTATGGAAGAAAGGGTCAAGTTATGCAGTCACCAAAGCGACGTGGCAATCGTCGGTCAAAGAATGGATCATTAGCTCGAATTCCAGCGCGTTTGAATGTGCTGATGGGTATCGTGGTTTTGATGCTCGGATTATTGGGCTGGCGATTGGTTACCCTACAAGTTACAGATAGCGAGACGTACAAGTCAGCCGTTAATAGCGCTGAATCAAGTACTGAAAAGGTGAACGTGCAACGAGGCATGATTTACGACAGTACTGGTCAAGTGTTGGTCGCTAACAAGGGATCACAAGCGATTACGTATACGAAGCCAAAGGGCGTAACCGAGGCTGAGATGTACGACATCGCCAATGAGGTTGCCAAGTATATTTCAATTGACACTGATCAATTGTCATCAGGAAATTATGCGACGTATTACATTCAAGATACGAAGCGTGCGGCGAAGGTTGTTAAGGCAAGCGGTACGAAGACTGTGCCAGGTACGGATGATTATGTCGCTGCCTTGAAGTCTTACGTACAAAAGCACGAGGCTAAGTTCCCATTGAGTGATAAGCAAAAGAATGCTGCCATGATTTTCCAAAAGATGGCAAATGCGTATTCTTTGTCAACGGTCTACATTAAAGAGACGGGTGTCACACAAGAAGAAATCGCCAACATCGGTGAGCGTCAATCAAAGATGCCAGGTGTGCGTGTTGGTATTTACTACACGCGTGACTATCCACAAGGTGATTCAATCAAGGCGTTGGTTGGTTCAACGTCAACTTCTAAGTCTGGGTTACCAGAAGATAGTGTCAACAAGTTGCTAACGGAAGGGTATTCACGTGACGATATTGTCGGAACGTCATATCTAGAAAAGCAATACGAAGATGCGCTAAAGGGAACGAAGGGTCAAGTTGAGGTTACCACCGACAAGGACGGCAAGACGACTGAAAAGACGACGTACGCCGGTCAAGCTGGTGATAGTTTGACGTTGACCATTAATTCAAAGTTCCAAAATGATGTGCAAAGCATCTTGGAGAACAACATTCCAGGGGGGATGACAACTGGTGCGTATGCCGTTGTTATCAACCCAAAGACGGGTGGTGTTTACGCAACGGCAGGTGTTAACCGTGATAACGAAACGGGTAAGACGACGCCGGATGCCCTTTCGACTGTTAACCAAGCGAACGTTGTGGGATCTGTTGTTAAGCCAGCGATGATTACAACCGGATTCTTGAACGGTACGATTACGGCCGAAAATAATACCATTACCGACCAACCGATTACGGTTGCTGGTACGGCAACGAAGTCATCATGGTTTAACCGTAACGGAAGTGGTAGCATGCCTTTGACTGCTGACACGGCCTTGATGGTGTCATCTAACTCGTACGTTATGCAATTGATGTTGAAGATGGGTGGCTTGAACTACTTCCCGGGTATGAGCTTGGGAGCTTTGCCAACCAGTGTGTTCCAAACAATGCGTGATGGGATTGCTCGTTTCGGTCTAGGTGTTAAGACTGGTATTGATTTGCCAGGTGAAATTACTGGTGTGAAGGGTTCAACGACCCGTGAAGACATTGGTAAGGCGCTGGACGAATCATTTGGACAGTACGACACGTTTACGACGATGCAACTTGCCCAATACGCCGCAACTGTTGCTAACGGTGGTTACCGTGTTCGTCCACACATTGTTGCTTCTATTGAACAACGTGATGAAGCGAACCGCGTTAAGACGCAAACAACTGTGCCAACAGAAGTGTTGGGAACGGTCGGCTGGACTGAAGCAGAGCGTAACTTGATTTGGAAGGGTATGGAAGAAGTTGTTCACAGTAGTTCTGGTTATGCAACTGGAACGCGTATGAAGAATGTTCAACCTGGTATCTACGCCAAGACTGGAACGGCCGAAACAACGACTAACGGTGTTTCAACATATACCAGTTCATTGATTTCATTCGTGCCTAACTCTGATGTTGCCGTGGCCATTGTTGTGCCATCGGTTTACGAATCAGACGAAAACGTTAACCAACAAATTGCAATCCAAATCTACGAAGCGTTCTGGAAGGACGTGCAAGATTCTGGTTCTGCAACAAAGTAACTATGCTAAACTGATACCTATTACTAGGTGTCAGTTTTTTGTTAGAGAGGGTGACTGTATGATGGATAAGAATGAAGCTCGTGAGATAGCTAAGAGTCATTTGGCGAAGCTGTCTGATATGCAACGCGCGACGTTGATGCAACAAATAACAAGTACAGTGACAGCATTGCCAGCTTGGCAGGAAGCATCTTCAGTCGCCTTAACGTTGGCACAAGATGTTGAGTTGCCTACGCAGCTTTTAATTCAGACAGCGTTATTGCAAGGTAAAAAAGTGTATTTGCCAAAAGTAGCGCCACAACGACAGCTTGAATTTATTCAGATTGATGAGTCAACCAAGTATGAACGCCACAGATTTGGTATGCTAGAACCAATTGGTGAACCGCTTGGGGATGTGGTGACACTTGATTTTATCTTGGTGCCTGGGTTGGCCTTTTCGGCAGCAGGTGATCGGCTAGGCTTCGGCGGTGGCTACTATGATCGTTGGTTACCAAAGACGACTGGCGCAAAAATCGCCGTGACGATTCCAGATAATTACGTGACGACCCCAAATTGGGAAATTGAAAAAACAGATCAACAGGTAGATAAGGTAATTGTTTTGCCACCTGTTTAAGGAAGAAAAGTATGATAGCAGAATTTAAGCGCGCCTTTAAAGCGACACCAGCGACCAGCGCCCTAGTGGCGTTTATGGTCGTGGTGTACCTATGGGAAGCTTTGATTGCGCAGAGTTTTACCATCAGTTCACGTGTTTTGTATGAAACAGGTGCGCAATTTGGACCAATTGTTCTCCATTACGGCGAATGGTGGCGTTTGCTGACGGCAGGCTTTTTGCACGTTACCGCGTCACACCTAATCTTTAATATGATTACGTTGTATTTTATTGGCCGATTATTAGAGTTAGAAATTGGGCCTTGGCGTTTTCTGATTCTTTTCCTCACAACTGTTATCAGTGGGAATTTAATGAGTTTAGCATTCGGTGCGATGAATGTTATTTCAGCCGGCGCGTCTGGTGGTGTGTTCGGTCTATTCGGCGCCATTGTTAGGCTGGGGTTGATGGACAAACGTAGAGCTTATTGGCGTAGTCAGGCAAAATTGATGACGGCATTTGTGCTGTTGTCAGTCATTTCAGCACTGTTTACACCAGGAATTGATCTGGCAGCCCATATTGGTGGCCTGATTGGTGGTTTCTTGATTGTGCCAGTCTTCATATCAGGCTTCCACTATTCAGGCTTATTCAAAATCGGTGGCGGTCGACGAGCATTAGCGTTGTTGATGTATGTTGTGTTGATTGTCGCTTTGGTTGGTATTGCACTGTTACGAAAATAGGAGATAGATATGCAAACATTTTTAGATGTCCTAAACTTGTTGAAGAAATATGATATCTACATTCACGTTGGAAAGCGCCTATGGGATATTGAGTTAGCGGCAATTGAAATCGATAATATGTATAAGGCTGGCCTACTTGATGCAAAAGAATATGCGCAAATCAAGCTGGTCTTACGGCATGAGCACGAGTTAGAAGAGAAGCAAGAAAGACTGCTATAATAGTATTGAAAACGTTTTCAATAAAACACTTGTTTTAATTCAGAAATTCGTTATAATAAATAATGTTGAAAGATAAGAAAGCGATTACAAAATATTTTTGTGAGAATGACGAGGAAAAATCATGGCTAAAGATAAGCTAATTGGTGTTGACCTTGGTGGTACGACTATCAAGTTCGCCATTTTGACTGCCGAAGGAGAAATCCAACAAAAGTGGTCAATCCGTACAAACATTTTGGATGAAGGGTCACACATCGTGCCTGATATCATTGATTCAATTAACCACCACTTGGACTTGTACCAATTGGACAAGGATCGCATCATTGGTATCGGAATGGGTACGCCAGGAACGGTTGATCTTGAGAACGGTACTGTTAAGGGTGCCTTCAACTTGAACTGGAAGGAAACGCAAAACGTTCGTGAGCAAATCGAAGCTGGAACTGGTTTGCCATTGACGATGGACAACGACGCTAACGCTGCCGCATTGGGTGAGCAATGGCGTGGTGCCGGAAACAACCAACCAGATGTTGCCTTCATTACGTTGGGAACTGGTGTTGGTGGTGGATTGATTAACGATGGTAAGTTGATCCACGGTGTTGCAGGAGCTGGTGGTGAGGTCGGTCACATGATCGTCGAGCCTGGTGGATACTTGTGCACATGCGGTAACTACGGTTGCTTGGAGCAATACGCTTCAGCTACCGGTGTTGTTCACTTGGCCCAAGACTTTGCAGAAGCCTACGTTGGTAACTCAAAGTTGAAGGCTATGGTCGACAACGGTGAAGAAGTAACGTCAAAGATTGTCTTTGACTTGGCCAAGGAAGGCGACTACTTGGCAAACGAAGTTGTAGACAAGGTTGCTTACTACCTTGGATTGGCTTCAGCTAACATCTCAAACATCTTGAACCCATCTTCTGTTGTTATCGGTGGTGGTGTTTCAGCCGCAGGAAAGTTCTTGTTGGATCGTGTTGAGAAGAACTTTAAGCAATTTGCCTTCAAGTCAACGCGTGACGTGACTGAAGTTAAGTTGGCTGAGTTGGGTAACGATGCTGGTGCTTACGGTGCTGCTTCATTGGCCCGCAACTCAGACCGCGTGATTGCCTAATTAAATAAGTAAAATAAAGACGAGAATCAGTGATGGTTCTCGTCTTTTTTGTTGTGGTTGTTTGTGTGACACATACCGCAAATTGCATTGAACTGTAACAAAATTCCCAGAAAACGATGTAATGTTTGTAATAAATGGCCTGAAAAGTAATGAAAACACGAAAAAAGTTATTTTCAGAGTAGGGACTGTTTTTGAACTAATTGTGAACACGAGAACTGATGAGCCTAAATGACGGGTTTCGTTCGGTGCTTAAATGTGACCATTTTGTGCGTTACATGCTGTTCAGACGCTGTTATATAACTGTTACGCGCCGTCGGTATGATTAATCATGTTGTTAAGGCAACGCATAACAAAAACAAATCAAGTTTTATAACTATTAGAAACAAACGCTTTACACGAGCAATATTTATTAGGGGAATTAATCATGCAAAACGTAAATTCACGCAAGAAGATGTACAAGTCAGGTAAGAACTGGGTAGCCGCAGCTGTTGTTGCTGCAGCCGCAGCTGTTGCACCAATGATCTCAACTGAATCAGCATACGCTAACGAAGAAGTTGCACAAACGACTTCATCATGGCGTGCAAAGACGGTTGACCAAGTGGTTGAAGCCGTTCAAGCCGCAGGACAAAAGTACACGGTTCAAGCTGGAGATACGTTGTCAACGATCGCATCTGCTACTGAACTTACAACTGAAGAAATCGCTTCAGCTAACAACATTTCAGACGCTAACTTTATCGTTATTGGTCAAGAAATCAACTTGACTAAGGAAGTTGCAGAAGAAGTTGTTTCAGAAGCACCAGTTGCACAAGAAGCTGCAGTTGAAGTGGCACCAGTTGTTGCAGAAGTAGCCGCACCTGTTGCTACGCAAGAAGTTGCTGTTTCAGAAGCACCAGTTGCACAAGAAGTACAACAACCAGCAGCACCATCATACAGCGCTGATTACACGGCAGTACCTGGTAACTCATACTACGCTGGTCAATGCACGTGGTACGTTAAGAACCAATTGCCATGGGTTGGTAACTTCTGGGGTAACGCCGCAGAATGGGCTAACAACGCAACGTACGCTGGCCGTGTTGTAGACACGAACCCAGCTGTTGGTACGGTTGCAGTTATGATGCCAGGTGTTGCATACGCTTCATCATACGGTCACGTTGCCGTAGTTACTGGTGTTAACGGTGACATGATCACAATCTCAGAAATGAACGCTAAGGGTGAATTCGTGGTTTCATCACGTACTATCCCTGCAGCAGGCGTATTGTTCATTCACTAATTTAAAATGTATTGCCTATGGGACATTGTCATCAATGTCCCATTTTTTTGTTATCGTGATGTAACTTACTTGATATACGCAATTGTTATGATAGAAACCATACGAGGCTCAGTCGTTGGACTGGCTAAAAACGTACAAAAAGGGATTATAAACAATATGATTAACTCTAAGATGAATGCTATGGCTAAGGGAATGGGAGCTGCCGCTTTGGTTGCAGCTGCTGCAATTTTGCCAATGACGAACTCAAACACTGCTGTATCAGCCGATGATAACGCAAAGCCAGCTACGGACGCTACTTCATGGCGTGCCAAGACGGTTGACGACGTTAAGGAAGCCGTTAAGACGGCTGGTACGACTTACAAGATTCAAGATGGTGATACGATTGACACGATCGCACAAGCAACGGGCTTGAAGGTTGATGACATCGTTAAGATGAACAACATCACGAACCCTAACTTGATTATCGTTGGTGAAGAGATTCGCTTGAACGGTTCAGTTGCACCTGCACAATCAAATGCTTCAGCTGCATCACAAGCTTCAACTTCAACGGCTGCTTCATCAGCATCAGTTGCTTCTGCAGCGCCTGCACAAACGTCAGTTGCAAGTGCACCAGTTTCAACTGGTTCATTCGCTGACGCCGTTAACGCTTTGAACGCAATCCGTACGGCTGCTGGTTTGTCACCAGTTTCATACGATGCTTCATTGTCAGCAACTGCACAATACCGTGCAGACATGATGGCTGGAAACGTTGACGCAGCACACTTTGCACAATCATACGGTCACGAAGTTGTTGCTATCGGCTTCGGTGCTGGTTCAGATGCCGTTAACGCTTGGTACGCTGAAACTGGTATGATCGACAACGGTTCACACCCACACACGCGTTGGGTATTGGGTTCATACTCACGTGTTGGTTTCGGTTACAACGCTGCCACTGGTACGTTTGTTGCTGAAGCTCAATAATTGAAGAAAAATCAAAGTCTGCCTAAGGTTGGCAGACTTTTTATTTTAGGTTTGATAGAATAGTGCTTGACTGAAAAACGAAATGGGGAATTTAGTAGTATGTTGCAAGCATTGTTTGTCATTGTATTGCTTTGGATTCTTTGGACGGTTGGTACATTGGTATGGACGCGCGTAACGTTGAAGCGTGCGGCATCACTTTTGAACTCTGAAGAATTTGAAGCACAAAGTCGTGGTCACCAATTGATCGATTTGCGTGAGCCAGCTAAGTTTAAGGCAAAGCACGTGCTTGGTGCACGTAACATTCAATACGCTATGTTGAATGAGAACCACAGTGCTTTGCGTCAAGACAAGCCAGTCTTTTTGTATGACGAAAACATGCAAATGGCTGCGCGTATGGCGCGTAAGTTGAAGAAGGCGGGATACAACGATATCTACGTCTTGAAGAATGGTTTTGGTTCTTACACTGGTAAGACTAAGAGCAACTAAAAAAATACCCACTTACATGAACTGACGTTTGTACGCCGAACCATGTAAGTGGGTATTTGTTTTTTATATTCGATTAGAAACGTGCGCCGTGAGAGTGAGCAGCCTTACGAGCGGCCTTGCGCTCTGTCTCCTCAAACTTAGCCTCTTCTTCTTCCAAAGGCTTAACAGCAACCTTGTGGAACGTGAAGGCTGCAGCGGCAGCAGTTGCTAGCGTACCAGCAACACCAGTCAAAATCCCCAAACCAAACTTCTTCATGATGTGGTTCCTCCATATATTTGTTAAGATAAGTTTAACATATTTTATATGAGTTTAATAACTGGGGTTCTTTGAAATGCAGATGAACAAACCGTTAATTATTGCCCACCGGGGTGATCACACGGCTGGACAACTTGAAAATTCACTACCGGCCTTTGCATCTGCAATACAATTGGGTGCAGATGGTTTAGAGGTTGATGTGCAGTTGCACGAGGGGCGCTTAATCCTAAAACATAATATTGATGCGCATATGCCACCGGTTGTTGATGATTTTGCATCATTCTTAGCGTTGGTGAAAGAGACCAACTACCACGGTTTGTTATTGATTGAGCTGAAGGGTAAACAGGGTGCAGTGCAATTGTACCGTGAATTACAGGCTGCCCAAGTTGATGCGCCAGTGATGTTGCAATCATTTCAAGTCAACGCACTTGAAACCTGGCGCCGACTGGATAAGACGATACCATTAGGGTTGTTGCAACATCGACCTAACCGGTTGAGTCGACAACTGTTTCAGGCCGGCGTGATTCAAAATAATAATTTGGACTATCGGTATGTACCGTTTATCTTCGCGCGTGCCCGGGAAGTGGTGACTTATTGGTGGACACCAACGAAAGCTTGGGTATTAAAGATGATGTTCATGGCGCGCGTTGCTGGTGTGATTACAGATGATGTGCGTTTGGCCCAACAAATTAGAGATAGAGATGGAAAATAGTATGGATAAGTTAATTGTGATTGTCGGTCCAACCGCGGTTGGGAAAACCGCTTTATCACTAGAACTAGCGAAGAAATTTAACGGCGAAATTGTATCGGGAGATTCGATGCAAATTTATCGTCAACTAAATATCGGGACAGCGAAGGCGACCCCTGAGGAGCAGGCAGTTGCACCGCACCATATGATTGATATTGCTGACCCCGCAGAACACTATTCAGCTGCGCGATTTGTGCGCGAGGCGCAGGCAGCAATTGCAGATATTGCATCACGCGGGAAACTGCCAATTTTGGTTGGTGGAACCGGGTTTTATGTTCAAGCTTTGTTGGGCGACCGTCCGTTAGCTGATGTGGATGATATTACGGACGAGGCATTTGTTGAGAAGTGGACGACGATTGCCCATGAACAAGGCGAATCGGTGGTTCGTGATGCCTTGCGCGAACTGGATCCAGTCAGTGAGGCGCGTATCCTCCCAGGACAAATTCGCCGTTTGGTCAGAGCGCTATTAGTTAGTGACCACACTGGCAAGCCGTTTTCTGAGCAACAACCGGAACCAAAGCGTTTGTATGACGCCTACATCATCGGTTTAACAACCGATCGACCAGTTTTGTATGAACGTATTAATACGCGTGTTGATGCGATGATTGCGAACGGCTTGCTGGAAGAAGCTCAGATTGCAGCGACATTACCAGAAGACAGTACGGCGAAAAAAGCGATTGGCTATAAGGAATTGTTTGGTTACTTAGAGGGCGTTGAAACCCTTGAACAAGCGAGCGAGAATTTGAAGCAGGCTTCACGTCGTTATGCAAAGCGTCAAATGACCTGGTTCAATAATCAGTTCACGGACATTCATTGGTATGATTTGGTGCAAAATGCTGCGGAACTAAACACGATCGAAGCGGCTGTCCAAAACTTCGTGTCAGAATAGCTGACATGAACAGAATAATCTTCTAAAATAGGTGGTAATATGCTACTCATAGGGGGTCGGACGTATGGTAAGACGAGAGTTACGCCGCGATTTGGCAGTATTGCCAATGAGTGTAGTGCGCGAATTGACGGGCTTATCAGATCGTCAGATTCGGTACTATGATCAGCAGGGACTCATTGAGCCACATAGAGGGGCCGGTAAGCAGCGCCGTTTTTCGTTAGATGACGTCGATCGCTTATTGGAAATAGCAGATTATCTAGATGCCGGTTATTCGATTTCTGAAATTCACGAGGTTGATGCTAAAAAGCAACGTCGTGAAGCAGAAAAAGTTAATCCGGATGAAATTAATATGCGTCACATGTTGGCTGATGAGTTGCTTAAGATTGGTCGTTTTAATAACGGTCAACGGAAGTTTTAGATGATGTGTTTTGGGATAAAGTAAAAGGAGATTACAATGGTTCGCAAGGCTTACACCAAGGATGATATTCGCACAATGATTGCTGAGGAAAACGTGGAATTCCTACGTTTGCAGTTCTCAGATGTTTTCGGCACAATTAAGAACGTCGAAGTACCTGTTTCACAACTTGAAAAGGTATTGGACAACAATTTGATGTTTGACGGTTCTTCAATCGAAGGATTTGTTCGTATTGAAGAATCAGATATGTACTTGTACCCTGATCTATCAACGTTCATGATTTTCCCATGGGCGACTGATTCACACGGTGGTAAGGTTGCACGTTTGATTGCAGATATTTACACGGCCGACCGCGAGCCATTTGCTGGGGATCCTCGTAACAACTTGAAGCGTGTTTTGAAGCAAATGGAAGACGCTGGTTTCAAGAACTTTAACATTGGAACTGAGCCAGAATTCTTCTTGTTCAAGCTTGATGAGCACGGTAACCCAACGATGAACCTAAACGACAAGGGTGGCTACTTTGATTTGGCCCCACTTGATTTGGGTGAAAACACACGTCGTGAAATTGTCTTGGAAATGGAAAAGATGGGCTTTGAAGTGGAAGCGGCCCACCACGAAGTTGCGCCTGGGCAACACGAAGTTGACTTTAAGTACGCTGATGCATTGGATGCAGCCGACAACATTCAAACGTTTAAGTTGATTGTTAAGACGATTGCACGTAAGCACGGTTTGTACGCAACGTTTATGCCAAAGCCAATTTCTGGTATCAACGGTAACGGTATGCACACGAACATGTCATTGTTCAATGAAGATGGTAACGTCTTCTACGATGAAGCTGGTGACTTGCAATTGTCAAAGACGGCCTACAACTTCTTGGGTGGTGTCTTGGCGCACGCAGCTAACTTCACAGCTATCACGAACCCAACGGTTAACTCTTACAAGCGTTTGACGCCTGGATTCGAAGCACCAGTTTATGTGGCTTGGTCTGGTTCAAACCGTTCACCAATGGTTCGTGTCCCAGCTTCACGTGGTAACTCAACGCGTTTGGAATTGCGTTCAGTTGACCCAACTGCTAACCCATACTTGGCCTTCGCTGTTATCTTGGCAGCTGGTTTGGATGGTGTTGCCGGCGAAATGGAGCCAAACCACGCGGTTGATCGTAACATCTACTTGATGGATGAAGCTGAGCGTAAGAAGGCTGGTATCACTGATTTGCCTGATACGTTGTTGGCAGCCGTTAACGACTTGGATACGGATTCAGTTATCAAGGAAGCCCTTGGGTCACACATGGCACGCACGTTTGTGGATGCTAAGCGTTTGGAATACCAAGCATATCGCCAAGAAGTTTCACAATGGGAATTGGAAACTTATTTGGAGCAATACTAAAATTTCGTAAAAACTTCTTAAAAACAACGTCGTCCAGTCCATGGTCGGCGTTTTTCTTTAAGTTTAGGTTGTATGATATATATATTAGGTAGATATAATAAGTTGAGAAGTAAGATTGCAACCACAAACAGGAGGGGTTGAGATGGAGAACACGCCATACTTGACGACGGACTTACCGTCAAATCAATCCGTATTAAATGGAAAATTACAAGCAAAACTAAACTACATTGGTGATATTCAAACTGCCGTGGCAGAAGGGAACGATCGCCGTGTTTATGAATTACTAGATAGCCAAAAGTACAACATGCAAATTCGCCAGGCACCACAAGCCGAGTCAAACCGCGTGTTGTCAGTTTTGGTTGATGATATGCAAGATGAGTTGAGCCACCACTTGGGACAAAAGCTTATTGCTTACCTATCAGAAAAGTTCCCGTTCTTCTACTATGAGGAGTCACAACTTGGTGTCTTCCAATTGTTCTTTGGAAACTGGTGGGACCGTCGTCACTTCGGTATCTTGGACCCATTGTCAGTTAAGTTCATTTTTAATGATGAAGAATACGAAAAGTTGGCTCGTGCGGTTGAACTAGCTGAGTCAGGTCAACGTTTCAACGCCCAAGTCATTGAAGATACAACGCGTGCCAACGAAGCCTTGCAAAAGGTTGTAAACGACCAAAATGCACGTGATGCTGAGCGTACGCAATTGATGGCGCAATTGGCTGCCACGGAAGAGCGTAGCGGTTTGTTCAACAAGAGTGCCCAAGCAGAGCAACGCGAAGTTTTGCGTGCGCGTTTGGCCCAATTGGATGCGGCTGATGCTAAGGCGGCAACGGTTCCTGATTTGATTGCTGAGAACAACGCCCAAATCTTGAACTACTCAAAGGAAGATACGATTTTGATTTATGAGCAACGTGCAATTAACGATGCATTTGGCTCATTTGCTGATTTCCAAAACGCGGTCGGCTCATTGTATGTGGACTATGTCTCATCATTGGTAGCCGAACAGGGAGGTGAGTAAGCATGACAGAACACCTACGTGAACGCGTTGTTTCATACGTTGATTTGTTGAGCGATGATATTGGTCAAATTCAACAAACCTTAGCGCAAGTTCGTGAGCTTGCTGAAACAAACGATCCAAAGAAGGTCCACATGTTGGCGCAACGCCTAACAAATGCGCACCTTAATACAGAATGGGTGACAGTGCCACGTCAATATGCGAAGGCAGACTGGTACCTGATGGCGATGGATCGTTTCCTTTCATTTGCGGGGATGCCAGCCTATGATATTTTAACGCCAGCTGAGCGTGAAGAGTTGACGTTGGTGATGACTGATTTGGATGTGCCAGCAACCTTTGAATTCGTTGTGAACGACGATAACAACGGTGGTGCTTACTTTGTTGAGTTGGGTACTGAGGCGCGTCTATTTTACTGGTCACTTGAGCGTAAGCAAATTTTGTTTAATGCTGAAGCTATCACTGATTTGATGGTTGAAAACTTCCGTAAGAAGACAACGGCAGCACGCATTCGTACGTTGGCTACGTTGTTGACGGAGTTCGGTCGTTACATGGAGCGCGAGTTCGGTTATCAAGTGGACTACAACATTCTTGAAACGCGCGATGATTTCTTGTATCCATTGGTACAAACTGAAATGCCAGCGGGGATGTTGGATCGTTTGTTTGTTCTGTCAGCTGATTCAGACTACTTCTTGCAAAGCATTCCAAATGGTGCCGGCTTGATGTTGGAGAATGGCGTTGAAGTCCGTATCTTCTACGTTAACGATGCAACGGCAATTGGTGCCCAACGTTGGCACTTCCAAGTCATTGATGGTCGTGATGCCATTTCATGGTTAGATGTCTTGTTGGATTATGACTTCATCGGGGCATGGTATTTGACGGAACGTCGTTACTTGGCAATTGAGAGTGATGAGCTTGTCTTTGGGTTGCAACGTGAAGGTCTGATTTCATATGGTACACCAGTTGAAACGGAGCCTGAGGCCGCAACTTCTGCAGCACCACAAGTTGAAGTGTTGCAACCACAAGCGTCAGACGAGGCGGAATAATGACGATGGATATTGCAGGTTACTTGCGTGAAGCACGTGAGTCATATCGCGCAGTTGTGGCTGATTGGGAAAACCCAATCGGGCCTAAGGATGTCTTGTTGAATGATTATTTGAATCTAGACGTGTCATTGAGTGCCTTGATGTTACGCGTTGAAGCAATCAACAATGATGTGCCACACAATGCAGTGATGACAAGCAATGCTGAAGTGAAGGCGTTGTATGCGACTGCCTTCGCCCAATTCTTGTTGATCAGTTTGAAGCAGCAATGGACGCACTTGATGGTGCTTGAGGATGAGGACTTGGCTAAGTTTTCACGCTTCCCACAAATGCGTTTGGCCCACCAATTTATTGGTATTAAGACGATGTTGCTAAATTCTTATCACCAAAAGCGCCAAGCTGATTTTTCACATGCCTGGCGGTCATTTTTGAAACTCGGCCTAGTCGAACTTAAATTGACACAGGATGATATTGATCAAGAAGTTCGTGCGGTTTTGGACGCTTCTGACCTTGATTCACCAGCGTTTTAAACGTACAATAGATGAGTTGGTAAGTTATGCCAACTCATCTTTTTTTGCAGCTGTAGCACAACTGGATAGTGCACTCGGTTTCTACCCGAGCGGTTGTGGGTTCGAGTCCCACCAGCTGCATGAAAAACTTAGAAGTCCTCCACGATTTGTGGGGGATTTTATTGTATTTAGTTAGAACTTGTTTTATAATTATCTACGTTGTGTTTGTGGAATCCACAAACTGCAACCACTCGTGGTCTGTATTAAGTAGTTCCTTGGAACTCGCGGACTCGGTGAGTCTAAGTTTTTTTAGAAAAATATTTTATGGAGGTCTGCAAACTCATGGCAGCATATGCAATCATTGAGAACGGCGGAAAGCAATACAAGGTTTCTGCCGGTGACGTAATCTACGTCGAAAAGATGGACGCCGCTGAAGGAGACAAGGTCGTATTCGACAAGGTTGTCTTCGCTGACGGCAAGATCGGTGCACCTTACGTTGAAGGTGTTACTGTATCAGGTACTGTTGAGAAGCAAGGTAAGGAAAAGAAGGTTGTTACTTTCAAGTACAAGCCAAAGAAGCACTCACACAAGAAGCAAGGTCACCGTCAACCATACACTAAGGTTGTCATCGACTCTATTGCCTAAGACATCGGAAAGAAGAGGATTTAAATCATGCAATTGAATTTGAACAACTTGACGATGCTTGCCCACCACAAGGGAGGCGGATCTTCTGCCAACGGTCGTGACTCAGCAGGTCGTCGTCTAGGAACGAAGCGTGCTGATGGTCAAGACATCAAGGCTGGATCAATCATTTACCGTCAACGCGGTACGCACATCTACCCAGGTGTAAACGTTGGTCGTGGAAACGATGACACGTTGTACGCTTTGACTGATGGTGTCGTAAAGTTCGGTCGTTTGGGCCGTGACCGTCGCCAAGTATCAGTTGTTACTCGCGAAGAGTACAAGCAAATCATCGCTAAGTAATTTATTACTATCGAGATTTAATTAGACCTGTGAATCAGAAATGGTTCACAGGTCTTTTTTGTTTTTTAGGAGCTGTTACAAACATTATAAAAGTGAAAGTTGTAAAATTTAATATGCAATTTATGTGAAAAAGAGGGAGTAAGCGATGGCGGATAATAATGAAACAGCGAGTGCACATGTTGAGGATTCATTTGAAGATATCGATTTAGATTCAATGAGTGAGTCTTTGGCAGCTGACTTGGAAAATGCATTTGAAAACGTAGAGTTACTGAAAGAAGACCGAGATAAAATTGGAGATCCTGATGCATTGACCAAAGTGATTGGAGATGAGGTGTTAAAGCAATTTTCCAATCAACTAGGGTTCTCTTTAACTGACGAATCATTGGTTGAAAAGTATGACCGTGAGCACCCAAACGAAGGGATGATGGACTATGCTTCATCAGGAACAGGCGATAAAGCTCGTAAAGATAAGCGTTACAAGGATATGAATGCGCAAAATAAAGCAGAAAAAGAGGCGGGAAAATTGGTTGATGCTTATACTGGTAAAAAGTTTAAGCAAAGCGATGTACAAAATCTCGACCACGTTGTGCCAATTAAAGAAATCTATGACAAAGAAATCGGTGATTTAAGAAGAAAACAGGCGAATGCAAGCATTGTTGATTTAGCAAATAATAAAGAAAATTTAAAACCAACTAATGAGTCGCTGAATAAGGCGAAAGGTGCAAATAGTAATAAAGATATAGTTGATAATCGAGACAAGTTCGAAGATAAATGGAGCAAAAGGCACGATAAAGAAATTGAAAAGATTGAGAAATCAAATGAAGCACCAGCTGATAAAAATGCCCAGAAGCGTAAACAGGATAAACGATACGAAGACAAAACGTCGGCCGACGATAAGTTGCTTATGGATGCTGACAAAAAGGCAAGACAAGCAATTGATAGCCAAAAAAAGTGGGGCGCGGCAAAAAATATAGGCGTGAAGGCCGGGGTGGATGCCTTGAAACAGATGGCAATCCAAGGGCTTATGGACTTATTGAAGCGAATCATGGGAGGATTGGTTAAGTTCTTCAAGTCAAAAGAAAAATCATTTAAAGTTTTCTTAGCGGACATGAAGGAAGCAATCAAAGGTTTCCTTTCAAATATTCTGTCTCTCGTTCAGAATGGAGCATCTTCATTTCTGGGGACGGTTCTGAATGAGATATTCGGACCGATTATTGGGATTTTTAAGAAGATGGCTAGCTTTATCAAACAAGGAATATCATCTGTAATTGATGCGATAAAGTACCTTGCAAATCCTGATAATAAGAACAAGCCGTTTTCAGAAAAAGTGGCGCAAGTAGGAAAGATTCTTATTGCCGCTATTACGGGGGGAGCGGCAATAGCGCTGGGTGGTGTGTTTGAGGGCGCACTAATGAATGTGCCTATTTTTGCTTTTGAAATTCCACTAATTGGAACGTTGGCAAACGTTGTTGGTGTATTTTTGTCTAGTTTGCTATCAGGAGTGATTGGGGCAATCTTAATTAATTTAATCGATAAGTGGATTGCAAAAAGACAGCAAACTGAAATTGGTACAGAGGTTGTTGTAAGCCAAAACGAAATATTGAAAACACAAAATAAGCAAAGTGCTGTTGAACAAGCCCTCACTGACAGAACGAAATCTGAATCGATGAGCCAGATTGCGAACCGACACGCAAACGCAAATGAGCAAATTAGAAATATTATTTCAGATATGGCAGCAGATACAACAAATCATGATTCAAGACGAAGTGTTAACAGCATTCATGATGATGAATTTGAAAAGATGAATAGTGCTTTAGACGAATTGTTATAAGGAGTACAAAATGGCGACTGTAAATCCTGAAAATCAGGAAGATATGGATGATTTTAATCAAATGGGTTATTTTAATTCTAAGACTGAAAAAGAAGAAGTTCAAAGTGATGATTCTATAGTTGAACAAGGCGATTCAGTTATTTATTTGGGAACCGAATTAACTAAAGAACAAGCGGATGAGGCAATTGAAGATTTGTCTAAAGGGCATGCTGAAAATTTTGAAGCGAGTTTGAATCGAATAAAAGAATTCTCGAATTCGTTGCCTGAAGATAATGTGCTTCCAACGATGAAAACTTCTGATGGATTGTTTGGAATGTTTGAGCATGCGGTTACTGGGGACGAGATTAACGGTTTAACAGCAAAAATACAGCAAAAAATGATTGATCAAAATACAACTATTGTAAACGTGATCAAAGAATTTCGAGGTGTTTATCAAACGTTTGAAGATCTTGATAAAGATTATATTCAGAAAATCCTTATTTCTCTTAAAGCAGCTCAAATTGCGAATGATAATGCAAAAGAAGGCCTGAAAAAAATAGAGAAGCAACAAGATGATATCTTTGCTAGCCAGAACGACATTTCCAATCTGATTCAGCAACAAGAAAAAATGATTCGAGTACTAACTAAGTTTAATGATGAACTGCAAAACTTGAATCATTTAAAAGAAATTGATGATATTTATACTGCTAATCAGCAGATGAAAGTTGAAATAGAGAGTTTGAAAGAATCGGAGAATATTCTTTCAAATAAGATGGCACAACTTGATAATCTTCAAGATGAACACCAAAAGATTGGCGGAGCACTTGAAAGTGTTGTTGATGAGGTGGCAGATGTTAAAAAAAAGAGTGCCGAATTAGTAGCAAAAGTGGATAAACAAGCGGATCAACTTTCTTCTAATGCTGATGAAATGCAGCATTATGAAAATAATATAGAAGAACAAATGCATCAACTGGAAGACGCAGTCGAAGTTAACAATCAGTTAATAAATGCCAAGGTTGTAAAGATGAATCGAGTAGTTGTAATCCTGACTCTTGTAACCGTTATATTATTATTTGCAGTTTTATGGCTAGGCTTAAAGGGGTAGTAAGATGACTAGCAGGTGGGAAACTACTTTAAAAAATGAACTAGATTGGTGGCAAAAAAAGTATTCGATTCCTGAGTTCGGAACCTTGTACGAAAGAGTTATAAGTAATGATGAACGAGCTCCTTTGGAAATCATTAGTACCATGAATAAAATCAATGAAGTTAGTGAACAAAGGAAGCAACAATTGTTGATTACATTGTATTCTTACATTGGGTTTACGGCAGTTGAACGAGAGTACGTTTCATTGAAGGAAGCAAGTCAAACAGTTCCGCTTAATGAGTTATTAAACCAATTGAATGGCTTGGTTGGATTACAGGACGTAAAGGCACAAATCAACAGATTGATAGCTTTTCAAAAAGTACATCAGATGCGACAAGCCAATGGATTAGCGACAGATAATGGTACGAAGCACATGGCTTTCTTAGGGAATCCTGGTACTGCTAAAACAACTGTGGCCCGAATTGTAGGCCGTATGTATAAGTCACTTGGATTATTAAGCAAGGGACACTTTATCGAAGCTAGTCGCACGGATTTGATTGCTGAATATCAAGGACAAACAGCCACGAAGGTAAGAAAATTAATCGAACGAGCGAAAGGAGGCGTGCTGTTTATTGATGAAGCTTATAGTCTAACTGAAAATACGAGTTCTGACAGCTACGGTCGAGAAAGTTTGACAGAATTAACTAAAGCGTTGGAAGATTATCGAGATGATTTGGTTGTAATCGTGGCAGGATACCCAGATTTGATGAAAGACTTTTTTCGTTCGAATCCTGGATTAAAGTCTCGATTTAACACCTTTATAACTTTTCCAAACTATACGGTTGATGAATTACTTCAGATCTTTCAGCTTCAGTTGGATAACAATGATTATAAAGTTGATGATGGAACACTTAGCTACCTTAAAGAAGAAATTTCCAAACAACTGACCAAAGACTCTGAAAAAACGTTTGCAAACGGTAGATACATTAGAAATGTTTTTGAGTCAGGTGTATTAGCGCAATCTCAAAGGCTTTTTGAATCTGTTGATGAGGCTTCGGTGAATGATTTGATGACTCTTACGACGGATGATATACGTGAAGCTGTGAAAAAACAATTTGAAATTGTTTAAACAGGATTATCTTCTAGATTCAATATGGTGTGTATCAATTTAAAGATGAAGAGTTATATTCTGAATTATGGAGATGATACTGGTGTATTATTCACTTTATTAAATCATTTATCATTATATGATTTAGTCACAACGTGTATTCAGTTTAGAAAATAAAGTGACTGTTGTATATGGCAAAACAGGTTAATTACCTTTAGTGAAGGAAATTGGCCAGTCGCATTGCTGATTGGACACCTAACCTGGCGATGATAATCATTCATATGTATAACTAGTTTGTTAAAAATCGTGCTCACTTGGTGGGCACGATTTTTTAACTATAAAATATTACGGTTATGTTAATCAATTTTTATGCATAGTTCATTCACAATGTGTGAAATGTATCACAAGTCAAATAAAGTAAAATCGATTAACGTATGTTCAGGGTATGTTGCTTGTATATCGTTTATCGTCCTATTCATATTTGGTAAGCATTTAGGGAGTTTGTCGAAAAACATAACACATGGTATAAATAACGGTGTTAGAAAGCGCTTTCAAAATTACTGTTAATTGAAATGATTTATGTTTAGGAGTATTGATATGACCCAGCAACTCACGCACGAAGAAGCCCGCCGCCAAGCTAAGGTGATTGTCGACCAAATGACGATCGATGAAAAGATTGGCCAAATTAAGTATGAAGCACCAGCCATTGACCGTTTGAACATTCCGGAATACAACTACTGGAATGAAGCGTTGCACGGTGTGGCACGTGCAGGTGTGGCGACGGTTTTCCCACAAGCAATTGGGCTTGCGGCAACGTTTGATGACCACTTGATTAATGAAATTGCCGATGTGATTGGAACGGAAGGACGTGCAAAGTATAACGAATTTACGAAGCATGATGACCGTGATATTTACAAGGGATTGACGTTCTGGTCACCTAACGTGAATATTTTCCGTGATCCACGTTGGGGTCGTGGTCATGAAACGTATGGTGAAGATCCATTCTTGACGTCAAAGTTTGGTGTGGCATTCATCAAGGGATTGCAAGGGCAAGCTAAGTACTTGAAGTTGGCTGCAACGGCAAAGCACTTCGCTGTCCACTCAGGTCCGGAAGGTTTGCGTCACGGCTTTGATGCAGTCGTATCAGACAAGGACTTGTACGAGACGTACTTGCCAGCTTTCAAGGCAGCGGTTGAAGAGGCCGATGTTGAAAGCATCATGACGGCGTATAACGCAGTTGATGGCGTACCAGCTTCAGTTAGTGAAATGTTGTTGAAGGACATTTTGCATGATAAGTGGTCATTTGAAGGGCACGTCGTTTCAGATTACATGGCGCCAGAAGATGTGCATGAGAACCACAAGTATACAAAGGATGCGGCTGAAACGATGGGATTGGCCATCAAGGCCGGCTTGAACTTGGTTGCTGGTCACATCGAACAATCTTTGCATGAAGCGTTGGACCGTGGGTTGGTGACTGAAGAAGAAATTACCAATGCAGTTATTTCACTTTATGCAACGCGTGTCCGCCTAGGAATGTTTGCAACGGATAATGAGTACGATGCTATTCCATACGAAGCGAACGATACAAAGGCACACAATAACTTGTCAGAAATTGCGGCTGAGAAGTCATTTGTTTTGTTGAAGAATGATGGCGTTTTGCCACTTCACAAGGAAACGATGGAAGCGATTGCCGTTGTTGGGCCAAATGCGCACTCAGAAATCGCTTTGTTGGGTAACTACTTCGGTACACCATCACGTTCATATACCATCTTGGAGGGTATTCAAGAGCGTCTTGGTGATGATGTGCGAGTGCACTACAGCATTGGGTCAGGATTGTTCCAAGACCACGCTGCCGAACCATTGGCTAAGGCGGATGAACGTGAGTCAGAAGCGGTTATTGCAGCTGAACACTCAGATGTCGTTGTGGCAGTCTTGGGACTTGATTCAACGATTGAAGGCGAAGAAGGGGATGCTGGTAACTCACAGGGCGCTGGTGATAAGCCAAACTTGTCATTGCCAGGTCGTCAACGTCAATTGTTGGAGCGTTTGCTAGCTGTTGGTAAGCCAGTGGTTGTTTTGTTGGCTTCAGGATCATCATTGCAATTGGATGGTTTGGAGAACCACCCTAACTTGCGCGCCATTATGCAAATTTGGTACCCAGGTGCTCGTGGTGGTTTGGCTGTTGCGGATGTCTTGTTTGGTGCGGTAAGTCCATCAGGAAAGTTGCCTGTTACGTTCTACAAGAATGTAGATAATTTGCCAGCGTTTGAAGATTACAACATGGCAGGACGCACATACCGTTACATGACGGATGAGGCATTGTATCCATTTGGTTATGGTTTGACGTACTCATCAGTCGAATTGTCAGATTTGCAAGTGAAGTCATATGAAGATACGGCAACAGTGACGGCAACGATTCAAAATACGGGTAATTTTGACACAGATGAAGTTGTTCAAGTATACGTGAAGGATTTGGGATCAGAATTTGCGGTGCCAAATGCCCAATTGAAGGGATTCAAGCGCGTCTATTTGGGTAAGGGTGCTAAGCAAACAATTACGTTTGATTTGCGTCCGCAAGACTTTGAAGTGTTTGATGCGCAAGGCCGTAACCTTATTGATAGCGACCGCTTTGAAATCTCAGTTGGTGTTAGCCAACCAGATTCACGATCAATCGCGTTGACGGGCGTACAACCGTTGCAAACTGAGTTGAGCCTGGCCGGTAGTCAGACGATGCATTAATAATTAAACAAGGGATTAATTCCTGATAAGGAAGGCCCACACTTGGCGATTTGCTAGGTGTGCGGTCTTTTTTGTTTCAAAGATGTTGAATCTCGGTGGAGACCGCTACAATTAAGTTTCCTATGGTAAAATTGTAATTAACAAAAACGAGAAAAACGGAGATGAGGGGTCATGGAAGAAACGCCATATTATAAGACAGAGACTGGCAACTTGGCCGACGAACTACAAGGTGATTTGCAAAAGAAGCAAGCCTTTTTGACCAAGTTTGAAGAGGCAATTATGGCTGGGGATGATCGTCAAATTTTTGAGATGATTGATGCACGTCGTTACAACATGACGGTGCATGATGCAGCTGGTGCGGATAACAACCGTGTGTTGGCTGCGCTTGTGGATGATTTGCGTCCCAAGATTAGCCACCATGTTGCCAAGAACTTGATTGCCTATTTGTCAGAGAAGTTCCCATTCTTCTTCTATGAAGAAACGGAAGTTGGGGTATTCCACTTGTTCTTTGGTGACTGGTGGGACCGTCGTGAATTTGGTGTGCTTGATCCGTTTTCAGTCACGTTCATTTTCAACAAGGCTGCCTTTGAATTATTGAAGCAGTCAGTTGAATTGTCAAAGACTGAAGAAACCGTTCACGCAACTGAGCGTGCTGAAATCGAACGTCTTTTGACGGGTATGCGCGAAACGGTTGCTGGCCAACCTGATCGTGATAAGGAACGCGCTGAGCTGGAAGAGAAAAAGACTGAGCTCGAAAACAAGAAGGGCTTGTTCAAGCGAAATGGTGATGAGCTAGCTGAATTGCAAGTTAAGTTGGATGCATTGGATGCGACTGATAAGAAGGCTGCTGACTTGCCAATGTTAATCGCTAAGAACGAAGAACAATTGTTGGCGCTTGAAAAGGAAGAGTCTGTCTTGGCTTATGAACAACACGCTATTGAAGAAACTTTCGGTGACTTTGAGACGTTTGCTGCAAAGGCAGAGTCACTATATGCAGACTATGTGAAGTCATTGGCTGGTGCGGTAGAAACAACCAAGCCAACAGCTAAAAAGAGTAAAGGGAAGTAACATAACATGCTTAGGGAATTACATGACCGTGTAACGGGGTACACGGTACACTTGCAAGCGGACCTTGACCGTGTTCAAACAATGATTACTAACGTGCACGATTTGTCAGAATCAAACGAGCCAGCCCAGGTGCATGGTTTGCTGTTGGCATTGAACCAACGATTGCTTGATGATAAGTGGGTACAGGTGCCACGTCAGTATGGTTTGGCTGACATTTACATGTTGGCGATGAATCGTTTTATGGAATTTGCCAAGTCAGATGCATACACAATTTTGATGTCTGAGGACAGTGAAGAGTTGACACTGCGCGTGAAGGGACTGGAGACGCCAGTTACGTTCCGATTTGTTCTGGGGACACAAGGTGGTGCTTATTTGGTTGAGCAACGTACTGGTGAACAAGTGGCATTTTGGCTACCTGAACAACGCCAATTGTTGTTTAATTCAGAAGCGTTGACTAACTTACTGGTTGTTGATTTGCGCGAAAAGGAAGCGTCAATGGCAATTCGCAAGATTGCAGCGATGCTCTTGGTATTTGGTCGCTACATGGAGCAAACGTTGGGTTATTCAGTTGATTACAACATTTTGGAAACAGCTGATAGCTATATCTACCAACTCATTCCGAGCTACGTGCCAGACCGCTTGTTGGATCGCTTGTTCGTTCACTCAGCGCACAGTGGTTATTACTTGAAGCGCACGGCGAACGGGGCTGCGATGGTTGTCAAAAACAACATCGAAGTTCGTATCTTGCAAATGCAAGGCATCTGGCACCTACAAGTCGTAGATGGTCATGATGCAGCGTCATGGTTGGATACGTTGGTTGAGTTTGATTTCTTGGCTAGCTGGTATTTGGAGATGCGTGACTACATTGAAGTTGCATCAAATCCAAAGGTCTTTAAGCTTGAACATCAAGGTGTGAAGGCCCAACCGTTGGAAGCGACGGTTGCAATGGTTGAAGTTTTGCAACCACAACAATAATTATGAAAAGCCGAACTCGTCATGGGTTGAACTGAACCCCATGAGTTGGAGTAAATCTAACTCATGGGGTTTTCTTATGTTCTCGAAAGAAATTCAAATTGAAGCAGTATCGATGTATCTCAAAGGTGTTCCGCCCGTTGCAATAC
>SKDY01000494.1_pt1 | contig 31734 bp, 33 predicted proteins | sample 4826591 | NCBI WGS metagenome assembly SKDY01 (sample SAMN11008823, study PRJNA524170) | human gut metagenome | biome: Human fecal sample; material: Feces; isolation source: fecal sample from pouch patient p10, p22 | host: Homo sapiens | place: Israel: Tel-Aviv | collected 2016-06-15 | reverse complement strand
AAAGCGGTGGCAAAGTAGTCAGAGCATTTTGGCTTGAGCAAAGCGAAAGCCAGCGCCTTGAGACGCCGGCTTTTATTATCGGCTTATAGCCGATGTGCAAACCACCCGTTTGACGGGTGGTTATGATTTGTCTAAGTAGCGTATAAAAGATTGTAAAATAGTTTACAATGATATAAAAGATTTTTAAATTTATTGGTCCAGGAAGTAAGCATATGAATGAAGATAAAAATATAGAATACAAGCGTACACTAACTAATAAACTTAAAAGAGAGATTGTTAGTTTCTTAAATACTGATGGCGGTACGATATATCTTGGTGTCGACGATGAAACAAGAAAACCTTTAGATATAAACGAAGAACAGAAACATGAGTGGGAAGAAAAGATAAACCATTGGTACACCAATGCCTTTTATCCAACTCCGTTCAGTTTAATTGATATTCGACCTAATGATGAAGTATTTACGATAAAAGTAAAAGCAGGAAGGCATAAACCATATGCAATAGCTAATCAGGGCTTTGATTCTGATGGTGTTTATATTAGATTTGGAAGTTCAGCTGTTAGAGCAACAAACGAGCAAATAAAACGGATGCTTCAACAGAATAATGGAAATGATGAGTTTGATTCGGAAAAATCGGAAAATCAAGATTTATCATTCGAAGAACTGCAAAAAAGAGCAAAACTAAAAGAGGTAGATTTTAGTATAAAAGCTTTACACATGCTAAAAACACCTAATGTTTATAATAATGCTGCTTTCCTAGTCAGTGATCAAAACACAACTACCACAAAAGTTGCAATTTATCAGGGCAATGATGTTATGGAGTTTAAAGACAAAAGAGAAATAACAGGTGCTCTGACTTCTCAGATAGATGAATTACTCTATTATATTAATTTGAATAATAAAACCAGGATAGAAATTGATGGAGATCCGCAACGTCACGAAATAAAAGATTATCCAGGTGCTGCTATACGTGAAGCAGTAGTTAATGCTTTTGCGCATAGAGACTATTTACTCCATTCTACTGTAAAAGTAGAAATTTTTGATAATAGAATGGAAATCCTATCGCCAGGTGGGATTCCAGATGGACTGACATTAGAGGAAGTTAAAGATGGTATGACTGCCGTTCGTAATCCTCAATTAGTTCATATTTTAGATAAATTGAAATACATCGAAAACTATGGGACAGGTATTCGTAGAATGTATGAAGCATATCGCAATACTGAAAAACACCCTAGTTTTGACGTTAGGCCAAATTCTTTCAAGGTTATATTGCCAAATATTAATTGGGATAAGGATGAGTTGTCACAACCAATCTTACAAAAGCTGGGCGTAAATTCACAATCAGTAATGTATATTTTAAATACTTATGGAAGTCAAACACGAAAGGAAATTCAAGAAAGGCTAGATACATCTGCTTACCATGTGCGCAATCTTTTAAAACAGTTAATTCAAGAAGGTAAGGTTAAACAAATTGGCAAGTCAGTTAATACTAAATATGAAAGCGTCAAAAAGCGTTAAAAAGCGTTAAAAAGCGTTAAAAAGCGTCAAAAACTTATATAGAATTAAGCATAAATAGTCAATCATTATAAGTGGATGCTGATGGGGTAGGAAAGTATTTGAGTTAAAAGGCTAATTTGCTGAATATATATTGAATAGGTGTAATTTAAAATCTATCGGTACAAAATCAGCCAATTTTGCACCGATGAAATGATTATTGCACTGAAAAATGCACACACCTAGACACACAAAGTCAAAAATAATTGGCTTAATTGTTGATATATCAATGACTAAGCAATTTTAACCTCTGAGCTTCTAGTCAGCATATCTAAACTTAACAAAGTTTAATACTCCTTGATATATCAATACTTTTCAAAGGTATATCAAGGAGTATTTTTGTTTTTAAACTAAAAAAGAGGGTAAGCAGTCAATAACAGTAAGCAGTCAATAACAGTATGTCTAGCCCTGGCTACCCCGGATCTCCTATACTGAGACTATCATCAGTAAGGAGATTTTTATGTATGACAAAACAAAATGAAATTATTACCCCGGTTTTCAAAAATAAAGCAAGTGATTTTAAGAAGCATGTTTTTACGGCACGCCCTGCTATAAAAATCAATGTAAATGAAGTTGAATTGTAAGCAGTCAATAACAGTACGGATTGAAAAAATTGGGATCATGAGCTACCGACGTTTGCGAAAAGGTGATTCTGCGGAGCAGAAACAAGCTCGGCGCCTTAAACGTTATTGGCGGCTATTTCTTCAAGATCGGGAAAATTTAAGTACAAAAGTTTATTACGAAGGACGTTATTTTAATCGCGTTGTTAATTCCATTATGATCTTAGACTTAATATTAGCGTATGACCAAGAGTTAAGAGCCACCTATAATTTTATTCAATCCTTGAAGCATGCTTACAATCAACGTGATTTTACAACTTTCTTTCAATTACTTAAACTCCGGCCAGACAGTGTCAGCCATTATACAATCCACCGTTGTCAAGCTTTAGCGCGCTATAAAGAGGGAATTAAACGTGGCTTTGAGACGAAGTTCTCAAATGGTCGAACCGAAGGGATTAATAATCGAATTAAAACTATCAAACGAGTTGCCTGTGGTTATCGTTACTTTACGGCATTTAAAACGCGGATTTATTTAATTATTGGCCACCAAATTCAAACTAACTAAAAAGAACTGTCACGAATGACGATTCTAACTAAACCAATTTAATTGGCGAAAATTCATATTTGAGTATCAACACTACTTGACGTAGAGCCAAAAAAGTGTGTGCATAAGCTTGCATCAGGAAAAGATTGTATCTACTGATTTAATAGGCTTTGTGCCTATTTTTTTGTGTGCAAACGTATAAATAAAACGATGTTAAAGACATAGAAAAAAATCAATGACGTTATTTATGAGTATTGCTGCGTGGTTGTTTTGGCTAGTTTAAACTGTTGAATTCTCACGTTTGATTATTGAAAACAATGATTACCGACGACAGTTGATCTTCCATTTTGGCCGGTGCAGCGACGAAATCGTAAATTACTAAAATAAATGGATCGTTCAATAACTCGCTGTCTACGGCATGATACCGTGATGTTTTATCGGTGGAAGTACAAAATTAAAAGTTAATGGATTTATATCCGCTACATGACAAACATGTTTTAATTCTTCGGCTGTTGATTTAACCATCATTATGATTTCGGCATTAGCTGAATCGCTGAGTTGAGGGACGGCGTTTAGAAAAGTGTATTTGTTAATCATAAAACTACCTTGTAACAATTATTTTTAATTTATCATGAATGAACAGATGCCGATTTTTTTATTGCAATTTTGGATTGCGCTATAATATTTGATGAGGTGAAAAAGATGGTTGACAAAATTGTTGCACGACCGCTAATTACGATTGCAAATATTATCTGGAGCTTTAATCCGCAAACGCACTTGCCCCAAATCCTGCTTGTAAAACGGGCATATGCACCTTTTAAGGATCGGTGGGCACTCCCGGAAACTCTATTACGGAGCAATGAAAGCGCCAAAATTGCTTGCATTCGTTTGATTAAGGATAAAATTGGGGTTCAGCTTTCCAATAGTGCGACCGAACAATTAGCAACATTTACTAATCCCCAGCGGGTTAGTGGCGACCGCGCGTTGGCGATTGCTTACATGACATTTTTACCAGTGATGCCCCAGCTTAAAGCCGGATACGGGGCGACAGAAGTGCGGTGGTTTAGTCTCAATTTTGACCATGGTGACTTCCTGCTGCAAAACGGCGAACTTGTCTTGGGGTTATCCGACGATTCACCGTTAGCATTTGACCATCACCAAATTATTGGGACTGCAATTAGGCGCATTAAAAATAAATTAAACTATCAGCCGACGATTCTCCAGATCCTGGGGCCAACCTTTACTTTACGCCAGGCACGAGAAGTCTATGCGATCTTTTTACAAACAACGGTCGAGAAAATTGATAATTCTAACTTTAAGAAAACCCATCGAAAAATATTTAAGGAGGTTGGAACGGCTGCTACTAAGCGTTCGGGACGGCCGCCTAAGCTATTTAAACTGGCGGAGGGTTGTATTTAAAAATAGCGGTGCTATAATCGGAATAATAAAAGTTAATCATACTTTTATTTTTTACTATAATTTAGGTACTTTTTACTTAAAAGATTGGAAGCAAATATTAGATGAATCATGAATTATTAACCGATATGTACGAATTTTCGATGGCAAATGGTTATTATCTAACGCTTTCTCATGATAAACAGGCTCGGTTTGATGTCTTTTACCGGAAGGCTCCTGATGATGGCAGCTTTGTCATCAGTGCTGGATTAAAGCAGGTAGTTGATGAAGTTAAGAACTGGCACTTTTCTCCTGATGATATTGCTTACTTGAAATCATTGAAGCATTTTTCAGATGACTTTCTTTTTTACTTAACTGAAGCTCACAATCGGTGCTCCATTGAAGCATTACCGGAAGGGACGCCGGTTTTCCCGCAAGAACCGTTTCTAAGTATTACTGGTCCCTTGATGGACGTTCAATTGCTCGAGACGCTTATTTTAAACATCATTAATCACCAGTCGTTGATTGCAACAAAGGCATGGCAAATCACAAGTGCCGCGGACAATCGGCCAGTAATGGAATTTGGTGCGCGGCGGGCGCAAGGACCTGATGCCGCAATCTACGGAGCACGGGCTGCAATCATTGGTGGTTGTGGAAGCACCTCCAATGTTCTCGCAGCTAAACTGTTTAATGTGCCAGCAGTCGGGACAATGGCTCACGCCTGGATCGAAAGTTTTCCTGATGAATTGACCGCCTTTCGGGCATGGGCAAAAATTTATCCTGATAATGCGGCGTTGCTGGTTGATACTTACGATGTTTTGCAATCTGGGGTGCCAAACGCAATTAAGGTATTTAAGGAATTACGGGCTGCAGGGCATGAACCAGTCGGCATCCGCATTGATTCAGGGGACATTGCCCAACTAGCAAAGCAGGCCCGGAAGATGATGGATGATGCAGGGTTCCCTGATGCGAAGATCACTGCCTCGAATGCTCTCGATGCTCATATTATCAAGTCGCTATTAAATCAAGGTGCTCCACTGGACAACTTTGGAATTGGGGAAAGATTGATAACGAGTTCATCTAGTCCTGTTTTGAGTGGGGTCTATAAGATGGCGGCGCTTGAAAATAAAGGTAAGTGGGAGCCCAAAATCAAGATCAGTAATAGTCGAGAAAAGGTAACGCTGCCGGGACATAAGCAGGTTTACCGCTTATACGATAAGCATGATCCCCAGCATGCCGTTGCGGATGTGATTGCCCTGGCTGATGAACAGATTGGGTCCAAGATTACGGCAATCAGTGCCGACGTTCATGTGACCCGGAACAAGGTTATTTTGACTGACTTTATTGCTAAGCCGTTACTGCAGCAAGTGTTAACGCCTGATAAGACGGCGACATGCGAAGCTAATCCCTTTGTAATTCAACGGTTTGCGAAGAAGAATTTAGCACAGTTGCCGGCAGCAACCCAACGCTTGCTCAATCCTGACCACTTCCCTGTTTACCTAACGAAGCGTCTTGTTGATTTACAACAAAAATTAATTGATGAAGCTACCAATATGTAAGAGAGGTAAGAAATGATGGCAAAAGCATTATTGATAATTGATTATACTTATGATTCTGTTGCAGATGACGGTGCACTAACATGCGGTAAGCCGGCGCAAAAGCTTGAGAATAGTCTCGTTGAATTGGCCGATAAATTTTATCGGGCAGGGGATTATGTAATCTTCCCAACCGATGGGCATACGGGGGATAAGTTCAGCCCGGAATATAAGCTATACCTCCGGCACAATATTGTTGGGACGTCAGGACAGTTACTATATGGCGAGTTAAAGGAGTGGTATGACCAGCACTGCGATAGCGACCGGGTATACCAGTTCAATAAGAATCGTTATTCCGCTTTTCAGAATACTAATCTCGATAATTATTTACGTGAACGAAAAATTGATGACTTGTGGCTTGCCGGCTTGTGTACTGATATTTGTGTTCTTCATACGGCCATTTCTGCCTATAATTTGAATTACCATCTTACTATTCCGAGGAAAGACGTTGCAACCTTCACTAATAATGGTCAACAGTGGGCGCTGGATCATTTTAAGAATTCATTAGGGGCAACCTTGGTTTAATGAATTTTGACCGGAAAGAATAGACAAATTTTTATGCAATAGTTAAAGTATAGTTTACTTAAATATTGTGATCCCTTGGGCAAACGTGGAAGCTGACAATAAAGGTAGAACGTCCAAGTAATCGTAATTAAAAGTAGCTCTTGTCACAGTTAAGTGATGCAGTAGGAAGGGCTAGCCATCCTAAACACCTATTGGTTGAATTTTCAGAAAATTAATAAAAATATGATTGGCTATCAAAAGTCTACTATGATACATGGTACAGTGTGTAAACGTTGATATATCAAGATATTCTACACTTGAATACGAATATAAGGCAATTGCTTCGACAACACTATTAAGAATGTCAGCCGTTGCTGTTGATGAAGAAGAAACATTATGAAAAGGCCAAAGACACATATAGCAATTTTGCTGAATTCGATTTAACGCTTGGTGCGTGGGGAGTTTTTATGCGAGATAAAGATAAAATTTTAGGAGCATTATATGGACAAGCAATTGGTGATTCAATGGGAATGCCTACTGAATTATGGCCAATTCAAAAAATTCGGGATAAGTTTGGCCGGAATATTACAACCTTTTTAGATGGTACAGACGATAATGATATTGCGATTAATTTTAAGGCTGGTGAGTACACCGATGATACCAACCAAGCGTTTGCAATCTTAGATGCGCTTATTGAAACAAACTGGGAACCAGATACTAAAGTACTAGTTAAGCACATTATGAAGTGGGCTGACGCTGTTGGAGTATGGACCAATAATATTTTAGGTCCAAGTAGTAAAGCAGCACTCAAACTGGTAAAGGAAGGGAAGAACCCATCTGAAGTTACCAAAACTGCTTTAACTAATGGTTGTGGTATGCGGATTTCACCAATTGGTACTCTTTATGAACCTGAAGACTTTGATCAGTTAATTGAGATGGTTTATGAGGTTACTAAGATTACTCACTCTAGTGATGTTTCCATTTCAGGAGCTGCAATGATTGCAGGAGCTGTTACTGCTGCAATGGCTGACTACGACTGGGATGACATTATTGATTATGCTAAAAAGGCAAACGATGCTGGTTTTAAATTAGGTACGCCAACGTGGGCTGCACATAACAAAGAACGGCTTGAAGTCGGGATTGCCCTTGCACATAAGTACGAAGGTAATGATGAAGCATTTAGTCGAGCAATTTCCAATACTGTTGGAACAGGAACCACGATTTCAGAGAGTATTCCAGCAGCACTGGCAATTGCTTACTATGCTAAGGACGTAAAGAAGAGTGCCTTCATTTGTACTAATTTAGGTGGCGATACCGATACGATTGGCGCAATGGCAACTGCAATTTGTGGAGCAAAAGTTGGTGCTAAAAACATTCCAGAAGACTGGAAAAAGTTAATTGACGAAAAGAACCCTCAACACAATATTCAAGAGTTTGCAGATAAGATTTCTGAATTTAAGGCATAGTAAAATGAGGTGAATTACTATGGATAATGAATTTGTTAAAGTTCCAGAAAAAGATAAAACGTTAAGTCCTGGGAAACTTTTCTATAACTGGTTTGCTGCTAATATCGGTATTATGGGTTTCGTTTATGGTGCTATTATTGTTAGTTATCATTTATCCTTCTGGCAATCAGTTACGGCAGCGTTGATTGGTGCATTGACTTTTGCAATTCCGGGTTGGGTTGCAATGATTGGGCAACGTGAAGGTGTAACCACATTTAAGATGAGTCGAGCAACTTTTGGTACGCATGGTAACAAAATTCCTAACTTTATGGCTTGGCTAAATATGGTTGGCTGGCTTGCTGTCAATGTAATTACTGGTACTTTACTATTTTCTGCAATGCTAAAAACAATCCATGTCCCACAAACTGGCTTTACAAAGTTTATTTGTTTAGTTGTTTTCGCAGGATTAGTCTTTCTGTCAGGTATCTTTAAGGAAGATACTTTAGCTAAAATTCAGACTTGGTTAAGCTGGATATTTGGTGGATTAACATTAGTTATGTTGATTATGTTCTTAATGAACGCAAATTGGGGTGAGGCATTTGCTATGAAGCCGGGCAGTTGGGTAACAGGCTGGTTACCAGCTGTTGCCTTCATTGCTGCCGGTTCTAGTATCTCATGGTCAATGGCTGCAGCTGATTGGGGTGCATACGTTCATCCTAACACGAAGCCATCTGCTACTTTTTGGAATACTACTTTAGGTGCTGCTACACCACTTTTCATTTTAATGGCTGGTGGGGTATTGCTAAGTACAATTTCCCCAAGTTTAGCTAGTGCAAGTGACCCATACCAAGTAATGTATGGAGTTATTCCAGGTTGGTTTGGTTTTCTCTACTTCTTAGTGGCTGCTGGTGGTATTATTCCACAATGTTTAGTTTCATTCCGTTCAGCGCGAATCAATCTTTCTACGATTGGAATTGAAGTTTCACAAAAGAGATCATTAATTTTGCATGCTGTGATTATTATTCTAATTTCTATCTATGTTTTGTTTATTTCTGGTGACTTTTTAAGCAACTTTGAATTGTTCTTAAACTTCTTGGGCATTTGCCTTGCTTCATGGGTTGCTATCTTCTTAGTAGATAGCGTTATTTACCGTAAGAATGGCTATGATGTTAAGCTAATGGAACCAAATTCATCTGTACACTATAACTGGCCAGGAATTATTTCTTGGATTATTGCTACTATTTTCGGCTTCCTCTTTACGTCAAATGCAGCATATCGTGGACCGTTTGCTCATGGTATTTTTGAAAATAACAGTAGTTTGGCTGTCTTCGTTTCAGGAATTGCTGCAATTATTGTTATGTTTATTAAGAGTAGTGATAAGCAGGAGGATTGAGTATTATGACCAAAAAAAGTCTAATTATTGGTGCTGCTTTTGTAGATGTAATAATGGACGTTCCGCAGATGCCGACTTCGGGCAGTGACGTTACAGCAAAATTAAAGTCCTATAATGTTGGTGGTTGTGCTTTCAATGTCTACGGTGCAATTAAACACTATCTAGGTGCTAACTCTGCTGACCTCTTTGTGCCTGTGGGAAAGGGACAATATAGTGAAATAGTTCGAAAAACAATGAATTATAGCAGAATTCCAATTTTACTTGAAGATAACCATCAAGATAACGGTTGGGATCTTTGCTTGGTTGAGCCAAATGGTGAGCGGACTTTCATCACGGTTCCAGGAATTGAACAAGATTGGAAAGATGAGTGGTTTAGTAAGATTAATTTGTCTGATTATAAGTATTTCTATGTAAGTGGTTATGAAATGGAAGACGTAAAATCAGCCAATTTACTGTTGGACTACTTGGAACAACGTGATAATGATTCATACATTCTGTTTGACGCTTCACCACGAATTAGTCATATTGATTCCCGGATTTTAAATAGGCTAATCACAAAAGGCGTAATTATTAATGCCAATGAGGATGAAATTGGTTTTCTTAGTGATAGAGATACATTGGAAGAAAAGACAAGTGACGTTTTTGGAAAAACTGACGAACCAGTTCTCGTTACTCTAGGTGCTAAGGGAACTTACTTATATGATGATAATGGTGGAAGAATCATTAGCAGTGATAAAGTCGAAAATGTTGTCAATACAATCGGTGCTGGTGATACTCACTGTGGTGGAGTGATTGCTGGACTGCTAAATGGTAATTCATTTGCAGAAGTATGTAAGATTGGAAATAATCTTTCTGCACAAGTTATTCAGCAAGAAGCTGGAAGCCTTATCTAATAGTTTTTGTTATTACATAAATTGAATAACAGGTAAAACAGAGTACGTAGGCTATAATGCTGCCTTTTTAATCAGTGATCAAAATGCAACAACTACAAAAGATGCAGTTTATCAGGGTAATGATGTTATGAAATTTAAGGATAAATGGGGAATAACCGGTGCTCTGACTTCTCAAATAGATGAATTACTTTACAAACGGCGAATTAAAAATAAAGTATGTCGTTTTAGTGAACTACAAAAACGAATGCCGAATTGTTCTAGGCGAATGCTATCTTTACAACTTAGCGAATTAGAAAAAGATAACATTGTCGAAAAGAAACTATATCCAGTTATTCCTCCTAAAACAGAATATAAATTAACCCGTTTTGGATAAACGTTAACTCCACTTATTATTGAAATGGAGAAATGGGGAAGAATATATAACACTATAAATTTAGAATAAAATTAAAAAATGGTGTGAAATTTTATTGATTTCTAATTATAGCTATGATAAGATTTTACTATTAATTAAGACGAAAGCGAGAACAGATTAATGTCATTTACTACTAATGTACACGTAAATATTATTATTATTCGGATCATTAATTAGATGATGCGAATAATTAGTGCTGTTCGCATCACCATACTAGGGATGTGAACAGTGATAGTGGTAGAGACATTTCTGTCAGCCAGTTGACTGTTCAACAGTTAGCTGGTTTTTTTATTGAAGGGATGTGAAAAAAATGGAAAGTGAAATTAAGACTAGAAGTGATAATAGATCGTAAATTAAACTGAAATGAGAGGTAAATACTATGGATAGTACAGTAACTAACACCCCGCAGACAAACAGCAAGCTTAATGTAAAACGTGATCCTGTCAAGACAGTAATTTTGGCTTCGATGATGGGAACGGCAATTGAGTTTTTCGATTTTTACGCTTACGGGACTGCATCTGCTGCTTATTTTCCCAAAATTTTCTTTCCGCAAATGACCCCTTTACTTGCAACACTTTTAAGTTTGTTAACTTTTGGAGTAGCCTTTGTAGCACGCCCGGTAGGTTCCTTCCTATTTGGACATTATGGTGATCGTTTAGGACGCAAGAAAACACTTGTGGTCTCACTTTTAGTAATGGGAGTGGCGACGGTAGCCATTGGTTTCATTCCTAGCTATCAGGTTATCGGCGTTTGGGGAGCATTGTTACTTTGCCTTTGTCGGTTTGTCCAAGGAATCGGGCTTGGTGGTGAATGGTCCGGGGCTGTATTAGTAGCTACTGAAAATGCTCCGGCTAATAAGCGGGCATTATATGGTGCATTTCCGGAAGTGGGAGCACCAATTGGATTCTTCCTATGCAATGGCTTATTCTTTGCTTTAGAACGGGTACTAACACCAACGCAAATGATGACGTTTGGTTGGCGAATTCCTTTTTGGGCCTCAGCTGTTTTAGTCGTTATAGGGTTATATGTCCGACGTCGTTTACAGGAAACACCTTTGTTTAAATTAGCTCAAGAACGTGATAACACAGCTGCTTCGCCTCTTCGTGAAGTATTCAAATCTAATTGGCGTGAAATCTTAAAAGGAACTTTCATCATGGGAGCAACCTATGCACTATTCTTTACATTAACAACTTGGTCATTATCATATGCTACAACAGCTTTAGGTTTTACCTCTTCGGAATTTTTATTATTATTAATGGGTGCAATTGTTGAATTCGCTGCTTTGATCATGTTAACTTCTGTATTAGCAGATCGTGTTGGTCGGAAAAAAGTTCTATTAACTGCGTCAGTAGCACTAGTTGGCTATTCCTTGGTATTCCCATATTTCCTTACAGGACAACATAACTTAGTTGGCGTTTTACTCTTCTTAGGACTAGGATTCTTAGTAATGGGCACTCTTTATGGTCCAGTCGGTGCTGTTTTGCCTGAACTGTTCCCAACCAGAGTTCGCTATTCTGGTGCAGGAATTACTTATAACTTAGCTGCAGTGGTTGGGGCAGCCGTTGCTCCAACTGTAACAACGTGGTTAATTGCTAATTATGGATTACATTCGGCTGGATATTATATGCTAGTTTTATCAGTACTAGCAGTTATTTCTTGGTTATTGACAAAAGAAACAAAGGATGTGGATTATACTAAATAATATCTTGTTTAGAGGAATTAGTGAGAAAACCTACTGACTATAGTTATTAGATAAAAATTTATGTCCCCGTTAAAAAAGATGATGCAAAAACTTTGGTCAAGTCATAATTAATAAAGCCACTGGTAACACATATTAAGTGCTACTAGTGGCTTTATTATTTACATTGGTTGTCCAGTTGAGATTTCAAAGCCGGCTGTTACAGGAATTACTTCTCCCGTAATTGCGCTAGCAGCTGGGCTGGCAACGAAATAAATTGCAGCGGCGACTTCTTCTGGTTCAACAATCCGATTTAACGGGCTGTTCTTAGCGAATTTTTGTTTATCTTGGTGAAAAAGCGGGGTATTAGTCGGACCAGGTGCAACAACATTTACGCGAATATTATTTTTACCGTAATCAATTGCCATTGCCCGAGTCATGTTAATAATTGCTCCCTTGGCGGCATTATAAGCAACCATTGCTCGATCACCAGCCATTCCTGAGACAGAGGAAATATTAACGATACTACCATGATCTTGTTCAATCATTGTTGGCAAGAAGGCTTTGCTAACGAGGAAAGTTCCCTTAACATCAACATTAAAGATTTTATCCCAATCTTCTTCACTGGTTTCATGAACCTCGCCGTGAATAACGATTCCTGCATTATTGATAATCGCATCAACGGTTTTAAATTTATTGAGGGTTATTTGCTTAACATGTTCAACCTCACTTGATTTACTAATATCGGCTTGAATAAAAGCAACTTGTGCCGGAGAATACGTTTCGCCTAATTGTTGTTCAACCTGCATCCCCTTTTCTGCATCACGACCGATAAGCACCGTATTCCACTCGTTTTTAAGAAAAATATTAGCAGTGGCAAGACCAATCCCAGAGGTTCCACCAGTAATAACAACTGTTTGCATATATAAAACTCCTCTCTAATCTTTTCTCTAATTATGGCATTTTTGGCCGAATTTAGCTATTTGTTAGGAAAGTCTTTATAATAAAATAAAGATGAGGAGGAAACGCAATGAATACAGCAACCTTAAAAGCGCTCCAAAATTGGCTTCATGGACGTGGCTATACATTAGAACAAGTAGACGCACAACTAATTCTTAAATATCATGGACAAGAACGAGCGGTCATTACGCCACCTGATCGCTATCAAGTGAAAGACCTTGACCTGAATTTTAATGAATGGGTTGAGTTTAATAAATGCATTCGGAATATTCGCCATTATTTAGCTAGTAACGAATAGGAAGCCTTTTCTTTGGCAAGAATACTTCCTCGTGATAGAGTTATTCATGAAGGGAATATAGTCCAAGGAGGGATAGTCATGATAAGAGTTGGAATAATTGGTGCTTCTGGAATGGCAGGTAGCGCAATCTATAAATTAGCATCGACGAAAAAAGATTTGAATGTAACTGGAATTGTTCGAAATGAGAGTAAGGCTAGAAAGATTCTCGGTGCCGATGCTAATTTGATCAGTGGTGACATTTTTGCCTTAAATGATAGTTTGTTGTCGCGGTTTGATGTGATTGTTGATGCATATGGTACTAGTCCGGAAAATGCTGATCGGCAAGTAAGACTAGCTGAGAAATTAGTAGTTTTAGCCCGGAAACATAAAATCCGTTTAATTTTCATTCTTGGTGCCGGAAGCCTTAAAACTGGTAAGGATAAGCACCTATTTGTTGATGATATTGAAAAGATGCCTGGTGCTGAGACATGGATTAATACCCCACGCCAGCAGTTAAAAGAGTTACAGTATCTTGAAACTATTTCTGACATTGATTGGTTAGGTATTTCACCATCAGCAGTATTTGAAGCTGGGGTTGCTACTAATTATATTCTTGGTCAAGATGAATTATTATTTAACGAACAAAATGAATCAAAGGTAACTGCTGGAACAATGGCGAAGTTAGTGGTCAATGAAATTTTAGCGCCACGCCACCATCGTGAACGAATTACTGTTATTGATGCAGAATAGTTATTGGAACTAAAGCAAATACGAAAAGGCATGAGAACGCAAATCAATTCTCATGCCTTTTAATATTAGTCAACTAATTTTCCGATAATTGGAAGTTTTGAAACCGGTGAATACTTTTTAGCTGCTTGTTGATAGGTGACATCTGATAAATCATGGCCGAAAACATTACCGTGGATTTCTGCGCCTTTCCACTCTGGAACCTCAGAAACATCATAAACATTTCCACGCACTCCAATATATGCCGGACGACCTTCTTGACCATTATATTGCGCTAATTCATTGTGAGTAAATGACCGCATAATAATCCCTCCTATAAGAAGCTGGGAATTGACTCGGCCCCTTCCTGTATAGATGTAACAACATATGAAAATAGATGACGAGTTTATTCGTTATCCTATCATCACTATAACACGAAAATGGTAATGACATCGGAAATTCAATTTATTCAGTTGCTAAGTTTGCAGCAGGGCTTTTGACTGGGACTTTCACGAGCATTCCTGCAATGATAGTTAGGATTGTAACGAGGAATGGGAAAAATGCCCAAGGAATGAAACTTAATGGATTGATTTGTAAGGTACTAGCGATGAATACCCCAGAAACACTCCATGGGACAATTGCGTTGACTGCGGCCCCTGCGTCATTGAGAATCCGAGTTAAATCAACCCGTTTTAAGCCTAATTTATCAAATGACGGGAGAAATGATTGCCCAGGAAGAATAATTGCGAGGTAGTGTTCCCCAACAAGGAGGTTAACCCCAATACAGGTAAGAGCTGTGGAGAATGCTAATCGACCAGGCGTCTTTACAATCCCAGTTAAGTGATTAATGATGGCGCTAATAATATTGAACTTGATCAATAAGCCACCTAAAGCAAGGGCAAAGATAATTAGGGCTAGAGAAGTAAGCATACTAGAGATACCGCCTTTAGAAAGCAATGTATCGATTGTTTTATCACCGGTATGGGAAACGTAACCAGTCATGATGGTATTAGTAATCGTAGTGAGGCTGGTTTTAGGTGCATGAATCCAGCCAAGTACGACCGCAAAGAGTGAGCCAAGGCCAAGGGAAGGAATAGCAGGAACTTGGAAAATGGCTAATACGATTAGGAGCAGAACTGGGAGAAGAGCCCATCCGGAGATCCAGAACCCATTTTGTAGCCCGGCCATCATTTGGTGAACGGCACCTAAGCTAACATTTTTGGAGTTTAACCCTAAGAAGGTGTAAAGAATAAGACAGATTGCCCAGGCAGGAATATCGGTGGTGAGTAAGGATTTAATATGCTTGTAGATACTAATTTCACCAACACTGGCGGCAAGGTTGGTGGTTCCTGAAAGCGGGGAAATATTTGAACCACAAAAGGCGCCTGAAACAATTACCCCCGCAGTTAAACCGGGGTTGATTTTAAGGGTTGCACCAATGCCAATAAAGGCGATCCCCATTGTTGATACAGTTGTAAATGAGCTTCCGCAAGCGACTCCAACAAGGGTACAAACAATAAAAACTGTTGGGAGGAAGAACTTTACAGAAATGATTTCAAACCCAAAGTACATAATTGTTGGAATAGTTCCCGAGAAAATCCAGGTAGCAATTAAGACACCGATAGAAAGAAAGATAATGAGGGGGTCAACACCGGCTCGCAAACCATGACGCATTCCATTCATTATTGTATCCCATTTAAATCCACGAATTCGTCCGTAAACGGCGAGCAAAACAAAGGAAATAAATAATGGGGCTTGCGGTTCTTGGTGCTTAAAAATAATAGGGTAGCCTAAGATGCATAAAATAACGCCAAGAATAAGTAAACTTTCACTAAAACCAATCACTGGCTCAGGACTATTTTTTGATTTGTTAATAATTTTCATTGTGTAATTCTCCTTGTTTTTTAATAAAAAATACCAACTAGATCAGCGGCATTTGCTTAATCTAGTTGGTATTACGGTAGTATAAAAAATCGCGGAAAACTACACGCCCTTACTAGATTAATGTACCTAGCAAAGGACTCATTACAACAACAACCCTGCTTAGGTACGAACACCGCTGTCCGTACCTAAATGAGTACAGACAATTATGCACGGTAAGCATAGTTGTTATAATACTTGGTTGAAGTTAATGAGTGTTGAATCATGTTAGTCGTTCCTTTCAAGTTAAGTTGTAATTATTAAAACATTCTAATCTAAATTTGTCAAATTTTAATTTTAAAATTCACCAGAAATATCCTTATCAGAAAATGAATGAGGATCAGGAACAAAAGAAATATCAGTGTCAATTATTCCAAATTTTTCTCGCATTACATTTTCGATGTGTTCTGATAATTGGAAACTTTTGAGAATCGTCATTTTAGCGTTAACCATCACGGAAGCATCAAGCGTGACCACGTTTCCGTTATAGTGAGCTTTTAGTTCGACAACTTTTACAACGTGCGGAATATTGGTGATTGTTTGACGGTATTCCTGTTCAGCGCGGGGATCAAAGTAGTCGGTTAAGTTAAGACTACTTTCAAAGAAAATTTTTAGTCCAGAATATAGAATAAAGAAACCGACGACAATACTGGTAGCACCATCAAGCCAACGAAGGTTAAAGAGGAGGGCACCACCAATTGAAATCAAGGTTCCAATACTTGTGAAGGCATCGCTCAGACTATCTTGGGCAGAAGCAAGCAACGCGGCGTTTTTTAACTTAAGTCCTGTTTGGCGATTCATATACCAAACAACTAACATAATAACTGACGTGATTCCGGCTCCAATTAATGCGACTGGTTGTGGAACCACCCGACTTGCAGGATTGAGGAGACTTTTAATGCCATCGATGATAACGCTTAAAGCAATCGCAACCATAACGACCGCTGTGACAAGGAAAAAATTGTCTCATAACGCCAACGAACAAATTGTACTCGTTGGTCAGACCCCATATGTGATATGTGCTTGATAATTTCCAGAAGGCAGCCGTGCGCCAATGATATCATCATCATCGACATCCTGGGCGATGTGTAAGCCCATCATCAGTAAAAAGGTCGAGATAATTCCCGAAAGGTTGTTGAAAGCATCGGCCCGTAATGTCTGCGATTTACTTATTTCAGCCAACCAGTACTCAATTATTGAAATAACAACATAAGCAACCAAGTTATAGATTAAATGGTGTTGGGAAGTTCGAATCTTTGCTAGTTCGTTTGCTTGCGTTTTTTCCCAGTTATTCATTTCTTCGGTTGTATGTCTTTTAAATTTAGTCATTAATTTAAGAACTTCCTTGATTAATAAAATCAGTTTAATTGTAACGCAAAAAATAAGGGAGCGAGACAGAAGGCACTTGTGACTTCGTTTTTCGACGCGAAGCTAGCCTCTGGGAGCCCCTGCAAGCAACAATAGGCCTCCAACGTTCTTTGACGGACGTTGGAGGCCTATTGTTGTACTGCGTAGTTGCTTTTTATGAAAGCAACTTAACTTATATCACAGTCCCAAAAATAATGAAAATAATTGCTAGGCCCGGTTATTAATTACGTGGGCGCATGTTGCAATAATCAGTCCCATAAAACTTACTACAGCGATCATATTACTCATAATTGACATCATATTGAACAACTCCTTTACATAATTAAAATATTTTTACAGCACAACTAATGACAGTTGCCTTTTTGGAAAACAAATTATAATGATTGTTTTCCCCTCTCCACCAAGTATTGTAACAGGTCTTAGCAGTAGTGACGATAATAATTAGCTAAGCTTTTAATGAGCTTTTTTACGAAAGAAAGGAGTGATTATAAGCAAAATATTATAAGTGACTATCATAGGAATTAATAAATTTTAATTATTAAGCAAAACTAAGCTGATTCTTTAAAAAACAAGTTATTCAGCTAGTTTGTTTAATTCTTTTAAGGCTAACGGGAATTTTGTAAAGCCGTCACTAGTCAAAAAGTGACCACCTGTTTCTTTAACTATGAGTTTTGCTCTAATTTTATTGGCGACTTCAATGCTATTTTGATAAGGAACGATTGGGTCGTCTTTAGCGGTTATAACGGTAGCTTTAGCGAGTTTAGGAAAAATTTGCTCATAATGAGGACGATCTTTCATAAACCCATCTAATTCGGGATAAGCTGATAATCCTTTGTCAAATGCTCCCACCAGTAAAAGTCGAGCATCTTTAACATGATGACGTTCAATATAACGAAGTGCCGTAATACAACCAAGACTATGAGCGACGAGGATGAGGTTGTCTTGGGGATTAATTTGGTTGTCAACCGCTTGATCCCATTCAGCTTGTTGGGGATTGAAGGGATTTGGTAGCCATATCCGATCAAGGGCGATTATTGGTTTCGCTTCTTCTTCGAGCCATGGGAACCAGTCGTCATCCCGGGTAGAAGTGCCATGAATTAAGTATGCGTTCTCCATTATTACTACTCCTATTTCATAAAGTGTTTCAATACTACCATGCCGATGATTAATAATAAAATGGCAATCGAATTAGTAAGAATTTCATAAGGCTGACCGTGGGCGGCAATTAGTCCCCGAATTAAAGCCATAATTCCTAAGCTTAATAGAAAATCGACTGCAATCCGGCCATGATGTTTTAGCGCGGCAATTATCATTGTCATAAATGAAAAGAAAAGGAAAAAGACAATAACGCGATCCAAAATCTTAAAAATAACATGATCCGTATTCCCATCTTGCATAAGGGGAATCAGCGAAAAAGTTTCTGTAAATAAAATAATAGTTAATAAGATCCCTAAAATTGCTAGGGCACCGATTGTACATAGACGCAAAATATGGCTAAAATTAGCTGCTAATTTGTATATTTTTTTCATTCTCCGATACTCCTCAAGAAAACGCTTTAACTTTAGGATAGCAATGATCAAGAAATTTAGCTAATATTTAACAAAATAATTGTTAAAAATATGCGATACTTAAAGATGGATAACAAAAGGAGGAGTGAGAAATGCGCAAACCCTTTATTGCTGCTAATTGGAAGATGCATAAGAATGTCCAAGAATCGGTTGAATTTGTGGATGCAATTAAAGGAAAGCTACCAGATCCGCAAGAAGTTGAAGTCGGAATTGCAGCCCAAGCTTTTGCATTACCCAGTATGGTTCAAGCCGCTGATGATTCAGGATTAAAGATAATCGCGCAAAACGCGGCGGCTGAATATTCGGGAGCTTTCACTGGTGAAATTAGCTTACGAGGTTTAGCTGACGCCGGTGTTTCATATGTAATGTTAGGACATATTGAACGGCGCCATTTATTCCACGAGGATAATGAGTTGGTTAATCGGAAAGTGTTGGCAGCCCTTCAAATGGGAGTTACCCCGATAATTTGTACGGATGAAACGATGGTCCAGAAAGAAGTTAATGGTGAAATTCACTACGTTTTCCAGCAATTGATGAGCGTATTGAGGGGCGTTTCTCTTGATCAAATTAAAAATGTAGTTGTTTCCTATGAACCAAGTTGGGCAGTTGGATATGGTCAGCATGCTAATCCAGTTCTTGCTGAAGAAGGATGCCGTCAAATTCGGCGAACGATTGCTGATAACTACACTTATGAGATTGCTGATAAGATCAGGATTCTTTATGGGGGCAGTGTCAATCCAGATAATATCGGAATGATTATGAACAAGCCAGATGTAGATGGGGTATTAATCGGTCGGGCAAGTTTAGATGTTGATAATTTTTTGCGAATGGTCAATTATTTAAAAAATGATCAAGAAAAATAAAAAAAGTATTTCTCTTTACCGTCATTTTGTGTTATAGTTATTAACAGTTGTTATGGCGGTATTGGTGAAGTTTGGTTAACACACCGGTTTGTGGGTCCGGCACGCGTGGGTTCGAATCCCACATACCGCCCTGACCTAGCGCGATGGCAAAGGATTTTTCCCTTGCCATCGCGCTTTTTTGTATTCTCTGTTTTATGAATTTTAATTGATAACATCCAAGAAAGTAACTTAAAATAGAAACAGTATAAGGTGGAGAAAGAAAAAAGGGGCTTTAATTATGAAAAACGTACAAATTGGTGGAACAAATTGGGAAGTATCGAATGTTGCATTGGGCATTATGCGGATGGGGACGTTAGCAGTGAATAAAGCGATTGATGCCTTAGAAGCCGCCCACGATGCTGGAATAAACTTTATTGATTCAGCTGATATTTATGGCAACGACCCACAGTTAGGACGTGGATCTTCGGAAATCCATTTTGGTGAAGCATTAAAGAAAAGCAGTCTTACCCGTGATGACTTTTACATTCAATCAAAAGGAGGCCTTTTTGCGAACGCGGATGATAAAATAACGCGGTATGATTCATCAAAGAAGCATTTAATCGCTGCTGTTGATGGGATTTTGCAACGGATGGGGATTGATTATCTTGATTCATTTTTGATTCATCGTCCAGACCCCTTAATGGAGCCCGCAGAAATAGCAGAAGCCTTTGACCAACTTCAAGCATCTGGGAAAGTCCGCCATTTTGGAGTATCAAATTTTAATCCGCAACAAATCGCGCTCCTTCAAGCGGGGACAAATCAACGGCTTTTGATTGACCAGGTACAATTTGGCTTAAAGCATACGGGGATGATTGATTTTGGCCTGCATACAAATATGACTGATGATGCTGCAATCAATCATGACGGGGGATTATTAGAATATACGCGTCGTAAACAGATGACGATTCAAACATGGTCGCCTTTCCAGTACGGTACATTTGCAGGGACGTTTATTAATAATGATCAATTCCCTGAGTTAAACGCAATGTTAGAAACTCTTGCGCAAAAATATAAGGTAAGTAAAAATGCAATTGCTGTTGCATGGATTTTACGTCACCCTGCGCATATGCAAGTGTTGCTTGGCACTATGACTCCAGCTCATATTATTGATAGTGCTAAGGGGAGCGATATTACGTTGACGAATCAAGAATGGTATGACCTATATCTTGCGGCCGGGAATGATTTGCCATAATGAAAAAAGATTATCTCCAGTTCTATCAGCATATTACAGCTCCTTTTTATCGACACCCGTGGACAATTCCTTTATTACGGGCGGTTAATAAATTTGTTGTGTGGACTATGTACGTTGCTTACATCGTTATATTAGTGTGGGTAGGGAAAAATAATGTCTTGAAAGCAGGACCCTTTCTGCTGATTCCCGGTATTGGCTTTATCCTGCTTTCTTTTATTCGCCAACGAATTGACGCGCCACGACCATACGAAAAATTTCCGATTAACCCCTTAATTCGACGGCAAAAAACTGGTGATTCATTGCCTAGTCGTCATGTTTTTTCGGCGACTGTTATTGCGATGTGTGGGTTAAGGTTAAATTTGATTTTAGGAGTGATTTTACTCGTTTTAGCTGTTGTTTCTGCTATTACGAGAGTGATTGGCGGAGTTCATTTTCCTCGTGATGTGGTTATCGGGTTTATTTGTGGCTTTATTTGTGGTTCGTTTTTATTTCTTGTCTAAATTTTAGAAAGGTGTATTTCATGGACAATTCAGTGCTGCAAGACGCAATTTTGAATGGACTTATTAGTACTCAATATCAAGGTAATACGCTGTTAGGTCCGCAATTATTAACCAACAACCAATCATCGACAATTTGGCAAACGTTACGGCACGAATTGCTGTCATGTAAAAACTTTACGTGGTCAGTCGCCTTTATTACGTTAGATATGTTGGTTCCATTTAAGGCAGTGATGGCTGACTTAGCACAGCAGGGGGTACAAGGGACGATCATTACCAGTGATTACTTGAATTTTAATCACCCCGCGATGTTTGAAGAATTGCAAAAGATTCCTAATTTAACGGTTAGGATTGCTGATCTTAATGGATTTCATACTAAGGGGTATTTATTTGATCATGGGAAATATCAGACCGTAATTATTGGGAGTGCTAATTTTACACGGTCTGCTTTGTTAGTTAATAAGGAGTGGAATTTGAAATTAAGCTCCCGCCAAGAAGGAAGCCTTTTTCAACAACTAACGGCGGAATTGAATGCTGTTAAACATGAGAGTACCGTTCTAACGTCAGAGTGGATTGCGGAGTATCGCAAGAATTGGCAACCACCAAAGACTAGGGTGACGCAACCGGAAAAATTAAAACCAATTGAACCTAATCAAATGCAACAAGCCGCTTTAGGACAATTAAGCACTCTGATAAAAACTGGCGCTAAAAAAGGACTGGTCGTTTCAGCAACAGGAACTGGAAAAACATATCTGGGAGCGTTTGCTGTCAATAAATATCAGCCGCGTCGTTTCTTATATGTCGTTCATCGAGAACAAATTGCCAAAAAATCGTTAGCTAGTTTTCGACGAGTTATTGGCGGCAAGAAAACTGATTACGGGTTATTGACAGGTAATCGCCATGATTGGAATGCTAAATATTTATTTGCAACTGTCCAAACACTAAGCCAACAAGCAGTACTTGATAAGCTAAAAGCTACCGAATTTGACTACATTTTGATCGACGAGGCCCATCGTGCAGCAGCACCTAGTTATCAACGAATTTTAAACCACTTTATGCCGCAATTTTGGTTGGGGATGACTGCAACCCCTGAACGAATGGACAATCAAGACGTCTTTAAACTGTTTGATTATCATTTGGCCTATGAAATTCGGCTGAAAGATGCATTGGCTGCTAAAATGTTAGCGCCATTCCATTACGTGGGAGTTACCGATTATGAAGTTGATGGCGAAGTTATTACTGAGACTTCTAAGTTAAACCAATTGATTGTTTCGAAACGGGTTAATTATGTTCTTAACCAATTAGACTATTATGGATATTGTGGCGATCAGCCTCGTGGGTTAGTATTTTGTAGTCGGCAGGCAGAGGCAAAAGAATTGGCAGTCCAGTTTAATGCGGCTAACCATCCTGCGATTGCATTGACAAATCAAAGTAGTAGTCAAGAGCGAGCAAAGGCAGTTGAGCAATTAGAGGCAGGAAAGATTGAGTATATCATTACCGTTGATCTTTTTAATGAAGGGGTCGACATCCCATCAGTAAATCAGATTGTAATGATGCGTAATACCCAATCACCAATTGTGTTTATCCAACAACTAGGGCGCGGCTTGCGTAAATATCCTGGTAAAGATTTTGTGACAGTTATTGATTTTATTGGAAATTACCAACATAATTACATGATTCCTCTTGCGCTTAACCAGGACAATAGCCGAAGTAAGGATCAAGCGCGGCGTGAAGTTAAGGTGCCAACGAATTTTGATGTTTCAACCATTAACTTTACGAAGGTTGCCGAAGAACAAATTTTAGCCTCCCTTGATAAAGTTAAATTGGACTCGATGCGTGAATTGCGGCAGGCATACCATGATTTAGCTAACCAACTAGGGAGAGCACCATTGCTGGGTGACTTTTATCGTTATGGTTCTGTTGATCCCCGAGTATTTGCGCAAAATTCCCAACTCAACCATTATGGTGACTTCTTAGAAAAGATGGGGACAGAACTTAAATTAACTAAGTATGAGCGTCAAGTACTAGCCTTTTTAACTAAAGAGTTGCTTAACGGTAAACGGCCACATGAATTGATTCTCCTTCAATGCTTACTTCGCGGTACGTGTTCAATTGATGCTTTTAAAGCAGAATTAGAGCAGCAAAACATTCGCGTTACACCAGCTGTTTTACAATCAGTTGATGATATTTTAAGCTTGCAATTCTTTAATGTAAAAGCTGGTAAACAGTTAAAAAAGGATCAGTATGGCGGACTGCCGATTATTGATCATCCAGATTTGTTAACGTATCAGTTAAATTCAAAAATTCGAGCAGGACTAGAAAGTGACAATGATTTCAAGTGCTTGTTTACCGATGTATTAACAACGGGTCTTGAAATCGCCAAGCAATATGATCTCAAGCAAGCATTTACCCTTTATCAGCAATATGACCGCAAAGATGTTTGTCGTTTATTAAATTGGCCCCTCGATGTAAGTGCGCCGTTATATGGGTATCGAGTGGCAGAAGATGTTTGTCCGATTTTCATTACCTACCATAAGGATGCGGAAGAAAAAAGGAATGCTATCTATAATAATCAACTACAAGATGGCCGTTCATTGCGCTGGTACACACGGACACCTCGCCATCTTTCATCTGATGAGGTCCAGCGGTTGCTTGCAGGAGTAAAAGAGGGTAAGCCGCAAGTAAAATTACACTTGTTTGTAAAACAGAGCGATGCAGTTGGCAAAGAATTTTATTATTTAGGTCCTGCTTATGTTCAACCGGACTCCGTAAGAGAAGAATTAGTTGGGCCAAAGAAAAAAGCGGCAGTGGGAATGGATTTAGTCTTAGAACAGCCGTTAACCCCGGCGATGATGAACCTATTAGCAATATAAACGTAACCATATTGCTTTTGTTTTCTACTAAATCTTCTATAATTAAAGACGAAGAAAGAAGATGAATATTATGGCAAAAGGAAAGGTAAAAACTAGCGATAAGCGTTCAGTTCGGGATGTTAAATTAGATGAATTAGCTGGCTTATTAAATGAATATGATGTCAACACGATGGGGGCCCTAGTAAAGTCCTTAAAGAAGAGTCAAAAGAAGAATAAGCAAAGCAAGAAAGATGAATTACGCGATACCATTGAACGGCAACAAGAACATATTGATGAACAAAAAGGCACGATTGATCAACTTAACAATCACATTTCTAAACTAATTGATCGTCTTGATAATAAGCTATAGAAAAATGAGGCTGAGAAAAAACTTTTGTTTTTTCAACAGCCTCGTTTTTTATACGAATATTGTTACGATATCGTGGCACTAGCCTCGAGCCTTGTCGCGGAGATTATTTCCCGCTTCCATTTCTTATCATTCTTTTTTATCTACTGATTGTTTAAATAAATCATTGAACGCTTCGCTGATTGTTGGGTGGGTATAGATTTGGTCACGAAGCATTTGATAGGGAAGTTTTGCCCGCATTGCCAGAACAATCATGTTAATAATTTCTTGTGCTTCTTGGACATAAAGGGTAGCCCCAATGATTAAGTTCGTTTGTGGATCGACCAATACCTTAAGCAGTCCACGGGTATCTTTCAATACTTTTGCTTTTGGAATTGCAGCAGCTGGCATCTTAAAGAGCAAGTACTTTTTCCCTTGTTTTTGTGCTTCTTTTTCTGTTAAACCAACTTGTGCAAGGGAAGGTTCAATAAAGACATTGGTTGGGACAACTAAACGATCACTAACTCGCCGTTCCTTTTTACCGAATAATTCCTCTTTAATAATCCGGAAATCATCAAGTGAAATGTAAGTAAATTGGGGACCACCTTTAACATCCCCGATTGCCCACACATTAGGAACACTAGTGTGGAGGAGGTCATCGACAACAATCGCCCCGTTTTTAGCGACCTTAATATCTGTATTTTGCAAATCAAGGGCCGCTGTTGCAGGTTTTCGGCCTGTTGCCACTAAAATCTTATCAGCAAAAATGGTTGTTTCACGATTATCAGTTCTGGCAAAAGTAATCGCAGCTTGATTATCTTGTTCGCCAATCGCTTTAATATCAACCCCAACTTCAAAGCGAACCCCGTTATCCTTAAAGTTTTGGATTACCATTTCAGCCACATCATCATCTTCACGTGGTAGTAAAGTCTGATGGTGATCAAGAACCGTGACGTGTGAACCAAAGGAAGTGAACATATTTGCGAATTCAAGACCAATATAACCGCCACCGATAATCACGAGTTCACGTGGTAACTTAGGCTGATCCATCGCTTGAGTAGAATTCATAAGAAAACGACTATCCTTTAATCCAGGAATGTCGGGGATGGTTGGTGTTGCACCAGTATTGATAAAAATACGTTCGCCCTTGTAGGAAAGTGTTTGACCATCTGGCGTTTGTACATCAATTGTGTGGTTACCAGTAAAATGAGCGGTTCCATCTAAGACAGTGATATTATCTTCACTTGCTAACATTTGATAATTCTTTTGGCGGAGTTGGGATGTCATCACATTTTTCCCATCGACTGCGTCTTCAAATGAAGTTCCATGAGCAGCTTCAATAATTAGCCGTTTGGAGGGAAGGCAAGCAATATTAATGCAGGTTCCTCCGTACATTTGCTTCGATTTTTCAATAACAAGAACTTGTTCTCCGTGTTGAGCGAGAAACTTTGCGAGTGTTTTTCCGCCCTTGCCAAACCCGATAATAATATTTTTGACTGTTTCCATTAAAAAGCCTCCAAAGTTGAAATTATTTTACATACTTTTAAATTATACTAAGAATAAACGCTTTGTCACTTAAAACGCTTAAATGAGCCAAATGTGCAGTTTGCGTTTTACTGAACAAAGTGTTAGGATGATATCGTAAATATATTAGTCCCAACTGCAGTCAGAACTTGTATATTAAAGAAAAACGTATTAGATAAATATTGTACATTATTGATCATAAAGAATGTGCTATCGAAATAAAACGTTTTACTGATTTACAAAAAGTTTTGATTGAGGAGAGATTATAATGAAAGCTGCACATTTAGTAGAACACCCCAAAAAAGTAAATGAAAAGAAACCAGTTATTCAAGAGACCAAGTTTATCGACATCTTAAGTAAAGTTGCAACAGTTGTAGCTATTTTGATGTATGTATCTTACATTTCACAGATTAAGAATAATTTGGCCGGAAATTACGGTGCTCCTTTACAACCATTAGTGGCAGCGCTTAACTGTACGTTATGGTGCATTTATGCTTACTTCAAGCAACAACGTGATTGGCCAGTCTTCTGGGCAAATTTCCCTGGTATTATCTTTGGCTTAATCACTTTTATCACATGTTTACACTAGGAAAAATAGGATTGCGAGAAAACAAAATTTTCTCCAGTCCTATTTTTTATATGCTAACTCTCAACTCTATGATATAATTAATCGAACATATGTTTAGGAGGAGTAGAGATGCCAAAAGATGGGATGTCGGTAGTTCGCTTTAGTTCTTTTGCACCGGTGACAGAGATGATTTTACAGTCGTTGCCAGCCGAGAAGGACAAAGAAGACCAGAAAGCGCCAGCCATTAAAAACTTTGATCAATTACGTCAACGATTAAATAGTCAAGCGCGATTCCTTATTTTGGACCTTGAGTTTTTTCAGGATCAGCAGAAGCATCGAAATGGCGTTGCTCAGATTGCGGGGAAGATGTTTGAAACACAAAACAGCTTTAATTACTACCTCTATGCCCAGAATATGTCTGCTGAGCGACAATTGGCCTTTTTGCGACAATATGACCTCCGCCTTTCAGAAGTAAACGGATATGAGGTTAGACAGACTTTTAACCGGATTTTTCATTTCATTGCGGTAGAGCGGCCTGACTATATTGTGAGCTGGGATAATGGAACTGACTTTGAATCATTGAATTATGAAGCAAATCGATTAAAAATTAGGAAAGAGGACCGTCCCTGGCGCACGATTCAGTCGTTAGATCTGGAAAAGCTAGTCGCTAAAGAAGTATGGAAAAGTAAAAGTGGGATCAGTCTGGAAAAGATGTGTCGTTTATTGCATCTTCCCCGGGTTAAATATCATCAAGCCCAAAATGATGTGATAGCGATTGAACAGATCTTGAAATTTTATGCTCGTGATTTAGAGCGTGAATTAAATTGTCACTGATCGTTACCAAAATTTAAAATTTAGTTCATGATTTATCCCGATTGACTTTTTATAATTAGTAACAATTGAAAGAAGGTGAACGAGATAAATTTCATTTTTCGACTGCTTAAGCGGATATTTATAATAGGACTTTTAGTAGGTGGAGGATGGCTTTATTTCAATGATGCACAGGTTCAAGCAACGGCGAACCAAACTGCATGGAACGTTCGTGATCGCATTGCTAAGTTAATTGGCAGAGACGATACAAGCTCAAACGATAATTCTAATCTGCACTTAAACGATACAAACAATGGCTCTTCCAAAAGTGACCAAGAACCAACGACAGAACAACAAACAAGTACACAAACTTCAATTCCATCTACTGGACGATGGGCGACTAATCAAGCAACGGTCTATGTAAATACAAATAATGCTCAACTTGACGCAGCTACTAATACTGCAATTCAAAACTGGAATCAAACTGGGGCATTTACGTTCAAACCAGTAAATAATCAAAGTAAAGCAGATATCGTTGTTACAACAATGAACCGTTCTGATTCAAATGCTGCTGGGTTAACGAAGACGTCCTCGAATTCGTTGACAAGAAGATTTATGCACGCAACGGTGTACTTAAATACATATTATTTGACTGACCCAAGTTATGGCTATAGTCAGGAACGAATTGTTAATACAGCTGAGCACGAACTGGGGCATGCGATTGGACTCGACCATACCAATGCCGTTTCGGTAATGCAGCCTGCTGGATCATTCTATACGATTCAACCAGATGATGTGCAAGCAGTCCAAAAACTATATGCTAATAATAAATAAAAATGGGACTGTGACATAAGTTAAGTTATTTTCATAAAAAGCAAATACGCAGTACAACAATGGCCTCTAACATCCGGCAAAACCGAACGTTAGAGGCCTATTGTTGCTTGCGGGGGCTCCCAGAGGCTAGCTTCGCGTCGAAAAACGAAGTCACAAGTGACTTCTGTCTCGCTCCTATTCTATTTAGTCTGTCATTTTCCGTGCTTTTAGTGCCCATAGGATAGAGACAGTATCAATTACTTCCTGTAACATGGCGCCGAAAAAGGCCGGAATGATTCCGGTGCTAGCAATAAGCATTAGGATAGTACAGATTGCGATTCCAATTAGGACCGCCTGTTTTGCAATCCGCAGAGTTTCCTGAGAAATGCTAACGGCTTTTGCGACTCGCGAAAGGTCATCTTTTAGGATAACAACGGCAGCTGATTCACTAGCAGCAGTTGATCCGTGAGCTCCCATCGCAATTCCGACATCAGCTGTCACAAGAGAAGGTGCGTCGTTTACGCCGTCGCCAACCATGAAAACAGGATGTTCATTTGTTGGAATGGCTTTAAGTGCATTGATTTTATCTTGTGGAAGAAGGTCGGCTTTAACCTGCGTGATCCCTACTTGTTGGGCAACTTTATCTGCAATAACAGCTTGGTCTCCCGTTAACATTAATAGATTGGTAACACCAAGCCTTTTTAACCGGTTCATTGTTTGCTTTGCTTCAGGACGAATATGGTCGGTAAAAGTAATGGCACCATAGTATTGCCCAACTACGCTCACATAGATAGCTGTTGATGCTAACATCTGGTTAAGATTTTCTGGTGATACGAATTTTAATTTTCCTACTTTAACTTCCCGTCCATCAACAGTTGCTAAAATTCCTTTACCGGTTATTTCTGTAAGTTGATCGACAGGTGATAAGGAAACATTATATGCAGTGGCGTAAGAAAGCAGTGAGCGTGCTAGGATATGTGATGATTGTTGTTCAGCGCTTGCGGCGTAATGGAGGAGTTGCGTTGAGTCAATTTTTCCTGTCGGCAAGATTTTATCAACAGTCAATTGACCACTTGTAATAGTTCCTGTTTTATCAAATGCACCAGTTTTAGCAACCGCTAGTTTTTCCAGTACGCTCCCTGTTTTGACAACAATTCCGTTTCGTGAAGCCCGACTCATTCCAGAAACCATTGCCACTGGAGCTGCGAGGATTAATGGACATGGTGAAGCAACAACGAGAACCTCCGCAAATCGTTCGGGATGTCCAGAAAGCACCCATGCGAGTGAAGAGATAATAATGGCAATAATCGTAAATGGAACAGCGTATCGGTCGGCTAATCGAACAAAGTGGGCAGGGGTTGATTCAGCCTCCTTAACCAATTTAACGAGTTGCTGATATTGACTATCTTTTGCTAGTTTGGTGACCTGTAAAGTAATCGCATTATCACCATTAACAGATCCAGTCATCACTTCATCACCGGTTGTTTTGGAAACTGGCCGTGATTCACCAGTTAATGAAGACTCATCAAATAAACCTTCGCCGATTTTAATGATTCCATCGACTGGTACTAATTCTCCAGGCTTAACGATAAGCTGGTCACCAACTTTGACATCGTTAACTGGGATGTCGCTGGTTTTGCCATTGGTGATTAAATGCGCCGTTTGTGGTGAGTTATTAAGTAATGCTTTTAATTCGGTGCTTGCTTTTTTGGCAGCATAATCTTCTAAGGCATCTCCTCCGGTTAACATTACAAGAATAACCATCGCTGCCCAGTATTCGCTAACAGCTAGCGTTGCGACGACAGCCATAATGGCAAGCAGATCAACGCCATATTTACCACTACGGATAGTTTTTATCATGCCAATAAACATTGAAAAGGCAACAATTGCGCCGACGACAGTAACTAGAATTTGAGCAAAAAGTTGTAAATGAAATCCAAATTGGAGCACGACTGCGATTGCTGCAATTACTAGGATAATGATTAATTTTTGTTTATTAGATAGTTTTTTCATAATACCCCCGCTTAGTCCTCATACTTTCTACAATTTAATTATAGGATTTTTATGCAATGATATAATAAAAAATTAGAAATATTAAGGAAACTGGTGAAAAAGAATGCAAAATGGACAATCTTATCAACGTATTTTTGTAGTGATAATTGATTCATTAGGGATTGGAGCAACGGCTGATGCCAATCATTTTGAGAGTTTAGGGGCTGACACGCTAGGACACCTTGGGGAACATTTTCGCGTACGGCTACAACTACCGACTTTTCAGAAAATGGGTCTTGGCAACTTGCACCCGATTATGGGGATGCCTTCGCTTGAAAATCTTCACGCTGCTTATGGTCAAATGAGTTCAATTTCAACGGGTCTGAGTGATCGGGAGAGCCAGTGGGAGATGATGGGCTTGGCAACGACCGCTGAACCTGACGTTTTTATTGATGGTGTGCCGTTGGAAATAGCGATTAATTTTGCGCGAAAAGCAAAGCGCCCTCTTTTAAGCAATTCCTTAATGAATATCCGTACTGCGTTGAAAGATTATGGCCTTGAACAATTGACAACAGGTGGTCTGCTAGTAGCGACGGCTAGTTCTTCGAGTGTTTGGTTAATTGCACATGAACAGACTATTTCGGTTGGCGAATTAAAAGAAGATTGTCAGATTTTGCGAAAAATGTTGGATAATTCCTCATATACTATCGAAAATGTGAATGGTCTTCTTTTTAGCGGGAACCAGGCGGCTAATTTTTATCCCCAAGAACTTTATAAATTTCCTTTAGCTCCAGCAAGTCCAACGGTTATTGATTGTCTCTTGGAAGAGGGTTATGCTGTGAAGTTAATCGGGAAAAGTACCCAGTTCTTTGGTTTGGACCATAATGAAATAACCGGGAATAATCAAGAGAGCTTTGTTCAGTTGAAAGAACTGATCGAGAAAAAGTTTACGGGTGTTTGTATAGCAGAAGTGGGGGGGATAGAGCAATTTGGTAAAGCGCGTAATCCTGAAGGCTTTGGAACGGAATTGATGCGAATTGACCACGAACTTACAAAAATTATCGATAAACTACAAGATGATGATTTACTGATTGTGACAGGGAACTTTGGGAATGACCCTACTTATCCTGGCGAAAAACATACTCGTGAATATGTGCCGTTACTTGTAACATCACCACAGATAAAACCAAATATTTCGCTCGGTGGCAGAAGTTTTAGCGATATTGGGGCAACAATTCTTGATAATTATGATTTAGGAGATAAGTTGCCAGTTGGTAATAGTTTTTTAAGAGAATTATTTTCTGCATATTGATAAAAGAGGATGGAAAAATTCTGATTTTCCGTCCTCTTTTATGTGCGCCCGGCATGGGTATTAGCTAGGCGGTGAGAGTCCGCTATGGGCCGTAGTAGTCGGAACCATGAGCTGAGGACAAGGGTGTCCACTGTG
>SKDY01000492.1_pt1 | contig 31945 bp, 28 predicted proteins | sample 4826591 | NCBI WGS metagenome assembly SKDY01 (sample SAMN11008823, study PRJNA524170) | human gut metagenome | biome: Human fecal sample; material: Feces; isolation source: fecal sample from pouch patient p10, p22 | host: Homo sapiens | place: Israel: Tel-Aviv | collected 2016-06-15 | reverse complement strand
AAAATGGCGAGATAGGGGATGGCGGGGTGGGGGATGGTAATAGTGGCGATGGTATTGTCTCTTTACTACATCCGACCATTCCCATAACGAATGCCGCCAAAAGAATCCACAAAACCAATCTCTTATTCATATACTATTCTCCTTTTTATAGATGCGGAACTAAATATTTTCCAGGATCAAAAAAGATCGCATGTCCTTCTGTCATTTTTCCTGGCTGATAATCCCACTGGCTTACATCTAAACCAACAAAGTATAGATCCATTGTCCGCGGTAAATATTCTTCACACAAAACAACTACACCTCCATCTCCCTTTATATTGAAATAGTAATAATAGCCATCACTCCAACTTGAATCAATATACAGACTATCTATATTACGATCTCCATTTAAAACAAACCGAGCTGATTTTTTCAATGCTGGAGAAGAATATTTTATAATCTCCTCCGGATCAGGCAGTTCTGATTCGAAATCAACCAGTTGCCATATATTTAATCCATCATATTCAAAAGTTAAATTTACATCTGCGTCTACAAACGTCTCAAAACCATCAAGAATCTCTTCCGCCGGAAATCCCTCTTCTATGTCTCCTTGAAATGCTTTACAATTTGTTATTTTCATTTTTACATTGCATACGTTGTTATCAAAGTGACTTTCAATTATATGATCTGCTGGCGAAAAAGATTGTATATTGGATACCATATCTATAACAGCTTCTTCCGGTGGAGCTTGAAGTGCCTCTGATTTTCTTGTATTGATTTCCTCATACATATCCCTCATTTCCCAGTAATTATTATCGTATTTATTATACGTTACGATAATAACACTAGAATCTTTATAATATTCGTCTTCAAAGGCAACTTCGCACCACGCAGAATACGAATCATCATCGGTTTTACTTTTTTGTATTTTCAAAGATGTAATATTGACATCCCGTTCCTGCCTTGCATTTCCAAATAATCCATAAATATCGGCATACAAATAAGCATTCAAATCTAAATAATCTTTATAGTTATTTGTAATATCTTCTTTGATCATCTGCTCTGTTGGCGTAGCATTTTGTTTTTCTCCACATCCGTCAACCCATGCGATCATCATAACAACTGATGCTACTACTACTAATCGTTTGCTCATCATATACCTCCCTTGAGTTATTGCAATCACTTTGAATTTCACATACCCTTTTCAACCTATGACATATCTGCTTTTCAGCCAAATTTGATGGTTTGTTAACATAGACAAGTAAAATTCCAAGAGATCGTCCTCTTAAAAAAATGATATCACTTTCTATATAGAAAGTAAATTACTTATTTATTGTATCTTATGCTTTCTTTTAAATTAGCATTTTACTTTTTGTTTTGACAACTAAAGTTTCAATTTATGTTCCCATACAATTAAACACATAGAATCATTGAAGGATTGTATTCAGAAAGGCAAAAAAAATGGATATTATAAACAGAATAAATGAACTATGTGAAGAACGTAACATCAGTAAATATCGTCTTTCGCAGCTCACGGGTATTTCACAGTCTGCATTTTCAAAAATGTCTCGTCAACAGTCTTCTCTGACTATTGAAAATATCAAACGAATTTGTGATGCCCTTGGCATTTCTTTAGCTCAGTTTTTTTCAGATGCTCAAAACTATCCTGACTTAACAGATGCTCAAAAAGAACTGCTTCATTCCTGGAACTTACTTTCTTCTGCCAAACGTGAACTCATTTTGAACTTAACAAAGACTCTTAAAGATTTGGAATAATCATTTTTAACTAAAGTTTATATTTAACAGCAAAAAAGAAATCGAAATCAATTAATTTCTTGACTTCGATTTCTTTTTTGCTTTACTGTTGCTCTTCCTTAATAGAATCAAACTCCTTCAAAATCTCTTCCGATGGAGCCTTGGTCGCCAGGGAAACCACCACGATGGCGATACAGCCCAGGATAAATGCCGGAAGCAGCTCGTAGATGCCCCAGACGCCGCCCATTGGCTTCACCAGATATTTCCATACGAATACCATCACACCGCCGGTCAGCATACCTGCCAGAGCACCCTGGAAATTAGTGCGTCTCCAGAATAAGGAAAATAATACCACCGGTCCGAAGGCAGCTCCAAAGCCTGCCCAGGCGAAGGACACGATGTAAAATACGGAGCTGTCCGGATTCCATGCCAGAACCACAGCTACCAGGGAGATCCCCACAACGGTCAGACGGGCTGCCAGCATCGACTGTTTCGGGCTCATCTTAATCTTTAAGAAATCCTGCAATAAATTCTGGGAAACACTGGACGCCGCCGTTAATAACTGGGAATCTGCCGTTGACATGGTACATGCCAGAATACCTGCCAGTACTACGCCTGCCACCAGCGCCAGAAGGAAATTCTTCTCTGCTAACAGCCCGGCCAGACGGATGATGATAGTCTCAGACTCAGAGCTGGTCTCAAACATCGGAAGAGCTCCGGCTACCGATGCGCCATAACCGATGATACCGATCAAGATTGCCACGAACATGGAGATCACAACCCAGACAGTCGCGATCCTTCTGGAAAGCACCAGCTTTTTCTCCTCTCCGATAGCCATAAAACGCAGAAGAATATGAGGCATTCCAAAGTATCCAAGTCCCCATGCCACAGTGGAAAAGATCGTCAGCAGACTGTATGGAGAAGAGGTGTTGTCTGCCATATTATGGGCCTGTGTCATGCTTAAATAACCTGCCAGGGACTTTGCGTTATCCATAACTGCATCCCAGCCGCCAGCTTTGCTGATTCCAAAAAATACAATGATCACCAGCGCAATGCTCATGACAACACTCTGGATCAGATCCGTGGTAGATACAGCCATGAATCCGCCCATAACTGTGTAAATAATAATGATCGCCGCGCCAAACAGCATGGCCATATGATAATTTACACCAAATAAACTGTTAAATAAGGTTCCTACTGCTTTGAATCCAGAAGCCGTATACGGAATAAAGAAAATCAGGATCGTGATCGCCGCAATGCACATCAGGATATTCTTCTTATCATGATACCGTTTGGAAAAGAAATCCGGGATCGTGATCGCATCACAGGCGATGGAATAGCGGCGGATCCGTTTCGCCACGATCAGCCAGTTTAAATAGGTTCCCACTGCCAGGCCGATGGCTGTCCAGCCAGCGTCAGAAATACCGGTCAGATAAGCCACTCCAGGAAGTCCCATCAGCAGCCAGCTGCTCATGTCCGATGCCTCTGCACTCATAGCCGTCACGAACGGTCCCAGCTGTCTTCCACCCAGATAAAAATGGTCCGTTGAATCTTCCTTGCCTTCCCCTTTGCTAAAATAAAATCCCACATACACCATCATCACCAGATAGACGATGATCGCGATCAGAATTCCTATAGATGCCATACTCATGCCCTCCTGTTTCGTTCGAATGGGGCGATTATAGCACTGTTTTTTATAGAACGCAATACAGAACGGTGTGCAGACTGAATCCTGTACGATTTTAAAGAAAAATCCTTGTATTATTATGAAACACAAGGATTTTAGACTAGACGATTCTTAAAAATATTATTCAAACGCAAAACATTCTTTTTGTTTTTTTGACGAAACTTGGCTTTTCTCCGGCTTCTCACAGCACCTTCTGTGTTCCCGACACGGTCATTCAACTGCAGATTATGTGCACTCTATTTCGGAAGAAAACTGCTTAAAAAACCGGGCATAATATCTGCGCTGTATTTCCGCAGGGAATATTCGCCACCGCACAGACACCAGTCATACATCAGCGCACGCTCTACCAGGGCATATAGCTTCACCATCTCGCTGACGCTGCTTTTGCTGTCCAGTTCCCCCTTCTCCTGCCCCCTGGCGATGATCCGGCGGAGGAGCTTATAATAGATGCGGTTATGATCCAGCAGATGTTTCTCGCCGCTGGTGGTCAGCTGGGTAGACAGCAGTCTTGCCAGCAGATCCAGGGAAATGCTGTTCTCGATCATGCCAAACAGCTCACTGTTTAAATACAGCAGCTGATCCATGGCGTTCATTTCCGGATCCAGGGTCTCCATCAGTTCTTCATATTTCTCATCAAAAAGACTGCTTAAAGTACTTAACAGGGCATCCTTTCCATCAAAATAGTGGTAAAAAGAGCCCTTGGAGGTCTGGGATACCTCGATGATCTCCTCCACCGTGGTATCCTCATATCCCTGCTCGTAAAACAGCTTCCAGGCGGCGCTTACGATCTTGGCCCTGGTCGCTCTGGAATTCTTCTTTGCCATAGCAATCACTCCACGATCGGATTGGTGATCCGTCCGATTCCTTCAATCTCACAGGTCACCACATCGCCAGTTTTTAAGAATTTTGGAGGCTCAAATCCCATACCGACTCCTGCAGGAGTTCCCATTGCGATGATCGTTCCGGCCTGAAGTGTCATACCCTGGGATAACTCGCTGATCACATGGTCAATGTCAAAGATCAGAAGCTCGGTGTTGCTGTTCTGGCGCAGCTCACCATTCACATAAGAGCGGATCGGCAGCTTCGGCGGGTACGCAATCTCATCCGCAGACACGATACATGGTCCCATTGGCAGAAATCCATCCAGACTTTTGCCGAAATACCACTGCTGATGACGGGTCTGTACATCTCTGGCACTGACATCATTGATCACGGTATAACCGAAAATATAGTCCTTTGCGTCTTTCTCTGATACACAGTAAGCGTCCTTGCGGATGATCACAGCCAGCTCAGACTCATAATCCAGACGTTCCACCAGGTTTGCATGTCTCGGGATACCCTCTTGGTCGCCAACCGCCTGATTGACACGTTTGGAGAAATAAATGGCATACGGACGGTCGCCGCCAAATGCCTCTTTCTTATAACGGGCAGATTCCTCTGCATGGGCCATATAGTTGATACCCAGACAGATCACATCCTGCTTTGGTCTTAAGATCGGAGCAAGGATCTTCACTTCCTCGATCCGGGCTGCTCCCGGGGTCTCATAAGGGTCTTTTTTACTCATGTGGTTTAAAAGCTGGATCTCGGAATCACTCATCTCCGCGATGGCTTCCTGCATCTCCTGATACTCTATGCCAAAGCATTCCAACGGATAAACCCATTGTCCATCTGCGCTGAAAATGCCAAGCTTTGTCTTATTTTCCACTTCATATGTAACGATTTTCATGTCATACTCCTCCTTTGCGTTTTTTGTACTCCTGTGAACATTCCGAGCCTGATCCTGCGGATACATCTGCTTACAATTAACTCCTGTTATGTAACTGTTCAGTACCTTCATTTACTTTATTATACTGTTTACCCTACCGAATGGCAATCGCAAATCAAAACTGCCTCGGAGAGTTTCTTACGTTACTGTTCACGCGTTGCGCAAACTTTCTTACAAATGCTTCAGCATTTTTCCCATCTGGATCAGAGCCGTCGGAGCAAAGGAAAGGCCCACTACCAGGCAAAACTGCTCCACTGACATATCTGCTGCCATGAATACCCGCTGGAGTCCCGGCACAAACAGTACTGCTGCCAGAAGGACAATGCCCGCTTCAAATGCCATGACCGTATACAAATTACTGAAAATGCCGATTTTGAAAAGACTCCGGTGACTGCGGCAGGTAAATCCATGGAATAAGCGGGCCAATGTTAAGGTAGAAAATGCCATAGTCGCCGCTACAGCACTGGAACCAGTCACATTTCCCGCCATACATTCCGGCCATCCATATAATCCAGCTAAATATGCCGTCATGGTACAGGCCGCAATGAGAAATCCCTGGATCGTGATCTCTTTTAGGAAGGCTCCTGTCAAAATCCCCCGTTTCGTATCTCTCGGCGGTCTCTTCAAAAGCCCTTCCTCCGGCGGTTCCATGCCAATCGCCAGGGCTGGAAGAGAATCGGTCACCAGATTCATAAAAAGCAGATGAACCGGTGCAAATGGCGTTGGCAGATTTCTTAGAGTTGTATACAGTACACACAAGATACCCGCCATATTGCCGGACATCAAAAACTGAATGGCATTTAAGATATTCCGGTAAACATTTCTGCCATTGGCAACCGCCTTTATGATGGTGGCAAAATTATCATCCGCCAGGATCATGGCAGAGGCTTCCTTGGAAACCTCCGTTCCGCCTTTGCCCATGGCAATACCGATATCCGCCTGTTTCAAAGCCGGGGCATCATTGACGCCATCTCCGGTCATGGCAGTGATCCTTCCTTTTCTCTGCCATGCTTTGACGATCCGCAGCTTATGCTCCGGGGATACTCTGGCATAGACACTGACCCTCTCTAATTTCTGGTCCAGCTCTTCTTCTCCCATCTGGTCCAGCTGAGCCCCGGAAAGAGCCAGATCCCCAGGTGTACGGATCCCCGCCTGTTCTCCAATGGCCATAGCTGTCTCGATGTGGTCTCCCGTGATCATGACCGGGAAAATCCCCGCCTCCCTGGTCTCTTTTACGGCTTCCTTCGTTTCTGGGCGGAGAGGATCTGTCATGGCTGCCATACCAAGGAAAATCAGATCCTTTTCCACCTTTTTCCGTTCCAGCTGCTCCCAGCCGGTGGGAAGCCGCCGGTAAGCTGCCATGATCACCCGCCGCCCTCTCAAACCGGCTTCAGAAACCAGTTCCCGGATCTGTTTTCGTTCTGTTTCTGTTAAAACTGCTGTGAATTCTGTCTGAGCCGTTTCTGAGCTGGTATGCCGCTCCACTCCGCACCACCACTTTGTACATCTGCCCAGCACCACTTCCGGCGCCCCCTTCATATATAAGAAGATTTCCTGGTTTTTCCGATAGATCACACTCATGGACTTTCCGACAGAATCAAACGGAAATTCTTTTAACCGGCTGGTTTCCTGCTTCCGTTTTTCCTCTGTAAAGCCAAGGGAAACATACGTCTCTGCCAGCGCCACCTCTATCGCATCGCCGCAGACCGCAGGCTTCTGATCCAGTGGTTTCTTGCTGTCCAGAACCGCCACATTTCCCGCCAGCATACACCCGCGCAGCAGCTGTTTTGCTGTTTCCCGCTGCTGCCGCCCCCGGTGGGCTGTCAGATGTGCCTCTTTCACCCATTGGATCTTTCCATTTTCCACCAGTCCCAGCTCTTCCACATGCATCCGGTTCTGGGTCAGTGTCCCGGTTTTGTCTGTACAGATCACAGACACACAGCCCAGGCTTTCCACCGCCTTCAAATCCTTGATAATGGCATGTTCTCTAGCCATTTTCTGGGTGCCCATGGCCTGGACGATGGTAACGATGGAGCCAAGCGCCTCGGGGATCGCCGCCACCGCCAGCGCTACGGCAAACATCAGGGCATCTAATACAGCCATGCCACGGTAAATGCTTAAAAAAAAGACCGCCAGACAGACAACCAGAATTGCTGCTGCCAGGCGGCTTCCAAATTGATCCAGGCTGATCTGGAGAGGTGTTTTTTTCTCTCCTGCGTCATTCATCATGTCCGCAATATGGCCGATCTCTGTCTCCATGCCTGTTGCGGTCACCACCGCCATCCCACGGCCTCCCGTTACCAGAGAACCACTGTAGATCATGCAGCTGCGCTCCGCCAACGGCATTTCCCGGACGCAAGGCTCCTGACGTTTAAAAACAGCCCCTGATTCTCCTGTCAACGAACTTTCATTGACCTGCAGGGAAGCACATTCCACGATTCTTGCATCTGCCGCAGCCAGATCTCCCGCCTCCAGCAAAAGGATATCCCCCGGCACTGCCTCCCAGGCTTCGATCTGCTGTCGGCGTCCTTCCCGGATCACTGCCGCATGGGGCGCTGACAGCCGTTTCAGGCTCTCCAGGGACTTTCTGGCCTTGACCTGCTGCGCCGTTCCCAGAGCAGCGTTCATGGTCACCACCAGAAAGATCACCAGGGTACTTTCTCCATTGTCTGTAAGAAAAGAGATCACTGCAGCAGCCAGAAGGATCATCACCAGAAGATCCTGATATTGTTTAAAAAAGATTTTCCAGGGCGGATCTTTCCGGCTTTCTGTCACCCGGTTCTCTCCAAACTGTCTCCTGCGCCGGATCACCTCTTTCCGGTCCAGGCCGGCAGATGAGGTGCCAAGCTCTCTTAACACCTCATCCGCAGAACACCGATACCATTCCTTCATGCCAGACGCTCCATGCTTTTTCCCTTTATATCTATGCCTGCTAAAAGAAAATCATGCATTTTTCGTCCAGACTAAAATCCAATTTACAGATTCATCTTATTACTCAGCTTTCTCCATTCCAATATAACCTTCAACCAAAAGCAGCGTCTGCTTTAATCCCTCCACATGGGTTCTCTCTGTTCCATGGGACGCATGCACGCCCTGCCCGATCAGTGCGCCGCGGATGTTATTGCCTCCCTTTAACGCTGCCCCGACATCCGATCCATAATGTGGGAATACATCTACTACATACCCCAGCTTCCGCTCTTTCGCAATCTGGATCAGCTTATTCGTCATGTCATAATCATACGGTACACCGCCGTCCTTCGCGCAGATGCTGACTTCAAATTCATTTCCTGCCAGGTCGTCACCAACACAGCCCATGTCCACTGCCAGCAGCTCTTCCACATCCTCCGGAACCCAGCTTGCGCCAAAGCCCACTTCCTCGAAATTGCTGATCAGCAGCTTCACTGTCATTTCCGGTACAAATTTCTGCTCTGCCATGTCCTTTAACATACCCATCAGTACCGCGACAGATGCCTTGTCATCCAGATGACGGGATTTGATAAAACCACTTTCTGTATACACAAACATTGGATCAAAGCTGATAAAATCACCAGTCCCAATCTCCAGTTCTGCCACGTCCTCAGCGTTATGGACCACCTCATCCAGACGCACCTCCATATGCTTCTCCTTGCGCTCCAGGGTTCTGGCATCATCCTGCACATGAACAGACGGGGATGTGGTCAGCATCGTTCCCGTATAAGTTTTTCCGGTCCTGGTGTGCACCTTACAGTACATACCCTCGATACTTTCCATGGTAAATCCGCCAACAGAAATTAATTTTAACTTTCCTTCGGAAGTAACCGAACGCACCATTGCTCCTAAGGTATCCACATGGGCAGAAATTCCCAGGCAATGCCCTGTTTTACCGGGAACCGTGATGATCAGTCCGCCTTTCCTGCTGTACTCTGCCCCATAGCCGAAGCCCTTTGCCTCTTCCTCTACCACTTTCATGACTTCCTTCGTATATCCACTCGGACTTGGGATATTAACGATTTTCTCCAAAAATGAAACTACATAATTCATGTCCATTGCATCTTCCTCCTGTTAATTTAATTGATACCTGGGGCAAACGGTTTTTTGCCCCCAACATCGTTGAATTGAAAATAAAGTAAAATCAGAAACAGATCCGCTTTTCTGTTCAGGTCCAGTCCCGTCAACGTCATAAACTGCTCCAGACGGTTCCGGATGGTATTGTGATGGACCCCCAGGCTTCTCGCCGCCTCTCTGGTATTCAATCCTGCCTCCAGATAGGCCCGGACTGCGTTTTCCATCCGCTCCCTGCTTTCTGTCTCCAGCTGCTCTGCCTGCCAGAAATATTCTTCCAAAAGTTCCTTAAAAAAACGCTGAAATTCAGGGTCCGCCAGACAGATCTCCGCACCCAGGTCATGAAGCTGCACCGGCCAGCCAAGGTCTGTTCTCTCTTTTATCCGGCTCCATACCTGTAAAAGTTCCCGATGGCGTTCCTCCAGTCCGGACCAGCCATTCCCGCACCGGCCCACTGCCGCCTGCGCCTTCAGATCCGGGAAATACCCCTGAATGCTCTTGAAAATTCCTGCTGCGACACGCCGGCTGTAGGTTAACCGCTCCGGCGGTGTGAGCTTTTTCTCCACCGGGATCAGCAGATGGATCTGTCCGTCAGTATCCGTAAATCCGTGGACATGCCATTTCTGGAGCAGCTGCTCCAACAGCCGGATCACCACCGGATTATAGACGGAAATCCGTTCCTCCTGACGTCCCGCAAATGCTGCAACCATAGGAATGCAGGTGTCCTCTTTTCCAAGAGACACGCCATAAGACGTCATTTTCGTCTCCTCCGGAACTTTTTCCAGGAAAATCTTCTGCAGCATCAGACTTTTCTGCAGCAGCTGGTTCTTCTCCATGGCCCGCCGGTTCTGTATAGAATCGCTGATCAGCACCAGCGAGTAGGCCAGATAATTGTACTGATTCAGATCCGCCGGTTCCGGACTGTCCCACAAGATCAGATACTGATACTCCTGAAGCTGCAGCTCCACCGCCAGAAATCCCTGTTTTTTCCGGTCTGGCCGGAAATATTGCACTTTCCCTCCGCTTTTTTCCTTTTCCCGCTCCTGCAAAATCCCAAGCCACGCTTCCACCGGTCCGTACTCCGCCTCATATTCCGCCGGATAGCACAGGACTTCCTTCGTATTCCGGTTCACCAACGTCAGCGGCTTCTGCAGCAGTTCCCCCGCCCGGCTGATGAAATCATAGATCGTCCGGGAATGCTGCATGTTATAGACAAGCTGGTCATAATCCTGATACAGCCTCCCATCCTCCGCATTCATAGCAGAAATATTCAGAATCAACGGCAGGATCAATTCATGCCAGGAATATTTATTCGGGATAAAGAAGATCGGAAGCCTGTACTCGTCTGCCATCTGCCGCACCTCCTCCGGCAGTGACTGGATATACCGGAACATCTTGATCCCGATCCCCGCAGCGTTATGTTCATGGAGCTGGCGGATCATGGTAATCATCCGGTCTGTCTGAAGGGAAAATACATAGCCTGTGGTCAGGATAAATTCATGTTTCTTCACAAAATCAACCGAATCCGGCGCTTCCAGAACGCCCACATAGCGGACCGGATTATCCAGGCCGTCTTTTCCTGCGATCACCTGCAGCTCCTGGAACGCCCTGGTATTTAACATATCCCGCAGCGTATATGCCATGCATACCACCTCCTCATATCCTGACACTATCGTATATCCAATCATACAGCTGATATGTATGTTTGGTCAATGACTTTTCCTTCTTTTCTTTTTAAAATGATACCATCAACAAACTACAAGAAGGGGGTATTTTTTATGAGACCATCCAAAACTGAGCTGGATATTTTAGCAGCACAGATCCGCAAAACAGCACTTTACAGTTTCCGTCATTTGGGCTTCGGACATCTGGGCGGAAGTCTTTCCGTTTCCGATGCTTTGGCTGTCCTTTACGGAGCTGTCATGAATATTGATCCAAAGAACCCGCAGAAGGAAGACCGGGACTATCTGGTTTACAGCAAGGGCCACTCTGGCCCAGGTCTTTACGCCGCTTTAGCGGTCAAAGGCTATTTTCCAATGAAAGAGCTGGAAACCATGAATCTTCCGGGAACTAAGATCCCAAGTCACTGCAACCGTCTCTTAACTCCAGGTGTGGATATGACCACCGGGTCTTTGGGACAGGGCGTGTCACTGGCTGTTGGTATGGCGCTTGGCAGCAAAGTCCAGCACAGACCAAACCACGTTTACCTGATCACCGGTGATGGCGAATGTCAGGAAGGCCAGGTATGGGAGGCTGCCATGTTCGCAGCCCAGCATAAGCTGGACAACCTGACCATGTTCGTGGATTTCAATAAGAAGCAGCTGGACGGCTATCTGGATGATATCTGCTCCTTAGGTGATCTGAAAACGAAATTTGAAGCATTTGGCTGGAATGTCTACGACATTGACGGACACAATACTGCCGCCATCTACTACTCCATTATGGCCGGTAAACAGGTAAAAGACAAACCGACTGTGATCATTTTAAATACGATCAAGGCAAAAGACTGCACATTTGCAGAACATGTATTCTACAATCACCACATGACTTTCACCACCGAACAGGTGGATGAGGGCATCCAGTTCTTGGACGATAAGATCCAGGCTCTGGAGAAGCAGTTAAAAGAGGAAAAAAATGCAAAGGAGGCCGTATTATGAGCATCATCATCGCAAAGGAACATGAAACGGAGAAAAAGGCCATGAGAGACGTTTACGCACAGACTCTGATGGAGCTGGCAGAGCATGACCCAAGAATCGTCATTCTGGACGCTGATCTGATGAACTCCATTGGAACCGTGCCGTTTGCCAAAAAATACCCGGAGCGCACCTTCAACTGCGGCATCGAGGAGGCCAACATGATCGGAACCGCAGCTGGTATGTCTGCCACCGGACTGATCCCCTTTACCCACACCTTCTCCTGCTTCGCTTCCCGCCGTGTAGCCGACCAGATCTTTATGTCCTGCGCTTATGCAGAGTTAAATGTGAAAATGATCGCCAGTGACCCTGGTATCACTGCTGCCTACAACGGCGGAACCCATATGGCTCTGGAGGACATGGGTATTATCCGTTCCATTCCAAATATCACGTTAGTGGAGCCAGTAGACGGCGTGATGTTTGCAGACATTCTCCGTCAAGCTGCTGCCACGAAGGGCAATTTTTATATCCGTCTTTTAAGAAAAATGGCAGTAAAGATCTATGAAGAGGGCTCTACCTTCGAGATCGGCAAAGCCATCACTCTGCGGGAAGGCACCGATGTGACGATTTTCGCCAGCGGTATCTGCGTGGCAGACGCATTGACCGCAGCTGATCTCTTAGCGTCACAGGGCGTCAGTGCGCAGGTTGTGAATATCTTCACCATTAAGCCGATCGATGTGGAAGGCATCACTGCCGCTGTTTCCAGGACTGGTGCTGCAGTAACCGCGGAAAACCATAACATCATCGGTGGACTGGGAAGCGCTGTGGCCGAGGTCCTGAGCGAGAACTGTCCGGTCCCGCTGGAACGGATCGGCGTTCACGATACCTTTGGCGAGGTTGGTGATGTTGGTTACTTAAAGAAACGATTCCAGATGACGCCAGATGATATAGTACGAGCCGCTTTAAAAGCCATTAACCGAAAAAATCAATAAATTTTTCTTGACCGGCTCCACTGCCGGGAATAAAATGAATTCAAATTTTTGAATGAGGAGGATTTTCATTATGCAGGAACTTATGCTCCGTCCTACGATTTACCGTTTTCAGACCTGTCAGGAATTCGTTGATCAGTATCATATCGGCGAAGGCGACTTAATCCTGACCAATGAATTTATCTATGAGCCATTTTTCACATCCATGAACTTAGGCTGCGATGTCCTTTATCAGGAGAAATATGGCGCTGGCGAGCCAACTGACGTGATGGCAGAGGCCATTGCCAGAGATATGAATCCAAATGCAAAGCGTATCATCGCCATCGGCGGCGGTACCATCATCGATATCGCTAAAATCCTGGCTTTAGACTCCATTCTCCCAATCGAAGATTTATACGATGGAAAACTTCCGATCAAACGGACCAAAGAGCTGGTATTAGTTCCTACAACCTGCGGTACCGGAAGTGAAGTGACCAACATCGCCATCCTGGCACTGACCAGACGTCATACTAAGAAGGGACTTGCCAATGACTGTATGTATGCAGACAGCGCCGTTCTGGTTCCAGAGCTGTTAAAGGGACTGCCTTTCAAATTCTTTGCCACCAGCTCCATTGACGCCCTGATCCACGCCATGGAGTCCAGCCTTTCTCCGAAGGGCAACGCTACGCTACGCCTCTTTGGCTACAAAGCCATTTCCATGATCTTAAATGGCTACAAAGAGATCGCTGCCAGAGGCCCGGAAGCCCGCATGGACTATTTAGAGGACTTCCTTCTTGCCAGCAACTACGCAGGTATTTCTTTTGGAAATGCAGGCTGCGCGGCTGTTCATGCTTTAAGCTATCCGTTAGGCGCTACCTACCATGTTCCACACGGTGAGGCAAACTACGCGATGCTGACAGGTGTTATGAACAAATACATGGAGTTAAAATCTGACGGCAAGATTGCGGATTTAAACCAGCATATCGCAGGAATCTTAGGCTGCGATACCAGAGAAGTGTATGAAAAGCTGGAAGAACTGTTAAATGTCCTGCTTCCCAAGAAAGCGCTCCATGAGTATGGCGTCAGGGAAGAGGAATTAGAAACCTTTACCGACTCTGTTATGACCGAGCAGGGCCGTCTGATGGCCAATAACTTTGTTCCGTTATCCAGGGAACAGGTGCTTGAGATTTACCGGAAATTATATTAGAATAGGGCTAGCGACAAATTCATTTTCTTAAGGAGGGTTTTTTGTCATGAGATTTTTTATTGATACAGCAAATGTAGATGAGATCAGACAGGCGAACGATATGGGCATTATCTGTGGTGTCACTACCAACCCATCTCTGATCGCAAAGGAAGGCCGGGATTTCAAAGAAGTCATCAAAGAGATCACTTCTATCGTTGACGGACCGATCAGCGGTGAAGTAAAGGCTACTACCACCCAGGCTGAAGACATGGTAAAGGAAGGCCGGGAGATCGCAGCCATCCATCCAAACATGGTTGTAAAGATCCCGATGACTCCTGAGGGCTTAAAGGCAGTAAAGACCTTAACTGCTGAGGGCATCAAAACCAACGTAACGCTGGTATTTTCTGCCGGACAGGCATTGCTTGCAGCACGGGCCGGCGCGACTTATGTATCCCCATTCCTGGGTCGTCTGGATGATATCTCCATGCCAGGTATCGACCTGATCAACGACATCATGGAGATCTATCAGATGCATGACATCCAGACCCAGATCATCGCAGCCAGCGTCCGTAACCCGATCCATGTCATAGACTGTGCAAAGGCAGGCGCTGACATCGCAACCGTTCCATTTAAGGTTCTGATGCAGATGACCAAACATCCATTAACCGACGCCGGTATTGAAAAATTTAAAGAAGATTATAGAAAAGTATTTGGAGACTAATCATATATGGAAAAAATTACCAGCTTTACCATTGATCACTTAAAGCTTCTTCCCGGTCTTTATGTGTCCAGAAAAGACCATGCGGGAGATTCGGTGATCACCACCTTCGACATCCGCATGACACGGCCTAATTATGAGCCGGTGATGAATACAGCTGAAATACATACCATTGAGCACTTAGGCGCTACCTATCTGCGTAACCATCCGACTATGAAGGATCATGTCCTTTACTTTGGCCCGATGGGATGCCGGACAGGATTCTATCTGCTTCTGGCTGGAGATTACGAGTCCAAGGACATCATCCCGCTGATGAAAGGCATGTTTACCTTTATCCGGGATTTTGAAGGAGAAGTTCCTGGCGCTGCAGCGAAGGACTGCGGCAACTACCTGGATATGAACCTGAACATGGCAAAATATCTGGCGAAGAAGTATGTGGATGAAGTGCTGGACCATATCAGTGAAGAAAGATTGGTGTATCCGGAATAGGTTGTTTAAATGATTGGCTGATCCGTCCGGAGTCCGCCACGCCTCATGACCGTCTGGTGCACTTGCGTTCGGGGAAAAACGCAGCGGTACGTAAGTGTGCAAAATACGCGCGCTAAGTACCGGCGATTTTCCACGGCCCGGCTTGCCATGAGGGGTGGTGGACTCCTACTTGGTTGGCAGTATGTTGGAAATATGTTTTGGGTGAGACAGATTGTCTGCGAATTGTGGACGGTCTGTTTTTTTGTGTTTGTTTGGGGGAAAATGAACCTTTTTCGGTTGGATTGGCTCTATATAGTAGATGCATCAAAGAAGAAGGGAGGACGATCATGGATGAAGAAAATATAGTACGGCGGATGATCGACGGGGACATGGATGCGTTTGGGGAGCTGATGAAGCGGTATGAGAAACCGGCTCTTCGGGCGGCCTGGCTGATCTGTGGAAATGCGGCGGACAGCGAAGATATTGTCCAGGAGGCGTTCACAGCCTGCTATTTAAATAGAAAGAAACTGCGGGATCCGGCGGTGTTCCGGACGTGGTTTTACCGGATCCTTACCAGGTCCGCATGGAAAATCTGTAAGAAAAATGGAAAGGAACGGCCAGAGGAGGAACCTGCTTCGGGGCAGGCGGATCCGGGAAGATCTGTCTTGGAAAACTGCATTATGAAGGAAGAGGAACGGATCCTCTACGAAGCAGTGGAGAAGCTGCCGCCGAAGCAGAAAACCGTTCTGGTCCTGTATTATTACAACAACATGCCGATCCGCGAGATCGCCAAGGTTTGCGGCGTATTTGAGGGAACGGTAAAATCCAGACTGTTCCACGCAAAGGAACGTTTAAAGGAACTCCTGATGCAGGAGGAAGGAGGCAAAGCATGGACGATCCTATCTTAGAAGAGAAACTGAAAAACATGTTTGAGAACCGCGCCGACGAGCTTCCGGAAGATCCCGGACGGGAAGCGCAGATCCGCAGAAACGTATATGGACAGATAGAAAGAGAGGGTAATTTTATGAGAAAAGGTATCATGAGAAAAACCGTGGTTGCATTGGCAGCAATTTGTGTACTTGGAAGCATGACCGCATTTGGAGTGGGAAAGATCACAGGAATCACCTCACACAGCAGCAGATACGATGAAGTGCATACCTACGAGCAGGCCCTGGAACTGCAAAAAAAACACGGCCCGGCGGTCCATTTTCCAGAGGAATTCTCCAATGGCTACACATTTTCCGCTGCTGTCACAAAGTATTATGAGACCACCGACGACAACGGCAATAAGGTAGGCACCGGAAGCAATCTCTCCGTCACCTACGCAAAAGATGGCAATGAAAACGTGACCTTCTCCGCAGAAACGGATCTGGGCGAGTCCGATGATCCAACCGAAGAGAAAACCCTGGATGACGGCACCACTCTCCGCTTCTACAAAACCACCAATAAATTTGTCCCAGTAAACTACGAACTCACCGAAGAAGACAAAAAAGCCCAGGAAACAGGCCATTTTAACCTGGCTTATGGTTCCGATAAGGTCGAGATCCAGACTTCCTATATGGTCGAATGGAATATGGATGGCCAGGGGTATTATCTGTTTAAATTTGGCGAAGATCTGAGAGCGGATGAGATGTTTGGAATGGCTGAGGAGATTATTAATAACCAGTAATGTGGTCGGCTGATTTATATACCAATCTATTTAAAGCCCGGTTCCATATTTGGGGAACCGGGCTTTTATCTATTTTTGTGTTATGAATAGCACAAATTCTGTTTTTTTATGAGTTTGTGCTCTCCACAGCACAAACTTTATTTTTTGAAACTTTTTGCTGTCCGCTACACAAAATTATTTTTTCTTTTTTAGTGCATTGGAATACTTATTTAGCTACCTTTTCATAAATCGCATCAATATCATACTCCGGTGCAAATTCTTTTGCTGCATCCATGATCTTCTGGATGAGCGCAACATCATCCTCTGCTAGATCATCTGCAATCTCTTCAGCTGAAAGAAGTGTCTGCATTTTTTTACAAGTTTGCTTTATCAGTCGTCTCAGATCACCTTCCGCCAGACCTTTCTGTAAACCAATATTCTCTAATCTCGCTGCAACGTCACACATGCTCACAATCTCCTTTCCATCAAACCTCAAAATATCAACATACCGATTATCACCTGTCAAAACTGCCATCAGCTTCAAGAATTCATCTACATGTTCAATTTCCATTGGATCTTCTGGAATATAGTCAGGATTTTTCCTTTTTTCCACAAAGAATCTGGCAATAATCCGAAAATCGCTTTGAAACTGCTCGAGTTCTTTTTCCGATAACCATGCAATCTCGAACACATTGATCTTATAATCTGTCACATACGGATCAAGCCATCTGGGAATATCCATCAGAGCTTTTATATTGGTAGGCTTGTTCCATCTTGTTTCTGTTCCAAAATACAGAACCATCGTCACTACAGGGACAACCGTTTCCTGAAATCCTTCACGGTACATCATTTTTTCTTTCGTAATAAGTTCGCTATGAACTTTTGTTGGATCTATCTCTACAATATAATCTTAGCACATGAAAAAATGCGTGACAAGACTTTGTATTTGTCATGTATTTCACCAACCATTAATCCAAATACAAAAATCCCCGGTAAGAGCCATTCACATTTCTGGCTCCCACCGGGCATATTCATATTTTTCTGTTATTCCATTTTCATGAAACACGCTCAATCAAGCAATTTCTGCAAATCAATTACTTCGCTAACAGCTCCTCGATCTCAGCCTTGATCTCGCTCTGCTCTTTACCGATTGCACCTTCAACAGTGATGGAGCCATCAGCAATACCCTTCTTAGCCTCTTCGATCATTGCTTTACCAGCATCGGATACGTACTGATCATACAGATCGTTCTCTACGATACCTACGGAATCCTCAGCAAGACCAAAGATCTCGTATTTACCATAAGGAAGAGTACCATCGTTTAAGAAATCGCCGATTACTTTGTAGATACCGTTACCCATCTTCTTTAATACAGAAGTTACGAAGGTCTTCTGGATCTCTGGCTGCTCTGTGTAGGTTGCGGACTGGTCAGCGTCAACACCGATGACATATTTGCCAACCTCGGAAGCTGCCTGATGAACACCGTTACCGGAACCACCTGCACATGCAAAGATTACATCTGCATTCATATCGTTGTACTGAGCTAAAGCCTGGGTTCTACCCTTGTCTGGGTTGCCCCAGTCACCAACATAGTTGTATACAACTGTAGTCTCTGGATCATAGTATTTTACACCCTGGATATAGCCGATGAAGAACTCCTCGATAACAGTAACCTCATCCATACCACCGATGAAACCAACTGTCTTATTACCGGATGTTCCCTCAAGTCCCTGGGAAGCAACGTCTGCTGCTGCGATACCTGCTAAGAAGCCAGCCTGGCTTGTGGAAAAGTCGATCGCATATACGTTATCATAGCCTTCCATCTTCTCATTTACCATCAGGAAAGAGATTTCTGGATACTCTTCTGCTACAGTTACCATGTTGTCGATGAAGTCGCCAGCGGTGATGATCATATCAGCGCCCTTGTCAGCAGCCTCATACATAGCAGTTAAGTTTGCCTGGTTATCAGCAGTTGTCTCAATCACATGTACATTTGCCTGATCTGCAAAATCAGCAGCTGCTCTATCTGCGCCGTCTGCCATGCTGTCCCAGTAAGATAAATCGCCTCTTGCCCTGATCAGCAGATAGATCTCTTTTTTCTCGCCGTCTGCTGCTGCATCAGCTGCAGTTGTCTCTTCTGCTTTTGCTCCGGACTCTGCTGCTGCAGTAGTCTCTGCTGCTTTTGTCTCAGTAGATCCGCTGTTGCTGCTGCCACATCCGCTTAACATGGTTGCTGCTGTTGCTGCTGCCAGCATGGTTGCCATAACTTTTTTCATAATGTCCTCCTGATTTTATATCTTGGTTTTCTTGTATTTTGTAACCGCTGCATCCGCAGCGAAAGTTACCGCATGCTTATTTCGTAATGTCATATCAGCCATTACTTATTTTTCTCAGCCTCTGCCTCTTCCTTGCACATCTGATACAGCTGCTGACGATAGGAATCATCGTAGCCTTCCCACTGTGGCATTACCTTGCTTGCCTCGTCTAAGAAGAAGAATACATCTCTTCCCATGGCTCTTCCCTTGATGGTATGCATATCAATCGCATAATCCGGGATTTCCGGAACCTGACCTTTCTCAGATTCTCTCATGATGATGTTCTTAATATGGTCTGTGGAACGCTCTTTTTTGCACTTGCATAAGTAGCGGATCGCATACAGGAAGAAAATAGAACGGTCGCCATCGCCATAAGCGAACTCTTTACGCAGATCGTTTAAATTCTTCACAATAACCGCTGCCATCGGATCGCCAAAGCCAATATCCTCGATCGGAATTACTAAAAGACGGTTCCACATCTTCTCCTCGTGAAATGTAGAGGTTACATACAGCTCATATGCCATACGCATTGCTGTAGCCTCGTCTCCTCTTCTAATGCATTTCTGCAGTGCAGAAATCACCAGATCTGCGTCCAGACCATGTTTGGTCTTTGTGTTTGACCATGGATCATAATACTCCTGTGCCATGTTTCCCCTTTCCGGCATTTGATGCCTTTAAAAATGAATTGTTATCGACAAAGCGCCTTAAGTCTTAACCCAGGTTTCTCTGCTTTCTGCTCTCGATCATCTTGCGGCAAGCCTGGATGATCATCAAAACAACTAAAATAAACACATATGGAAATGCACTGATCAGCTTCAGATCCAGTTTACTGTAAAGCTGTAAGTACACGGTGATCGTATCGGAAAATCCATACAGGAAGGAACTTGCGCATCCGATCAATGGATTACCCTGGGCGATGGCATCCATAGCCAGGGACATAAAGCCGCGTCCAGAAACCATTCCTGCAGTAAAGGAGTGCATCGCTCCCATAGAAAGATACATACCGCCAAACGCGCAGAACACGCCACACAGCGCCAGCGCGATGAATTTGGTTAACAGAACGTTGATTCCTGCGGAACGTGCTGCTTCCTCATTCTCACCGACTGCACGGATATTCACGCCAAGTCTGGTGCCATACAGCATCAGGGCTGTCAGTGCCACGAAGATCCAGCTTAAATACGTTACAAAGTTCTGACCGGATAAGATCTGTCCCAGAACCGGAATATCCTTTAAAATCGGGATATTGATGTTCGGAAAGCTTGCGCTGACGATTGAAGTGGAGTTATTCTTACTTCCACACACCATAGCCAGAATAAATACGGTGCCGCCAGTTGCCGCTAAGTTGATCGCAACACCACAGGCGTTCATCGGCGCATTCATCTTCAAAATGAAATAACCTAAAACAAAGGAAACTAAGATTCCTAGGAGTACGCCAAGAAGCGCGCCTAGGAACAGGCTTCCTGTAAACGCACTGGCAAGGACACCTGCCAGGGCACACATCAGCATCGTACCCTCAATACCCAGGTTGAACATGCCTGCCTTTGTCATAATATTGGCTGCCAGCGTTGCTAACAGAACCGGTGTAGTACTGGCAAGCACGGAAGACCAAAAATTTGGAGAAATCAGAAATTCCATACTGCTTATACCTCCTTCTCAGATGCTTCCTGCGCCTGAAGCAGTGCATTCTTCTGTTCTTTTCTCTTCTTGATCACAGCCAGGAACCGCTCTGCACCTACCAGCAGAATCACGATACACTGGAGGAACGCAACGATCTCATTATCCAGATCTGTCGCACGGGACATAATCTCTGCACCGATACGCAGATACGCGATAAAGAACGCTGTCACCGGAATGAAATACGGATTCTCATTGGCTAACATATGTACCATCAGACCATCCCAGACGTAGTTGACACTGGTCTGCCACTGGAAACGTTTATACATACCGACCATCTCCACTGCACCACCCATACCAGCGATCAGACCACTGATAAAGGAAGCTGTCAAAATTACTTTTCCTGTCTTAATACCGGCATTTTTCGCAAATGCACTGTTAATACCGGTGACTCTTACCTTATAACCAAAGGAAGTCTTCTCCATCAGGAACACCACAAAGAATACCGTAGCGATCATGATCACAAATCCCCAGTTCATGCTGGTTCCCTTGATCAGATTGCCCAGTCTTGCGGTATCCAGGAAATAGGAGCTGCCCCACTGACCGGTCTTTTCAAGCAGGTAAGCGCTGACGATGGAATAACCCACATAGTAAAAAATGGAGTTAAACATAATAGAAAGCACCGTCGCATTCACACGGGTATATTTTTCAAAAATGATCGGCAGCATGGAGATCAGTCCGCCAACGATCGCTGCTGCCAGAATCAGTGCACACTGATGTACAATGTTCGGTAACTGGACCTTCACCGCCATGGCTGTCGCCACAACAGCGCCCATATAGAAGGAGCCATCTGCTGCGATACTGAACACGCCGCTTCGTAAAATGATATTCAATGCCAGTCCGGAGAAGATCAGTGGAACCGCTCTCTCCAGCACATTAAAGAAGCTTCTCTTTGTCTCCAGCGGCCCAAGTACCAGCTTGCGGATCGCAAATACCGGCTGATCACTTACCATAAAAATGATGGCAAATACGATCAGCAACGCAATGGCAATGGCACTGATGATACGGATCACGCTGAAATATTTCATCACATAATCTGTTTTCTGTCCTGTCTTTTTCATTTGCCCATGCCCTCCTGTGTCTTAATTCCCAACATATAGAGACCCAGCTCTTTCTCAGTGACCTCTTTCTTCCGGTTGTCCAGCTCTGCCACAATATTGCCCTTGTGCATAACCAGAATCCGGTCGCTTAAGGAGAGCAGCTCATTCAAGTCCGCAGAAATCAGCAGGATTCCCTTTCCCGCCTCACGCATGCTTAAAATCTTGGAATGGATAAAGGAAATCGCTCCGATATCGACGCCTCGTGTTGGCTGATCCAGGATCAGCACATCACTTCCGCTGCTGAACTCTCTGGCTACAATGGCCTTCTGGATATTACCACCGGAAAGGCTCTTGATCTTCTGTTTTTCAGAAGGGGTTTTTACCTTATACTCTTTGATCAGCTGAATGCAGTGTTCCCGCATCTTCTTGGTATTGATCACTTTCAACCGATTGGCAAAGCTGTCAATATTGGAAACCACCAGATTCTCTGCCACGGACATGGTCTCCGCACAGCCATCATACATACGATCCTCCGGAATATAAGCCAGTCCGGTCTTACGGATCTCACCGATAGAATCATGGGTCACATCTTTTCCCTTCAGATAAACTTTTCCCTGACTGCACCGGATTCCGGCTGTGATAATAGAGATCAGTTCACTCTGACCGTTGCCATCGACTCCGGCAATTCCCAGGATCTCTTTATCCTTCAAGGTAAAAGACACACCATTTAGCTTGCTGACCTCGAATTTATCCCGGTAATGAAGATTCTCTACCCGGAGCAGCTCCTTGTCCGGATGCAGCTCTTTCTTATCATAATCAAAGGAGATCACACGACCTACCATCAGTCGGGAAATATCTTCCTCCGTCACCTCATCGATCCGGTAAGTCCCTTCTGTATGGCCGCTCTTTAAGACGGTAATCCGGTCACTAATCTGTTTTACCTCTTTTAATTTATGGGAAATAAAGATAATGGTCATTCCCTTTTTCTTTAACCCGATCAGACGGTCAAACAGTTCCTCGGTCTCCTGTGGTGTTAAAACTGCAGTCGGCTCGTCCAGAATAATGATCTTCGCACCACGGTACAGGATCTTTAAGATCTCCAGCTTCTGTTTCATACCAACGCTCATGTCGCGGACACGGCGGGTCGCATCAATCTCAAAATTATACTGTCTGGCAATCTCCTCTGTGATCTGAATATCAGATTTTTTATTTACCACAAATGGCAGGTGCTCCACGCCCAGCATCATATTCTCTGCACCGGTCAGGGAATCCACCAGCATAAAATGCTGATGCACCATACCAATGCCATGATCGATCGCATCCTTACTGGAGTTAAAATGCACTTCTTCTCCGCGCAGAAAAATCTGGCCGGAGGTGACACTCTCCATTCCATAAAGCATCTTCATCAGTGTACTTTTACCGGCTCCATTCTCGCCTACCAACGCATGAATCTCTCCTTCTTCCACGCTGAAATTCACTTCATGGTTGGCCAGCACACCGCCCTCATAAATCTTTGTCAGATTCCGTACTTCCAAAATTGGTTTCATAAGCACTGTTCCCTCTCTAGTATCCGGTCATGATATTCTTTATCATGAAAACTCATGAATTAATATTATAAAACAAATTTATGCAAAATTCTACTATTATTCTATCGTGTTTTCTAATACATAAATCTATTTTTTCTTATTAATCCGTTTTTTTCTATTCAGTTCCTTATAATCCGGCCTTTTTCGCCCGTTCCAGGGCAGATAAGATCACCTTATCCATGTCATAATATTTATACTCTGCCAGGCGTCCGCCAAAGATCACCCGCTCCTCTTTCCCAGCCAGTTTTGCATACCGGCTGTAAAGATCCTGATTCTTCTCATCATTAACCGGATAGTACGGCTCCATGCCTTCTTCCCAGTCTGCCGGATACTCTCTGGTGATCACAGTCTTTGACTGTGTTCCGAATTCAAAATGCTTATGCTCGATCACTCTGGTGTATGGAGTTTCCCGGTCGGTGTAGTTGACCACCGCAACACCCTGATGGTTATCGGTGTCCAGCACCTGGGACTCAAAACGCAGACTGCGGTATTCCAGTTTTCCATACTGATAGCCATAATAGGAATCAATGGTTCCTGTATACACGATACAATCTCCTAATGCATCATATTTCTCCCTATTTTCCAGATAATCCACGCCGGTTTCCACATCGCAGCCTTCAAATAGCTTATCGATGATCACATTATAACCGCCGATGGGGATTCCCTGGTATAGATCGTTAAAATAGTTATTGTCATAAGTATAACGGACCGGAAGCCGTTTGATGATAAAGGCCGGAAGCTCCTTACAGTCTCTTCCCCACTGCTTCTCGGTGTAGCCCTTCACCAGCTTCTGGTAAATGTCCACGCCCACCAGACTGATGGCCTGCTCCTCTAAGTTCTTAGGCTCGCCTGTGATACTGGAGCGCTGGCTGGCAATGATGTCTTTCGCTTCCTGTGGAGTCGAAATGCCCCACATCTTGCTGAAAGTATTCATATTAAATGGCATATTATACATCTCGCCCTTGTAGTTAGCCACCGGGCTGTTGGTGTAGCGGTTAAATTCTGCCAGACTGTTGACAAAATCCCATACCTCCCGGTTGCTGGTATGGAAAATGTGGGCGCCATATTTGTGGACATGGATACCTTCCACCTCTTCACAGTAGATGTTGCCGCCTAAATGGTCTCTTTTTTCGATCACCAGGCATTTCTTACCCTGTTTATTCGCTAAATATGCCCAGACTCCGGCAAAAAGCCCACTTCCTACGATCACGTAATCATATTGTTTCATGGTGTCTGTCCTTTCATTGTTGATACTCTGTTTTTATGTTTTTCCCGCCGTGTTCTTCTCACTTTTGGCTCTTCTTCCAGCTCCGGGTGCATCTTCCCCATGAGGACTACGATGGAACGTGGCTCCGCCTCATAGGTCATCTGCTCTTCTAACATTGGTTCATTTCCATTCTCCTGGAAATTCTCTGATTCCTTCCGCCCGGTATCCACCACCAGATGCCAGCGGCGTCCCTTCGACAGCTTAGGCAGGGCAAACAGATGCGGCTCCCAGTGCATATTGTAGATCAGCAGGAAATCCTCGTCCCTGGTTCCGTCTTTCTTGTGTCCGTACTCTCCGCAATACATGATGGAAAGCTGGTGACAGGAATCAGAAAAATCCGGCTGCCATGCTTTCATCCCATGACAGGATATGTCCGGCTGGCCGCAGCCTAAACTGTCCATACCAAGAAGCGGTTTGACCTGATGAAAAACCGGATGCGCCTTGCGGAAGGCAATGCTTGCTTTTACAAACCGGTAAAATTCCGCATTGCTCTTCTGCTGGTTCCAGTTCAGCCATGTGATCTCATTGTCCTGACAATAAGGATTGTTATTGCCGGACTGGGAATTGCCAAATTCATCACCAGCCAGAAGCATGGGCGTTCCCTGACTGAAAAACAGCATCAGCACCGCATTTTTCATCTGTTTTTTGCGAAGCTCCAGCACTTTCCTTTTCCTGGTCGGCCCTTCTGCGCCACAGTTCCAGCTGTCATTTTCCTCCGGACCGTCTTTTCCACGCTCACCATTGGCTTCATTGTGCTTTTCATTATAAGAAACCATATCTGCCAGCGTAAAACCATTGGTCCCAGCCATATAATTGATCACAGCGCTATTTTCCAGATTTAACTTTGCCCGGTAAGCCAGACGGTTTAAGCCTCCGTCATCGCCCTTTAATACCTGACGCATATCTCTTAAAAAACCATCATTGTACCAGCCCAGATGACGGTGGCTTCCCTCGTCCACCCCATTCCAGTATTCTGCCCACAGCTTCAGGCGGCTTAAATACGGGTCCTGCCCGATCAGCTTTAAGGGCGCATCACCTACCAGGTGAATGCCGTCAATGTGATATTCTCTCGCCCAGTAACGGACAGCATCCAGCACCATGGACGGATCTTCTTTTCCACTGACGTACAACTCCAGAACTAACTCCATGTTATTCTTATGAAGCTCTCTGACCAAAGTTTTCAGTTCTGTACCCGGGTGCTTGCGTCTACCGGAGCTGTAAGAAGCCTTGGGGGCAAATAAAAAGCTGTCGCCGTATCCCCAGTAATTTAATTTAGGCGGCTGGTTATCCACAGGTAATTTCACCATCCGCACTTCCGTCTCTTCCCGCACCTCATTAAACTCTGTCACCGGCATCAGTTCCAGCGTAGTCACGCCCAGTTCCTTCATGTACTGGATCTTCTCCATCACCGCCCGGAATGTCCCTCTGTCACGGACATGAGAACTTGGATGCTTCGTGAAACCACGGACATGGGCCTTATAGATCACACAGTCCTCATATGGAATCTGGGGGCGCTTGTCCTCTCCCCATTCAAACACGGTCTGTCCGGCAACTGTCTCCAGCTTTCTCTTAAAACCTGTCTCCGCTCCCCAGATCTCCCGTCCACGGAACACTTTTCCATAAGGATCCGGAAGCCATCCCTGTTCCGTCTGAAAGCCATAAACAAAACAGCCTTTGATCTGCCGGTCTGTCTCCAATGTCAGGTTCCATACATCCCCCTGCCGAAGCTCCGGAGCCATCTCAAATACAGCCGTCTCCCCCTGCTCCTCCGTCAACACCAGACTGCAGGCACTGCCCGGCCATTTCACCGATACATGAATCCTCTTTCCATCAATCGTAAGCCCCATCGGGTAATTTCTGTCTGTTTCTGCCACCACTCTAAACTGCTTCAACCCTGCTCTCCCATATTTGCTTTATTTTTGATACCTATTTTCACACTTTTCTTCATCTACTGCTTTTCAATCTTCTCCGCCAGATCATTCAGATACATCCACCGCTCCATCTTGGCATCCAGCTCGCTTTCAGCCTGTGCCTTGCGATCCATCAGTTCTTTCAGTTTCACAAAATCGCTGGCAGCTTTCTCCATCTGGACTTCCAAACCTGCGATCTCTTCTTCCAGCTTCTCGATCTGGCTCTCGATCACATCCCAGTCCTTCTGCTCCTGGTAGGTGAAACGCAGCTTTTTGGGGCCGCCGTTCCAGGTCTTTTTGGATGATTTGGAGTCCTCCTCAGATTTTTCATCCTTTGATTTATCTGATTTGACGCCTGCCTTCGGATTCCCAGCTGCCATCGCCTCAGCCTCTACCTCTTTCCGCAGCACCGCCGCCTGATAATCGGTGAAACCGCCCTCATACTGGGTGATCTTGCCGTTGCCCTCGAAGGCAAAGATCCTCCGCACGATACGATCTAGGAAATACCGGTCATGGGATACAGTGATCACAATACCCTGGAAGGAATCCAGGTAGTCCTCCAGAATCGTTAATGTGCGGATATCCAGGTCATTGGTAGGCTCGTCCAAAAGCAGTACATTTGGCGCATCCATCAGGATCCGCAGCAGGTACAGTCTCCGCTTCTCACCGCCAGATAAACGGTCAATGGTGGTGTACTGGACGCTGGATGGGAATAAGAAACGCTCCAGCATCATGGAGGCACTGACGCTTCCGTCCTTGGTCTGCACATACTCTGCCACATTTTTGATGTAATCGATCACCTTCAGGCTCTCATCCATAGCTTCATTTTCCTGGGAGAAATAGCCCATTTTCACGGTCTGGCCGATCTCGATGGTTCCGCTGTCCGGCTGTACCCATCCAGCGATCATCTTCATCAGCGTGGACTTGCCGCTGCCATTGGGACCGATGATTCCAACCCGGTCATTTTTTAGGAAAATATAGGTGAAATCTTTTATTAACGTCTTATCTCCATATGCCTTACACAGATGATCCAGCTCCACCGTCGTCCGTCCCAGTCTGCTGGAAATAGACTCCAGCTCCATACTCTGGTCAAGCTCCGGGCCTTTCTGGTCACGCAGGGCCTCGTAGCGCTGGATGTGGGCTTTCTGCTTGGTGGAACGGGCTCTGGCGCCACGCTTCATCCACTCCAGTTCCACCCGCAAAATGGACTGACGCTTCCGCTCCGACGCCTGAGCCATGTCAAGACGCTCAGCACGCATCTCCAGATAACCCTCATAATTGGTCTGGTAGCTGTAAAATTTGCCCTTATCAAGTTCTACGATCCGGTTTGCCACACTGTCCAGGAAATAACGGTCATGGGTGATCATCAGGATCGCGCCGCGGAATTTCTTCAGATGGTCCTCCAGCCAGTCCGCCATATCACTGTCTAAGTGGTTGGTGGGCTCGTCCAGGATCAACAGATCCGTGTCCGCCATCAGCGTACTGACAAGCGCCACTCGTTTCCGCTGTCCGCCTGACAAGGTCTCTACCTTGGCGTCAAAATCATAGATGCCGACCTTGGTCAGCATGGTCTTCGCCTGACTCTCCATATCCCAGATATGTGGGTGGCCTTCATTGTCCCGGAGAATGCTCTCGATGATGGTGTCACCCTCCGTAAATTTCGGGTTCTGCGGCAGATAACGCATATCCAGGTTTCTTCCTCGCACCACGGTTCCCTTGTCCGGCTCCTCTAAACCAGCCACGATTTTTAATAAAGTAGATTTGCCGGTTCCATTAATGCCGATCAGACCGATCTTCTCCCCTTCATTGATGGAGAAATCTGTATCGTCAAAGATCAGCCGTTCCGTATAAGATTTGGTCAGATGTTCAATGGTCACTAAATTCATGAGATCACCAGCTCCACAGGACAGTGATCAGAGCCCGTCACTTCGGTATGAATGGACGCGCTGACCAGTCGCTCCTTCAGACACTCTGATACACAAAAATAGTCGATACGCCAGCCGGCGTTCTTCTCCCTGGCCTTAAACCGGTAAGACCACCAGGAATATACCCCTTCCGTATCCGGGTAAAAATAACGGTATGTGTCAATAAATCCAGCCGCTAAAAGATCCGTAAATTTCTGCCGCTCCTGATCTGTAAAACCGGCATTGTTGCGGTTGGTTTTTGGATTTTTCAGGTCGATCTCCTCATGGGCCACATTGAAGTCTCCACAGAAGATCACAGGCTTTTTCTGCTCCAATCCCTTTAAATAGGCTAAAAACGCGTCCTCCCACGTCATCCGGTAGGAAAGTCTCGCCAGCTCACTCTGGGAATTAGGCGTATAGCAGGTCACTACGTAATAATCCGCAAATTCCGCCGTGATCACACGTCCCTCCTGATCATGCTCCTCGATCCCGATGCCATAAGCAACGGAAACCGGCTCTTCCTTGGTAAATAATGCCGTACCGGAATAGCCCTTTTTCTTGGCATAATTCCAATACTGGTGATAACCCTCTAAGTCCAGCTCGATCTGGCCCTCCTGAAGCTTGCTCTCCTGGATACAGAAAATATCCGCATCCATCTCCTTAAAATAATCTAAAAACCCCTTGCCTACACAGGCCCGAAGCCCATTAACATTCCAGGAAATCATCTTTTTCATAAATCAAATGGTCTTCCTTTCTTTCTGAAAATTCAACTTACATGAATCACATCCAGTATAACACAAATCCCCCTGTGGTGAAAGAACGAAACCATGAACTTTTCTGCTCCATATGCCAAAAGCAGCGGATGTTTCCACCCACTGCCTTATCTTTTGCTTTTCCGTTATTTTGTTTCTCGCACTGTTACACTAACCGTTTTCCTACACCAGCAGCCGCATCAGATTCGCCACCAGAAGTCCCCCTCCGGTTCCGATCACGTACCCCAGCAGCGCCATAACGATTCCCACCGGAACCAGCGCACTGCTGTAAGCGCCCGCCAGCACCGGAGCGGTTGCAGTTCCGCCGATGTTCGCCAAAGACGCCACCGCGCAGGTGAAAATATCCATTTTCAGCACTTTTGCCAGAATCACCATCACAGCCACATGGATCACGATGATCAGGATTCCCGCTGCCAGCCAGATATGGGCGTTGCCCATGGTGGACAGATCGGCTCTGGAGGCAATCAGGGCGATAACGATGTAGAGCATGGCATTAGAGATTTCTTCGGTTCCCTTTAATTTGCCAAATGGCGTCATAGCCAGGACCACACCGAGAACGGTTACAACCAGCACCGTCCAGGTAGCCTTGTCAAACACCGGAAGTACCTGGTTGATCCGCACGCCGAGTTCCTGGGATACTGCGGAAACTAAAAAGCCTGCACCCACTAAGATCAGGATATTCTGCCATACCAGCGGCTTCGTACTGGTTCTGGCCTCCTCCTCTAAAGCTGCTCCAACCTCATCAATGGCCCTGGTGTCCGCTTTGGTCCAGGAATTGAATTTATGGGAAAATCCAATGGCCCACAGAAGAAACATCACATAAAAGGTTCCGCAGATAGAATCCATCACCAAAGCATACGCCATGGCATCTTCGCTGACATTTAACGCCGCCTGGATGGCCAGCATATTGCCGCCGCCTCCCATCCAGCTTCCACACAAGGCGCCCATGGCTTTCCATGCCTCCTGTCCCAGAGATCCCTTAAAAACTGCAAAGCTCACTACAAATCCAAGTCCGATGGAGATACTTGCCGCAAAAAATCCGATCAGCATCTTTGGTCCCAGCTTCAGGATCTTTTTCATATCACACCGCAGCAGCATTAAAAACAACATTGCATAGAGAACCGGGTTTTTGAGTGTACTGTACGCCTCTGCTGTTTCCCCCAGATCCCACATTTTCATCGTGCATAAAAGCATCATTCCCATGTAGATCAAAACCACAGGCGGGGCGAAGCTGAAAATATTCTGGGCGATTCTGCCTTTGAATATCCTCGGCAGGTTTACAAGTATCGCAGCCAGAAAGATCAGCACTGCAATATACATAAATCCGTCTTTAATCATACATTCGTCTCCTTTTTATAAATATCGTAAAAATAACTCCTGCTTATTTTTTCATAAACAGGAGTTATCAGTTTACCATAAATATTCTTTTTGCACAATGAGGAATTTTTCCAGAAATGGTTCACCCTGCGGTAAAAATGTCTTAGAAACTTCGTCCTGCACCGCCTCCGCCAAAGCTGCCTCCCCCTCCGGAGCTTCCGCTGTCGGAACTGCCTCCATCATCATCGCTGTCAAAGAAGAAGGTGATGATCAGGAATGCCCAGTAACAGCATTTACCAGCCAGATTTTTCAGACTTTCACGTCCAAAATTCCTGTTCCAGTATCCGGGTATCCGTTTTTTCTTCGTAAACAGATTCAAAAAACAATACAAAATTCCACGAAGAAGCCGAAACAGCAAAATCAGAAGAAATGGCACGCCAAATGCCACCAGGCAGATCGGGATAAAGATCACTGCCAGGATCAGTATAAAACCGATGATATATCCCAGAATTTGCATGCAATCTTTCCTCCCCTTTTTATACCAATGTACTCCTGGAATCCTTCTGTGCTTGATTTTGCAGGAAAGACTTCGTTAACTAGTATGTCATAGTTTTACTTGCCCAGTAACGCGCCTACGTCTGGTGTGGTCGCTGCACCTGCCGCTGCCTCAAAATAATCAGCCTTTGTAAAGCCAAACATATTCGCCAGAATGCTGGTTGGGAATGTGACGATTCTCTGGTTGTAAGAACGCACCACTTCATTATAATCTTTTCGTGCGGTAGAGATCCGGTTCTCACTTCCGGCTAACTCATCCATCAATCCTATATAAGTAGTATCACTCTTTAATTCCGGATAAGCCTCTACTACAACATTTAACTGGGTCAGTGCCGCATCCAGCGCCGCATCCGCATCAGCCTTATCCTGCATGGTGCTGGCATTCATCAGCTGGGTACGCGCCTCTAACACTGCGTCGTAAACCTCGGTCTCATGAGCTGCAAAGCTCTTCACCGTACTGACCAGGTTCGGGATTAGATCTGCCCGACGCTGCAGCATCGTATCAATATCTGCCTGGGCACTTGCAATATTCTCTCTGCTGGACGCCAAGCCATTATAAGAACCGATCAAAAAACCGCCAATCAGCACCACAATCATACCGACAATTAACAAACCTTTTTTCATACGCGCCTCCTCTTACAGTTTTTACTGTATGTATTTAAAGTTGATTCTATTTTACCAGATTTTTCTTGATATTTCCAGCAATTCTGTGGGGTGGAAATGAAAAACTCTGTAACAAAAGGAAAAGCAATTTAC
>SKDY01000491.1_pt1 | contig 32014 bp, 27 predicted proteins | sample 4826591 | NCBI WGS metagenome assembly SKDY01 (sample SAMN11008823, study PRJNA524170) | human gut metagenome | biome: Human fecal sample; material: Feces; isolation source: fecal sample from pouch patient p10, p22 | host: Homo sapiens | place: Israel: Tel-Aviv | collected 2016-06-15 | reverse complement strand
AAAATATTCCATTAGGACAAACAGGAGTAAAACTATCGTTATTTAAATTATTCAAGGTTCATTCAAGTTTGATAAGATATAATGGTAAGAAGAAACCTGAAAAAAGTGAAAAACTGTAATTTAATATAGTTTTTGGAGGTCAAAATATGAAACTTTTATTAGTCGAAGATGAAGCGATGCTGGCTGAAGCTATCGCTCAAATTTTAAAAAAGCAAGGATATTTAGTAGATATAGCAGAAGATGGTGAGTATGGTTTAGATTGTTTGGTATCAGGAGTTTATGATATAGCAATTTTGGATATTATGCTTCCAAAGAAAGACGGCTTAACTATCTTAAAAGAGGCGCGAGAAGAAGGTATTGAGATTCCAATTCTTATGCTAACTGCGAAAGGAGAACTTGATGATCGAGTAAACGGATTGAATTCAGGAGCAGACGATTACTTGTGTAAACCATTCCAGTACCAAGAGTTATTAGCTCGATTAAAAGCATTAGGTAGAAGAAAAGGCGAATTTAAGATCGACGGAAACCTTACTTTTGGCGATTTCGACTTGAATCCTTACAATTTGAAGTTAAAAACAAAGGTTGATGAAATTGCTTTAACAAAAAAAGAAGCCAATATTTTAGAATTACTCGTAACGAATTATCCGCAGCTTTCTTCAAAAGATCAGATTATAGAAAAAGTTTGGGGATATGATTCAGATGCGGAATATAATCACGTAGAGATGCACGTTTCATTGCTAAGAAAAAAAATGAGACAGGTAGAAAGCATTACTCAAATCAAGGTTATTAGAAGTCTGGGTTATCGCCTCGAATTTCCTAGAGGTGATGAGTATGATTAATCAGTTTAGAAAACGATTAATTACCATGACCACAATATTTGTCGCGATTATTTTATTAACGGGATTTCTTTCAATATTTATTACAACTTACTTAAAGCAACAATCAGATAATCTCGAAAAATTGAATCAATCAGAAGAGCTAACAATTTCAGGAGGAAAGGTATCTTTTGACGAGAAAAGTGATGACGCAGTACAGATAAATCGTATTTCAACGGGTGCGGGCGTTTACTTCAATCTTTTAGTAGATAAGACCGGAAAACCGATAATGGTTGACTCGGCTTTAAAATTATCAAAAAAGCAATACAAAAAGGCAGCAAAATACGCCTGGAAAAATCGTGAGGGCGGTACTGTTAGACTAAACGGACGAGAATGGCAATATGTTGTGGCACCAGCTATAGCGAATTTGGATTATGATAATAAAGATAAGAACGTTGAAAAAGATGACGAGACTTATCTAATGCGATTTTTAGATGTAACAGATTCAAAAAAGAGTTTGTTTTCTTTAGCAATAACATTGTTAATTGTCGGAATTGGATTAATGATTTTCTTTTTCCTAGTAATTATTTATTTTACGAATCGAGCAATAAAACCTATGGAAGAAGCTTGGAAGAAACAAAAACAATTTATTGCTGATGCGTCTCACGAGTTAAAAACTCCATTAAGTATCATTTCATCAAATGTTGGTGTACTTTATTCCAGTAAAGAAGATACAATTAATGATCAGATAAATTGGTTGGACAATATATCTAGAGGCACTGAACGAATGAATGGATTAGTTAGTAAAATGCTAACTATCGCCAAAACTGATAATGTTTTTGAACAAATGAATTTTAGCACGGTTCAAGTAGATCAATTAATACGAGATTCTCTCTCAAATTACGAAACTAAGTTCGAATCAAAGAACATTGAAGTGAATTGTCATCTATCAGGTGTATTAGCAAAGACAGATGAAGGGTTATTGCAGCAGCTGTTTGATATTTTTATGGATAATGCTTACAAATATACGAATGAAAATGGTTCCTTTGATATTACTCTTAAATCAAAAGGCAGAGATACAACAATTCAATTTAAGAATACCGGAGAGGGAATTGCTGAAGAAGATATCTCAAAAGTGTTTAATAGATTCTACCGAACAAATGAAGTACGACAAAAATATGAGGGAAGTTATGGATTAGGATTGTCGATCGCTCAAAGTATTGTAGAACAACTTGGAGGTACAGTATCTGTCAACAGTTCTCTTAATGAAGAAACAGAATTTACTATTCAACTACCTCTTAAAAAGGAGCACATCAAAAAATAAAATGATATAAAATCAATTTCAATTTAACAATGAATTGACCATAAACCGAATCGAAATAAATATTTAAGTTGCTATCGATAATTCTCTTTAAAAGGAGAATTGTCGATAGTATTTTTTTAAGAGATTATAGGTTCAATCAAGGTTTCTATATTACTATACATTCAAAACAGAATAGTGATGAGGAGAAGTCATATGAATAAAGTTGCCAGGTTCAAAACGATAGCGTTGTTTATGTATATCGCAATTTTTAGTGTGTTTTTTGGAGCATGTGGAGAAAATAAAGAGAAGGAGGCCGTTGGTAAATCAACTAGTCAGTCATCATCGTCGTCAACACCAATTAATCCAATAACATATGTTTCGAGAGATGTATTAGGAAACCGATTACTCCAGCAGGAGAAATTTTTGGAGGATGATCCAAATAATAGAGCATACAAAGTTTCTTACGCGCAAACGCTATATGCATTAGGAAATTTTGAATTTGCAGAGAAAATCATTGAACCCTTAATAAAAGAAAAAAATCCTTTACCAGCAGTTATCGAACTTTCTGCAAGAATTAATTACGTTAACGGAAATTATGAAGAATCCGAAAAGCTCTACAAAAAAATACTAAACAATAAAGATAAAGAACTTGTAGCAAGAACTAAAGAGGCGTTACTAAATGTGTGCTATCAAACAAATCAGTTCAAAAAGGCAAAAGAAATCGAATACAGCGAAGATGAAAAACCAGCTATTCAAGATTTAATGGAAAGCTTTGGAGACACAATGCCTTATCAAACAAACTGGAATGGAAATGACAAAGTAACAATTTCATTTGTTGCTACAGATCCGGCACCCGTTATACCGATTGAAGTTAATGGGGTAAAAATGAATGCAGTAATTGATACCAGTGCTGACGGATTATTATTAGACAAAGAAAAAGCTGAAGAATTTGGAGTCAATTCAGTTGCTGATTTTCTAGGAAGATCGGAAGGTGGGAGTTCTGGACCAGTTTCATATGGGAAAGTTAATTCACTGAAAATGGGAGAAATTGAAATGAGCAATATCCCAACTACTATTAGTTCTCTAGCTAATGCCCGTGAAGAAGTATTTACTGATACTCCGGATGTACACGCCATAGTCGGTACAAGTATTTTAAAGCAGTTCATTCCGACACTTAACTATAAAACGGGTGAGATAACATTTATTCCTCGTGGAGAAGCTGGAAGAAATCAATTAAAACAGATGATACCTAGTGATAAAATACTTGATCAAGTACCGTTCTCTTTATCAGGAACACATTATCTGCATGCAAAGGGCTCAGTAAATCGTAACAATTATTTGAATATGTTCATAAATTCAGGGTTAGTAACTAAAGGAGGAAACGGACCAATTTTATCAGGATCGCTAATGAAAATTTTAAAAACACCAATTCCAAGGCTAGGAGAATCCCAGTTATCTGGAATTGATGGAGAAAAATTCCAGGTAGGATCACTTAGTATTTCAAGTTATGGAGTAGGACGTCTACTGTCAGAATCTTCGATTGGCCAGTATTATAGTGGTGAAGCTTTGGAGAAACTTGGGCAAGCGAACGGATTTATATCAGATGCTATGATTGGTCATAATTTTCTTAAGCAGCAAAATTGGACCATTGATTTCGACCAGATGTCTATGATCTTTAGTAAACAAGATGATTAAGAAATAAAAGAACTGCTTTGTGTTGAAAAATAAAACACATAAGCAGTTCTTTTATACTTTCAAATGTAACTATCAAGATATAGAATTTTTCAAAATCATCAAATAAATATAGGTTCGTTATAGGTAGGTTTTGTATAGTACTAACTATAGAAATTCTATAAATAAAAGCTCATGAATTGGAGGCGGAGTAACATGCTTTTTCGATCGATCATACTGTCATTGATTTTAACGATAATTGTAAATCTAGTTTTTTATGGACGAAATAATGATTCATGATACAGAAGGAGGAACATATCTTGGGAAAAGTTTTATCTACTAGAAACAAGCTGTTAGAAGCTACGATTAAAGAGTACAGAAAACGTGGTTATAAAAATACTACTATAAAAAACGTATCAATGAGGAGTAATATTGCGAGTCAAAATTCTATTCTTGTTTTGATAATAAAAATGAGTTGGTACAAGAAACGACACGGATTGTCTCGCAGAATTTTGATAAGTACATCAAAGAAAGTTTGTATGTTACTGATCCTCAGAATAGTTTTCAAGCAATGGTTTCATTTGGTGAAGCAGCAGTTGTTTGGAGTGTCAATGAATCAAATTTGGCAGAGCTACTAAGTCACACAATAAATTATAATACTGGATCAAGCGATGCAAACTCTAAGAACTGCTACTTATTCACTTATATTAAGAATGTAGACAATATCTTGAACGATTTTATTGAAGACTTTAAACCAGAAATAAATAAAGAAGATTTATCAATCCAATATTGGTCCCTTATTCAAGGGTATGCTCGAATGGTTAAGAATGGAGATTTTAACTATAAAAGAGAAACGATAGAAAACTTTGTTAGTATTTGGTCCGGTCAACAAGGAAAGCTCTGTCAAATAGGAGCAAGTCTTTGAGAATGATAGCTTAGCAGTTTCTTACAATAAAAACTTAATTATATGGAGGATGAGTGATCTTGAACAAACAAAAAATTGAGTTAATAAGAAATAATTTAGTGTGTCAGTACTGTGTCTTGTTTCTGTTTTTACTGGCTACTCATTTCTTGCCTTCCACTAGGCCCGTAGTTGTGATTAGTTTGATTGCATTGGTGATAACTGGGTTTATTCTTTTCTATTTTAAAGGAAGAACTCGATCTAATCACTTTATTGTAGAACGCTATTTACTTTTTCTGATTCAACTATTCATTTTTAGAAAATTAGGTACTTTCCAAGGCTTTGCCTATAAAGAGATCTTTGGATGGAGCCTAAATCAAATGCTACTTTATTGGTTACCAATATTCCAGATAATTTGCATGATTGGCTATAACTATGGAATAGAACACAAAAATAAAATAGGATTCAAAAGAAATAGATCCATCTTCAAAAACGGAAATAACATTTAAATTAAGCACGCTTATGAGTCTATTCATCATTTTGGTGAGTAGACTTTTGTTGTCCTTATCCATGTTGTTTTATATTCGAACCACTAGTATCTAAATACTAAACAGTTTATTGGTCATAATGACAAACTATTAATTTAACATTGGTCAATAATTCAAGGTTCAGTATAGGTTGAATAGCTATAGTTTATGTAGAGCAACTGAAAATAATAAGCGAATAGCTACTAAATAAAAATGAAGAGGAGTACGGAAAATGGAGGATACAATATTAATAACAAGCAATTTAACAAAAACTTACTATAGAAGCGAGGGTGTCAAAGATATAAATATGACTTTAAGAAAAGGTGATATCTACGGGTTTATTGGTAAAAATGGAGCTGGCAAAACAACGCTATTACGTTTAATCACTTCATTAATCATTCCAACAAATGGTAGTTTAGAACTTTTTGGAAGTGGAAGTGAACAAGATCTCATTTTGGCTAGGAAAAGAATCGGTTCAATGATTGAGACACCATCGTTTTTCCCGAAAATGACTGCACGAGGGAATTTAGAATATTATCGAATACAAAGAAATATTGATGATGAGAGTGAAATAGAAAGAGTTTTGAAACTGGTAAATCTAGATGATACAGGAAGTAAAAAATTTAGTCAGTTTTCACTCGGTATGAAGCAAAGGCTGGGTCTAGCATTAGCTATTATGGGAAATCCAGAATTTTTAATTCTTGATGAACCGATTAACGGACTAGACCCGACAGGAATGATTGAATTTCGTGAAATAATTGAAAAACTAAATAAAGAAAATGGAATTACCATTTTGATCTCGAGTCATATCCTTTCTGAACTGTCACAAATTGCAACACGTTATGGAATAATTCATAATGGTCGGATTCTCAAGGAGTTTACTAGAGAAGAACTACATAGAGATATACAAGGTTATATCTCTATGAAAGTAAGTGATGCGGAAGAAGCAGGCAACATAATTCAATCAAATTTAGAGAATGTACAGTTCGAAGTTCATTCAAAAGAGGAAATTCGACTATTCAATTCTTACGATGATTCTTCAAAAGTGATTGAATTATTAAGTTTAAATGGTATAAAAATCTTTTCATCCAATGAAATGAAAATAAATTTAGAAGATTATTTCATTAGCATAATAAAAGAAGTAGCGTAAAGCGAGGAGAATGAATAATGACAAATATTATTAGATCAGATATTTTTAGACTAAAACGAGGATCAGCTGTTAGAAATGTTTTCATTGCAGGTATGATCATCATTATTATTACGGGAGTAAACATGTTAAGTTCTCGCAGTGGATTTGGTGGCGTAGGCGTTCAATCTGGAGCAAGTGCCGCAAGGTCATTACCAGGAAATGGAGCCGAGTTTGTTCAACAAATGAGAGATGATGGACTATTTCCATTTTTTATTTTAGCATTCGCAGTTGCTGTGTTAGGAGCTGATTATTCAGCAGGAACGATTCGAAACACTTTGTCATATTTCGTGGATCGAAGGAATGTTTACTACGCAAAATGTTTAACCGGATTCCTTTGTTGTCTTACCTATACTGTTTTCTGTTTAGCAGTTAGTTTAGTAACAGGAACTATTCTATTTGGATTTGGTGGCTTCACTTTAAACTTCATTGTAAATATCTTACTTCAAATACTGTTGTCAATACCACTTTATATTGGAATGATTGCAATTGGAAATTATCTATTAGTCCTTACCAAGAAGACTAGTATTACAATTGCTTCATATCTTATTGGATTGATTGTTTTCCCATCATTTACGCATCAGCTTTATCAGCTTTTCTCAATAGCAGAATGGTTGAAACTTTGTGATCCACTATCGGCTTTCTCGATGGTAGCAAGATTTTGGGATTTTCCTACATCTTATGTTGGTATGGTTCTTCTCTTTTGGATAATTCTAGATTCATTAATCCTGTATTTTGGTGTACGGCTATATTCACATGCTGATGTGGTTTAATAAAAAGTTCCATCTGCCATTCTTGATTATTAAAGAGTGGCAGATGTTTAGATATAAAGAGTCAAAAGTGTACTGTCTCACTTGATTTTTTTACTCCGAAAGAGGCTAGATATTCTACAGGATTCTTAATTTTCAAAAATAATTTCTTTATACTTACTAGCAGTATTATTTCAGTTTTATTGAGGAAAAAAGTGGAAGAAGAAATGAAATTCGTTAATCAAGATTTTGATTATTTTAGACGAACGTTCGAGGAAAACTATTAATTAGTGTATTATTTGTTATCGCACTTTTATAAAATTTGATATCTCTAAGTGCACAAAGAAAATTATGATAATCCTAGATGAGCCTATAAATATTAACCAATCAAAAATTATTGTTAATTAATTTGTATAAGATGGAAATAGTTACGACAGAAAAAAGTGCGCCGTTAGTAGTGTTTAGATAAATAAAAATGGAGTCCGCAAGTTATTTTCAATAAATAATAGAATTAACAATGAATATATTTTGAAGGGAAAATCCATTTTAAATTTCTATGATTAAAAATGTTTCTTTGTATTTATGTTCAGAGTTGGTAAACTCGTGCATACCGATAGATATTTTGAAAATTTTTCATGTGATAAAGAGCCGGAGATGATGGTTATGGCGAAGGCTATATTGATTTCAATAAAAGAAAACGAGGAAGAAAAGTTGTTTGAAGATATAGTAAAAATTTTAGATAAATCTGGGATAGTGCTTCAAGAGTATGAAGATAATAAAGAACAACTAACAATTGCAGATTTGCAAATGACTCCTTCTAATATAGATATAAAACAGAATGGTGTCGTATTGGATTTTACTTATCGGGAGTTTTGTTTACTTTATCATTTGGCCAAGTTTCCAGGAGTGGTCTTTTCTAAAGAACATTTGTACGAATTATTGTGGAAAGAGTATTCATTTCCTAAAACAACTAGCAGTACTGTTTCTGCTTTAGTAAGCAAGGTCCGTAAAAAATTAGATCAAAACGATAATGGATCAAAATATATATTAACTGTCAGGGATGTTGGTTACCGATTCAATCCGGAGTTAAAATAAACATATAGGATTTAAATCAAAATAAGAGTAAAAGTAGATAATTTTGTTACAAAATAATTCTTATACTGTCATAGGATAAGTAAAGTAATTGACACAAGAATGGAGTCCCTGTTCTAGTGTCTTTTTTTGATCTGAAACTAAGAAAAAGTATTGGTGGAAAATATAGGTTCATTCAAGGTTTGCTTGTTAAGCTTCTATTTACTAAGTTGCGAGTATCTAGCTCGCAAAATAATAGGAGGTTTTTTATGAACAAAAAAAAAATATGTATTACGGTTATGTTGCTACTATTTTCAATTAATTTAATGACTGCCTGTAGTAACAAGAATGATCTAACAGACAAATCTGAGGCGGGTACATCAACAAATTCAAATGAAGAGGGCAATGAAAAGGATGTCAGTAGTCGTAGTTATCACACGAATATTTTAAAAGAGGTAAAAAAAGAGTACAGTAAAGAACCAAATGATAAAAAGCTTGCTTTAAAATATGCACAAACACTGTTCTCTCTAGGGAATTTTGAAGAAGCTCGAAGTATCCTATTGCCATTACTTAATGAAACTAAAGTTAACGCGGAAGCATTATACTTATCTGCTCAGATTAATTACTTAGAAGGAAACTATCAAGAAGCCGAAAATCAATATAAGGAGTTAGTTACTAATCATTATGAAACACACGGTGTACAAGCGGAATATGGGCTACAATTGATTTACTACCGTACAAACAATTACAGTAAAGCTGAGAACCTATTTAACGGTGAAAATAGTCAAAAGGACCCAGTACTTGATTTGATGAGATCGTACGGTGATACTCAACCCAATCAAGTGGATTGGAATGAGGCAGATGAAACGGTTATTCCCTTCGTGGCTAAAGATCCTCTCCCAGTAATCCCAATAGAAGTCAACGGGGTTAAAATGAACGCATTTATTGATACAGCAGCAGATGGATTACTTATTGACAGTGAAAAGGCAAAAGAATTGGGTATCGAAACTGTATCAAAGCTTGATGGACTATTTGCTGGAGGAAAATCACAAGAAGTTGGTTATGCAAAAACGGACACATTAAAATTAGGAGATGTGAGTATCAATAATGTGTCAACAATGACCGGTCCAATAGACGGTACCATTAGTTCCTTATTTCCAAATGTAAAAGATGTACATGCCGCAATTGGTACTAATGTATTACAAAATTTTGTTCCTACAATTGATTTTATTTCTAAAGAGTTAAAATTAGTTCCTAAAAATGAAGTAGGTAGAAACAAGGTTCAAGAAAATTTAAATAACGATGATATAAAGACGAAGGTACCTTTCACAATCGGAAGTAGCCATTATATGTTTACAAGGGGATCAATTAACGAATACGAAAATTTAAATATGTTTATGGATTCGGGTATGCCTGCTAATAATGGAAAAGGACCAATACTATCTCCACAAGCAATGAAATACATGGGATTCCCTATTCCCAAAAATAAGGATATGGAAAAATCTACATTCTCAGGTATGGGAGGAGGGTCTTTCAAAACTTCCACATTCGACTTGAACTCTTATAATGTTGGAAGCCTTGGTGAGAAAAATACCTCTGGTCAATACTGGACTGGCGATCAGTTTAACATGTATGAAACGACTGGTTTTGTCTCAGATGCAATGATAGGGCATGATTTTGTAAGTAAATATAGGTGGACAATAGATTTTGATAATTATTCCATGACTTTTAGTAAACCTAAAGGGGAATAGACCTATTTGTAAAGTATTGTGATTATTGATTTCATTACAAACTGATTGATCATAATGAATGAATCTCAATCATCTATGTCTAGTGTACTACCGTCAAAAGGACAATGAAATAATTAATGATTTTTAAAACTACTCTTTCATCTTTGGAGAGTAGTTTTTGACATTAAAGGTTAAGGTGTAAAAGTCATATTTGATGGGGGAATTGAAGATTAAGAAACATGTTTACCAGCATTAGTCATGATTTATTTATATGTATACGTGGATCAGGTATCAGATGAGAACTACATGATTTAATTCTTTACGGATATTAATAATTGAAATGAAGAAAAACAGCTGTATTCTTAATATGAAAAATTCAACTGAGGAAAATAGCTGGAAAACCGGAGGAACAATAAAAAAAACTTTGTTTAACGGTTATTTTCTAGAATTATAGGTTCGTTATAGGTTGGACACTTAGTATTATTGGTATAACAAAAGTACAACTTGGAGGTATATTATGGAGAAAAACTGGAGAATTAAAAGATTATTTCTATCAATTTGCTTAGTAACAGCTATCATCGCATTAACTGGATGTAATACAAAACAGAATGGCTTGGAAACTGAATCGACAAAGCAGTCTGAAAAGAAAAAAACAAGTGTTGAAAATAAAGAAAATCAGAACACTCGAGAATCATTTCAAAATAAATTAGAAAAACAAGAGTTGAAAATCAAGGGAAGTCCTAACAATAAAAGTAATAACTTAAAGTATGCTAGAACTCAATTTTCATTAGGAAATTTTAACGAGGCAAAAAAAATAATTCAACCATATATCCAATCGAAGGATGCAGAGGCTTTACTGTTAGCAGCTGAAATAAGCTATTTGAACGGAAGATATAGTGAAGCAGAGGAATATTACAACACCTTGTTGAAAGAGCATAAGGAAGCTTATGGTATTCAGGCGGAATCTGGTTTGCAGATGGTTTATTACCAGACTAAGCAATTTAACAAGGCTAGCGAACTGTTCACAGATCAGAAGGATTTAGAGAATCCTATGTTAGATATGATGAAGGATTTTGGAGACATAAAGCCATATGAGATTGACTGGCACGGTAGAACTAGTACGACAATCCCTTTTATTAAAACATCTATCGGTGTATATGTACCAATCGAGATAAACGGTGTGAAAATGAATGCTTTCGTTGATACTGGCGCTGATGGTCTAACAATTGATAAAGAAAAGGCAGGTGAATTAGGGATTGACTCTGTTTCAGAAACAGAAGGACAGTTCGCTGGTGGACAGACTAATAAAGTTGGTTTTGGTAGAACAGATAAACTAAATATTGGTGGTGTTGACATAGAAAATGTCCCAACGATGCTTGGTTCATTTGAAGCATGGGAAAATGCAGCAGGTTTTAAAGAGGCTGGAAATGTTCATGCTGTAATTGGAACCAATATCCTGAAACAGTTTATCCCCACTATTAATTTTCTAGGAAAAGAGTTAACGTTGGATCAGCGAAGTGAAACTGGACGTGCCAAATTGGAAGAAAGACAAAAAGAAGAAAAGTTGGAAGCAACAGTACCTTTCACGTTGTCCGGAACCCACTATATTCATGGGAAAGGTACTATAAATGGTGTTCAGTCTTTGAATATGTTTGTTGATTCAGGTTTCATTTCTGAGTCAGATCAAGGTATTAATCTTCCAAAGGAAACTATGGATCTTGCTAATATTTCGATGCCTAAATTAGAAAAACCAGATGTCGCCGGAATGGGTGGATCAGATTTCAAAACTGGTTCTTTCGATGTAGATTCTTATGGATTGGAAGATTTAAAAATGAGTAAGGCATCAGGTTTATATGAAACGGGAAATACGCTATCTAACATGTTTGATGCTACTGGTTTTGTAACTGATGCAATGATTGGTGAGAGCTATTTGAACCATTATAAATGGACTCTTGATTTTGAAGAAATGACTATGAATTTTAGAAAGTAACAAGGGCTTAGTTGGTATAGTACTAATTAAACAGCGTACGATAAGAGCCTGTAAATGTAATTTTTACAGGCTCTTAGGTTAATTGTAGATCGGTGGGGAATTTAAGCACCTCTTGACTTAAACTATTCCGAATTGTTCAAGTAGGATCTAGGCAATATGATTTTACTCTCAATTATTTTTTTGAGAAAATGAACGATTTCAAAGTTTTTACGAAATTTACTAGGATATTCTATGGAGGAAAAAGACAAGCCAGATTACCTACATGATTTTTAATAAAAAAGTGTGTCCAAATAATTTAACGATTATTCATAGACAAGAAGAACGTTTCTTTATTGGGTATTACGAATGTCGAAGTACCAAAGAATTATCAAGTTTTCTGATTGAAAAGCTGTGGATTATCGATGATTTGACACAACAGATGATGTTGTTTTCAGAATAATATTGATCACAGATAGTAAATATACGAATAAGAAATTTCAAAAAATAAAGAAAGAAGGGTTAAACAAATGAAAAAAATGAACCCAAAAAGAAAGTCACGATTAAAAACAATGACAAAGTAAACCTGTAAATTAATGATACTTACGTCAGTTTAAATATTGTTAATAAGGGCAGTATCATCAGTCGAAGCGACGTAGAAGTTCGGGCTGATCCAAGTTAATTGGTAATAAGTGAAACCCAAACCAAGTAACCTGTTGTGCCGATTGATAAAGAATCCTATGAAAAATAACTTAAAGAACAAGATTTTGTCCTGAACATCAATATTCATAACAAGGGATATTCATGAATGAACTCAGCAGGAGATTTAGCATTTCAATTTATACTTAATATTGGATAAAGAAAAAATTTTGATAAGCTTTTCAGTTTTATAATGTTTCAACAACAAAGTTTGTATTAAAAATTCTTGGGAGTGATACAAATAGCAAAAGCAATCCTTATCTCTTTCAAAGACAATGAAGAGGAAAGGCTCTTTGGTAAAATCATGAAAAATATAAACAAATATGGGATAGTTTTACAAGAGTATGAAGACAGAAAAGAGACAATAGAAATTGGAGATTTGTGTTTGGATCCTTCTAATCTATGTGTACATCAAAACGGCAAGGCTATTGAGTTTACCTATCGCGAATTCTTTTTACTCTATCACCTCGCAGAATTCTCTGGAGCAGTATTTTCAAAAGAGCATTTGTATGAGGTTTTGTGAAAACAATATTCTTTTCCAAATACAACAGTCAGTTCGGTTTCGTCATTAGTAAGTAAGGTAAGAAAAAAGTTAAGTAGAAATCATTCTGGAATTGAATATATTCAAACAGTCAGATATGCTGGTTACCGATTCAATCCTCAATTAAAAAGACTTAAATAGAATTTAAAAGTACAAATTGTTATTCTTTGAAGTGCAAGAGGATTTCCAAACGAATTAGGAAGCAAAAAAGGATTACTCTTTAATAGAAGAGAATAACCCAATATCGAGCAAAGCACATGAGTGGTTAAGTCTATTCATGTGCTTTTCGTGTGTCCAATTTTTGTTTGCTTAAGAAAATATTTGGGAATAGTTTATATTTCTATCAAATAGCATTTCTGATTCAATCAACACTTGGACGAAACATTATAAGTACTCTCATTCAGTGATAAAACTAAGTTAAGGAAAGGACCGGAGGTGGAAAATATGGCTTTAATTAAAGAAGTCTTTTACTTCAATACGAATAATCCAGTTAAACGAACTATTTCTCACTTCGGACCTTCCCTAATTATTCAACTACAGAAAAAACAAGAATTTACTTCAAAAATGGTTTCCTTCTATTTAAATAAGAGTGACTACGAAGATCTAAAAATGTCAAACAACGATATTGATATCATAGAGATTTTACTTAATCTTACAATGAAATCGAAATGGTATAAAAAAGTTTTAACTCCTCTTAGTGCAACGAAAGAAATGCAACAAATCGCCCATCTTCTTTTTTCTTATTACTTATATAAGATGGTTGATTACTCAGTGGATCAAGTTATTTCACTTTTAGTCAATCGAGCGCTCAAAGTAAATGCTCATGTTTTTGTAGCAGATCATAATTTCCTGAAACTCGTTAACTACATGGAAGAAAATATCAATAAAGATTTAAAGATCGTTGATTTTTGTTCCATTGTCCATATGAGCGAAGCAAGCTTGAATCGAACGTGTAAGCAACAAGCAGGTGTGCCTCCAATGTTACTGTTCAGAAAAATACAATGTAATGAAGCCGAACGCCTAATGCGTGAAACGTCATTCAAGATTCGAGAAATCAGCGAAATGCTAGGATTCAAAAATAGTAACCATTTTTCTACGATGTTTCGTAAAGTAGTCGGTATGTCACCATTGGAGAAAAGAAAATCTATCGGAGGAGTGCAAGTATGAAAGATCGAGAAAAAGAATTGATTTATCAGCAAATGACACAGCTTTTGAATGAAATCCATCGATTGATGGAATTTTACGATTCTTGGAAAGATCAGCTATTGAATTTGGATGAAGGCGAAAAATTAGATAAGCTCAAAGAATCATCAAACAACCTTAATAGTGAAATAGAAAATCAAAAATATTTGAGTGGGAAAAAGACAAAACGAAGTGGCTATGACTACCAAACTCTTGCGTTAGATATTGCCTCGTTTTTAAAAGAGAGTGGACGTCCTCTTTCCACAAGTGAGATCCACGGAAAATTAATGGATAAAGGATATGTTCTAACCCGTTCCAATTTAACTGGCAATATTCTCAGTAAAATAAATTACGATTCAAGAATCAATGTTGAAAGAGTCTGTCGTGGTTACTGGCAATATCGATTAAAAAGTAAGATCGAAGAATCTCGGTGATTTCTTGAAGCATGTTCGTCAAGAAGATGTTTCAAGAAGTGAGCGACTTTACTTTATAAAAACGCATTAAAAACTGATCATTGACAATAGAATATTTTTTGTCAGATACATTCATTTCTAAAACGAGCTAAAACAAACTAGCGCAATGATTTGAATCATCCAAGGAGCGAAAGACTAGTGATGTTTGCCTGCCTAAGCTAAAGCAGATGCAATGACTTTTAGAAATAATAATGATACTTCCGTAAGGCTTGCGTTAACTGCCAAGAGGTGAAAATCCTATGTACTCCGTTAGCACCGGGGAGTCTGACAAATAATTAGGTAATACCGATATTTTTTTACTCGTTTGCTATTAAATTAGTGGAAAGGAAAATAGTTATGGATAATGAAGCAGAGTGGGTAGATAAAGATGGTTTGATACAAAGATTTGAAGGATTGAATCGAAACACTTTAAATGTATGGTTAATGGAGATGAGGAACAATACTGAATTTCATGAATATGTCATAAATCCAACACAACGATTGGTTTGGATCAATGTCCAAGGTTTTTTAAAATTTCTTAAATGGAAGGCTCATGAAAGAGGGTACTGATATCAAGAGCGGAATAAACATCAAGAATATGTTAAAATCAGCTAGAACATAAGAAATGATTTTCGCATGGAAATCTAAATCTATCTGTTCTTATGTCCGTTTTTCAAAAACCTTGCTTTTCTTTGTGTTCATTAAAATGCACACGTAAAAGGAGCTGCAAGTAATGAGAATAAACGAAGATTATTTGTTGGGGTATTATACGGTCAAAGATAAGAATGGGAATAAAAGAACCTATCAGTCTTATCGTGATCCACTTACTGACGAAGTGAAAAAAATGGGGGTTGGGTGGAAACGAAAAAAGATCAAAAGTGAGCGCCAAGCATTAATTTATCTGAGAAAAGAAATTGAAACTAAAGTAAAAAATCGGATATATGGCGATGGAATCGTCGTGGAGACTTTTGGAGAATTGATAGATATTTGGTATGCGACTTGGAGCGCAGGAGTGAGACACACAACAATCAATACTCAGATGCAGCTATTAGAAAGGTATATTCTTCCTTTTTTTCCAAGAGAGCTCCCTGTATCAAAACTGGGACACTTATATGTTGAGATATCTTGGGCAAAGATTCTTGGACTAAAAGCTAAGAGAACACAAATGCCTTTAGAAAAAGCAACTCTGGAAAAAATTCGTTCATTGCTTCGTCAAATCACTTATTATGGCTACAAAAGAGGGTTCGTCTTTTTTGATTTACAGATGGTAGATATGAAAATACCAACAGATCGTGGGATACAAGCAAGTATTAGAAGAAAAAAGAAGTTCCTAGATAGCTCTGAAGTAGAGATGCTTTTAGCAGCCATCAAAGAAAAATACGAAACTCTTTTTATAGGACCCAAAATGGGAGAGCTCTATTATGATTTGGTTGAATTCATGGTGCGTAATGGATTAAGGATCAGTGAAGTCGGTGCTTTGACAGTTGATAAGATAGATTTTGAAAATAGAATCTTGACGATCGATGAGGGATTAGTCTCCGCTGGTAGATCAGTTAAGGATTATCAGATTAATCCCACAAAAACAATTGCTTCAACAAGAGACCTAGATTTAGATGATCGTTCAATTGAAATTTTACGAAATAGAATTGATTGGAATCAAAAAAGAAGAGCCGAAATGAAACAACGAAGGAACGGAGAACTTGTCGCTACCTATTACAGAAATTATGGGGAACGAAAGCCATATCAAAAAAAGGTTCGTGATTCTAAGTCCTATCGTGAAACGGATTATCTTTTTCAGACTCAAAATGGAAATCCGGTCGTCTATCATTCGTTTAATGAATTCATGAATGGTCAAGGGAGTAACCCGAAACCTGTGAAATGTGTAAAAGATATTTTAAAAGAAAAATACCCAAACTTTAGTAAACATATTACTACCCATACTTTCCGGTATACTCATATTTCATTGTTAGCTGAAGCTGGGGTACCTATCAAAGCTATCATGGAAAGAGTTGGTCATTCTGACGTGAAAACGACGTTGGAAATCTATAATCAGGTGACGAAAGCGTCAAAAGAAAAAGTTATTTTAGAGGTATCAAGTTGGGATTTTATACCAGAGTAAAATAACAGTTTTTTACTACATGCGTTTACATGGTTGTATGAAAATCGGTATGGATTTCGGTATGGTTTTGCTTTTTGAGAGGAAAAATAGAAATGACAAATTTACATAAACCCAGTAGTACCAAGGCCTCAGCCTACATTCACATTCCATTCTGTGAACATATCTGTTACTACTGCGACTTCAACAAAGTTTTTCTTGAAGGTCAGCCTGTAGATGAATATATCGAAGCGTTGTTGAAAGAGGCGCGCTTAGCTTTAAGACAAAATCCAGTCGAAAAAATGGAAACACTTTATGTTGGAGGGGGCACCCCAACGTCATTGACTGCAAGCCAGTTAGAACGCTTATTGAGTGGATTGCGAGAAATCCTTCCTTATAATAATGGAGAATTTACAGTCGAAGCGAATCCTGGCGATTTAAATGCTGATAAATTAGATGTAATGAAAAACTATGGAGTTAATCGCCTTTCAATGGGCGTTCAAACTTTTGATGATCGACTGTTAAAAAAGATTGGTCGTAAGCATACCGCACAGGATGTGTATGATACGATCCGATTACTAGAAGAAAAAGATTTTAGCAATGTAACGATCGATTTAATTTATGCATTACCGGGTCAATCCCTAGAAAGTTTTCGTGACACAGTAACACGAGCATTGGCTTTGGATTTGCCTCATTACGCACTGTATTCATTGATTTTAGAGAATCAAACAATGTTTATGAATTGGGTTAGACGTGGGAAGATGCACCTTCCTGAGCAAGAATTAGAAGCACAGATGTATGCCGAAACGATCGATGCGATGGAAAAAGCTGGGCGTAAACAATATGAGATCAGTAATTTTGCAAAACCTGGGTTCGAAAGTCAACATAACCTAGTTTATTGGAACAATCAAAATTATTTTGGTCTCGGAGCAGGCGCTAGTGGGTACCTTGGAAATCGACGTTATAAAAATCGAGGACCGATCCAGCATTACTTGAAGTCATTGAAAAATGATCAGCTCCCCGTGTTAGAGGAAGAAATCCTTAATCAAAAAGCTCAGATTGAAGAGGAAATGTTTCTGGGCTTAAGAAAAATTTTAGGTGTTGATAAAAACGTTTTTGAAAATCGTTTTGGCCTCAGTATGATGGATGTGTATGGGGATGTAATCGAAAAATTAAAGCAGCAAAAGCTGATAACAGAGACGAATTCAAGGGTTTGTTTGACTGAGAAAGGACTGTTTCGCGGGAATGATGTTTTTGAAGAATTTTTACTGAGTAACGCCAATTAGCACTCTCATGTGTAGAGTGCTAATTTTTTATATTTTTTCCTTGACTTATATAGAAGTTGTTGGTATATTAATAATCGAGTTAGCACTTAAAAAGAAAGAGTGCTAACTAAAGGATGAGAAGAATGTTAACGGAAAGACAAAAACTGATTCTCAGCTTAATCATCAAAAACTTTACCAATACGGGTCAACCGGTCGGATCAAAAAGTTTGATGGAAGAAGGCGTAAAAGCAAGCTCCGCAACTATCCGCAATGATATGAAGGCGCTAGAGGAATTAGGCATGTTAGAGAAGACTCATTCTTCATCTGGAAGAATTCCTTCAGCTTTAGGCTATCGATATTATGTGGATTATCTATTAACGCCAGCGAAGGTGAGTAATCAAGAAGTAGACCAGATTCGCAGATCGCTTAAGAAAGATATTCATGAGATTGATGATATCATTCAGCAGTCTGCCAAGATACTTTCACAAGTTACTAGCTATACCGCGTTCTCACTTGGCCCTGAAATGAAGGATCGGACATTGACTGGTTTTCGAATTGTTCCATTAAATGATCGTCAGATTTTGGCGATCATCGTCACAGATAAAGGAAATGTTGAGAGTCAAGTTTTTCGCATTCCTGAGAATGTAGACAGTCAGGACTTGGAGAAAATGGTTCGAATTATCAACGATCGTTTAGTAGGCCAACCTTTGGTAAGTGTTTATCAAAAATTGAGAACTGAGATTCCAATGATTTTGCATCGTTACTTCCAGACAACTGAAGGAATCAGTCACTTATTTGACGTGATTTTGAATGATGCTTTTGAGGATAAGGTGTTTGTCAGCGGACGAATGAATATTTTGAATTTTAATCCTGATCAAGATTTTAATCATGTGAAATCAATGTATTCATTGATGCAGAATTCAGATGAGCTGACACAGCTACTGTTGCCTTATGATAGCGATATTCATGTTCGAATTGGCGCGGAGATGGGAAATGATCTGTTTGATCATCTTAGTATGATTCAAGCAAACTATGAAATTCGTGGACATGGCCGCGGAACAATTGCGTTATTAGGACCAACATCGATGCCATATTCAAAGATTTTTGGTCTATTGGAAGTTTTCCGATACGAGTTGACGAACGCATTGGACGATTATTATCGTTCTTTGGGTTTATATCACTAGAAACGATTCCTACAAAGAAAGGGAGTACGCGCAGTGGCAGAAGAAAAGAAACAAGAAGTTGAAGAAGAATTAGAAGAAGTCGAATCAGTTGAAAATGAGTCGACCGAAAAAGAAGCGGAAGATATTGATATTCCAGAAGTTTCAGAAGTCGAAGAACTAACGAATAAGTTTAACGAAATGGAAGACAAATTTTTACGAGCTCGCGCTGAGATCGCAAATATGTCTAACCGCAACAAAAATGAACGTGAACAACTGGTTCGTTACCGTTCACAAGATCTTGGCAAAAAATTACTGCCAGCGATCGACAATTTAGAAAGAGCCCTAGCAACTGAAGTTACTGACGATCAAGGCGCTAGTCTAAAAAAAGGGGTAGAAATGGTCCTTGAAAGCTTGACTGTTGCATTAAAAGAAGAAGGTATCACAGAGATCAAAGCAGAAGGTGAAACGTTTGACCCAAATCTGCATCAAGCAGTACAAACTGTTCCAGCAGAAGATGACGTAAAACCTGACACTATTGTAAATGTGCTGCAAAAAGGGTATCAGCTACATGATCGCGTATTGCGACCAGCAATGGTGATTGTAGCTCAATAAAATGTAAACTACTATATTAAACATATAATGGAAAAGGAGATTTTCAACTATGAGTAAAATTATCGGTATTGACTTAGGTACAACAAACTCTGCTGTCGCTGTCTTAGAAGGCGGAGAAGCTAAAATCATTACTAATCCAGAAGGAAATCGTACAACACCATCCGTTGTCTCATTTAAAAACGGTGAAATTCAAGTTGGTGAAGTAGCAAAACGTCAAGCAGTGACAAATCCACACACAATTTCATCTATTAAACGTCATATGGGTGAAGCTGGTTATAAAGTAGAAGCAGACGGCAAATCATATACACCACAAGAAATCTCTGCAATGGTATTACAATACATTAAAGGTTTTGCAGAAGATTACTTAGGCGAAAAAGTTGAAAAAGCAGTCATCACAGTTCCTGCTTACTTCAATGACTCACAACGTCAAGCAACAAAAGACGCTGGTAAAATTGCTGGTTTAGAAGTTGAACGTATCGTTAACGAACCAACTGCAGCAGCATTAGCATATGGTTTAGATAAAACTGATAAAGATGAAAAAATCTTAGTATTTGACCTTGGTGGTGGTACTTTCGACGTTTCAATCCTTGAACTAGGAGATGGCGTATTCGATGTATTATCTACTGCTGGTGATAACAGTCTTGGTGGGGATGACTTTGATAACAAGATCATCGACTACTTAGTTGCTGACTTTAAACAAGCAAACGGAATTGATCTTTCTAAAGATAAAATGGCAATGCAACGTTTGAAAGATGCTGCTGAAAAAGCTAAAAAAGACTTATCAGGTGTTAGCTCAACTCAAATCAGCTTACCATTTATCACAGCTGGTGACGCTGGTCCATTGCACTTAGAAACAACTCTTTCTCGTGCGAAATTTGACGAAATCACTGCTGATTTAGTGGAACGTACAAAAGCTCCAGTTCGTCAAGCATTGAAGGATGCTGGATTGTCACAATCTGACGTTGATGAAGTTATTTTAGTCGGTGGTTCTACTCGTATCCCTGCGGTTGTTGAAGCGGTACGCAAAGAAACTGGCAAAGAACCAAACAAATCAGTGAACCCGGATGAAGTAGTAGCGATGGGTGCTGCGATCCAAGGTGGGGTTATCACTGGTGATGTGAAGGATGTCGTATTACTAGACGTAACACCATTATCATTAGGTATCGAAACAATGGGCGGTGTGTTCACGAAATTAATCGACCGCAATACAACGATCCCAACAAGCAAGTCACAAGTATTCTCAACGGCTGCGGACAACCAACCTGCAGTAGATATTCATGTGTTGCAAGGTGAACGTCCAATGGCTGCGGATAACAAAACTTTAGGTCGTTTCCAATTAACTGATATTCCAGCAGCACCACGTGGAATTCCTCAAATCGAAGTTACGTTCGATATTGATAAAAATGGTATCGTAAATGTTTCTGCGAAAGATTTAGGAACTCAAAAAGAACAAAAAATCACAATCAAATCTTCATCTGGTTTGTCAGACGAAGAAATCGAACGTATGGTGAAAGATGCTGAAGCGAATGCAGATGCCGACAAAGCTCGTAAAGAAGAAGTAGATCTACGTAACGATGTCGATGCTTTATTATTCTCAGTAGATAAAACCTTGAAAGAATTAGAAGGTAAAGTAGACGCTGATGAAGTCAAGAAAGCGGAAGATGCACGTGATGAGTTGAAAGCGGCAGTTGAAGCAAATGATATCGAAGAAATGAAAGTGAAACGCGATGCGTTGAATGAAATCGTGCAAAACTTAACGGTTAAACTTTACGAACAAGCAGCACAACAACAAGCAGAGGCTGATCCAAACGCAGCTCAAGGCGGCGCGGATGATGTCGTGGATGCTGATTTTGAAGAAGTTAACGATGACGACAAATAATTGATTCGTTACTAAAGGCCAAAGTCATCGCTTTGGCCTTTTTTCTTTCAAGATTGGTGATTCCTTTAGAAAAAATCTAAGAAAAGTATCGTATCGATTTTGAGTGTGATACAATACTAACGATTCTATGAAATTATGGAGGGAAGCCAATGGCTACAAAACGGGATTATTACGAAGTCCTTGGGGTACAAAAAGGTGCTTCGGATGATGAAATAAAAAAGGCATATCGTAAGCTTTCCAAGCAATACCATCCGGATATTAATAAAGAAGCTGATGCTGAAGAAAAGTTTAAGGAAATTTCTGAAGCCTATGAAATCCTAAGTGATCCACAAAAACGAGCTGCTTATGATCAATATGGTCATGCAGGGACTGATCCAAACTTTGGTGCCGGCGGAGCAGGCGGTTTCGGAGGCGCTGGTGGATTTGGTGGAGCAGGCGGATTTGGTTTTGAAGATATTTTTGAATCATTCTTCGGAGGCGGAGGTTCTCGTCAAGCCGATCCTAAAGCACCAAGACAAGGCTCTGACTTGCAATATTCGATTAACTTGGAATTTGAAGAAGCTATTTTTGGTGTGGAAAAGGACATTAAATACAATCGCGAAGAAACCTGTCATACATGTAACGGTAATGGTGCAAAACCTGGGACACAACCCGAAGTCTGTCATAAATGTCATGGCTCTGGTTCAATCAATGTGGAACACCAAACACCACTTGGCCGTGTAATGAGTCGTCAAACGTGTGATGTTTGTCATGGAACTGGGAAAGAAATTAAGGATCCTTGTCCGACTTGTCATGGCTCAGGTCATGAAAAACGTCCTCATACAGTTAAGGTAAAAGTACCTGCTGGTGTTGAAGATGGACAACAAATGCGATTAGCTGATCAAGGCGAAGCCGGGATCAATGGCGGACCATATGGAGATTTATATGTGGTCTTTAAAGTGAAACAAAGTGATATTTTTGATCGTGATGGTGCAGAAATCTATTACACGTTGCCTCTAAGTTTTGTTCAGGCGGCGCTAGGTGATGAGATTAACATTCCAACTGTTCATGGTGATGTAAAATTGAAGATACCAGCTGGAACACAAACAGGTGCTAAGTTTAGGCTTCGCGGCAAAGGAGCGCCTAGACTTCGTGGCAACACGAATGGCGATCAGCAAGTAACAGTAAAAATCGTCACGCCTAAGAACTTGAATGAGAAACAACGAGAAGCGTTGCGAGCATTTGCAGAAGCTGGCGGCCAAACGGTTAGTGAACAAAAAGAGGAAGGTTTCTTTGGTAAGGTGAAGGATGCCTTTGGCGGAAAGAAATAATTATAGAGACTTAATCAATTCACTGTTGATTGAGTCTCTTTTTTCTTTTACTATTAGTAAGAAGAGAATATGTGTTGAAGGAGGTTCATATGGATAAATTGGACAAGCTATTTGATCGAATGACCAGAGACATGATGCATTACTTTATTGCGGGAGGACTCGCAGAACCGGATGGCCTAATTCGCACAATTGAATTCTTTTTAAGCTTTGTTGACAAAGGGAAACTGAGTAGTAAGCTGTTGGATAAACAAATTGTAGAGGATGCATTGATTCATCATATGCCTAAACATATGCCTCTATTTATTGATGAAAGCTTTTATGCCTATCAAATCCTATTAGACCTTTATAGTGCGTTGTATCATGAAAAAATTATCACAGAGGATGAGTGCAAGGATATGCACTATTTCATTTATCTTAATAAAACGGCCTTTTTGACTCGTATGAGTAATCCGAATTATTGGTCTAAAGCAAAATTAGCTATTATGGATGAGTGGCGTGAAGGAAATTTTGAAGTTGAAGACCCCTATAATGTTGAATACTATGACCTTGAAGAAGTACCAAGAAAAAAAGCTCCTGACAATATTTTAGCGTTTCCTAAACAGAAGAAAGTTAAAAACCAAATAACAAGTTATTTAGTTAGAGTGGACTTGAAGGGGTTTAAACCACCTATTTGGCGTCGCTTAATGATTCCGGCTGGCACTACTTATCAGCAACTTCATCATATTCTTCAAGTTAGTTTTGGATGGGAAGACAGTCATTTACATAGTTTCTTTGTAGATCGGACTAAAATGATTGGACCGAGCGAACTGGAAATGTCACAGTTTTCTGAAGAGCGACGAATGATTGACGAGGATTTCCAAGAAGGAGCAAAAATTGAATATATCTATGATTTTGGCTGTGATTGGGAGCATCAAATCATTGTAGAAAAAGTACTTTTAAATGAAGCAGTGCAATTTCAGTATGCTGTTTGCGTAAAGGCAAAGGGTGATACTCCATGTGAAGATACGCGCGGAGAAGAAATTTGGAAGCCCTTTGATCTAGCAGAAATAAATACTAGGCTAGAGCATAAAAGAATCAAGGATTGAGTGAAATCTAAATTAAAAAGAGTCTGGAAAACTCATTCCAGACTCTTTTACTGTTTTTTTAGCGACTTTAATTTACTAAATAATTATTGATAAGGAGATAATTAATCTCTAAAGATGAATCGACGAAATCCATGATATTTCTTTTCAGCTTGAACTGGAGAGTTATCTGTAATCAAAAGGGCGATCATGACATAACCAATCCAACTATCACGGGAATAGAGTACGTATTTAGGTAACCACTCATTAGCATATTTATCTTTGTATTCTTTTAGACCACCGAAAGAATAGAAGCGGGAGCCGAAATTATAAACTAAATAAGCAATCCGTTCCTGGGTGAAGCTTTTACGAGAGGTTCCAACATTTGCTAAGGGAGCCATACCTAGGTCAAAATATTCGATACCCATCTCGTCTCTCATGTACTGAAACAGGTTAATGAACAGAAAATCCATCGTGCCGCTTGGAGCTTCTTCAGGACTGTGGCGCATCAAGTCGATTGTTCCTATGCTGTTGGTATAAGTAGGCATGAAATTTGCGAAAGCAACAATCTTTTCATCGCTATTTCTAATCACGGCAATTGGTGCCCGTTGCAAATAATCTTCTGAAAAGAAACCTAAAGAAAAGCCTTTTTCTTTGCGACCTCCCAACCATTCATCTGAGACAGTTTTTAAGGCATTGATTGTCTCAGTTGAGAAGGGCGGTTTGATAACATCGAATTGATAACCTTCCTTAAGAACCTTATTAAAACTAGAGCGCTGACCTTTCATTTTCTTTCCGCTTAACGTAAAGTCAGGCAGGTGAACATGGGCTCTTTCACCGAATTTGATGAAATCATAGCCGAACTCGTGAAGAATCATGACCATCTCTTCGCTATTTTCATAAAAAACCGGTAAGTAATTGTAGCGATCAACTTCATTAATCAGTGCTTCTGTAGCAGCCTCGAAGTCACTTGCTTTCCCCGAAGGATCGCCCATTACTAAAATTTTATTATTGAAGGTCGATAATTGGAAGAAAACTGTGTCTTCATCACCGTTATTGTAATAAAAAACCTTCTTGTCTTCTAAAAAGACTAATTGACTGTCAGGATTACCGCCATATGTTGATAAAATATGTTGGATACGAGACTCATCTAAGGATTCGCCAATTTGAATTCGTTTATTTTTCAAAAAGCGGATCAATAATAGGATAATGAAAGCAACTATCAGGATAGCGATAAAACCAACGAACCAAATTCTTTCGCTTGGAAACAAGAAAAATTCTGGCAAACGATGACGATGATGAATGTTTGGACTATTGTAAACACCGATAATAATGTATAGAATTGCTAAACTGCCCATGATTATCCCATCAATCGTCATCCATTCAGCAGAATAAACTAGTTGTTCTCTAAATAACTCATTCTTTGAAAAAATAACAAAGAGTAACAATAGCGCAAGGAATATTCCGGTTGAAAAACGAAATCCTGCTAATAATGAATATAGAAAAGTTAAGGTTACAATGATAATCGTAGGAATATAAGCTCTCTTCACTCGTGCAGAGGTTCCACGACCGGAAACAATCAATAAAAAGCCTAAAAGAATAGCTGGAAAGACTACAATTACACGGGAATGAATAGGATTCAGACGTTGCAAGAAAGGCAACCGGATAAATGCTTCAGGAATTGTTGCTGATAAAACCAGCATAATTCCCGTAAAATAAAGTAGAATAACCTCGAACTTGTGTGCCAATTCTTTTAATAGACTAATTGGAATTCCTTTATAACGTGTATTAATCGTTGTACCAAGATTCTTGAAGAAGAAAATCAGGCCAATAGCAAAGGGAATCAGGTAATAGAAAAGTCGAAATAATAAAAGCCACGCGACAACTGTTTCGCGAGGAGTTCCCAGAGCTGATAGACCGATAATCATCATCAGATCAAAACTGCCGAGTTCACCTGGTATCATCGAAGCAATTCCGATTACTGTCGCAGCAATAAATAACGGAACAACATCGCGAATGCTCACATGGATACCCATCAACAAACCAATTGAAATGAAACTGACTAACGTCCCTGTCCACTCGAGAAAGGAGGTCGCGATCAATTCCAAACGATGTGAACTTTTCAGGTCGCCCAGATATTCTCCTTTACCGAAAAGACTTAAACAAAAGACAATTGGAAAATAGAGGCCACCACCAATTAACCAAATCCAGTATTGTCGTAGATATTGATTGTGGTCGTCGAACATAACTAAGAAAAAAGAAAGTAGTGCATAAATTGAAAGTCCTGACATTGTAAAGACTAAAATTTTTGATAATGCTTGAATAACTTTTTTCCCAGATGTTTGTTTGCCATAAAATTCAGAGCGTAATCCCGCACTAACGAAGCCGCCAAAGCCAGCAATATTATTTAGGGTATTAACCAACCAGCTTGTTTCAAAGATGTATAACTTCTTTGGTTTCTGTTCTAAGATGTTATTTAAGGTAAAATCGTAGCCGATCATTGGGATCACAGAAACTAATCCGATTAGTGCCATTAGCAAAATATTCCAGATGCTGATTTCGCTAAAAATAGTTGAAAGCTGATCAAAGGAAATTGTTTTTGCAATATTGGATAACTCGAACAAGACAATAATAATAACTGAAATCAAAAAGATTGTTTTAAATTTACTTAAATGTGTTTTTATCCATCCGATAAGATTTTCCATCGAATCACTCCTCACCAATTAAAAATTGAAGGACTTCTTGATTGAAACGCTTTGGATTTCTACGCGCGAACATATGTCCTTGTCCTGAAACGATTGCAAAACTCGCGTTTGGAATCGAACGAGCAATATACATTGAATGTTGCGTTTTAATTGAATCATGTTTACCCACGATAACCAAAGTAGGAGCCTGTATCTGGTTCAAGTCCTCAGTTGTCAACCCGATATCGCGGAAAAGCAGACGCAGAATGGGTAAGAAATTTCGCATACCTGTATCTACAAACGCCCCGATCCAAACGATCGCGTATTGTACATAACTCAAGAGATGATAAAGCGTCCGAACCCCACTAGGAACCGTATTTCCAGCATTCAAAACCAGATGATCCACTTTTTCAGGAAAAAGTCGCGCAAAAACCATTGCCAAATTTGCACCATCACTAAAGCCCAAGAGATCGGCATGATTAAGTCCTTCTTGTTCCATAATGGTTGCGAGATCTTCTGCCATTAAGTGAAAACTTGTTTCCTTTTGCGTATTAGTTGAACGACCATGTCCGCGGCTGTCAACAACATAAACGTTGAAATGTTTGCTGAAACTGTTTAATTGTTTTGAAAAGTATCGACCGCTTCCGCCGTTACCGTGAAGCAAAAAGAGCGCTGGCCCTTTTCCGTATTTTTCGTAATAAATTTCTGAACCATCGCTCATTTGAGCGATTTTTTTTTCATTTTTCACAACATCACCTACCAGTGTTAAGTATACCGATTTTTTTAAGTATTGCACATTAATTTAATCATGGAATAAAATGAAAACTTTAGAATGATTAATTAAATATAAAGCTATCATATTTTACTTTTAAAAGATTGATTGACTCTTGTAGTATGGAAAGAGAAAAAAGAAGACAGATGGGTAGATTTCATGTTAAAGATAATTGGAAAACTTTTGAAAATAATTATTATAGTTGCAATTCTCACGGTCCTTGTGGTCGGTGGATTTTTTGCAATTCGAATATATAAAAATACAAATACCGTCAACGGCTATCGCAACGATGTGCAAGTTTTGGCGGATCAAGCAGGGGTAGGAGATTATACGGACGTTATTTTAGGAATCATGTATACTGAATCAAAGGGTCAGGGGACGGACCTGATGCAAAGCTCCGAAAGTGCTTATGGAAGTCGTGGAAAGATTATTAGTCAACAAGAGAGTATCGAAAGTGGCGTTAAGCATTTTGCGGAAAGCTATAAGCAGGCGAAGGCTGCTGGATGCGACCTCGACACTGCAATTCAAGCGTATAACTTTGGAACAAAATATATCCAATATGTGCAAGAGCACGGTGGTAAAAATAGTGTGGAGCTTGCTGAAGAATACTCGCGAGACGTTTTATCCCCAGGCTATGGCAATGATCAGCAGCACACTTATCGTTATATGCAATTGCAATCTGTGTTATACAATGGCGGGTATCTGTATCAAAACGGTGGAAACATGTTTTATGCTGAAATCGTGCAAATGAATAAGCGTTTCATTACGATGTTTCAAAGGTTTCAAGATAGTTAAAATAATGAGCGGAAAGCTTGTAATAATAAAGAAATATGCTAAAATGATAGACGTATAAGTTTGTCTAAAAAAATCGCGCTGATCGAGAGATGAATTGGGGCGATTTTTTACGGCTGTTATCATATTTTTGGGAACTGGGGTGAGGTTTTTTTGGCGCAAAGAATTCCCCAACAAGTGATTGATGAGGTTCGTGAGAAAACAAATATTGTTGAAGTGATTGGGCAATATGTTCAATTAAAAAAATCCGGCAAAAATTATTTGGGACTTTGTCCATTTCACGAAGAAAAGACTCCATCATTTTCGGTTGCTGAAGACAAGCAGATTTTTCATTGTTTTGGATGCGGTAAGGGCGGCAATGTTTATACTTTTTTACAAGAGCTAGAAGGAATCAGTTTTCCTGAAGCTGTAAAAAAAGTTGCCGACATGGAACAAATTCCTTTAGGTATTGAGATTTCTAGTGAGCCTGTGAACCAAACGTCAACAGGGCAGCAACAATTAATTGCGTTGCATGAACGAACGCGAGACTTGTATCATCATCTGCTAATGAATACGAAGGTTGGTGAAGAAGCGTTAGAGTATCTTCATGAGCGCGGTTTAAGTGATGATTTGATCAATGAATTTAAGATTGGTTTTGCACCTAGTCAACGGGATTTCTTAGTTCAAGTGACACAACAAGACAAGGTGAATGCTGATTTGATGGAACGCAGCGGATTATTTATTCGTAGAGATGACGGTAGCTTTAGCGATCGTTTTTATCAGCGAGTGATGTTTCCTCTGAATGATTTTCGTGGGAAACCGATCGGATTTTCTGGACGTTTGTTGAAAACAAAAGATTTTCCTGGAGAAGATCAGCCGAAGTATCTGAATTCTCCTGAGACGGAGCTATTCAATAAACGGCAGGTATTGTTCAATTTTGACAAAGCCCGAAACGAAATTCGTAAACAGGGGGAAGCAATACTATTTGAAGGTTTCATGGACGTATTAGCTGCTTGGCAGGCCGGTATCAAAATTGGACTAGCTTCCATGGGTACAAGTTTAACGGAGCAACAAATTGCGACAATTGAGCGTGTGACTGGTCAAGTGGTAATCGCCTATGATGGTGATGATCCTGGGCAAGCGGCGACGGATCGTGCATTAACAATTTTAGATGCACATAGTCGATTGATTCTGTCTACCGTTACTGTGCCGGAAAAACTTGATCCAGATGAATACTTGCGAAAATACGGTGAGACTGAGTTGCAGAATTTATTACAGCATGGTCGTCAGACCCCTTTTGCTTTTAAGATGCATTATCGGAAGAAAGGGTTGAATCTGGATAATGAAGCGGACCGTTTGAACTACTTGGAAGTCTTAATGCAAGATTTGGCAAAAGTCCAATCTCCAGTAGAACAAGATTTGTATTTGGGTCAATTAGCCAATGAGTTTCATTTGACGCGAGAAAGTTTGAAGCAACAATTGCAAATGGTTCGCCAAACAATCCGTACTGAGCGACGTCAGCAGCAAGCTCCGGTTTCTGCGGCACCGACTCAATCGGTCAAAAGAGTATTGACCAAAGAAGAAAAAGCCGAACGAATGTTACTGTATCGGTGCATGAATGAAAGTTCGATCCGTGAACAATTAGTCCAGACGGAATTTCAATTTATCCACGATCAGTATCAAGAATTGCTTCTTTACTTAGATAGTTATATGATGGTTCATGGAAATTTTATTTTAGCAGACTTCCTGAACTATTTAAAAGAGGAGGAGATGAAGCAGCTAGTCATCGACATCTCTATGATATCCATGTCAGAAGATAGTAACGAACGAGAAATCTATGATCTGATGCGGGTAATTTCCCAATCTGGCATTGCTGAGGAAATCAAACAACGACAAGAAGAGCAGCTTGAGGCCAGAAAAAGTGGAAACCAGCAGCGGGAATTAGAATTAACCGTGCAAATTATCGAATTGACAAAACGCTTGAAACAAGCCTAGAAGTGAAAGGGGCATTTATTTTATGGCAGATGTAAAAAACAAAAAAGAGTACGAAAAAGCTTTAGCAGCCTTCATTAAGGAGAAAAAACCTTTAGGACAGGTGGTCTACGATGAATTAACCAATCGTTTGGCGACACCTTATGAATTAGGTGCAGAAGCAATGGATGAATTAATCCAAAAAGTCGAAGATGCTGGTGTTAGTGTCGTTGATGAAAATGGTGAACCTTCTAAGGCTAGCTTGAAACAAAATGAAGAAACTGCAAAAGCCGCACAAAAAGAAGATTTATCGGCCCCAACTGGCGTTAAGATTAATGACCCAGTTCGTATGTATTTAAAAGAAATCGGACGCGTTTCATTGTTGACTGCCGAAGAAGAAGTTGAGCTTGCATTATTGATCGAACAAGGGGATCAAGAAGCAAAACAACGCTTAGCAGAAGCGAACTTGCGTTTAGTTGTAAGTATTGCGAAGCGGTATGTTGGACGTGGAATGCAATTCTTAGATTTGATCCAAGAAGGAAATATGGGCTTGATGAAGGCCGTTGAAAAATTTGATTACCGTAAAGGTTTCAAGTTCTCGACCTATGCAACATGGTGGATTCGACAAGCAATTACTCGTGCGATTGCTGACCAAGCGCGTACGATTCGTATTCCGGTTCATATGGTAGAAACGATTAATAAGTTAATTCGTGTACAACGACAATTACTACAAGATCTAGGCCGGGAACCAACACCAGAAGAAATTGGGGCTGAAATGGACCTGCCTACTGAAAAAGTTCGTGAGATTTTGAAGATCGCTCAAGAGCCAGTTTCGTTGGAGACGCCGATTGGTGAGGAAGATGATTCACATTTAGGTGATTTCATTGAAGACCAAGAAGCGACAAGTCCAGCTGAACATGCGGCTTCAGAGATGTTGAAAGAACAACTAGAAGATGTCTTGGATACATTGACTGACCGTGAAGAAAATGTCTTACGTCTACGTTTTGGTTTAGATGATGGCAGAACACGGACTTTAGAAGAAGTTGGCCGTGTATTTGGTGTTACCCGTGAACGGATTCGTCAGATTGAAGCGAAGGCTTTGCGTAAATTACGCCATCCATCACGTTCTAAGCAATTGAAAGACTTTTTAGAATAAAAAACATTTAGGCTCTAAGTCAAATCGTGTTGTTTTCATTAAATCACTGAAAGGAAATGCTTCGGCGTTTCCTTTTTTCTTTTTGATTTTTTGTTCAAATAATGTCGCAAAGATTCTGTTGAATCAGAATTCGCATACGAAGGTGGCGAAAGGTTCTAAAACCAAACGCCACTCTCTTGATCACTTTAATCAAGTTATTCTTCCCTTCAAGTTTTCCGTTCGAATAGGGGTATTTTAACGCATTGATAATCGCTTGTTTGTGTTTGTTTAAGTAAAGAACCGCTTTTTTAAATGCTGGATCAAGCATCGTGGGTAAGTGATCAATGCGTTCGTAAAAGTCTTTATAATCTTTGGTATCAAAGGCATCCAACAAATTTTGATACACATCATAGCTTGTCCGTAAGTGCTCGTCAATCGATAATAAATAGTCCAATACTTCCGATTCCGTCAGGTATTTCCGTTGGAAAAGCGGGTATTGTTTG
>SKDY01000490.1_pt1 | contig 32084 bp, 25 predicted proteins | sample 4826591 | NCBI WGS metagenome assembly SKDY01 (sample SAMN11008823, study PRJNA524170) | human gut metagenome | biome: Human fecal sample; material: Feces; isolation source: fecal sample from pouch patient p10, p22 | host: Homo sapiens | place: Israel: Tel-Aviv | collected 2016-06-15 | reverse complement strand
TAAATGCTTAAGGAGGCAATAATCACATGAGTCGTAAATTTAAAACTATGGACGGCAACCAAGCGGCTGCTCACGTTTCTTATGGTTTTACAGAAGTTGCTGCGATTTACCCAATCACTCCATCTTCTCCAATGCCAGAACACATTGACGAATGGGCTGCATCTGGTCGTAAAAACATCTTCGGTAACACTGTTCAAGTTGTAGAAATGCAATCTGAAGCAGGCGCTGCTGCTGCTGTTCACGGTTCCTTGCAAGCTGGTGCATTAACAACAACTTTCACATCTTCCCAAGGTTTGTTATTGATGCTTCCTAACTTATACAAAGTAGCAGGCGAATTACTTCCAGGCGTATTCCAAGTAGCTGCTCGTGCATTAGCTGCACATGCATTGGCTATCTTCGGTGACCACCAAGACGTAATGGCTGCTCGTGCAGCTGGCTGTGCTATGCTTGCAGAATCCTCCGTACAAGAAGTAATGGACTTGTCTGCAGTAGCTCACTTGACAGCTATTAAAACTCGTGTACCGTTCATCAACTTCTTTGACGGTTTCCGTACATCCCATGAAATTCAAAAAATCCAAATCTGGGACTATGAAGAATTAAAACCATTAGTAGATATGGAAGCAGTTCAAGCATTCCGTAATAACGCTTTGAACCCAGATGCTCCTGTAACTCGTGGTACTGCAGAAAACCCTGACGTTTACTTCCAACATCGTGAAGCATCCAACAAATTCTACTTGAACGTTCCTGACGTTGTAGAACACTACATGAACGAAATCAACAAATTGGCTGGTACTAACTACCAATTGTTCAACTACATAGGTGCTCCTGATGCAACTGACGTAATCGTTACTATGGGTTCCTCCGCACAAGTAGTTGAATCCACTGTAAATTACTTAAATAAATTGGGTCGCAAAGTTGGTTTCATCAACGTTCACTTGTTCCGTCCATTCGCAACAGATCGTTTGTTGAAAGCTCTTCCTCAAACTGTAGAACGCATCGCTGTTCTTGACCGTACAAAAGAACCAGGCGCTTTGGCTGAACCATTGTTCTTAGACGTTCAAGCTGCTGTAGTTGACGGTGGCCGTAACATCAAAGTTAACGCTGGCCGTTATGGTTTGAGCTCCAAAGACGTTATCCCTGCAGATATCGTTGCTGTATTCGATAACTTAGCTGCTGACAATGGCAAGAAATTCTTTACATTGGGTATCAATGATGATGTTACATTCTTGTCCTTAGATCGTGCTGAAGGCGTAGAAGTTGAAACTCCTGGTTTGACTGAATGTAAATTCTGGGGCTTCGGTTCTGATGGTACTGTAGGTGCGAACAAATCTGCTATCAAAATCATCGGTGACCACACTGATTTGTATGCACAAGCATACTTTGATTACGACTCCAAAAAATCTGGTGGCGTAACAATGTCTCACCTTCGTTTTGGTACAAACCCAATCAACTTACCTTACTTGATTACTGAACCTCAATTCGTAGCATGTCACCGTCAATCTTACGTACATGAATATGATTTACTTCGCGGTATCAAAAAAGGCGGTACTTTCTTATTGAACTGTACTTGGTCTCCTGAAGAATTGAACGAACATTTACCTGCTAAATTACGTCGTCAAATCGCAGAAAAAGAATTGAATTTCTACATCATCAATGCTGCAAAAATTGCTGCTGAAATCGGTTTGGGCGGTCGTATCAACATGGTAACTCAAGCTGCATTCTTCAAATTGACTGAAATCATCCCTGTAGATGACGCTATTAAATATTTGAAAGAATCCGTAGTTACTTCTTATGGTAAAAAAGGTCAAAACATCGTTGACATGAACAATGCTGCAATTGATCAAGGTGTTGGTGCACTTGTAAAAGTTGACGTTCCAGCTGACTGGAAAAATGCTGTTGATGAAGGCGGTCACAAAGCTAAACCAGGTTGCGAATCCTGCCCATCTTTCGTTCAAAACATTGCACAACCAATCAATGCACAAGCTGGTTATGATCTTCCTGTATCCACATTCGCTGGTTACGAAGATGGTACATTACCTGCTGGTACTGCTAAATTTGAAAAACGCGGTCCTGCATTGTTCGTTCCAAAATGGATGCCAGAAAACTGTATCCAATGTAACCAATGTTCCTTCGTATGTCCACATGCTACAATTCGTCCAATCTTGGCAACTGAAGCAGAAGTGGCTGCAGCTCCAGAACATTTTGATACAATCCCTGCATTGGGTGCTAAAGATCTTCAATTCCGTATCGCAGTATCCCCATTAGATTGCTTGGGTTGCGGTAACTGTGTTGATATCTGTCCAGCTCCTAAGGGCAAAGCTATCGTAATGACTTCTATCGATTCCGAAATCGAACAAGCTGAAGCTTGGAACTACGGTGTTAACCTTCCTGTAAAAGAAAACCCTATGAAGAAGGAAACTGTTAAAGGTTCCCAATTTGAACAACCATTGTTCGAATTCTCTGGTGCTTGTGCAGGTTGTGGTGAAACTCCATACGCTAAATTGTTAACTCAATTGTTCGGCGATCGTATGATGATTGCGAATGCTACTGGTTGTTCCTCCATTTGGGGTGCTTCCATGCCAGCTTCCCCATACACAACTAACCAACAAGGTCAAGGTCCTTCCTGGGCAAACTCCTTGTTCGAAGATAATGCTGAATACGGCTATGGTATGTACATCGGCGTTAAGAAAATCCGTGAACAATTGCTTGAAGTAGCTAAGAAAGCTGTTGAAACAGCATCTGGCGAATTGAAAGAAGCTTTGGAACAATGGATTGAATTCGCTAACCTTGGCGCAGCTACTCGTCAACGTTCCGCACGTTTGGTAGCAGCAATCGAAGCTGAAGGTGCTACAACTCCAGAATTGAAAGAACTCCTTGATAAGAAACAATTCTTAATCAAACGTTCTCACTGGATCTTTGGTGGTGACGGTTGGGCATACGATATCGGTTTCGGTGGTGTTGACCATGTATTAGCTTCTGGCGAAGACATCAACATCTGGGTATTCGATACTGAAGTATACTCCAACACTGGTGGTCAATCCTCCAAATCTACTCATGAAGCTGCTGTAGCTCAATTCGCTGCATCTGGTAAACGTACTAAGAAGAAAGACCTTGGCATGATGGCTATGTCTTATGGTTATGTATACGTAGCACAAGTAGCTATGGGTGCAGACAAAAACCAATTGATGAAAGCTGTTACAGAAGCTGAAGCTTATCCAGGTCCTTCCTTAATCATCGCTTACAGCCCATGTATCAACCATGGTATCAAAGCTGGTATGGGTAAAGCTCAAGAAGAACAACGCAAAGCAGTTGCTTGTGGTTACTGGGATCTTTACAGATACAACCCTCAACTTAAAGCTGAAGGTAAAAACCCATTCTCCTTGGATTCCAAAGAAGGCAACTACGACGAATTCCAAAACTTCCTTAAAGGTGAAGTTCGTTATGCTTCCTTGGCGAAAGCTGCTCCTGACGCTGCAGAAGAATTATTCGCTAAATGTGAAGAAGACGCTAAAGAACGTCGTTTAAGCTATGTTCGCTTACAAAAAGGTTTTGAAGAAGTTAAATAATTAATTTCTCTAAACTGCATATACAAGAGGCATCCTCAATGAGGATGCCTCTTTTGCATCTATCATTCTTATGAATAGGTGTATAGTACACATGATTTTGGTATAATAAATAGTATATATGTATATTATTCATGTATTGTTTATACAATATATGTTTTTAACGATAGAGGATATTATGACTACAAATACAAATGATGTACAACAAACTATTTATAGTGAATTAGGCTATAAATCCATGCCATTCCCATATACCACACCGGCTACTCTTGAAGCCTATGCGGCTCTCGTGGGGATTACAGCACCTAACCCTAACACTGCAAGAGTATTAGAGTTAGGTGCAACCTATGGTGGCAATATTATTTCCCAAGCATTATTTAATCCGGATGCAACATTCGTAGGTATTGAGCTTTCACAAGAACAAGTAGAAAAGGGCAATGAACTGATTGCAAAGGCAGGTCTAACAAATGTTTCTTTAGTTCAATCTGATATTGCATCTATTGGTAGTGAGATTGGTATTTTTGATTACATTATCGCACATGGCTTATATTCTTGGGTCGATGACGATGTTAAAGATGCGTTGTTGCGCCTTATCGATGAACATTTAGCAGAGGATGGTATCGCCTATGTGTCGTATAATACATATCCTGGTTGGCATACGATGGAAGAAGTACGTCAGTTAATGATGTTCAGCAACCGTGATAAAGCTCAATTTAATCACAAGGAAAAGGTACTACATGGTAAAACCATCGGTAGTATCGTAGGTAGTCAAATTTTAAAATATGACAATCTAAAGGAACGAAATAGTAAATTCCTAGGTGCTCTTCGTTCTGTTATGCAAAAAGATGAATACTATGTTGGTCACGATCATTTAGAGCCTAACAATGACCCTGTATATTTCTATCAATTTAATGATCATTTGGCAGATCATAATTTAGCATATCTATGCGATGCTGATTTAACTTTATCTATGGTGCGTAGCTTTGATGTTGATATTGCAGATACGCTTGATAAATTAGCGCCTAATGATCATGTAAATCAAGAGCAGTATTTAGATTTTATGCTAGATACAACATTTAGAAAATCTATTATATGCAAGGCTAAACATGCAGAATCCGTAACTTACGACATAGGAAATCCAGATCTAGTCAATTCTGTACCTATGCGTACTATTATTAATAGTTTTACGTACACGATTCTCTTCAATGAAGAAGCTTTGTCCATGTTTGAAAACGATATCGTGCGCGATACATTCCAGTCCATTATTAAGGATGGCGGTCAGTTTAATATGATCGAGGCTTTAGCCATTGTGAAAGCTGCTAATGATGTTGCTAAGGGCGATGATAAAAGCTTAGAAGTCGCTGTTAATGCGTTATATGTAGCTGTGGCAGAACATATTGTACGCGGTGGTCTACGTTTCTTGAAACACCCACATCCTAAAGCTTATTATATGGAGGGGCAATCTTTTGTGCCTGCTAGATTTACAAAGTTTGTGAAAGCTTTAATTGAATCTGGTACAGATATCATGTATGGGGCTACCTCTGAAAATGAAGCTGTAGAAAATTTGTCCGATGAAGATTTGATGTTTATGGAAATCCTCAATAAACCAAAGGCAAAATCTACTATCGTTAATGCGATTAAGAAGAATATCTTTGGCGGTGCGCAAGCTGGTCAGGCAAAAAATCAAACGGCTATGGCTGAAGCGTTCTATGCTGAATTGACGAAACGTATGGAAATATTAGGCTATTTAGAAAATAAAATTAAATAAGGCTCTTTCCCTTGTAACAAGTGATAATAAGGTATGACAGGGTATAGTTAAAGGTCAATTCTCGATATATAGAATTGGCCTTTATTTTTATGTTTAATATTTTCTTTTTATTTTATAAATATTACATTTTGTTATGTTGTGTTGCATAAAAGATATAGGAAAGATTAAGAAATGCATGAAAAAGACATGAAGTAAACATGACTTTTATGATATACTTTGTATGAGTGATTTTGTGTACATGTAACGATATGGTCATAGTAGGCCATATTTTTTTGTTAGTTAGTATAAGTATATTGTAAAAGGAGTTTTTCAATGGCATCTAAAAAGGCAGTACTAGTATATATACTAGAAATCCTACGAGATGAAACAGATGCAAATCATACATTATCTCAAGAGGAGATTCGTAGCATCTTAGCGAAGAAATATGAATTGACGGTAGATCGTAAAACCTTAGGTCGTCATCTAAATGATTTATATGAATCTGGTAATTTTAATATTGAATGTGAAGAATCTGCACTAGGTACAGATGGTTCGATTCGTCGCACCAATTTTTATATGATTCATCCCTTTGAAGAGGCTGAGTTACATTTGTTAATCGATGGCCTATTAGCATCACGTCATATTAGTGTAAATCAGCGTAAAGATTTGATTGATAAGGTATCTGCCTTGGGAGGCCGTTATTTTAAATCCCATGGAAAACAAATTAAGAGTACTCCTGATTCTCTTGTGAGAAGTCAGGATCTATTCCTAAATATTGATCTCATTGAAAAAGCAGTGACGGAAGGAAGAAAAATTTCGTTAGTCTATTATCAGCCTAGTACAGATAATAAATTATATCCTAATCTTGATTATGCAGGTAATGAGCGAAATTATATTTTTAACCCCTACCAATTAGTATCTAGTCGAGGACTCTACTACTTAGTAGGTAACCACGATAACCATGATGATATGTCTACACTACGTGTAGATCGAATTGGCAACATTAAGTTATTGGATATTCGCCGTAAACCGTTGCGGGATATTCAAGGTTATCACAATCAAAATACCTTTGATGTAGATAAATACATGAAGGAACATATCTATATGTTTGGTGGTGAATCAGTAACGGTAGTGTTTGAAGCAAAACGCACTATTGTTAATCAAATTCTTGATTGGTTTGATGGAAATGTAACATTTTTAAATGAAACGCCTCAAAAGGTGGAGTGTCGTGTTCATGTTAATCGGGAGGCTTTCAAATATTGGGCTCTACAATATATGCAAAGCGTGAAAGTATTATCGCCGGCATCATTAGTGTTCGATGTGCGTGAAGCCATTCGTGATGGATTATCACAATATGTATAAGAAGAAGGTTTGTAAATATAACAGCCCTTTATTACTAAAAAGGAGCTATTGAGAAATCAATAGCTCCTTTTGTATGTTCTTAGAGAATATGCAATTTTTCTGCTTCTTTATAATCTTTTAATACTGGTCTTGGTGGTAATTTGTCTAAAATGCTGACAAGGTAAATCGCAATGGATGAGAATAAAAATCCTGGTACAATTTCATAAAGTCTAAAGAATGCAAATTGTTTCCAAATTAGGACTGTAAGACCACCCACAACGATGCCTGCAATACAACCGCGGCGCGTCATGCGTTTCCAGAATAGGGAGAAGATGATAGCAGGGCCAAACGCGGCACCAAAACCAGCCCAAGCATAGGCAACCATCGTGAGGATGAGGCTATCTGGATTTAATGCTAAGAAAATGGATATGGCCGCAACCAACAATACAACAATACGGCTTACAAGCACGAGTTCTTTGTCAGTTGCCGTTTTGTGAATAATATTAGCATAAAAGTCATTAGCAATAGCAGAGGCTGTTACTAATAGTTGAGCGGATGCAGTACTCATGATAGCTGCAAGCACAGCAGACCAGATGAGACCAGCCATAAATGGCGTAAATAGACGCTCTGTCATAACGAGGAATATCGTTTCTGCATCTGTACCAACTAATTTTTCTGGTAGCATATATACATGGCCGATGAGGCCTACGAAAATGGCTGCCAATAAAGAAAGGATAACCCACACCATAGCAATATCTGTGGATTTTTTTAGTTCCTTCGCATCGGAAATTGCCATGAAACGAACTAGGATATGTGGTTGACCAAAGTAGCCAAGTCCCCAACCAAGGGAGGAGATAATGCCGATAACCAGAGCAAACATATCACTCGTATCACCCCAAAGATTTAAGCCTTGAGGAAATTCACTATGAATGAGTTGCATTGTCTCAATGGGACCACCTAAGTACATGGCCGCTGTAATAGGCACAGCTAAGATGGCGAAGAACATCAATGCTCCTTGAATGCAGTCCGTCCAAGATACGGCGAGGAACCCTCCTAGGAAGGTATAAAATACTACAATGCCCGCTGTAATAAAGAGAGATACTGTATAGTCTAAACCGAAGATAGTATTGAATAATTTGCCTCCTGCCACAAATCCAGAGGATGTGTAGATGAGGAAGAAAATTAATATAAACAATGCGGAAATAACAGCTACCGAATGGGATTGATCGTGGAACCGATTTTTTAAATAATCCGGCAATGTTAAGCTGTCGCTAGCTACCTCCGTATGGTTACGCAATCTACGGGATACGAATCGCCAGTTGGCCCAGGTGCCTAAGGTAAGTCCTACAGCAATCCACACACCGGAAATACCTGTCGTATAGGCAAGACCTGGTACGCCCATGAGCATCCAACCACTCATGTCCGATGCTTCTGCACTGAGTGCTGTAATCCACGGGCCTAGCTGTCTGCCGCCTAATATATAGTCACCAATACTGTTTGATTTGCGATAGTAATAGACACCGATATACATCATCAGTCCTAAATACAAGGCAAAGGCGATTATAATCATTATGTTGTTGTGTGTCATGCCTATATAAAACCTCCTTAGGGTTGTATCATTAAGTTAAAAATATACTTATTATTGTATCATACATTGCCATTCTATAGGATATGTAAATCATATAATTTATTGGTAAATATTGATGATATTGTTAAAAATATTAAATAGTATTAGATGAAAATACCTCAAAAATACCTCAAAAATACCTCAAAAAATGATACAATAAATAAATACACTATTTCATTTTGATATGGCATATAACATCGTTAGCTTTGTACACATAGGAAAGGAGGTATACCGATGGAGGCTATTAATTACTGTGAACGTGCTTTACAATTGTTGCAAACCTACTTTGGATATACATCCTTTCGACCTGCGCAGGAAGCACCTGTAGAGTCTTTATTAAAGAACGAGGATGTAGTAGCCATCATGCCTACCGGGGCAGGTAAATCGATATGCTTTCAAATTCCGGCTCTTTGTAAATCAGGGCTTACCGTTGTATTCTCGCCCTTAATATCTTTGATGAAAGACCAAGTTGATGGATTGGTGGATCAAAATATACCGGCGGCACTAATTAATAGTACATTAACGCAAACAGAATTTAATAGGACCATGTACGAGGTACGTAGTGGGAATATTAAATTATTATATATTGCACCAGAGCGATTAGGTTCCAATTTCTTCTGCAATGTGCTACGTTCTATGCCAATCTCTCAAGTTATTGTCGATGAGGCGCATTGTATCTCTCAGTGGGGTCATGATTTTAGACCTTCTTATCGATTGATAGGCGATTGGCTTGCCAGTCTGCCTAAACGTCCCGTGGTGGGGGCTTTCACAGCGACGGCTACGAAGACTGTAGAAAATGATATAAAAAATTTATTAGGTTTAAATCATGCGAATGTATATGTTACGGGATTTGATAGGTCGAATTTATCGTTTTCCGTAGTGCGTACACCTAAGCGCATGGATTATGTAGTCGATTATGTGCGGCGTCATAGTCATGAAAATGGTATTATCTATTGCTCTACACGCAAGGATGTAGAACGAGTCTACGATAATTTGACGCGTGCCGGAATCCAAACTGGATATTACCATGCCGGTTTATCCGATGAGATGCGGAAAGACATGCAAAATAAATACGCCTTCGACCAATTACAAGTCATGGTCGCTACCAACGCATTTGGCATGGGCATCGATAAGAGCAATGTTCGTTATGTGTTGCATTACCAAATGCCGCGTAATATGGAGTCCTATTATCAAGAGGCAGGCCGTGCTGGACGCGATGGTGCACCGGCGGAATGTATTTTACTCTATAGTGGGCAAGATGTACGCGTTCATAAGTATTTGATTGAACAAGGTCATTTGGAACCACAACGTGAGCAGGTAGAGCTTAGAAAACTGCAATCCATGATTGATTACTGTTTCTGTAGTACCTGTCTAAGAAAATATATGCTCGCCTATTTTGGTGAAATCGTTCCGTGGCTCGAATGCAGTAACTGTAGTTCGTGTAATACAAAAGGGGAACGAGTTAATGTCACAAAAGAAGCAAAAGCCATATTCCGTGCCATTATCGCCACTGAGGAGCGGTATGGTGCCTCTATGATTTCGTCCATCGTGCGCGGAGAACGAACGGATCGCATTACTCGGGCGGGGCTTGATGCATTATCTGTGTTTGGGTATTTATCAGATGTAGGAGATAAGGAAATTAAGGGCCTTATACAACAATTTGTGGCCTCTGGATACTTGCGGAGTTCTATGGGGAAATATCCGGTGTTATCCGTCACCGCCGGTGCAGAAGAGGTACTAGCAGGGCATAAAGAGGTAGAAGAAATTAGGCAAGAGGTTATCGTGCCATCTCGTAAAACGAAAAAATCAGCCTCTATATCTCGCTCTGAAGTACCCCGTTCTGGTTCGGGTGGGCTATTTGAACATTTACGTCAACATCGCAAACAATTGGCATCGCAACTTAGTGTGCCGCCGTATATTATATTCCCTGACACGGTGCTTATCGATTTAGCCAATATACGGCCAAAAACATTAGGTGAGTTTGGCAATATAAAGGGCGTAGGGGAAGCAAAACTAAAGAAATATGGACTTTCATTTTTAGAGGCCATTTCACAATATAAGGGGTAATAAATTGGCGTTTCTATAACGCTATATTGAGTGATTTCTAATATGATTAGGGGGAACTATGAGCTTAGCAGATACACAATATCTCAATATTATTGAAAATATATTAGATCATGGCATATATGGTCAAAATAGAACAGGCATAGCCACATATAAATTGCCACAACAAATTATGCAGTTTGATTTACAAGAGGAATTTCCAATTTTAACTACAAAATTTGTGGCTTTCAAAACAGCTGTGAAAGAATTGTTATGGATTTGGCAAATGCAGTCCAATGATGTACGTAAATTACAAGATATGAATGTCCACGTATGGGATGAATGGATGCGCGAAGATGGGACTATTGGTAAGGCCTATGGTTATCAAATTGCTAAATACAAACAATTGGATAATCTCATCAAAACTATAAAAGAGGATCCAGATAGTCGCCGCATGATTGTTACATTATGGAATATTGAGGATTTGCCTGATATGGCTTTGCAACCTTGTGCGTATGAAACATTGTGGGATGTAGGCAATGGCTATTTAAACTGCATGCTCATCCAACGAAGTGGTGATATGGGGCTTGGTGTTCCATTTAATACGGCTCAATATGCAGCACTCTTATGTATGATTGCCCAAGTGACTGGCTTGAAGCCTGGTAAGTTTACCCATGTTATTAATAATGCACATATTTACGAAAATCATGTGGATGCATTGCGCGAGCAATTATCTCGTCGAGATCAAGCGTTGCGTGCGCCAAAAATTCGTGTAAATTCAGATATCACTGATTTTTATAAATTCTCACCGGATGATATCGTGTTAGAAGGGTATGAACATTTAGGTAAATTGGCTATGACCGTAGCTGTTTAGGGGGATACTATGTTAGCATTGATTGTAGCGGTTGCGCATCACCGCGTTATCGGCAAAGATAATTCTTTGATTTGGCATTTGCCCAATGATTTGAAATTTTTCAAGGAAAAAACGACAGGTCACGTTATTATTATGGGGCGGAAGACCTTTGAAAGTTTGCCTTTTTTGTTGCCCAATCGAGAGCATTGGGTGATTACAACAAATAAAGGTTTTAATGCACCGGAAGGGGTTCGTGTATTCTCCTCACCAGAGGCTGTTGTAGAGGCTGCAAAAAATCTTGATGTAGCCTATGTGATTGGGGGTGCCCAAATCTACAAAGCCTTTTTACCTTGTGTAGATGTAATGCATATTACTGAGGTTGACCATGAATTTGAAGGAGATGCTCATTTCCCTGCATTTGATGCATCAGCTTTCACAATTACCTCCGTTGAAGAGGGGACGGTAGATGATAAAAATACATATCCTCATCGATTTGTAACATATGAAAGAAAAGGACATAACTAATGGAATCAATGTTTGCCATTATTGCAAAGGAATTGGGTGTTAAGCCTGGTCAAGTAGAATCAGCGGTTACTCTCTTAGATGAAGGTAATACGGTGCCATTCATCGCTCGTTACAGAAAAGAAGTAACAGGTGAATTACAAGATGAACAACTGCGAACTATCGAAGAACGCATTAAATATTTGCGCAATTTAGAAACACGACGCCAAGAAATCATCAATGCTATTACGGAACAAGAAAAGATGACTGATGAATTGATGGCATCCTTGATGAAAGCCGTAAAATTACAAGAATTAGAAGATTTGTATTTACCATATCGACCTAAGAAACGGACACGGGCCATGATTGCCCGTGAACGAGGACTAGAGCCTTTAGCAGATATGATTTTGAATGATACGGTCACATCTGGTAATCCTCTAGATATCGCAAGAGAATATATTTCTGAAGACGTGCCTACACCGGAGGACGCCATTCAAGGTGCGTCGGACATCGTTGCAGAAATTGTCAGCGATAGTGCAGATTTTCGAGCTACTCTTCGTAAGCGTATGTGGAAGGAAGGTTTTATCCAAGCGGAACTCGTGGAAGATAATGAACACAAGGACCAATTCCTTCAATATAATGAGTATGCTGAACTAGTTCGTCAGATGCCGTCCCATCGTATCTTGGCGGTTAATCGCGGAGAAAAATTAGGGGCTCTTAAATTGGCCCTAACCGTATCCGATGAATCTTATATTCAATACATGGTGCGTGGTATTACTAAAAATGAACAATCTATTTTTAGTGATGTGAAAGCTAACGCCGTAGCAGATGCGTATAAACGCTTGATGTTCCCTGCTCTTGAACGGGATATTCGCAATGAATTAACCGAATCTGCAGATGAGCAAGCAATTAAGGTGTTTGGTGTAAATCTTAAAAATTTATTGTTACAACCGCCATTGGCAGGTCATGTTATTATGGGCCTTGACCCAGGGTATCGTACAGGTTGTAAGATGGCTATTATCGATGCACAAGGGAATGTACTCGATTATGGTGCTTACTATTTAACAAATAGTGAAAAGCTAAAACAAGAAGCACAAAAGAAATTAGCTGAAAAGATTCGCAAATTCAATGTTACCTTATTGTCCATTGGTAATGGTACAGCTTCGTATGAAACAGAACAATTTGCGTCTAAGATGATTGAAGAGGAAAAATTAGATTGCCACTACATCATTACTAATGAAGCGGGCGCGTCTGTATATTCTGCATCAAAATTGGCCATTGATGAATTGCCAGATTTAGACGTAACGATTCGTGGTGCCGTATCTATTGCTCGTCGTGTACAAGATCCATTAGCAGAGTCCGTTAAAATCGACCCTAAATCTATTGGGGTTGGTCAATATCAACATGATGTTAACCAAAAACAATTAACTCATACATTGGATCAAGTTGTTGAATCTGTAGTTAACCATGTTGGGGTAGAGCTTAATACGGCATCTCCGGCGATTTTGCAACATATTGCAGGCATTTCTGGTACGGTAGCAAAAAATATTGTAGCATTCCGTCAAGAAAATGGTGGGTTTACTAGTCGTAAGCAACTATTAAAGGTGCCGCGCTTAGGTCCTGCAGCATTTACTCAGTGTGCCGGTTTCTTGCGATTAAATGGTGCTAAGAATCCATTGGATAATACATCTGTTCACCCTGAGTCCTATGAGTTGGCAGAACGTATTATTGGTGAATTAGGCTTTACATTAAAGGATTTACAAGATAAATCCCAACTTGAAGCATTACAGGTCAAATTACCATTGGTTGATGTAGATAAGATGGCGCATAAGCTTGATGCGGGGATTCCTACTGTGCGAGATATCATTGCAGCTCTTGCTAAACCAGGTCGTGACCCTCGTGAGGATTTGCCAGCACCACTTACGCGTAAACACGTGGTAAGCCTTGAGGATATCAAGGTAGGCACAGTAGTAAAAGGTACGGTGCATAATGTAGTAGACTTTGGTGCCTTTATTGACTTTGGGCTAAAGACGAATGGTTTATTACATCGCAGCGAACTATGCACGGCGAAACAACATCCTTCTGCTGTACTTGCAGTAGGCGATATTATTGAAGCCGAAATCATCTCTGTAGATGTAAAGAGAAATCGTATCGGATTATCCGTTAAGTCATTGAGAAATAAAGACAAGAAAAAGGCGTAATCTCTTTGGGGTAATTCGTAAAACTTTATACATGTCAAAAAGGTGCATGATTAAAAGGAGCTCTTTAGGTAATAAAGGTCTCCTTTTTTATAGTTAAAGTTATCGTAAAAAGTGATAAGTATATCGATTTTGATATAGATTAAAGCTATTGAGAATGCACTAAAATCATTATATCGAAAATAATAAAATAGATTGAAATAATTAGATGTTAGGTGTATGATGAAGCCATAGAAAGTAATTAATAGTCATTATCCATTAAAGGAGGATACTATGAGTTTAAACATTAAAGAAAAATATGGTCTTTTGATTAATAATGAATGGGTACCAGCATCTGATGGTGCTGAGTTTGCCGTATATAATCCTGCAAATGGCGACCAACTCGCTATTTGTGCAGAGGCTACACAGGCCGATGTTGATAAAGCTGTAGAGGTTGCAACAGAGGCTTTCAAAACTTGGAAATATGTATCTCAAGTAGATCGTGCTGATTATTTATTGAAAATCGCAGATGCTATTGATGCGCATAGAGAACATTTGGCACAAGTTGAAACCTATGACAATGGTAAACCAATCCGTGAAACATTAAACGTGGATGTTCCACTTGGTGCAGACCATTTCCGTTACTTCGCCGGCGTACTTCGCGCAGAAGAAGGTTCTGCACAAGTATTTGATGAAAATACATTGAGCCTTGTTGTGCGTGAACCAATTGGTGTAGTTGGTCAAGTGGTACCTTGGAACTTCCCGTTCCTAATGGCTGCTTGGAAATTGGCACCAGCTCTTGCAGCAGGTTGTACGGTTGTCATCAAACCTTCTAGTCATACATCTCTTAGCCTTTTAGTATTAGGCGATATTTTGAAAGAAATCTTGCCTCCAGGCGTTGTAAACATTATTACGGGTAAAGGTTCTAAATCTGGTCAGTACATCCTAGATCATCCAGGTTTCAGTAAACTTGCTTTCACCGGCTCTACAGAAGTAGGTCTTGATGTATATAAAGCGGCATCTGAACGCTTGATTCCTGCTACATTGGAATTAGGTGGTAAATCAGCGAATATCTTCTTTGACGATGCGAACTGGAAACAAGCTCTTGATGGGGCAATGCTCGGCATCCTCTTTAACCAAGGTCAAGTATGTTGCGCCGGATCCCGTATTTTCGTACAAGATACAATTTATGATAAATTTGTAGCTGAACTTTCTAAATTATTTGATAAGGTAAAAGTTGGCTTGCCTTGGGATGAATCTACTCAACTGGGTTCTTTGATTTACGAAGATCAAGTTAAGAAAGTACTTAGCTATGTAGAACTAGCTAAAGAAGAAGGTGCTCGTGTTGTAGCTGGTGGTGAACGTATTACAGATGGCGAACTTGGCAAAGGTTGCTTCGTAAGACCGACACTCATCGTGGATGCTACAAATGATATGCACGTAGCTCGTGAAGAAATTTTTGGTCCGGTGGCAGTAGTGATTAAATTCCATAGCGAAGACGAAGTAATTGAACAAGCTAATGATAGCTTATACGGTCTTGGTGGTGGCGTATTTACACAAAACCTTAACCGTGCTATCCGTGTAGCTCGAGCAATCGAAACAGGTCGTATGTGGGTTAATACATATAACTCCATCCCAGCAGGCGCACCATTTGGTGGTTACAAACAATCTGGTATCGGCCGTGAAACTCACAAAGTTATCCTTGAGCACTACACACAAATGAAAAACATCATTGTAAATTTGAGTGATAAACCATCTGGGTTTTATGATTTAGATTAATAATTTAATAGATTTTCCTTTTACTTATATTTGATGAGAAGGCACCTCGAAGAGGTGCCTTTTTGCATTATCATACTATTACTTAATTTTATTGTAATTAGTGTTCTCCGTTTCCTCTAAACTTAATTTTAAGGATTCAACCGATTGTATCAGCACTAGTGTAGGACGCATTGATAACAAATGGAAAAGCATGACTCAATAGGCCGGTATCCTTGCGGGATAAGAGAGTTACGATGAGATTTATAATAATATCGGCTTAGTTCTAAACTTAGGCGTAGGCTCTAAAGGTAAAGCAAACTCTACTACTCAATCTGCAATCTTAGATGGTATACTGACTGTAGAGGATAAAGAAATTGACACTAAAACCATTAACACCAATACAGAGAATACGTTACATCAATTAGATAAGATTTCTAGTAGTAATGATAGCTCCAATATAAACGAGGATAATTCATCTAAAAAATCCACATAATAGTGGACCGTCTATATCTGGACTAGTTATTGTGATGAAGTAAAATTACATATAAAGGATAATAATAGTAAATCATTAGATAGTAACTGAAAACTGTTGGTCGTCATGATTCTTAATCACATATAAGAATAAAAGAGGATAAAATCATGGAACTTCAAAAAAGAATTGATATATTAGATTTATGGGATGAAATGCCATATTCATTAGATATTAGAGATTTTGGTAATACAGTTATATTATTGTCAGAATCCTGTGAAATTAGATTTATTAACTGTATAGAGGTTAATATTAAAAGTGACATTTTATTTAAGAATAAATCAATGAAATTTCATGAATATCGTAATCATGAATATGATATTCAAGATATTAGTGTCGAACCATGTGTTGTAAAAACAGATGGAGAGATGACTCATAATAAGAAATGGGTAAGCCCAGTACTAAATGGTGTTAAAGCTAAAATAGTTATGCCTGTAATGTGTATTGATTTGATTGCTGTTGATTTTATAATTTCCACAAAGGAGGACGAAGAAAACCTAATACAGTCTAAATTTAGTTATATAGACCTTGAATAATTAAACGTATTTTATTAAATCTTTAAGCTGTTAATTTATATAATTTCAGGGAGAATGAAATCTTTACTATTTTCTCTTTGATAGACCTTTTCCTTATGGAAATATAAAATTAGAGTCAGTCAACTATAATTTAGTTATTAATGGAAATCGTATAATGTTTGACTATCAGAGATTAGTTTATACTAAATGGAGGCTCTATAATAAATGTTGGGGTGACATCATTAACAGTGTCACTACCAACACGTTTTGTCATATAATCTGAATTTAATCACTTCTTTAGATCAGTTACTGCATGGATGAAGCAATTAACTAATGCTTTCTTATTACCATATTCTAATGGATATAGAGTCGTTGATCCTAATATAATTATTCGAGAGGTTTCTGGCTCATCAGTATCAGGGGATTGGAATCTTTTGGGGTCATATAATACAACACTGACTCCAGGTGCTTATACTTTACATGTTATTAGCGTTAAAGCCAGTGCACATATACCTGTAAATCGAACTGTGGTTAAATTTGTAGGATATCAAAATCAACTTTAGAAAGGACAAGAAATAATGTTTGTTAATCCATGGCAGTTCTGTGTAGCAATCGTTCTCATGATTTTTGGAACATATTTTATCGCATTTCGTTTTTGGTGTCGTCGAAAAGGTATTTGCGTAGAGATTTTATCAGTTACGCCTAGAATTATTAAAGAACTTCCTAATTTTACAGTTATTTATGGATATGATGTTAAGTATCTATTAAATGGTGTAGAATATACAGCTCAAAGCCTTGAGTTTTACATAACAGTATTGGTTCCTGGGCCGATGATCCCTTATAGTACAACGGGTAAATTACTGCATAATGGAAAGGTAAGTCTTGATAGGGTGAAAACCAATATGACATATGGCGTTGTATTATGGTTATTTGCCATTATTCTCTTGGCTGAGTTATATTGATAGTTATTTAATTACTGGAATAGGGGTGTATTTATCTGAAATAGATAACTGATTTTGATAAAGATACCTTTGAAGCATTAGCTATTAATGCAATTAAGAATCGGAAGGCATTACAATTAGGACCATTAGAGAATCAAACACTCCGTCAATATCTAAGTAAATAGAATATGCGATTAGTGAAAATAACTAAACGGGCACCAATTTAATTATTGGTGCCCGTTCGAGTTATTCATTATAATTTTGTTAACATAGAACTAGAATATATTTTTTATGATATAGTTGATGACGATGAGTGGAACGATACTAACCACTAAGGTTGTTGCAGTATCTCGCACAGACATATTATATTCTGCCATACATAGTTTTAATAATGTAAATGCGGTCCATCCATAAGTGCACATATTCAAGATGAATATAACTGTTCTAACTAGACCGGATGGGAGTGTATTAGTGTATAAACTCATCATAAATGGTACAAATATAATATTTTGTACTAGTGTAAGGACCGCAAATACTCCTACAGCGTACATGAATTGTTTGAAAGTATCTTGGAATGTTACACTAATTGTAGGATAGGTGCGATTACAATAAAAGTTAAAGATATAGCTTGCTAATAGAGTTGGGATGACAGCTTTTAATAAAGCTTTAACTATGAGTCCCAATAATGTGGTAAATGAAAAGATGGTAAAGAATGAATAACTTACGATGCTTATCGTGATGCACGCTATAAGATACGTTAAGATAGCCATTACAACATAAGCGATGATACCCATTGGTATGGCTTCATTAAGGACACCATTGGTTTTGAGTTCATTACTACCTTTTTCCGGAGATAAGGTGAGTGTTAATAGATGTGTCCAATTAATTCCGTTCATAATTTCCTCTCTCTAAATTATAATGAATATATATACTAATAATTATAATGTAGCATATGTGTATCAGATGAAAATTAAGGAGTATTTAATCTATGAATCATATTTCAATCGATAAATTATACAATCCTCAATATGATTTGTTATCTGTTTCTGATAAAAAGGCATTATTAAATACATTGGCAGCAATATATAATTTAGGATTGATATGTTTTAAAGAGTTTAAGGCATTTAAAAAATCCACATATACGGCAGTATATCGCTCTAATGATGGTATAGACTTTGTATTTGTTCCTGGAGATACTGTTACGTTAGGGCTTAATTTTAAGAATAAACCATTGCAGGATATTTTTAATGATGAAAATTTAGCGGAGCTTGTCTATCCATTTGTCGAGGGATATGAAGAGGAAATCCTTAGTGAAGAGGATGTTCAAAGAAAGATTAGCGAAACACTAGAAGATGAAGAAGTACTATCTAATATAGAAACGTATTTTACACACAATTTTACTCAGGAAGATGAGTTTGTAATACCACCACTATTGGTTCAAAAAGAGTATAGTGAAACTTGTTGGGGACCTATTTCAGATGAGGATTTAAGACAAAATAAAGAGTGGCAAAATATGATTAAAAAAGCCGAGATAAAAGGCCTTTCTGAAGTTATGGTTCACAACACAGTTTGCTTATATAAAACAGATGATAATAATTGGTGTGGCAAACTTTATGAAGAGTCTACATTTAAGAAATTGTTAAAGGACATAAAAAATTATGGATATTCTTTACCTACACGAAGAGAGTGGGAGTATTTAGCTGGCAAGGGGTGTAGCACCATTTTTCCATGGGGAAATAATATAGATTTTTCGATGAATTTAAAGCATATGGAATGGATGGATAATGATGGGACGTATACATTAGAAAAGGAAAACTTTTTTGGATTGATTATAGGTGACGATCCGTATTGTAGAGAAATCGTATATGACGAAGGTAGATTTTCCTATAAAGGAGGAGATGGTGGCCGCAATATATGTGGAGGATTAGGTGTTGTGTGGGGCTATTTACCTGTTTCACCATATTTTCAAGATAGTGAAATGGTAGTAGGTGATTATATAAATGGAGGCTATGATTTTTTTAGACGGGTTATAAGGATTAATGACAATATGAAATGATGTTACATATAATAAATCTAAGGTATCAATTGATAATATTGTTACATAATTAAAATAGGTGCCTCTTGGGAGACACCTATTTTATTAATATTGGGATAAGCGGAATATTTTTCTGTATTCTTCCGGTGCATCAGAACCATCAGATGGTTTTATGATGACTCTAATATATATTTTTTCTTTGAAATCTGGATATGTTGCAGCATATTCTTTGCAGAATTGATCCATTCGATTGTAAAAATTTGTTACATCATGGTTTTCTATGGCTGAATAGGGGATAGGCATTTCAATATACAAAGTAGATGTATCGTATGTAGCATAGGATAATTCTTCTGCTGTTAGATAGTTTTTTATTAATGGGAATGCAGTTATTAACGGGATATTGGTTATCAGTATTCGCTCAACTTGTGGTACAACAGGTGCAGAGGTGTGCAAGACTTCCGATATTTCAATGGGCATTTGTGGATATTTGTCAAAGGTGATTTGCCATGTATTGTCCCTTCGTGACTCTAGGTGATAGGTCAGATTAGGATAGTTCTTATTTATATATTGGTGTACCTCATCCTCACTGTAATGGGAGAGAAGATGACAACCTGTTGTCATTATGAGGGAGAATATGATTAATGGTAATAATACAAATCGTTTAAGAGTAAGTGGTTTCATTGTATATTCCTTTTATAATGCTCTTAAAAGTTTAGCAACATTGTAAATGCTTAAAGAGTATCCATTAATTTGTTGGGCTCTTTAGAAGTTATTTTAATTATATTATACCTAAATTATATGTTTACTCATATAGTTGATTAGGATTCATGAATATATGCATTAGAAAATACATTTGATGTAATAGCTTTCACCATTGAAATATGGTATACTATTCTAACGCGCATAATTCGTGCGCGATAGGAGGAAACACATTTAGATGTTAGAAAAATTTGAACAATTAATGATTAGCGAACCTGTTCTACGTGCGTTAAACGATATGGGCTTTGAAGAGCCTACGCCAATTCAACAGGAAGCTATCCCAGTAGCCATGAGCGGTAAAGACATGATTGGTCAAGCTCAAACAGGTACTGGTAAGACAGCGGCCTTTGGCCTACCTGTATTGGAACGCGTAGACGGCAGTAATCGTCACGTTCAAGTAGTGATTTTGTCCCCTACACGAGAATTAGCTATTCAAGTAGCAGAAGAGCTTAATAAAATGGCTCAGTATACGGATATTACGGCATTACCTATCTATGGTGGCCAAGATATTAACCGTCAATTCCGTGCATTGAAAAAGAATCCGCAAATCATTGTTGCCACACCAGGCCGATTGATGGACCATATGGACCGCGGTTCTATTAAATTTGAAGACGTTAAGATTGTCGTTCTTGACGAAGCTGATGAAATGTTAAACATGGGCTTTGTAGATGACATCAACAAAATTTTAGGGGCTATCCCAGAAGATCACCAAACATTGCTATTCTCTGCAACAATGCCTAAGGCGATTCGCGAGTTAGCAGAAACATACCTTACAGAGCCAACGTTGATTCGTATGAAACCTACGCAAGTAACGATGGATCTTATCGAACAATACTATATCGAGGTACAAGATCGTCAAAAATTTGATGTGTTGTGCCGTTTGTTCGACTTACAAGCGCCAGAGCTGGCTATCATCTTTACACGTACGAAACGTCGTGTTGATGAAGTAACAGAAGCTCTTAAAAAACGTGGCTATATGGCGGAAGGTATCCATGGTGATTTATCACAACAAAAACGTGATAGTGTAATTCGTCAATTCCGAGAAGGTACAATTGACATTCTTGTAGCTACTGATGTGGCTGCTCGTGGTCTTGATATTTCCGGCGTATCTCATGTATATAACTATGATTTGCCACAAGATCCTGAAAGCTATACGCACCGTGTAGGTCGTACAGGTCGTGCAGGTAAGGCAGGCGAAGCCTATACATTTGTTATCCCTCGTGAAATTGAACACCTTCATGCTATTGAACGTTTAACAAAACGTAAAATTGCAAAACGTCGTGCTCCATCTTTGGGCGAAGTTCTAGAAGGTCAACAACGCCTTGCTGTTGAAAGCTTAATTGAAATGGCTGGCAATACAGAAGAGTTGGCACCATTTAAGGTGAATGCAGAAGAGTTGTTGAATGACACTGATTCTGTTACATTGATTGCAGCAGCACTTAAGTTGCTTACGAAAGAACCAGATACAACACCTGTAAATATTACAGAAGAAAAACCTTTACGTGTACGTCGTCGCCGTGAAAGTGGTCGTGGTGATCGCCGTCGTCGTGATGGGGAACGTCGCAGAGATGGGGAACGCCGCCGTGACGGTGATCGACGTCGTGATGACCGTCCGCGCCGCAGCCGTGATGATCGCAAAGGCGACCGCCGTGATAGCCGTCGCCGTGATGATCGTTGTAGCGACCGTCCTAAAGCGGATCGTAAACCACGTTATCAAGGTGAAGGATTTAAACCATATTTTAAAGACTAATTACAGTGTGAATTTGGTTTAATACAGATTAATAGTAAATATGAGTTATGGGAAACGTGGATTGTATAAATCCACGTTTTTTATTGCTTAAAATCTACTGGAATGGTACAATAAATAATAATTATTGTTTGAAAATGGACGATAGAGTATCGATATGTTTCCAAGTGGAGAAAGGTAGATTATTATGGATATCGCACAAATTTTGCGAAGCGAAGGGTTTAAGGTAACTCCTCAACGAATTGCAATTTATGATGCTTTGCGTGGTTATCACAATCACCCAACAGCAGAGATGATTTATCATAGCTTGCGTCCTACACATCCAAGCATGAGTTTAGCAACTGTATACAAAACAATGGAAATTTTTGAAAAAATTGGCCTTGTTAAAGTGTTGGAAGTAGGCGATGAACGAGCTCATTACGATTGGGATACGACTGCGCATGCTCATATTCGCTGTGTTCGTTGTAACAAAGTAGAAGATATGATGAATATTAATCTTCATGCTATTTCCGATATTGCTGGAAAAGCTAGTTCTTATCAAATTACAGGACAGCAAATTACATTTGAAGGCGTATGCCCGGAATGTGCTAAAAAAGAAAGTCATTAACAGATGCCCCCTGCGTATACTCATGCAGGGGGTTTTTGAGTCATATAGAGTTGAAAGGATATATAATGTTTACAATAGGAGCTCATTTATCTATATCAAAGGGATATTTTCATATGGGAAAGGAAGCCACTAAGATTGGTGGCAATACATTTCAATACTTTACGCGCAATCCGCGCGGTGGTAGCATGCGTGCCCTTGATGTAGACGATATGAATAGTTTGAGTGCGTATATGAAAGAGCGTAACTTTGGTACTTTGTTAGCTCACGCGCCTTACACGTATAATCCGTGTGCAGCTAAGGAAGATTTGCGCGCTTTTGCAAAACAAGCCATGACAGAAGACTTAGAACGCATGGAATATTTACCAGGCCAGATGTATAACTTTCATCCCGGCAGTCATGTAAAGCAAGGTGTTGACCAAGGCATCGAATACATCGTGGAGTGCTTGAATGAAATCTTATTCCCAGGCATGAAAACAACGGTTCTTTTAGAGGTTATGGCTGGTAAGGGCACGGAAATTGGCTCTCGTTTTGAAGAAATTGCTCGTATTATTGACGGTGTAAAATTAAAAGAGTACATGGGTGTTTGTGTAGATACTTGCCATATTCACGAAGGTGGTTATGACATCGTTAATAATTTAGATGGTGTCATCGACGAGTTCGATCGTATTATTGGTCTCGACCGTTTGAAAGCGATTCACTTGAATGATTCAAAAAATCCTATGGGGGCACATAAAGACCGTCATGAAAAAATTGGGGAAGGTCATATCGGTATCGATGCAATTGCTCGTATTGTGACACATCCTAAACTGACGAGCTTGCCATTCTACTTGGAAACGCCAAATGAATTAGATGGCTATGCAAAAGAAATTGCTATGTTGCGCTCTATCGTAGATAATCAATAATCAAGCAAAATAAATTGAGTTATATAATAATTGGTATAAACTAAATATATATATAAGGTATAGGGAGAACTGGAAAGGGGGATGAAATGCGTTTTTTACATACTGCGGATTGGCATTTAGGTCGTATTTTTTATGGTCAGTACTTAACAGATGACCAAGCTTATGTGTTGGAGCATCAGTTCTTTACTATTTTGAAAGAAGAAAAAATCGATGGCATCTTGCTTGCAGGGGATGTATTTGATAGGGCGGTACCACCCATTGAAGCTATTGAATTATGGGACTCTATCATTACTCGTCTCGCTATGGATTGTAAGGTTCCTCTATTTGTAGTGAGTGGAAACCACGATGGAGCGGAACGCCTTGAAGTGGGACGGTCTATGCTAAGTGAATCGGGTATTCATATTTGGGGCTCCCCTCATCATGCATTACAACCCTTTGAATTTGAAGGTTTTGATGGTAGGGTGGCCATTTGTCCTATGCCGTTTAGCGAACCTCGTCGTATAGGTGACGCTTTGGGAATGAACTCCAGTGAATCAAAACCAGTTGATACGGATATGACTGATGATACTTTATTTTCTTATGTAGATGATAAGGATCAAGAAGCGGTCGCACTTAATTTACATAATTATGACCAAATGTATCAGGCTTGGAGTGATTATCTATATAAACAAGTGCCAAAACAGATGCGTAGCATTGCCATTAGTCACGCCTTTGTAATGGGTGGCGAAGTAGGTGGTTCGGAACGAACATTGTCTGTAGGTGGTAGCGAACAGGTGAGCCCTCACGTTTTTAAAAATTTTCACTATACAGCTCTTGGACATTTACATGGACCGCAACGGATGGGGGCAGACCATATTCGCTATAGCGGATCGCCATTGAAGTATTCCTTTGATGAACATGCGCAGAAGAAATCTTTTACTATTATTGATATGGATACAAACGGGAAGGTAGATATTAGTACAATCCCTGTGGAGGCGAAGCGGGATGTAGTCATCTTGGAAGGTTATTTTGAGGACCTTTTAAATAATACAGCCCTCCAAACGAAACATAAGGATGATTACGTGCAGGCACGCCTCCTAGATACGATGCCTATCATGGATGGCATGGCTAAGTTGCGTCAGGTTTATCATCGATGTATGACCATTGAATTGGCAGGGCGCATAGCAACACCTGTGGTAGATATGGGGGATGCCGTATTTAAAGAGTTAAACGAGCGTGAATTATTTAATCAGTTTGCTGAAACCGTGTGGAAGAACCCATTAACAGAGCGTGAGCAACAATATATCAACTCTGTATGGGATCGAATTTTAAAGGAGGACTAGATGAAGCCTATATCTTTAACTATAGAAGCCTTTGGTCCGTATCGAGATTCGGTTACCTTGGACTTTAGTGCACTCCAAGACCATACGATGTTCCTTATCTCCGGTCCCACGGGGGCAGGTAAAACATCTATATTAGACGCCATGGTATATGCCTTGTATGGCGAAGCAAGTGGAGAAGTGCGGAAAACTGATGCTATCCGCAGCGATTTTGCTGAACCTGAGCGGATGACGCGTGTAGACTTTTCCTTTGCCATCGGAGATGCTCAATATCGTGTTGAAAGACTACCAAAACAAATGGTAGCCAAAAAACGCGGCACCGGTATGCGGGAACAGAACGCTAGCGCTACTGTATACGAAATAAAAGATGGTGAGTGGAAGATCGTTGCTACCTCTGCCGCCGCTGTTCGCGATACAATTCAACGAATCATAGGTTTTCGTAAGGATCAATTTTTACAAGTGGTTCTATTGCCACAAGGGGAATTCAGAAAACTCCTTGTCGCCTCTACAAATGAACGGGAGGAATTACTACATACGCTCTTTAGAACAGAGTTATATCGAAAACTACAAGAGGCTCTTAAATCAGCTTATGATGACGAAAAAGCTGGCATTGAAGAAAATTTGATGAAACAAACGGCGTTGATACAGTCTATTCCTCACGATGAAGAGACTCCAGTGCTAACTGTCGAACATGTACGTGAACTGTTATCTAATCGAGTACCACATCGTGATGTACTTGTAGTAGAACGAGATAGGGCTGTTAATGAGGTAGAACAATTTAATGCCTTGCGTAAGGAGTGGGCCCTATATAATCAAGCGCAACAATCTCTAGCACAGGCTACATCCCAATTAGATTTGGTGAGAACTAAAGAACCTGAGCGCACACAATTGAGTGAAAAGGTTCAATTCCTCAATTCCTTATCTCCAGTTCATGCATTGTATCAACAATACATTGATAAACAGTCTAGTTTAACAACATTAGAACGGGCACTGTCCGATGTAGAAAAAAGTGTGGATACTGCTACTCAACATGAGACTAACTGTATAGAGGTTCATGAAGCGTTAGAATCTCAAGCTGAAACGATACAATCTAAGAGGACTACTTTGGCTCAGCTCCAACAACAGTCTGAAAAGTTTGATGAGTTAGGATTGTTGAAAAAAAAGATGTTTACACTACGTGGTAATGTAAAACAATTGGATAGTAAAAAAAGTGAAGCGGACCTAGAGATACAACGCCAGCTCATCAAACAGATAGAAGTAGATGTTGAGGGTTTACGTAAACGCTTTCAAGAGAATAGTACACTACTGGAGCAGGTTCCTGTTATTCAAGAACAGCTTAATCATGTGCACAGATATTTTGAGTTGGTAGAAGAAATTAGTCAGGTTCAAAAAGAAATCGACATTAAGAATGAAATGGTATCAACTCTGGATAAAACAGTGAAAGAGGCGAAGGTACATTTAGAGCGGCTAGAGCATTTAATGCAAGAAGGGCGCGCGTATGAACTGGTTCCTTTGGTAAAAGAAGATGAGCCTTGCCCCGTATGTGGATCTACAGAACATCCTCATTTAGCAACTAAGCCAGAATTATATCCTACTAAGGATGAGGTTGAAGCTGCTCGAGGCCTTCGTGATAAAGAGTTACAACAACAAGCGAATGAAGTTGGTCAAAGGGATGCGTTAGTGGGGCGGATGCATGAATTATCTAACCATATGGACGCACAAGTTTTGATTCTTCAGTCCTCTATAGATGGTTTTTCTAAGGAAAATTTTGCATCGCTTCAACAAGTTCTGTTATCTCAAATGGAACGATTCAAAATGTTACGGGGTGAATCTGAACAGCTAGGTAAGACTATTTCTGATGCGGAGCGTAGGTTAAGCACTGCTAAGGATACGTTGGCTAAATCAGAACTTGTGCATAATGAATTGCTTAAATCATTGCATGAACTAGAGATTAGTATCAGTTTTGTACAAGCAAAAATCGATTCCTTATCAGAGTCGTTGCCTACTACGGATATAGAGTTGTGGCGTAAGCAAGTGACATTCTTAGCATCAGAAATTAAAGAGTATGATGCGCAGTTAACAGTGACTACAAAACAATTAGAGGAGGCTCGAGGGCAGCTAAGTGCTAAACGAGGTCGACTAGAAATCTTATCTTCTCAAGTAAAAGAAGAACAAAAGAATCTTGATTTTCTCCATGGGGAATATATACAGTCATTGCAATCTATATCGTTAAGTGAAATTGATTTTGTAGAAGCATTGAGTGACTTTAATGCGTTAGAGGATTTTAAATCTAAGTTATATGACTTGGAAGAGGCCTTTAGTACAGCACAAGCTGTATATGATGCGGCACTAAAGACTACGGAGACTGTGGTTAAACCTAGCGATACTGTTTCGGATGAAGTATATGATGCAGCGGTAGAACGTCGTGATACATTGGTGGGCCATTTAGCGGCTTGGGATAAAGAAACACAGCATATAGAAACTACACTTGCTTCACTAGAGAAAATTGAATCGGCTATGGGTGAGGCCCGAGAGAAGGTAGCCTTCTTAAGTCGATTGAATGATCTCGCTAATGGGGGGGAACAAGGTTTTAAAAATGTCACCTTTGAGCGCTATGTATTGGGGGCCATTTTAGATGAGGTTGTTTATGCAGCCAATTTACGTCTTCAAAAGATGAGCCGTAGCCGTTACTCTTTGGAGCGTTCAGACTATACCGGTGGCGGCCGTGGTAAGCAAGGCCTTGATTTGGCCGTAATGGACGCTTTCACAGGACAATCTAGACCTGCGAATACCTTGTCTGGTGGTGAAACCTTTTTGGCCTCTATGGCACTTGCCTTAGGTCTTGCCGACGTGATTCAAAGTTATGCCGGTGGTATTCATATGGATACGATGTTCATTGATGAAGGGTTTGGTACACTTGACCCTGATACATTGGAGCTCGCTATGGAAACATTGGTACAACTACAATCATCGGGGCGTCTTATCGGCATGATCTCCCATGTACCTGAGTTAAAGACGCGGATACCTGCCCATTTAGAAGTCACACGTGGTGATGAAGGTAGTACGGCAAAATTTGTTATTAACTAGCTATAAATTTACAAAATGTGATACTATTAAAAGAGGATAATTCCTACAAAAACATACTGTATTTACATAAGGAGGTCCTATGAAGTTTTCATTTGCTCATAATAATATAAATGTTAAGGATCTTGATAAGAGTTTAGCCTTCTATAAAGAGGCCTTACTGCTTGAAGAGGCTCGTCGTTTGGAAGACCCAAGCGGTGCTTTTACCCTTGTATATTTAAAAAGTCCATATACGGCACATGAATTAGAACTTACATGGTTGCGCGATTGGGATCGCCCTTATAATTTAGGGGATAATGAATTCCACTTGGCATTTTATGTAGATGACTACGAAGCAGCTCTAAAAAAACATAAAGAGATGGGTGTTGTAGCCTATGAAAATGCAGACATGGGTATTTATTTTATCGCTGATCCTGATGGATATTGGACAGAAATCATTCCGGCGGGTAAATATTAATGGAATATATGTTAACTCGTTTAGAGTGGTTGGTTGGTCCTGATAAAATCCAAATATTAAAGGATACATCTATTGCGCTCTTTGGTGTTGGTGGTGTCGGCGGTGGGGCCATCGAGGCTCTAGTACGTGCTGGTGTAGGGCGCATCGTTATTATTGATGGTGATTCCATTGCACCTAGCAATTTAAATCGTCAAATGATTACGACACACGATACCATTGGAGAACGTAAAGTTGAGGTCGCAAAGGCGCGAGCTCTCTCCATCAATCCTGATGTAGTGATAGAAACTCACGATATTATGTATACTGAGGAGAAATATCCTGAATTTATTCAAAGCTTGAACGTTGATTATGTGATCGATGCCATTGATATGGTAACGGCAAAACTCAATATTATCGAGGTTTGTCAACGTGAAAGCATCCCTGTTATTTCCTGTATGGGCGGCGGTAATCGCTTTTACCCAGAGAAACTTATGATTGCAGATATCAATAAGTCTCATACATGCCCGTTGGCACGCGTTATGCGCCGGGAACTCAAGAAACGGGGTATAAAAAAACAATTAGTTTTATTTTCTACAGAAAAACCGACAAAACCACAGTTCCGCGGCGAAGCAACGAGTCCGGGAACATGTAGTTTTGTGCCACCAGTGGCAGGTTTTATATTAGCAGCACATGTGTTGCGTACAATTTTGGAGGTACCTGAACAATGAAACAAGCAAAAATCCATATGGCAAAAGGTGGAGACATTGTAATTGAATTATTTGATAAAGAAGCACCTGGCACAGTACAAAACTTTATCGACCTTATTAATAAAGGTTTCTATAATGGATTGACATTCCATCGTGTAATTCCTGGATTCGTAGCGCAAGGTGGTTGCCCTAACGGCAATGGTACAGGCGGTCCTGGTTACACAATTAAAGACGAATTGATTGGCAATCCTCATAAACACGAACGCGGTGCGTTGTCTATGGCTCACCGTGGTCCTAATACTGGCGGTAGCCAATTCTTTATCGTATACGAACCACAACCTCATTTAGATGGTGTACATACTGTGTTTGGTAAAGTAATTGAAGGCATGGATGTAGTTGATGGTATCCATCAAGGCGATATCATGGAAACAGTGGAAGTAATCGAAGGTTAATCTCATGAATGATGTATCTGTTAAACATCCGGAGTGGCTTGATATCGATGTAAATGGGACTATATCACACGGCTATGATCAAGAATGGTTTGATGATGAATGGCAACGTTTGTCTGGTTGTGGCCCTACATCGGCTACACAGGTATTGAGTTATTCTGAATTTCGAGATGGCCTATTAGATGTGTCTACTACGGCGAATCATACATTAGCATTAGAACGTATGAATGTCGTGTGGAACTATGTAAAACCAAGATTTGGTGGTGGCGTTTATAAAACGCAATGGATGGAACGCGGCCTTAGTCGTTTGTTTGATGATAAGAATTTGCCTTATGAGGTACACATGCTTAATGTATCTCCCTTTTCTGCATCCCGCGTAGAAGTAGAAGCGGCGGCGCAGTTTATTCACGATGCATTATCACAGGATGTTCCGGTAGCGTTCTTAAATCGCCATAAAGGTAAAGAACCTACGCTCTATACATGGCATTGGGTGGCTATTTATAAGATGTTCATGGATGGTGATGATATTCGTTGCGGTATTTTTGATGAAGGGGAAATCCGTGATTTCTCACTAGTTCATTGGTTGAAAGATACCATCCTTGGCGGTGGATTCTGTTATATAACTAAGAGATAATATTAGTATTATGAGAGCGATGGTGAAAGCTATCTCTCTACCTATATAGGAGGTTATTATGAGTCAATGGATTACAGAAGAGCAAACGCCTCATTTACGTCTCAGTGCTGAAGCAGAAGCGGTACTTTATTCTGGTGAATCTGAATTACAAAAAATTGAAGTATTTAAGTCTAAAGAATATGGCATGATGCTTGCATTAGATGGTGTATTCCAAACGTCTGAACGGGAGGAGTTTATCTACCATGAAATGATTGCTCATGTACCATTGTTTTTGCATCCAAATCCAGAACGGGTACTCATTATCGGTGGCGGTGATGGCGGTGTAGCTAGAGAATGCGTACGCCATGATTGCGTTAAAGAAGTTACCATGGTTGAGATTGATGGTAAAGTTGTAGAATTGGCAAAACAATACCTACCTACTATTTCTAAGGCTATGATTGAAAACAATCCTAAGTTAACAGTAAAGATTGGTGACGGTATTGGCTTTATGGCAGAGGCTGAAGATTACTATGACGTTATTATTGTGGATTGCTCTGATCCAATTGGTCCTGGTGAAGGATTATTTACGGAAGAGTTTTATAAGAATACGTTGAAAGCTCTAAAAGCAGATGGTCTATTTGTACAACAAACCGAATCTCCTATGCTTCATCAATCGCTTGTTGAGAAGGTGTTTGGTTATGTAAACAATCATTTCCCAATCGCTCGTTTGTATACCGCATACATTCCAATCTATCCGGCCGGGATGCATTGCTTTACGGTTGGATCTAAAAAATACGACCCATTAACATGGGAACCAAATCGTGAACAAAACTTTGAAACTAAGTACTATAACAAGGATATTCAAAAGGCTGCGTTTGCATTACCAAATTTTGTAAAAAACTATTTGCCAAATAAATAATTTATATGTATAATAGGGAAGCACCATTCGTTAAGAAACATTTTAACGGTGGTACTTCCTTTTTATTAGGATGTGAAAGAGTTTTATATTAGAAGTATATAGCTTGTTAATTTCAAAACTGAAAGTTGAATGAAATTAGAAAAAGTTATTGACACAAACTTCTAAAACAGATATAATTCTCTTTGTTACGAAGACAGTGTCTTCGATACCTACAAGGTGGTGGGTATGGTGAAGCGGTTAACACGGCGGATTGTGGCTCCGTTACGCGTGGGTTCGATCCCCACTACTCACCCCATAACCTACACATCGTAATCATTGTAGGGGTGTCGCCAAGTGGTAAGGCAACGGACTTTGACTCCGTTATGCGCTGGTTCGATCCCAGCCACCCCTGCCAACATGGTTCATTAGCTCAGTTGGTAGAGCACCTGACTTTTAATCAGGGTGTCCCGCGTTCGAGTCGCGGATGAGCCACCAAATAAAACTCACAAACGAAAGTTTGTGAGTTTTCTATCTCTAATTTTAGAGAATTTGGTTATGATGGTAAGTATATTGTGGAAACACAAGTGGTCAAAAATAAAAAAACTTCTTAAAAAAGTGGTTGACGTTTTATGAGATGACTGATATACTTTAAAAGGTCGTTAGAACGTTAAAAGTTCTAATGTACAGATCTTTGAAAACTGAACAATGATAGGTAATCAATCATATGATTGAACATATGCCAGAGTGCGGGTTTTGACAAAGTCAAAACCAACCATAATTCAAAGTTACTTAAATGTAACGACAATACATAATGAGCTATTCAAATAGCTTCAAGATATCTTGGAGAGTTTGATCCTGGCTCAGGACGAACGCTGGCGGCGTGCTTAACACATGCAAGTCGAACGAAGAGCGATGGAAGCTTGCTTCTTTCAA
>SKDY01000486.1_pt1 | contig 32128 bp, 25 predicted proteins | sample 4826591 | NCBI WGS metagenome assembly SKDY01 (sample SAMN11008823, study PRJNA524170) | human gut metagenome | biome: Human fecal sample; material: Feces; isolation source: fecal sample from pouch patient p10, p22 | host: Homo sapiens | place: Israel: Tel-Aviv | collected 2016-06-15 | reverse complement strand
ATTTTCGCCGTTTTTCCAGTTTCAGCCGTGGCGGAAACGCTGTTTTTTCTGTTTTCTATTCATCCGCCGCGGCGGAAAGCCGATTTTCGCCGTTTTTCCAGTTTCAGCCGTGGCGGAAATGCTGTTTTTGCTGTTTTCTATTCATCCGCCGCGGCGGAAAGCCGATTTTCGCCGTTTTTTGTCCGTCGTACCCCTACGAAACACGGTTTTTCGCGTTTTCTGTCCGTCGTACCCCTACGAAAGGCTGTTTTTGCCGTTTTTTATTGATTGTACCCCTACGAAACGCGGTTTTCAGCGTTTTCTGCATTTCGTCGGCCGACGACGAGCATTTTTCAGCGTTTTTCGCGTTTCGTCGACCGACGACAAGCATTTTTCGGCGATTTCTGCGTTTCGTCGACCGACGATGAGCATTTTTCGGCATTTTCTGCATTTCGTCGACCGACGACGAGCATTTTTCAGCGTTTTTCGCGTTTCGTCAGCCGACGATGAGCGTTTTCTGCATTTTTTGGCTCTCCGAGGGGTTGGAAACACATTTTTTTCAATTTTCCACTCATCCGAGGCCTCGGAAAGCCATTTTTTTCAGTTTTCCACTCATCCGAGGCCTCGGAAAGCCATTTTTCCCAATTTTCTGCTCATCCGAGCCCTCGGAAAGCCATTTTTTCCCGTTTTCTACTCATCCGAGGTCTCGGACGATCCTTTCTTTCAGTTTTTGCCTCCGCCGCCTATCGAAACTTAAACAGATTATTAAACCCCGCTTCATGTTTTACGAATGATTTATATACATTGTGAAGCGTGCCCTAATTCATCTGAAGTTTTACCATAACCGGATAATGGTCAGAGATATTACGTCGTGTCTTACCCAACCAATAACTGTTTGTAAAGATACCATAGTGATTTATATCAAAATCTTTGGTGACGAAGATGTGATCTATGCGTGACATACCCGGACAGTCCTGCATATAATCATTCCAAGTCCCGACAGGTGCCATACGCTGATGTGCATTGACATAGCAGTCGTGCAGAAAGCCTGACTCTGAAAACATCTTATAGCTTTCATCGGTCTGATTGGCATTGAAGTCACCGGTAAGTATGGTGTGTTTCCCTCCTGTGAGTTCTTTCATGCGCTGAATGATAAGGCGAGCGCTTTCTCTCCGTGCCACGGCTCCGACATGATCCATATGCGTGTTGAAGAAATAAAACGTCTTTTTCGAAGCCTTGTCTTGGAATTTCCCCCACGTACAAATACGGATACACGCAGCATCCCAGCCTGTTGACGGCTTCTCCGGAGTTTCAGAGAGCCAGAAATAACCACTGTCCAACAGCTTCAGAAGGTCTTTCTTATAAAAGATTGCCGCGTATTCCCCGGCTTCCTTGCCATCCTCCCGACCAACACCAATATACCCATAATTATCCAAGCCCTGCAGAAGATCATGGAGTTGATCTGCCAACACTTCCTGCGCACCGAAGATAACAGGCTGTTCGAAATTAATGAAATCACAAAGATGCGGGCATCGTTGTTTCCAGGAATTTCCCTCAGCGATATCGTCGGATACATTATAACGGATGTTATATGAGCCTACATATAAAGGTTGCGCCATGAGCGTGCATGTGAATAATAGTGCTATAATAAATACTGTAGTCCTTTTCATTTTATTTTCCTGACTTATTGTTTTTAAGATACCGTGCCTTGATGTCTTTTCACTTCTTAAACACTTGCTTCATAGACTGGCCCCGCCAACACTGTGGCATCTTCAGTGAGAAGATATCAGCTATCGTTGCCGCTGTGTCAAACTGCATCATCGTCTCCTTGAATTCCCCCGTATTCTTGATGTCTTTACCAAAGATGATGAAGGGGATTTCGAGTTCCACCAGCAATTTCCCGCCGTGTTTTTTCCCTATTCCGCCATGGTCGGACGTGACGATGATAATGGAGTCATCATATATACCGGCATCTTTCAGCGCCTGAATAATTCTCCCGATATACCCATCTACACGGCTCAGCGTTTTATAATAGGCCGGTGTATCGTGGCCGATGGCATGCCCTGTATGGTCAATCTGGTCGAAGATGACAGCCAGCAGATTAGGTTTCTGTGCCTTGATATACGCTTCTGACATGCGGCAGAGCTGCTCACTGTCTTTTTCATAGTTGGAGGCTACGGCTTCATAATTCACAGAAAGCGTATCAACAAGATAGCGTATGCCGTCCCACTCGGCAAGACAACCGATGACGGCCTTGGGATATTGGCGGTGCAATTCATAGAAAACAGTAGGGAAAACCCCGTGTTCATTCAGCACCATAGACGGAATTTCGGGTACGCGGGAGTTCCAGTTGGTGTATCCGTGCATTTCGGGTGTGGCACCACAGAACATCGTGTACCAGTTTACGGCAGACTCCGAAGGCAGCACACTGCGTTTTTTCAACGTGTAACATCCCCCTCGCATCAGGCTCTGAAGGTTTGGAATGTTTGTTGCCTTAGGCACACTGTAGGCGCCCCAACCGTCAAGTCCGATGAGAATGACATGGTTGGCTTTCCATTTTCCCAATACAGGAAGACCACATAAGACTGCCAACAGCAGACAGATGATTTTCTTTTCCATTGTTTCTTTTTTAGCGTATTGATAGTATTGTATTGTTGAATTATAACCGTGAAGCACCCAGAAGATGATTTCAGTTGCTTTCTTACAGCGTATGCGTTCCCGCCCTGACATGAGTAGTCTGCTGTCTGTCACCCCACATGAGCGTAATTTCCATAGGCGTATTGATCTTAACCGTTACTTTTGGCTTCTCACCTTTCGATGTTCTCTTTGCCACCTTGATATCTATCAGACCACTCTGACCAAAGGGATAACGGCTGACTCCATAGGCATCGGTCAGATTAACGTCAATGGTAAGCCTGCTGTCTTCTACGTTTGCACGAATGCCAAAGATATATTCTATCAATTCAGCAATAGGAGGAAGCCCAGTCCATCCCACGAAATCCTTGCGCGCCATAAAGCCCGGAGCAGCATCTTCAGGGGCATAGTATTCCCAGAAAGTACCTGTTTTTCGGAACACTTCCAATACATTATTGTAATGGTTCATTGCAATATCCCATGCCAATTGACGATAACCTTTGTTCACAAGTCCCGAAATGACCATATAATTCGTACCGGGCCATACTCCCCCAACCCAGTAACGGCCGTTACTTTTATATTTTGGATGATCGTAAGAGAGGGATGGAACACGGTGAGGGCGGTTGAACTTGGCAGTGTCCGAGAGGTGACTTACGAGTTTGTCGAGCCTGTCTTTGGGAAGCACATCAGTGTGCAATGCCCAATAAGCATAGATACCTTGCGTAGAACTAAGGCTGTCATTGGCAAACTGATCATAGAGAAAACCATCCTTTTCGCTCCACATATGCTTATTGATATAGTCGGAAAGATTTCTGATATCATCTTCAAATTCTTCTATTTCCTGCCAACGCTCCAAGTAGAATCCCATTTTCAGAAGTATCTTTGCTACCATAATCTGTTGCAGACAGGCATCGAGCCATATCATATGCCCGTTACTGTAGATGGTGTTATAGCCCTCGGGGACACGTGGCATGTTGTCCATTCCCGTTCCCCAACCACTGCTCCAGTAGGTGCCATTACGCCAAGTACGGTTCAATTTCAGCCATTTGTAATAGGCTGCAAGTACGGGAAAGACCTTATTAAGGCGTGAGTCATCTCCGAACTGAGTGTAATAAAGCCACTCCGACCATGGAAGCAGGTTCGGCCCTGTGCTTGTCGGGTCGTAACGGCCAAAGCAGTCGCTCCCATCTGCACGTATTTCTCTGCATATAAAGCCGTCGGGATGCTGCTTGGCATAAAAGTTATCGAGCGTATTCTGAAAGGGAAAGAAATTGCGTCCATAGCGACAGAACATCGTGATAAAGGCATCATCCCACATAAAGATATTGCCGTTGTAAGCCGGGGCGATGTAACTTGTAACGAAACCAGAGTCGTCAAGTGGCTGACAGATATTCTTGATACCCAGCTGCCAGGCCTTCCAATACATGTCAATCTCTGCAGAGTGCCCTTCCCAATAAGGCACAGGAAGTAGCTTTTTAGCCTGTTCGAAAGTGCCGGGCCTATGCTTTACCTGCTTAGCCGTTCGGAAAGAATTCTCTGCAACAAGCGTTTCCATGACATAAGTGTTTTTATATGGCAGCTTGTATAACGGTGAACCAGACGGGATAAGATTTTGTCCTGCTGCGGTGATAACGATGAAAGAACTGATAAAACTGAGGATTTTCCTTTGCATCTTTTCGGTTTGAGGATTATATTTTCAGTAGTTTCTTGATTTTCCAGAATACTTCTGTATTGTCCATGAAGCCTGTGAACTGTTCTGAGCCAGGGCCAAAAGCATATACGGGGACAATGGTTCCCGTGTGCTCTTTCGTTGAGAAATGTGCAATAACAGTACCAGTTTTCAAGTCTCCCCCATGCACTGTCAGCCCTCCTGTTTCATGATCAGCAGTGATAACGACGAGTGTTTCGCCATCTTTTGCTGCCCATTGCATGATTTTTCCAATGGTTTGGTCGAAGTCTAAGGTTTCTTTCATCAGCATATCAAGCTGATTAAAATGACCGTAATCATCTAACTGTGACCCTTCTATCATCATGAAGAAGCCCTTTTTATTCTGATTTAACAGACTGATTCCTTTGAGAGAAGCACGTGCAAGAAGGTCGCCTCGCTCATCAGGGAGTGGCGTATCAACGTCAAAGGGCACACAATAGACTTTTCCACTTTTGACATTCTGCTGCAGATCTTCAAATGAACGTGAGACATGATAGCCTTTTCTTTGCAGCTCTTTGAAAAGATTTCTGTTGTCATCTCGCTTCTCAAAATACTTTGCTCCACCGCCAAAGACGAAGTCTACCGGACTGTTTATCATCTCTGTAACAAGGTCTTGTTCCTTATCTCTGTCGAGATTATGACTGATAAAATCACAGGGAGTGGCATCCCATAAGCGGCAAGTAACGGCTATACCTGCACTCTTCCCGGCTTCTTTTGCATAGTCAACGAGTGATTTGAGCGGTTTCCCTGCAGGATCTACACCTACGGCATGATAAGCAGTTTTGTAGCCTGTTGCCAATGAAGTGCCACCAGAACCGGAGTCAGTGATAAGCCGATTGGTCGCCGGAGTCATGGAAAGACCTGTTGCCTGAGCGTTCTCAAGCCACAGATGCCCGTGATTGACCGTCCATGCAGCCTGAATGTGCATGAGACTCATGCCGTCACCAATCATGAGGATGACATTCCTTACCTTCTTTCCCTTGGGTGGCTGAAGCCTTTCTACAGGGTAAGGGCGATCTAAAGTAAAGGTTTGGAGTGCGCCACTTTGGGCATATACAAATAAAGTATGAAACAGAATTGCGGCCAAAATAAAGCCTTTTCTGAGCATCATTGATTGTAATTTATAGACATTCTTAGACATATCTTATAACCATCTGATTTGCAACACATTATGATTTGAGTCAAATCATGCTATAACTCAAGTCATATTATGCTGTAACTCAAGTCATTTCACGCCATGAAGTGAGGCATATCACATTGGAATTTGAGTCATTATATTTAACTGTCTGAATTATAAAACGTTAGAAGCAGTTCTCCCTGGATAGGAAACTTGCGTATGCAGAGGACATGTTTTGACACATTATCCTCTGCATATTTGTTCTCATTCCTTTATTTCCAGAAACATTTTCCTTGCTCAATCAGAAGTCAGAAGCATACCCCTTGTTCTGTTTCAGCTTGCCGTTCGATTTGATTACCTGATTGATTTCATAAGGCAAAACGCTGTAAGTGCCGCCAGGCTCATACTCCTTGGCATCACCTTGCCCCGCACCAATAACGATAACGCCTTGATAGGTCTTCCCGTTTATGGTGAGAGTCTTGCCATTAACCATATCAACAGGGGAGTTGGGATTTGTGCGGTCAACATGTTTGATACCGTGCTTTGCACCTTTAATCTTCGCAAGTGCATCAATATTCCAGTCTGCATTACCTCCGGCAGCCCATCGTTTGAGGTCCATCAATCTATCAGTCCACTCAAAAGCAAGTTCACAACGGCGTTCGTGCATGAGGTTCATCATTGTGGGAGCGGTATAGGTAACTCCTTCATGGGCACGCATTGCAATCCGATTGAGTGGTTCTGCGGCTGCAGCATTCTGTCCCTGCATAATCAAAGCCTCGGCCTTGAACAGCAGTAATTCTGAAAAACGCATCAACGGAACATTGAGATCAGTAGTAGGTCGGTCTCCATTCGTTGAGATGTGAGTGTTCTCATAACCTGTAATCTTTCCATTGGCATCACGCAATATCTTCCCATAAGAGAAGGGTTCCATGTATTTCTTAAAGGCAAAGCCTACTTCTATGTCAGAACTTGAGTACCATTTCCAGTTCTCTCCGAAATATTTGAAAGGGTCACCATATTGTAATAAGGTAGCATCACGGCGCTGATCCAGATTGTTGTACTCTGCATAAAGTTCCAATGTAGGCTTCATGTAGCCCCAACCGTTGAACACTCCCCACCCTTTGTTCTCAAGAGAAATGCCAGGGAAGATACTGCCGGCATAATTACTTCCTTTAGAATTAATAGACCAGATATACTCCTTGCTCCATTCATTTTCAGCTTTGAAGACATCAGCATAACTGTCAAGCAGACCGCGTTCTCCTTCATTCTGAATTTTATCGACTATGGAAGGTATCTTTGCCCACAGGCTCTTGTCATGCTGTGCCCAGTAAGCATAGGTTTTTACCATGTAACCCAATGCCGCATCTTTCGTGGCTCTTCCATAGTTGTCGGTCGAATAGTTCTTGAACCAGTCAAGATTGTCAGCCGCCTTCTGAAAGTCTTCAACAATCAGTCGGTAGTTGTCCATGACGGTTGCTTGCTGGGTTGGAACATCATTCACCTGCTTTCCATAGTCTGTAAAGTCTTCATATTTGACGAACGGCACGCCATTGTCAGGCCGTCCATAGCGATAAGCAATCATGTAATGAGTGAAAGCTCTCATAAAATAAGCTTCGCCCAAAGAACGCTTTTGAATGGCACTTCGTTGTGCTTCAGGGATAAGAAGCGCATGATAGATAACGTTGTTAGCTGCCGACATCGTCTCATACATTTGGTTGTAGACCCATTTGATAGAGCCTTCCGATGAGCCATCCATCTTCAGTTTTGCAAGATTCATCTGGCTGTTACCACGGCTTCTGCCGTAAACAATGTCGTCAGCACCGCCTTGTTCATAGTATAAATCACGTCCCCAAGTCTCTTCATAGCTGTAACAATCATACAAAGTGGTGACAGCCTTGATGTAATCAGCGTCATTTTTCCAGAAGTTTCCTTCATTGGGAGTACCTTCTTTCACTGTGTCCAACCAATCACCGGTGCAGGATGTGAGGGTTCCCGCAACCAAAAGAACGGCTAAGCATATATTGTTCATCTTCATAATAGTTCGATTTTTGAAGTTTTAGAATTTTATTTTAACAGCTAAAGATACAGTCCTCGAAACAGGATACTGTCCACAGTCGAAGCCGACACCGCCCACTTCGGGATCAATGCCCGTATAAGGAGTGATTGTGAAAAGGTTATCACAACTCAGTGTAAGGTCGAGTGTACTCTGTCGACTGTTGAAGAAGGCTATCTTTCTAAGTAGGTCTGTAAATGAATAACTGATGGAAATATTCTTCATCCGAAGATAGGAACCACTCTCAAGATACCAGTCTGAAATGCGTCCGAAGTTGTCGTTATCGTCCGTCATGGATATCCGTGGTACAGCATAAGTAGGCCCATCAAGCGCCTGAAGAATTTTATCAGAACGGTTGAAACTTCCCACGGCTTCATTGAGTGTAGTATATTTGTAGGCATTAAAGAGCTTTGCACCGTACGAACCCTGCAGCATGAAATCGAAAGAGAACTTCTTATAGCTGAAGCCTGCACTGAAAGCGTAGGTCAACTTCGGCATAGCGTTACCGCGGAACTCATAGTCTCCCTCACCAATCTCGCCGTCATTGTCTACATCAACAAACTTCAAGTCGCCGGCCTTGGCTTTAGGTTGCAGGCGCTTCCCATTGGCATTGACGTAAGCTGCAGCCTCTTCATCTGTCTTGAAAACACCATCCGTGCGAAGCAGATAATAAGAATAGAGTGGCTTTCCCTCTGCACTGCGGTATGGCGTGAGGTCTTTATAACGGTAAGTTCTTTCATATGTCCACACAGGTTTACTTCCGTCAGGGTTGGCTGCACCGATATTCGTGAGTCGGTTGCGGAGTGTTGCGATATTACCGCCTACATAGTAGCTGACGTTCCTGCCGATTTTATCTTTCCACATGGCTGAAATCTCAACGCCACGGTTGTTCACTTCGCCGTCATTGATAAGCGGAGCTGATATACCGATAGTCGTTGGCCAGTTCACATCCTGTGTTTTAATGAGGTTTCTCGTGTTCTTATTGAAGTAGTCTATACTCAGATGAAGATGATTATTGAAGAGAACGGCATCAACACCAAAGTCTGTCTGCTCCGAAGTTTCCCAGGTAAGGTTGCGGTTAAAGGCATTGGCAAGATAGACACCTGCCATGATACGGTTGTCAATTCCTATCTGACTGCCCACATCGGGAGAGTCATTCGGATAACGTGTCGACAGTGTTGCAACGCCATAACCATAGCCGATAGATCCCAAGTTGCCTATCTTACCCCAGCTTGCACGCAGTTTCAGCACATTCAGTATACTGTTTTTCTTGAACCATGGCTCTGAAGTGAGCTTCCATGCAGCGGTTACTGAGGGGAAATCTCCATATTTCTTGCCCTTAGGAAGACGGCTCGCATAGTCCCGTCTCAATGAAGCTGTTACGAAATATCGGTCGGCAAAGCTATAGGCACCACGTGCAACGTAAGACACATTACGGTCTTTATAATATTTATCGTTAGGATTGATGACCTGTGTTCCATTCGCAAAATACATCATTGAATTTATCTCGTTTTCAAATCCACGCATCGTTGCGTCATTAAATCTATAACTGTACTGTGATGCTGTGGTTGAAGCCATGAGTCCCATGGTATGCTTACCGAATATACGGTCGTAGGTTAACGTGTTCTCCCAATCCCATTGAGGCTCACGATAGTTGCTGTAATAAAGCTCATTCGTAAGGTTCGGCTTTCCTATCTCCGTACGCTGAGGACGCCAGTAGCGCTGCATGTAGTTGGTCTGCATCCAGGTAAACCGCGAAGTGAAGTTCAAACCGGTAATAGGTTGCACGATGTCTAAGAACGTCGTTGAAGTGAAAGTAGAAGCATGGTTGTTGTCGTAGGCAGCTTCAAGGATACGCATCGGGTTGATGGCATCACCGTGAATGTTGGCATATTCGGCGTAAGCTTTCGGCACAGTACCCATATAACCATTACCTTCATAGGGGAAAGTGTTGCGTGGAAACATGAGGGCTGCAAGGATAACTCCCGACTCTGCACTCGTCGTATTCACGTCGTGAACCTTTCTGTCTTTCCAACTCAGGTCTTCACGAATACGGAGGAACTTGGCAATCTTCCACATTGAATTCAGTCGCGCAGTAACTTGTCGGTTATAGGTATTAACAAGTGTACCGTCAGCATTATTGATTTCCAACGACAATCGGTTGGAAAACTCTTCATTTCCACCAGAGATTGCTATGTTATGACGATTGAAAGCAGCCGTTCGGAAAATCTGTTTTATCCAGTCAGTATTTGTCTTTCCATACACAGGATCCTTGCTGATGACGTTCCAACCTGCAGGAAGCGTGCTTCCTGCCTGCTGATAAGAGTATGCACGGACACGCATTTCATCTTCCCAACTGAGCGATTGCGGAAGATTCTGGGCCGTGGAAAAACCGAACACACCATTATATTCAACAGAAGGTTTCCCCGCAGTAGCCTGCTTGGTCGTAACGAGAATGACACCTGCAGAACCGGCATAGGCCCCATAAATGGCGGCAGAAGCAGCATCTTTCAATACTGTAATTGAGACAACATCACTCATATTGAAAGGTGCTCCGGGTACACCATCAACGACATACAGGGGAGTTTCGCCGTTTGGAGAGCCCATACCGCGAATGGTAATCGTTGGCTCTGAACCTGGATGACCGCCATTAGCAACTACAGATACACCGGGAATCTGTCCTTGCAGCATCTGTGAAACATTGCTTACAGGACGTTTCTGCAACTTGTCTACATTGTCGACAGTAGCCACAGCAGCAGAAAGATCACCCTTCTTGGCCTTTCCATAACCAATGGCTACGATTTCATTAAGCAGAGAGGCATCTTCCTCCAATGTGCAATTAACCGCTCCCGACTTTTTAACTGTGTAAGTCAAAGTTTTATAACCGATAGAAGAGAATTGGAGTGTAGCCCCAATCGTGACGCTCAATTTATAATCTCCATTGAGGTCAGTGATTGTTCCGTTATGAGTACCAAGCTCTCTAACCGTGGCATTGGTAATAGGATCACCATTGCTGTCAACAACACGACCAGCTATACTTACCTTATTTTGCTGCACGATTCCCGTTGTAGTGATATTTGGAATACTTCCCATTACAACCGTTGGGAACAAAAATGATAAACCAAACAAGGCTGTGATTGATATGATACAATACTTACAGCCTCTTGTTGTTCTTTCCTTTTCCATTCAATTAGATTTTTAGTTATTTTCTTAGGCTTGATAAATGAATAGCCGTATTGTATTTTCTGGGCTATCAACAGTTTATAAAATCATCATCATTGCAGCTTAAAAAACAATCTATTGTCCGAACAACCACTAATCAGTCACAGCATCATCAACATTAGACAAAACTGAAGAGAGGGGGATAATTCACCCATAATTTGGCTATAGATGTATTTTTAAACATGGTCAAACGATAGTCGGATGTATTTAACTTAGGTTTTTAAATAAGATTATTAGATAGGAATTCGTTACAAAGATATGTAAAAAAAAGTAAGAACCAAATAGTTTAACACAAATTAATCTATGAAGAAAAGAACGACAAAATCACCACATCAGAGATAAAGAACATATGCTTCACCGCGCAATTTGCAGCATATCACATTCCAAGATGATTTCTAAAACGTATATAATTGAGAAAGAAGAAGTTACCTTTTGACACAAACTAAACAGGTAACGATTTGGAAACGAGCGAAGTGCTTTCTGTCGCATGTTTCTACATCAACAAAGAACGCTTGTTATTCTATATTGCAAAGATAATCATTTGCTTTGAATAACAAGCGTTTTTGATAAGAATTTCATTCATTTGCGTCATTATTGAGTTTTTTGGTGATTAAAAATAGAGAAGAGATAGCTATTATATACCTCTTCCTCTTTTCTTCTTTTTCTTGGCTTGGTTTCTGAGTTTTCGTTGCCATGCCATCTCTGCATAATCATCACCGTGTGTCTGTGGGTTGATAAGTCCACCTGCCCCTGAAATCATTTCTTCGGCTGCATTCAAGGCGGTGCTTGCTACATTTCCTACGGCTTGTGCAATAGATAAACTTTCGTTTGCTTTTGTAGGCGGTATGTATGAACGACTGGGAGGAACAAGTTGATAGCCTGTGTCTGATTGAACTTTATTCTTTGTAGCCTTGTCTGCTATTGTGTGAGCTTTTATTATTGTCTCCTTTGTTTCGGCTTTATTGGCTACTTCAAAGTTTTTCTGCAAGGAATGGTAGCCGAACTCCCTGCCGATTTCAGAAGCTTTGAATGTCTGGTCACAGTAGGAGAACTTCAAACCATAGACTTTTCCCTGTTTGTTCTTCATGCGCTCTATGATAATGTTGTTCTTATTCAATTCGTAGAGAAACATGGAATGCCCTGATATGCCACCGCCTTTATATTTATCCAACAAGGCATAACAGATTTGCTGTACTTCTTTCTTTGTTTGCTCTCTCGTAGGATTGGCTTTTGCTTTCTGATGCTTCCTTTCCGCCTTGACCTCTTTTGCGATGGTCAAGCCTTTCTCTCTGCTTATTTCCTCTGCCACTTTTGCTGCCCTATTGCTCACAAAAGTAGTGTCATAGACTTCTCCATACAGGCTGATACGGCTGGCAATGATGTGAATGTGTCTATTATCGGTGTCCTTGTGCGTTACCGCCACCCATTGGTGGTTGTCAAGTCCCATTCGCTTGGCAAACTGATGGGCTATCCACATGAGCTCGGATACAGACAGTCTTTTCTCGTCTTGTGGTGCGATACCGATTTCAATGCGGAGGAATTTATTCTTGCACCGTGTGTTGTAATCGCTGACCACTTTCATTTCCTCATAGATAGCCTTCGGTTCTCTGCTGCAAAGATTGTGGAAGGCAAGCCGACTGCCGAGTTTGCCCTCTCTGAAAATATAGTTTAAAGCCGTGCTGCCATGCGCTATCGCCTTACACTTTCCTATCATCTCTTCTCATATTTAAGACCTTATATATCTCATCGTTCACACGAAAATGGGGGTCGTAAAACCGCTTAAATGCCTCTTTGGCACATAGGGAAAGGTTCTTTGTGATATGTAGCCAATCCTCGTCCTTGACCTTGATGAGGTTGGAAACCTGCCCATAGAATCTTCCTGTATGCTGAAGTACACAAAAGGCTTCCCTCTCATTTTCGGTCATCTTAGGAACGGCTGTTACTTCTCCATTAAGTAATATCTCACGGCAGTAGTCGGAGAACTTACGCCCCACACTTTCCGCCCTTGATTTGATACGCTGCTTTTCTTCTGAGGTGCATCTTACCTTGATGAACTCTGTCTTTTTCATCTTCTGCTCTTCTTTATTCTGTTGCTGCCATTGGGCAGTCTTTCTATTATATCTGTTCATATAAGCTTCTTTGAAAGTTAATCATTATAGATGATTCATTGTCTCTTAATTCTTGAATGCTGACCGATGAGAACGGAGTGATTACGGTCTTATCTCCCCGATAGTCTGACGAGGGAGCAAGCGCAGTTTGTGGGTACAAACTGACGTCTTGCAATGCTACCGAACAAATTATATACGCTTAAAACGTTTTATAGCCTAAAAACGAATGCCGTGCATTCTATGACTAACTGCATTCGTGGTATTCTCACAGAGAACTAAACCGAAGAAGAAAAGGTAGACCCTTTTAGCAAAAAAGGTAGACCTATTTGCTCGAAAAGGTAGACCTATTTTGAAGAAAGGGTAGACCTTTTTCCAGAAAATCGTCTACCTTTTCTTACGGCTTACAGTCTTCTCCATTTCTCTATGTCTTCACCATATTCCTCCAGATGCTGACGAACGATGTTCTCAACGAAGCTTGAAAGGTTGCTGCCCCTGTCGCCTAATCTACGCACAATAAAGTCGGCACGCTCCTGTGTCTCCCTGCTTAGATAGACAGCCTTACGGTTGTTTAACTTGGTCGGCACAAGATAGGCTTGCTTGTAGGCTTCGAGTGTTTTCTTTCTCATCTTGGCACTGATGCGTTTCTGAACGGTTACGTTCTCAGCATTTCGTGCAGGCTCGGAGTGCATGGTATTCTCTGTGTCCTGCTTGCTTGTTGGTCTTTCTCTTTCAGGAACCGCAGTCGCTTCTTGTGAAGTAGATTCGTTCTCTGTTTCATCTTCCACACCCAAGAACCATGAAAGATCTTTGTCGCTCATCATAGTTTCCTTTTCCATTTCTATTTCATTTTAAGTTTGACTTGTTTTGATTTCTTGTTTTGTCCTGTAATTGATATGTGTGTCTGTTTCTGCGCTTTCCGTTTCTGCTGCTCACGGACACGGCTGACATGATATTCGTTGAGATCCTTGAAGTCTTTGTAATGTATGTTCATGTCCTCAACATGGAAGCCTGCCTTTATGAAATCTTGAACAGCCCTCCATCCTGCTTCATCATTGTCAAGGAAGGCACGGATATGGGTGAGGTGTCGGTCATTCAAATAGCGGATAGTCCTTGCCACGTTGCTCACGGAGTTCATCACAAGGCAGTGGTTGGTAATCTCTTCTTTCATTGAAAAGAAGGATAGGAAGTCCATGAAGCCTTCAAAGATACATACAGGCTCTGCTCTGTCCGTGAATATCGGAGTAATGTCTTTCGGGGCTATCGTTCCCTTGAACGTCTTATCGTCCCGAAGCTCATAGCCGCCAGAGAGATTGGCAAAGCCGATGGTTTGATAGCGCCTGCCCCTTACCTCATAGCTGATACATTTGAGGAAAGGCATAGCCTTTTCCAAGTTGATGCAACGCACCTTTGTAAGGTATTCCTGAAAATGTGGTGGCAGGGTGTCTGATATTTCTATCAGTCTCCTTATCCCATTTGCAGCCATCACAGGATGGGAATTATTCGGCACGAAGTCATTAAGAGAACTATATGTGCCATTATCGGAAGCGTTCTGCCCCAAACGGCGGATGGCTTCCGATAGCGTACAGCCCTCCATACGCATACAGAGGTCGATTATGCTTCCGCCCCTGCCTTCGCCATAATCTATCCAAAGGTTCTTCTCTGTGTCCACCTTGAAGCTCGGATGCGTTTCCTCCCTGAGTGGTGAGCGGTACAGCGCATAGGCAGCAGTCCTACGTACAGGCTTGATACCTTTCCTTTCGAGATACTCCACGATGGGGTATCGCTTGATACGTGATAAATCTTCTTCTTTCATTGTTTTGATACTTTAATGGGTTGAATGATAATTATTTATGTTTGTCTGTTTTTATGGTTTTACCTTTTCCAAAGTTTTCCCCTCCAAACTTTTTCATCTTTCTTCTTACTACATACTATTTTGTGATAAGTAATTGATAATCAGTATTACTTTGTAGTATAAGACAATACTACACATTCTACTACATTTGGCTACTACAAGTTTGAAGGAGCGGGCATGGCAAGATTTTCCTAATCTTGTAGACATAGATGGGACTACCACCGTTTCTTCGTTTGCTCACCTTTATGTATCCTGCTTTCTTCAAGGCTTCGCCCATCCGCTTGGCAACAAGTGGTTGGTGAGTATAAATACCCAAATAAGTGAGTATCTCCGTAGTGGTCATTAACGAATAACTTTCATCCTCCGTTGGCTTTTCAAAACAACGCAACAAAAGTTCCATCTCTGCAGTCTGTACTTGAAAGTCCTCACTCTCTCTGTATAGTTCGGCAATCTCATCATCATCAAACCAATAGCGGAAGCCCATGTTCAACAAGGCTTTAGCTTCCGCATAGACATTGTCCATCGAGATAGCCTTTGCTCTCTGAATATCTATGGAAAGCACTTCAAAGGGCAGGAAGCGTCTGCTGCCTGTCGGGTCTGTAAGAAAGTCGTTACCGTTCACCGATGCCACGAAGCTTGCCAAGTGGGGATGCTCCTCCACATACTTGTCGTAGGGCATACGGTATTTGACCATCGGGCAGGTAATGAGGTTCTTCAGCTCATTCTCGTCTCGTTTGTTGAGGGCTTTGAGTTGGTCGTCGATGTTTACGATGAGGTTTTGCCCTATATAGGTGAGCGTGTCCTTCTCCTGCGGATATATCTTGCCTGTGTAGCTATAGCCATGCAATGCAGGTGGGCAGAGCAAATCCAGGAATGTGGTCTTGAACTTTCCCTGCTCGCCTGTCAGCACGAGGCAGGTATGGTTAAGGCACTCACGGTCGTCCATTGCATTGGCAACCACCGCCACAAGCCATTTGGTAAGATACGGCAACCACTTTTCGGAGTTGCGGACAACCACGCAGCTTGCCAAATCGGGAATCGCTTTCAATGAAAAGAAAGTAGGAACACTACTACCACTGTAACTACCACCATTGCTACTACCATCGCCTATATCTATCAAGGGCAACTCTTTGAAATACTCCTGCACGGGATTGATACGGGGAGAGAAGCTGCTCTCGATGATGGAGTAGAGATTATCAGAGGAAGTCATTATATCTTCATCACAATCGAGTTCCCTGCGGAGCGTATTGATTTCATAGCGACCGACTTTTACAAAATCGCTATTACCTTTACTACGATATTAAGTTTTGCCCAGCACGGTATTGTATCTGAATTCGTAGTGTGTGGAGAGATAGTTTTCTATCTCTGCGTTCTTGGATGAACTACCCCTGCGATGAGGATTTCTCCTGCTGTCTATATTGCCTGCATCTGCGTTCTTTTTCATTATTCCCTTGGATTGGTTTCCAAGAGTGAAGTTAGGGTGAGCATGCGTAACTTCCAAGCATTCAGAGCCTTCTTACATAATGTTGCGTCTGTATGCTGCAAAATTCTTAGGGAAACAGGCAGGCAAGAAGAGCATTTATCGCCTCATTAAGCAAAAATGGATGACAGGAAAGAAAGGTTAGATGAAATACGATTGTCGTTGTTTGCTTCCAGATGCAGTCTTTTGCTCCAACCATCTACAAACTATTGATTGGAGCATATTTTATCTCGGATTACTGTGCCAACCTATTCCACTACGACGCCACAAGCTGCCACTTGAATGGAAAGTGATGGAATAAGAAATGCCCGATATTAATTTTGCATAAGACAAGCTGCGCTCGGCAAAGAATAAGTGAACTTTCCTCTGCACTCGCTTGCATTGTCTTTGCAACAAAAGAAAAAAGACGGGGCAGGAAAACGCAAATGCGAACCGATGATGCGGATTGCCCCTTTCCTTATTCTTCCCGATACTTCCCTGCTGTTCCCCACGGCTTTGAGAGGCGCACGTACGCCATTACCTTTGCCAGCAGAAACAGGAAAGAACTGAAACAACAAACAATAACAAAATATGATTATGAACTATTACATCATTACGGAAACCAATTGGGCAAAGCTCCGAGATGAAATCTTGAGCCTTGCGGAATGCTGCCACAAGGCATTCGGAGAAAAAAGTAAGCACACGGACTGGCTGCACAACGGAAATGTGTGCCGACTGCTGAACATCAGCAAACGCACCTTGCAGCATTATCGTGATACGGGTGTGCTGCCGTTTACGCAAATCGGACACAAATGCTATTACAAGCGTGAGGATGTGGAAGCATTGCTTCTTACGAAGTCGAACAAACCTAAAAACAGGCAGATATGATGGAAACAGCAAGAGATTTGAACATGGAGACGGATGAGATGCAGCTGGTCGTCTCGGCTTTGAGAGGTGTAGGGAAACGGATTGTGGAAGTGGCACAGACACACAAGCCACTCTTTGCAGGCGAACTTTTCCTCACGGGCAAGGAAGTGTGCGAGCGACTCTATATCAGTCCTCGCACCTTGCAGGACTACCGCGATAGGAAGGTTATTCCCTATACGCAGTTTGCAGGGAAAATACTCTATAAGGCTTCTGACTTGGAGAAGCTTTTGAAAGAAAACCATAAGCCCTAAAATACATTATAAAAACTATGTGTTGGATAATTTTATAGGTTTCTTTCCGGGAAATAAATTATAAACATATCTTTGCAGGAAAGATACTCCCTAATGGATATTTGGAATAAGGAAAAGAGGTCAGAATGCATGTCAAGAATTCGGTCAAAGAATACAAAACCGGAATTGGCATTGCGCAAGGCTCTTTTTGCAAGAGGATTTCGGTATCGTGTAAACGATAAAAAACTACCAGGGAAGCCTGATATTGTTTTACCAAAATATAAAACGGTAATCTTTATACATGGCTGTTTTTGGCATGGACACGAGGATTGTAAATATGCCTACATTCCGAAAACAAATACAAGATTCTGGATTGATAAAATCACCTCAAATGCTGAAAGGGACAAGGTTAATGCCGAAAAACTTACGGCTTTGGGTTGGAATGTATTAATGGTTTGGGAGTGTGAAATAAGACATACTCACAAACAGAACCTTACGCCATTAATTGATAGAGTTGAGGCGGAAATACTCGTAAACATGACGAAGAAAATTTCTATGAAGTTTTATCAAGAACGCGCAAACGAAATCTAATTATTGCTGAAAAACTTGTTGAATATAAGGATTTAAAAGACTAATTCAAATAATCTTATCGCCAAATCTATTAGTTCCCAAGTACTTTTCAAAAACATAATCTATAGTTACATCTTTTTCAAAATGATGACGTAGCATTTTTACTCTTTCTTCATAGGGTATTCCTTCGATATCAGTCCATTTTCTAGGGAAACCTAATTCTTCTTCAATATCATCCAATGATTTCCCGCCTGCTGTGATGCTATATACAAAATATTCTACAGGATCAATGATGTAGCCAAAGGTTTTAAAGCAATCACTAATAAGCTCTAGTAATAAAACAAAATATTTTTTACAAGCAGTAATAACATCATCTTTGGGAATTAGACCATCAATTTTTTCGTCTAAAAAATAGTCAAAAAAATATTGTACTTGTATTTGATTCTCTTCATCACGAAATATTCTTCCACTACTTAGTGGATAATATCCAACTTTTTGAGATAGATTTCGGACTTCTACAAAATACTTGGCTAAATCATTTTGTTTTAATATGTTTTGGTGTTGTTCATACCAATTTTTGAAATCAGGAATGCCCTTCATTGCAGCTTGCAATGAAAAAGTTATACTTCGCGAGGCACTTGTAAAAGCACTTAAATAAAATCTTGCGCCTAAAAAAAAATCTTGATTGCGTGTTGATTCCTCTAATTTTGATAAGAAAAAGTCTGTTTCTTTTATTTTGTCTTCTACTATTCCAAAACTTCTCATTACACTTCAATTTTCTGTAAACCCGTGTTTTTTTAATTTTTCTAAATTCAGGTAGAACGTATATCTTTTACGGTCATCCAATGTTTTTCGTCCTTGTAAAACATCATTCATCACTTTCCACTTCCAATCTTCCAAAATACGCTTACGTCTGTCCCAATCAACCATTTTTCGAATTAATTCCAAAGTAATTTCGGTTGAAGCTGTATTATCGTTTTTACCATGGATAGTCTCTGTAATTGATTCTTCTTGTACTGCTAATCTATCAGCTTCTTCTAATAACTCTATATTGTGCTGGCAAACTTTCTCAAAAACTGCCATTGCTCTACTCCGGTCAGAATCATTAAAATTTCTGTTATTCTTGACTTTGTATGCCGCGTCGTTTGCTGCTGTCTGTTGATTAATCGACAAAAAACCAGAATCACGTCCCCACTTTTCAATCTTTTTCCACAAGGCAAATGGAATTGAGCGAATAATACCCTCTTCGTGTTGAGCTGTCTTCTCTTTATTTTCATTATCAGCTACTGTATTTCGTTTTGGTGGATTGGTTTCGTCTATCAGTTCGGTTTTTATATCATTGGTATTGAAAGTCCAGGAATAATTTTTGACTTGTTCCCAACACTCCTCTTTTTTAGCCCATTCAATGTAGTGTGTTACGGGAGAATTATCCAAAATGAACTGATTTACTTGTTTCATCAAATCATAAATACAATCGGACAATGCTTGCGATATTTTCTGATTTTTCCATATTTTAAACAAGTCTAATTTATCGTTTGTTAAAATATTTAACAACGACAGCGTATAAGGTACGACTACTTGTCGCAATTCACCAATGTTGTAATCGTTTAGCTTTGTTCCATAACGTTTTTCTGCAGTTTTAAACAAAATGCATTTTGCAATTGCATCTTCAAAATACACATTATTGATTTTCTTAATATTATCTGGAATATTGTTATTGATAAACCTTGCATAGTTTTTTTCGTTTCCTCGCACTACAATATTTGGACTAATTACTAATTTCCTGCCATCGTATATTTCTTGGTATGCATTTATATATTTTGCAAGTTCTACCTTGGAGAACATTTGATTTTTTGGGTATTTCAGGTCGAATGCTTTTTGGCGTGATTTGGTAAACCCTTCTCTGCTTCGCAAAGTTTTGTACTGTCCACGTGCACGTTCGAAAAACCAGCATGTCTGCATATTGCTATCACTTGTTATTGGCGACAATATGTGACGAGATAGTTTTTCAAAAGCAACCAAAGCGGGATTATTCGCCGAAAAGTCAGCATCATTAACTTTGTTTTGAGTGTTGGCATAACGAGAAATGCGAGACACAATTTCACTGTATTGGTCAGGTTTTTCAATAATTGAAAATTTTACCTGTACAAAAATGTTTGAAATATCCGCTTTATCTTTCTTTGCGGTGTTGTATATTGAGGCGGTTGTCTGTCCTCCGTTTACAATTTGTAGATTACTGATTTTTCGTATATAACGATTGGTTTTGTCAAGTTCCAGATGGTCGGCAGTAGCGGCAATACCATTGTTGAATGCGAGGAACATATGTGGTTCTGTTTTAATAGTATCACGTATGCCCTTGTTTATTTTACCTGTGAATTGCAGAAATGAGCGTACATTTTGTTCTAACAACCGTGCCCCATATTTTTCATAAAGTTTTGCCAAACAAGTACCAGGGATGATTGCAATGTACGATTTATAATCGGGGTTATCAGTTGGAGCAGACAAACAGGGAATTTCAAATTTTTCACCTTCAAAATCCTCAAAATCAAGTTCAATTGGCACACGAGACTGTTCTGAAATTTTATACAGATAATTTGTATCAGTTACCCTGTAAAACATATGGTATCCGCAAATAGTTGCACTCTGCGGAAAATCGCCTTTGTATTCGCCGTTAGTAAGGATTATAACATTTACCCGAACAAGATTGTCTTTTAGCTCTTGAAAATTAGCTAATGTATTGGCAAATTCAAAAATTGGCGACGATTCAGCAACTTCATTTGCGTAGTCGTTGTAGATGGCTTTACGGAAAAAATTTGTGATTCGCTTTGTGGCTGTCTCTATATCGGCTTTTGAAATGTTTTTTATCGTCTCGGAATTGTCAAAAATAGAGATAAATAAATCGACTGTTTCGTAATTGTCCGATATTGCGTAGGCATTTATTTTATGCTGATTGCGTGTGCCTAGTGCTTTTTCATCATAGGCAATGGCGGCATTTTCGGTTTCGCCTGCCTCTGCAAGCATTTCAATGGCAAGGCGTGTAAATATCTGTTCTTGTATATCGCCTTCTTCGCTACCTGCCTGCAACGAAACGATATCCGACAATAATGACTGATAGAATTTATTTATTTCATTCATGATTGTCTAAGTGTGTTGAATAGTTGAATTTCAGAAACTAAATACTCGTCGCACATTGCAAGAATGATAGCGTATCTTACATCGCTTACACCACTGCGAAGTTCATTTTCTCTAATGCGAGGAAAATTATTTTCAACTTTGTAAAAATTCTCGCTGCGGATTTGGTAAAACCTGTCCTGATAAAATGGTTCATGTATATCCAGATATCCGGCTTCAAACAGTTTGGCATTAAAAAGTGACAAAGCAGGTATGTCGTTTTCGAGAAATTTACGAATTTCGGAAATTTTTTGGTAAAGTGTTTGCCCCTTACCGTTTGAAATCTCGACTGAAAGATGAAATAAAAATAGATTGTCGAGCAAGGTTTCGTCTAACTGCCTTTCTCCGTTAATGGTTACTGTCTGCGGATTATTGGTTGAGGTAGTTTTGACTTCCACTGCCCAGCTATTGTCCTGAAAATCGCGTAATGCCTTATCAACACCAACCCAAGTGTTAAGCACACTATTGGGTCTGTTATTGAATTGTGCTAAAAATTTTCTCAAAAAATGTAATTCACCGAAAAGTCCTTGTTGCTCATCAGGTGTTAAACCTGTCGAACTGTTTTTATCAAAAAGCATTTTCCATTTTTCCAGCTGATTGACAATAGTCCGACTTATTTTCTCTTCGGTATTCAGAGTAATAACCGACTGTATCAGGTTTTTACACAAAATAGCGAAAACATCTCGGTTGTTAGGGTGTAACAATTGGATTATCAATAGACGAGAATTTGGGAAAGTGGTATCGGCTAATAACATAACTTTCAATTCTCTCAAATTGACGAATGAAGAAATATCCATGTGTATATTGTTACTGAAAGTAAATGCTATGCCATAATACATTTCAGGGTACTGAAATGTAGCATAAACGTAAAAAGGTATATCGCTTGAATATAGGCGTTTAACCAATCCGGTATTCTTCTCTTCCTCCAACGTTTTCCACAATTTGGATATGTGATTACTATTCGTCATAAACATTATCGTTTTCGTTGTCAAATAAAGTTTCTGTTTTTGCAAATTCTGCAGCCTGATTTACTGCGTATGAAATTGCAATGTTGGTACTGCTGCTTGGAAACGATATTACAAAACCAATAAATGGATCATCTGTTTTGCTGTACGAAATCGTGCCACTTTGTATATTTCCATGTTTATCCTTAACATTTGCACATTCAGGATTAAGCGGATAAATCAGCAAAAGCGGATTTGTACGCGGGCGGAATTCCTGTCGAACAATTTCAGGTGCAGGATATTCTTTGTCCCAACCTCTGTTTAGCTCTGCCTTTCGCTGCCGTGTCCGTTCCAATGCTGCGTTTATCAAATCTTCGTCCAAATCAATAAATTCATCGGTTTGATTTCCAACAATGTGATTTTTACGAATATAGTAAGTGTTCCAATTTGTATCTTCGGCGCGGTTACGGTCAAAACAGCCTGCTTGTATGCTGTTTGAAAATGTATACTGTACTGCAGGTTGATTTTTATTCATTACAACTACACTCCATGAAGTTAATTCGCCCTTTTTTACGAGTTCCTGAATGTAATTACTAATCATATCCAAATCAACTTTTTTTAGACTGTTGGCAACTTTGAATTTTGAGAGATAATCACAAACATCATCGGGCGAAACATTACGCCACAAATAATTGTTGCCTTTCTTTTCCGGCATTCCTTGTGCTGAAATAAAATTGTCAGTTGCAATCAAATTTCTTTTCTTAATGCCTTTATCCATTGGCAGTTGATAGCTTTCTATCAATCTGCCCGCCCATGAAACGGAAATCTGTTTTGCATAGCGCATTTTTGAAACAGAGGTAATTTGCAGGCTGCCAGGGTGGGTGCGGACTTTTAAAGCATAATTTTCCGGTGTTCCTCCCGATTCAGCCAAATAGTTAAATTCGCCTCGCAACTCCTCGCTTGCAATAGTTATGTGTCTGAACCATTCATTCAGCTCTTCGCTTGTGAATAAGCGACACAAATCAACATATCCGGGGCGGTATCCAAACCAACGCCCCATTTGCATAAGTGTATCGTACATTTTTGAGGCACGCAAGAAGTAACTTACCGAGAGTCCTTCCAAGGTCAAACCTCGTGAAAGTTTATCCCCACCGATAGCGATTACTGAAATTCCGTTCTTTTCGTTTTCGTAGTAAGTCAAACAGTCGCCCGAAGTTCCGTTAATTGATTTTACTTCTATCTTCTGTACTGCCTTAAAAAGCTGTGGTTTGATTTCTTCCCACGAGTGTACAGATAAATTTTTGTCAATATCGCTAAATTTTGACTCTTTTATTTCGTTAGTTATAGTTTTGTATGATTTGTAATTTGCTGTGTCATCTTCCAAAATCTTACGAAATTCTTCATAAATAGCAGTGTCGCTCGCTTCAATCTCGTGTTTGTAATAATTGAAAAGATTTTCGACTAACTCTTTTATGTGGTTTTGCCACATTTGAAAACGAGAAACATGAATGAGCATTGAATTGTGTCTTGTACCCTGCCCCCTGGCTATTCGGATAGCGCAAGTAACGATAAAACATTTTACTGCTATTCTCAGAGATTCAGGAATATCTTCGAATTTTGGTTTGTCATCATCTTTTTTGTGTCCTTGTGGCACAAAGAAATCATAATCTTTTATAGGATAGATTATTGGCAGCAAATCGCTGTTTGTGTCATCTGGAATTATAGAAGTACCGAAAACCTTTTCGGGACCAATATAATTTGTTGGGGCAGGAATATTAATGATAAAGTCACGTGGAAACAAATCGTCCTCGTTCTGTGGAATAAAAATGTTGGCAAATGGCGTTGCTGTATAGCCAACATAAGCAGAACGATTGAATAGAGAAATTATGCTGCAAATATTTCTATTTATGGTTGTAGGGTCTAATTCTTTACGATTTGTATTGATAGAGGCGTTGTCTGCTTCATCGTCAATAATAAGCAGAGATTTGTTTGTGATTTTTTCATTTATGGTCTGGGTTTGCAACCACTTGTACAAACGGTTTAAAACAGAAGCATTTTTCTTTACAACCAATAGAATTGGCTGTGGTACATTGAAATTGAAGCCTGCCGTATTGGCTGCTCTACTTGTGAAATCACCTTTTTCCAGACTTGTCGTATATGAATTGGCTATAGCATTATCAAAACCAGGAATAAGTCCAACTCCGATTTTTGTTGTATTATTCATTGTGTAAGCTCTTTCGTATTGCGTATCAAAGCCTAAAAAACCTTCGTCTATGCGGTTCTGGGTTTGGCTTCTCAGATTATTGTGAATACCTGCCAAAACGATGATAAGATTAAACCCAGCATCAGCAGCTTTACAAATAAGCCCTGTATAATTAGCCGTTTTACCTGATTGAACTTGTCCTACAACAAGTCCTTTTTTCGAGATTTGAATTTCATTGCGTTGAGGGTTAAAAAGTTTGTCCAAGACCCTGTCGGTCAGCTCATCCAATTGCAAAATTACACTTGGCGCAAACTTTTTATGCTTTTCCAAATATTCTGCATAGCGCATCCAAAACTCCCACTTTGACATCTTGTTTGCCCGAAAATCTTTCAACCAAGGATCACGGCGTTCTCTGCCTTCCAAAATTTGGAATGCATCAATCTTAACGCTATACATTGAAAGTAAATCGTTTTTCAACTTTGCAGCATCAACGTCTGGATAAATCATTTTTGCCTTAATGGCCGCTTCATTTATCTCGCTGTCAGTAACACTTGCTTTTCTGCCAATTATACTCTGGCATATCTCTATCGCTACTTGGTAATTATCATTCATTTATAGTTGCTCGATTAAATCTTCGTAATTGTTAAACGGCTCCTGTATTTTCAACAGAGCCTTTGCTTGTGCAGGCGTTTTACCCTGGCCAATTTGATTATTGTACATTAAAGAAAGTACCTCTTTTATCAGATTTGTATTAACATCGGAAAATGGTGTTTTCTGTTTTTCTTCACCTTGTGCTTCGTTAATATATATTGTTTTTGTAGGGATTGCTTCCTCTAAAAACTTCAGCAGTTTTTCAATCGCCTGTTCTGGTTTTTCCTTTGCCAAATCTTTCAAATCCTGAATCATTAAATGTTCACGATTAACCACAAATGACCATTTATTATCTTTTTTCTTCTCCAGCCAAAGCGGTTGAAAATTTTGTCCAGCTCGCTGCTTCACAATTTTACCTCTGTGTCGATAAACCTCTGAACCAATGGCACGTATGGTTTTTGCGTAAGAGAGCAATTGTTCACGACAAACTGCAGGCGGATATGCTTTTGATTTTTTAATGTCAATTTGCCATTCGGTATCAAGTTTATTTGGCAAATCAATTTGTATGCGGACTAACTTGTAATGTTCTTCTTTGCGGAATAGCCCCAGCCAATCGCCTGCCAAAAGTAAGCGTTTGCCGCGATAAACATAAAAACCTTGTTGTGCTGGATATCCGTTTATTCCCTCAGCTCTTTTGTATTCTTGCTCTGACGAGAAATTATTTTTGTGTGGCAAAACATATCCTTTCATTTTGGCCCCACCGTTAATATTCTCGCTAGGTTGTTCTTGTGTTTTATTTTCGTTCGGGCAAAACGGATTCCAAGCTTCGATTTCATGTTCGCCCCAATATATTTTGATTGTTTTATCCTCGATAAAGCGATGGAAGGTCATCGCAATATGCTTTTTTACTTTATCCAAAGCATCAGAAAATCGGCGTTTCGCATTTTCGTCGGTTTCAAGAGTATTTGTTGGCAAAACCCTATCTAAATCTGACCATACTACAAGTGTTCCAGACAATAAGCTATCTAGTTCTCCTTTAAGCTCTTCTGGCATCCATTGCAACAGTTCCCATTTATCACTTTGAGCAACATAATCCAAATCCCACGACCAAAAGGCGGAAGCATAATCTTTTCGTTTGCTTAGTACAGAAAGTTTGCAGCATTGAGAAAATGAAGCAGTCTTCAATCCTAATCCAAAACGACCCAAATCATTTTCAGAGCGGTCAGATAATGGGTTTTTCGCACCTGGTCGCATCGCTTGGATTATCTCATTACTATTCATACCATCTCCATCGTCTTTTATTGTAATAATAGACTGACCGCCTCTCCATATACGATTTATATAGATATTGCGAGCATTGGCAGAAATGGAATTATCGATAATATCCGCTATAGCAGTTTCAAGGTTGTAGCCGATTGCCCGAAATGTTTCTATCATTGAGGCGGCTTCAGGAATAGCTTGTGCTTTTCGTATTATATTGTAATTCATGATATTTCAGTATCCAATTATTAATATGCCTTTTAATGGCAAAATCAGTCTTCCCGAGGCATAAAGAGTATTGAAAAAAGATATTACTTTCTCGAAATCTTGATTTTTTCGATAAATATTCCTTACGGCTATAACCAAATAATCGACATCACTCATCACACAAGCTTGGAATAGGTCTTTGAGAAATTGGTAGTTGGTTACAGCACGCCCTGCTTCAACCTCAATGACGATTTTTTTTTCTTTATGATATCCGTCTGCATCAAAAGATTGCTCCATTTTCCCATTTTTCCCAAATAAAACAGGAACTTGGATTTTGTCTTCTCGCTTTTTGCTTCTTTCGATTTCAAAGCCTAAACTAATCAATCCATTCGATACTATTCTAAGAACGGTATTACTATCTAACTCGTTGTGAAGCGAGCAAATAGAAGAACTGTTTGTATTAAATACATTCACAATATCTTGTAAATATTCTGGTATTTGATTGTTTTTTGGAAAATATTGAAATTGAATTGTATTCATAGAAGTAGCTGTTTTTTTATTTCTTCTGCAATTTTATGAGCCAAAACCACAGGAACAGCGTTACCTATTTGCTTAAATGCTGCACTTCTGCTACCTTCAAAAAAATAATCATCTGGAAAAGATTGTAGTCTGGCGGCTTCGCGAACGGTTATTGAACGAACATTTTCTATTGTTGGGGAAAGTGTCGGATAAATGTAATAATGTCCATCCATAGCAATATGGGCAACAACTGTATGGCAACATCCATAAGGGTCAACAACCTGAAAACGATTGAGAAATGTTTCCTTATTCTTGTGGTGTTGAAGGTGAGCTGGAATTTTCGAATAATCAATACGTTTCTTTTCGTTCAGCCACATGTCAACTGCCATTTTGTATATTTCGCGGTCGTTTGCATTGTTTGGTCTGGCAATATGCTGTGTTGTAAAATCAAAATCACTACTGCGGATACTTGATTTTTTCAGATATTTCATTTTTGAAAGGGGCTTTGTGTATAGAATTGGTTTGCATAACTGACCCTCTCCATGCTTGCGTTCAGGTAAATCGGAAAATAAATCTTTTAGTACTTCGTAATTATTGTGTTCTATTTTCAGTTCAGGGTAATGAAATTTCGTACCCTTTTTCCAGCCCACAATAATTACCCTTTGCCTATTTTGTAAAACACCATGTTGTGAAGCTATTTGTATATGGTCTTCCATCATATACCCGGCTTTATCTACAAGCCGTTTCAAATCTTCAAAAGGTTGCCCTTTCTTGGCAGTTCGGATACCTAAAACATTTTCAAATACAAACATCTTAGGTTGATAGTTTTCAAGAAACTTTACATAATACTTATAGAGTTCATTGCGAGGGTCTTCTTCCACGGCTTTGCCCATTCTTGCCCTGCCTGCCACAGAATAAGCCTGACAAGGCGGGCCACCAATGATAATATCAACCTGCTTATCGCCTTTGAGTTTATCTACCTTTGCAAAAATACTTTCTATGGTACCTTCGCCGATAGTTTCGTGAATAACGCTGTCAGTTATTTCCTGCAGAACTTGCGCCCAAAGTTTACTTCCATCGGTTTTTTCCTGTTTATTATAAAGATAATCTTTGTATTTTTGTAATTGATTGTTGGCTTTTAGCCAATGAAAAGCAGCACGGGTTTTCAGTGTGTCACAAGCATATTTGTCCATTTCGATATGTGCTAAAGGGGTATAACCTGCCCGAATAAAACCTTCGGACAATCCTCCTGCACCTGCAAATAGATCTATAAATGTAAGCATTTCAATGACTTTTAAAAAAGAACCAACTCTTTATAACTCCTTGATTATAAGCACTTATGCAATTAAAAGGGTTATGGTTTAAGTAGTACTCAAATGAATTCCACTGATTTACTATCGTTTCAAACAACTTTTGTTTTCAATGCAAAGATAGGTAAAATATGCTGTCCTGCCAAAGAAAACAATTGTTTTTTTCTTTGGCAGGACAAACTTTTCAATATGATTTCTGAGAGTTAATTGCCTTCTGGAATTCTCCTTTTCTTTGACAAAAACAAGTTACACCCTCTGCTTTCATAAACTTTTGCTATCAGGCACAAATCATTCTTACTTTTAGCATGATCGACAGCGAAAAGATATTGGGGTCAGTCTAAAAAAAATCAGCCAACCTGCTTTCTACCACATTGCTATGGTGTCTATTCATAGTTCTTGGGGATGGAATTCTACAAGACATTTTTTTTAGTATATTTCTTTTTCTATATTTTCTTTTCTTGGAAGCAGTTTAAAAGTCACATCGCTTGTCGCGGGCGGCTTTTACACGCCCGCTTTATTACGACTTTCCACATCTATCTGTCTGATACAATCAAATTTTTACTTCTTATCCGAATCAGGCTCTTTACCGCATCACATCCATTAACCGTTCCCATTCAGGCGCAAAGGTAATTCAGAAAATTGATTCTGCTACAATGCCATAACCTCTGGTTTTGGAGAAAATTGGCACCCTTGCGCTCCGCTGTGTTCATTCCAATTGCGTTTTTCCTCAAAGAGCTTGCATTAGTTCTTCCCTACCTTTGTGAGGCATCTGAAACGAAAACGACCGAAGCGACAAGAAGACACATTAAAAAGAATGTAGTCAGTCCGTAGTAATAGATACTTCAGCTTCTGACTACGCGCAACCCTTTTTCTTTCACCATATTATCCCTCCCTGTAGTTATGTAGTAAGATAATATCGGTGAAAGAGAAAAGTATATCAATTGATACTGCCATTGCCGTGTAGGTATATCTGCCCCATCATAGGTTCAGGGCGTTGCAGCTCTCGACAAATGTATTTCCTGATGAAGTGGGCTTCCGTGCTGTCCAATTGATAAGACAAAGCGATGATAATTGAAAGCGGATAAAGCGGAGCATATCCATTTAACTGTCCATTTACGTAGACTTCCAACTCTCCTGCATCCCTTTCTTCGGGTTGCAGGGGAGATATTTTCAGAAGCAGTTGCAATCGATAATTGAGTTTCCTCCATGTTACACCGAAGAAATCTACAAGCTCGCTCTCTGTCATTGCTATTTCGCCTTTGCCTTTGCGAATGATTTGCATATTGTCGCTCCACTCGAAATAGCTTCGCTCTCTTTTAGTTTGATGGTGATTGACATTCATACGGCTTCCTCCTTCATTTCCTTTGTCTGATGTTTCCTTATCAACCTGTCCATGTCCTCAGAAATCTTATTATCTGTCACCTGTGCGTAGATTTGAGTACTGGATATAGAGGCGTGCCCCATCATCTTGGCAATGCTTTCGATAGGTATTCCTGCACTTAAACTCATCGTGCCGAATGTGTGCCTCGCCATGTGGTAGGACAACCGTTCTCTGATACCGCAAGCCTTGCCCACGATGCTCAGCTTTGCACTCATCACGCTACGCCTACAAGCACAGTGAAAGATAAAGTCGTCACCTTTTTCTTTCACCGTCTGCATTTCTTTCATGCTCGGTCTTTCTTTCTTGTATTGATTAATGATGGCTTCCGCTATCGGGTGCAGGGGCACGACAAACTCTACCTTTGTTTTCTGCCGTTCCTTTCTAATATATTTCTGTCCGTCGGCTGCCGTTTGAATGTGTCCAAATTGCAAATGTTCCATATCAGCAATAGCCAAGCCCGTAAAGCAGGAAAAAATAAACATCCGTCTTGCTTGTTCTGCTTCCTTATCAATTATTCTCAATGCCATGAGTTTGGCAACATCGCTCTTTTGCAGAAAGCGTATCTTCTGTTCCGCTTTCTCATACTTGGCATTCTCAAAAGGATTACAACGAATGAGCCTTTGACTGACCGCACGATACATCAGCCTACTCAGCCAACAAAGATAGCGATTCATGGTTGCTGTTGCCAAGCCTCGTTTTTTCAGATAGAAACGGTATTCTTCAAACAAGTCTTCCGTTATAGTGGCTATGGTTATATCTATCACTCCCTTATTTTTTACAAACTCCGTAAGCAACTTATCTGAATAGAATAGGTTCTGATAAGTCCCCTCTGCCCTTGATTTGCCCACGCACTCTTTAACGGATTGCAGTTCTGCTTTGCTCATGGCAAGAAGTGTTGTCGGCATGGTGGCTATCCCCTGCAAACGGTTCTTGAGCAGTTCCACGCTTACCACTCCGTCCTTTATCAATATCTCCTGATAGGTCTTTTCTACAAGTTCTTTGAACTCGCCGATTCTTTGATTGGTTTTCTTGTCGGTTGTCAGTCCTTTCCTGCTGTTCCACTCGGAGGAATTGCACTGCTCGCCTGTGGTAATGGCGGTACTCTTGCCGTCTATGGTGATACGGCAGAGAATAGCGGTCTTGCCGTCTGCTTTTATTTTCTTTCTGTTGATGTAAAACAATATCTTAAATGTACTTCTCATAAAAAATCTTGGTTAAATGGTTAAACGCAAATCTTCGGTGAAAGAAAGGAAACGGTTAAGCTCCTCAAAGAGTTTCTGCGGCGTAACCTTCGCATAACGTTCGGTCATACTTACATTCGTATGTCCCAGCATCTTGCTGACCGTTTCAATAGGAACGCCCTGTTCCAAGGTGATAAGTGTGGCAAAGGTATGTCTTGCGGTATGCGAGGTAAAGGGAAAAGAAATGCCTGCCCGTAATCGTAAGGCTTTAAGACTGGACTGATAAGTGGGATATTTTATGAAAGGCAGTAGTACTTCCCTTTCATCGCTGTACATTTTCTCAATTAACCGAATAGCTTCCGGCAATAACTTGATACGACAAAGCACGCCCGTCTTCTGTCGGTTGAACTTTAACCAAAGGCTACCATTATCATCACGGACAAGATGCTTCTTGCTTAGCTCCATCAAATCACAATAAGCAGCACCGGTATAGCAAGCAAAGAGAAACACATCACGAGCAGTTTCCATTTCCTCTTCCAACTCATCAAAGCGGAGTGCTTTGAGTTTATCTAATGCTTCCTTGCCAAGTGCCTTGGGTGTTTTCTTGTCTCCGCGTTCTATATGGACTTTGTCAAACAGAAGAGTGTCAGCCAGCCCCTCACGATAAGCCAGCCTACAGACGGTCTTCAAATCTGCTGCAACTCTGAAGAATGTGCTTTGCTGATGACCAAGCTCACCAAGACAGAATGCTTGCAATTCGTAGATGAAGCTTTCTGGCAATTGCGAGAAAGCCAAATCCGAAACATGATACTTCTTCTGTATAAACTCCTGTAATCGTTTTCGAGTGGAATAATAGGCGGACATAGATCCTTCCTTGATGTCTATACCGATATGGCTTTCTTTCTCCTTGATGAGTATATCCCCAGCCTTTCGATGAGCCTGCATCGTGCCTGCACACTGCCTTGAAACTGTTCCTTTACATCAGTTGCATCAAATGACTGTCCTTTGGCAATTAGCGACTGATAGGTAGATTGAATGGAAAGCAACAAGTTCTCCAACCTTCCGTTAATCTCCACCGCCTCACGGCTTTTGCCGTCCATCCTGCTCTCACGTGAATTCCATAAGCCGGGATTGCAGGAGAGTTTACAACTAAACTGGGCAATGGAACGCCCAATGGTAATACGTCCCATAATCGGGGCCTTGCCCGACTTGTCCAAACCGCTCTTTTTAAGGTAGAGCAACACCTTCATTTTCTCTGTTTTCATACGCTTTAATATTTGTGGGCAAAATTACCCGAATTAAAGCGTTCCTCACTTACGCAGAAAACTGCCGACCGAAGCAACAGCCACACGAACGATAATAATTCAGTTACCTATTTCTTCTCCATCGTTACCAACATCAAAACAAGGTAACACTCTGGTAACTGAACTTCTGCCTAAATCTGCATATTTCTGCCCTTTACAAATAGAGCAGTATTATGCTAATTCGTGTATTTCCTCCTC